>OFFG01000451.1_pt1 | contig 35207 bp, 30 predicted proteins | sample 1521331 | NCBI WGS metagenome assembly OFFG01 (sample SAMEA3504129, study PRJEB24116) | mouse gut metagenome | biome: mouse gut; feature: mouse-associated habitat; material: faeces | place: Denmark | collected 2011 | reverse complement strand
GAAGTTGGGCAATGCTGTTCTGAGTCTCAATTCGGAGACCTTCTAACTCACCGACGGCCTGTTCACGAGCCTGAGCATGTTTGATGGACCAGAGCGCAGCATACTTCTCCAACTCGGAATCGCTCATGGAGTTAAGGGCTTTAATCTGCGCGATTGCAGACGGCCCCATCTCCTGAAGTTCGCCGACTAACTCAGAACTCAAACCTCTCACCGAAAGACTGCCCAAAATATCCTGCCACTCGCCAAACTCCTGAACCTGATCGGTCAGGTTTTTCATCAGCGTTTCGCCACTGACCTCTTCCCGTTCCTTAACCTCATCAAAGAGGCCATAGGACTGGTAAAGGCTATTAGTGCGAGATTCCAGAGAACTTTGATACTTGTCATTCAACGATTGAATGTCGGATGCCAGCTTCTCATTGACAGACTTGACCTTGTTGGCATATTCCTCTTCGAGATCCAAGCGTTTCTGATTTGCCTCGGCCTGGACACTCTGAACATCGGAAATGTACTGCTTCTGAGCTTCATAGATCTCCTGTTCAAGACGATATACCTCACGATCCATCTTCTTGCGCTCATCGGTGCCCTTTGCATACCGACTCTGTACCCGCTTATAGGCAGCGAGTTCGTCGGAAAGGCTCATGCGGTTGTAATACTTCTCCTCCTCGATCCAGTCCATGGAGTGTTGATAGGACTCATCCATAAGCTGTTTACGAAGAGTGTAGACCTCACGGTCAATCTTTTTACGTTCCTCACTGCCTTCCAGATAACGCTGTTGCATCCGCTCATACGCTTCGAGTTCTTCCTGCGTGCTGAGCCGGTTGTAATACTTCTCCTCCTCGATCCAGTCGATAGATGCCTGATAGGTGGCCGCGACAAGCTCATTTTGAATTCTGTAGACCTCACGGTCAATCTTGATGCGCTCTTCGCTTCCAGCCTTGTACTGCTTCTGTAGATTCTCATAGCCAGCCAGTTCGTCCTTCAGACTAAGCTCGCCATAATACTTCTTTTCCTCGGCCCACTCCTGGAATGCCTTGATTCCTTTGGAACTAACCTTAAGGACTTCGTCGATCATCTTGGAGGTAGCCTGAGAAGCAGGGACAATGCTGTTCTTGGCACCAATGGCCAGACCTTCACCCATGTTTTCACCCAGATGGATGAACTCACGAGAAGGCGAATGACTGTCCAATGCCTTCTTTGCAGCATTCAGGGCTGCCAGGCCCAAACTTTTACCAGCAGCAGTAGCGCTGCTCAACTTGGAACTGATGCCATTGACAAAGCCTTGACCAGCATTCTTACCGGCTGTCTCGAACTGAGGTTTCAGACTATTAAGGGTGCTAACTGCTCCAGCAAAAGCTGCTTGCGTCGCACTCTTGACAGACGGTCCACTGTTTCGGATGGTGGTGGCAACCCCCTTCATCAATGTCGTCACGGAATTGTTGATTTCGGTGGCCTTCTTCGTTACGACGTCGGCCAACGATTTCATCACAGACTCCATACCCGGCGTTGTGAGGGTTTTACCATTTGAGATAGAGGCGCTTACAGAGTTCAGCATACCCTGAACCGCTTTGTTGACTTCTGTAGTCGAATTAGAGAACGCTGAGGTAAACTCAGAAATTCCGGTATTCGCCATAGCCTTCAATGCGTTTCCGAATGAGGTGAACCCGCTCGCATCAAGTCCCTTAACTCCCTTGGCCAGATCCACAAGAGACCACACTTGGGTAATAACCCCGGCCAGCTTTGTCAGATCAATACTGGCCACCTTAGCGTAGTAATTACTCATGTCGGCTCCAAACGAAGCAATATCTTTGCCGAAAGAAGCAAGGGTTTGGTCACCGCCGAACCACTTGTCAAAGAGGCTGCTATCAGGAAGCCCAGTAGCAAGATTAGACAAGGCCTGCGCAGCATTAGCAGATGCGGTGACGATCTCGGGTTTTACGTCCTTGATGGCGTTTGCGTAAGCAGAGAGGTCTTTACCGAACTGGACAATTTCGTTACCAAAGGCAGCCAAACTGTTACTTCCAGTAAATACCTCTGCCAGCCCTCCACATTTGGGAAGGGTGTTGGCCAATTCCACAAGAGCCTGTCCAGCAGTTGCCGAATTCATCACAGCTCCAGCATCAATACCAGCAACAGCCGCCCCATAAGAGTTCATGGCTTGGCCAAAGGGAATGAGGGATGCGCCAAAGGCTGCAAGGTCATAACTCCCTGTAAAGAACTCCATGACACCCCCGATTTGCGGAAGTGTAGTCTGAAGTTGTGCGAGAGACTGTGCAGCGATTGCAGATGCAGTGATAGATTCCGTGTTGATTTCTGCGACAGCTTCTCCATAAGATTTCATAGCCGCCCCAAACGGAACGATAGTAGCGGCAAACGTGGCAAGATCATTGCCTCCTGTGAAGAACTCCATCACTCCGCCAACTGCCGGAAGTGTAGTTTGCAGCTGAGCAAGGGATTGTGCTGCGATTGCGGAAGCGGTAATTGCTTCTGCGTTGATGTCAGCGACAGCCTCCCCATAGGATTTCATAGCTGCGCCGAAGGGAATGATACCGGCAGCGAAAGTGCCGAGATCGTTTCCGCCAGTGAAGAACTCCATAACGCCTCCCACATTCGGGAGAACAGACTGGAGCTCAGCCAGAGATTTGGCGGCAGTGGCCGAGGCGGTGATAGCCTCTGCATTGATCCCAGATACGAAATCACCGTATGACTTCATAGCTACTCCGAAAGGAACCAACCCCTCGGAGAATTTGCCAAGATCGTTACCACCGGTAAAGAACTCCATAACCCCACCAACATTAGGAAGAGTCGCTTGGAGTTGAGAAAGTGCCTGAGCTGCCACAGCAGATGCATTGATAGCTTCGGCATCGATACCGGACACTGACTGACCATAAGACTTCATTGCCTCACCGAATGGGATAATTCCTTCTGCAAATGTAGAAAGATCATTGCTTCCGGTGAAGAAGTCGACCAACCCTCCCATATTGGGAAGGGTAGACTGGAGTTGGGCAAGTGCTTGGGCCGCGGTGGTGGAAGCGGCAACTGCCTCTGCGTCGATACCGGTAATAGAATCGGAGTAAGCTTTCATCGCCTCTCCAAATGGAACGATTTGCTCACCAAAGGTTTCAAGGTCGTTGTCTCCTGCGAAGAAACTAACAAGCCCTCCCGTATTTGGAACGGTGTTTGCAAGTTCCACGAGAATTGCTCCTGCTGTAGCAGAATTGGTTACGGCCTCGGCATCCAGACCAGAGACGGTCTGAGAATACTCTTTCATGGCTTTGCCAAAGACAACAATCTGCTCACCAAAGGTCGCAAGGTCGTTATCACCAGTGAAAAATGCAACAGCCCCACCGGTATTCGGAATGGTGTTCGCGAGCTCTACGAGAGACTTACCCGCTATCGCAGAATTCACAACAGCATCAGCATCAAGACCAGCTACAGCGTCAGAGTATTCTTTAATCGCCTTGCCAAACGGAACAAGCTGATCTCCAAAGGTATCCATATCGTTGTTTCCAGTGAAAAAGGAAACTGCGCCACCGGTATTGGGCAAAGTAGCAGCCATTTCGGCCATCGCTTTACCGGCAATCGCGGCATTTTGAACAGCGTCGGAATCCAGTCCCTTGATGCTGTCAGCAAAGTCCATCATGGACTTGCCAAAGCCGGAGAGCTGATTCCCGAACTCTTCCATGTCGTTCTCACCAGCAAAGAATCCGACCACTCCTCCGCTATTGGGCAGAGTTGCGGCCATTTCAGCCAATGTCTTTCCGGCAATAGCGGCTGTACTGACCAAATCTCCATCCAAACCGGAAATAGTGTTGGAGAACTTCATCATGGCTTCGCCAAACGGCACAAGCTGTTCTGCAAAGTCAGACAAAGAAGAACCGCCAGTGAGCCAAGAGGTCAAACCCTCCAGCAAATCGGCGGCAGTAATGAGAATGATTGCTTCGGTAAGTGCCTTGACTCCAGTAAGCATATCCGGGCTGATGCTACCGGCTCCGTCGATGAAGGGCTTAACATTTGTCATGAACGAGGACAGATCCGCCCCGATTTGAGGGAACGAACTGGAGACACCGCTCATGAAACCGCCGACAATCCCCCCAACGAATCTGCCGATAGCATTTCCAACAGTTTGGAGGAACTGACCGCCTTCGCTGATAAGCCACTCAAGGCCAGGGATCTGTGCCAAAGCTCCAATAGCAGCCAGAACAACCGACAGTTCCGTTATTACAACACCCATGCCGAGAACGCCGGCCATAGCTGCCGGAATAAGCCCCGAGACAGCGCCGAGCGCTGCAACTAAAGCCGTAAGCAAACCAACAGCCGCGATCCCCTGAATAAGGGAACTGCTGTCAATATTGCTCAAAGCACTCAGAACGCCGGCGAAGAATGCGCCGACAACATCCATTGCGGCCTGAACGAGTTGGGGAATATTACGAGCGATCCCTTCGAGTACCTCGATCAGGAACTGCATCACAGAATCTACGATCTGAGGAGTGTAAGCGACCAAAGACGCCAATACGCCGGTCACTAACTGAAGCGCGCCGTCGGCAATAGCGGGAACGCACTGAACCAGAACGTCGACCAAAGTCAAAACAATGGCCTTCACAGCCTCACCGATGGCCGGAGCTCCGCTTGAAATAGCACCGCAGAATGCTACGATGGCCTCACCGATTTTCTCGGCAATAGCCGGGATGAGCCCCGCAAATCCGAGAACAATAGCAGAAAGCCCGCCAACAATGAGAGTTCCACTTGAGGCGAACGCGGCTGCCAATGACGTTAAGCCTACTGCAATAGAAGTCAGTCCCGTGCCAATCAGTGTAAGACCAGCTCCGATAGCAACAGAACCAACTCCGAGCAAGGCCAATGCTCCCGAAATGGCGAGGATGGATGGAGCCAATGGGCCAAGAACGGCTCCGGCGACGCCCATAACGGTGAAAGCCCCCGCAATCGTGATGAGACCTTTTGCAATAGATTCCCAGCTCATGTTGCCAAGAATCACAAGGACCGGAGTCAGGACGGTCAAAGCTCCAGCAGCCACAAGCAATGCGGCAGAACCAGCAAGCGTTCCATTCATTACATTCAGACCGATAGCCAGTTCCGCAAGGGCCCCACCCATGGCTACAAGACCTTTTGCAATGGACTCCCAGCTCATGTTGCCCATCGAGGAAAGAGCACTGGCCACGATCTTGAGAGCTGCACCAACAATGACCAGACCGCTTCCGACACTGACCATATTCTTGGGCATCAGGTTTACGGCAATCGCTACTTCCGCAAGAGCTCCGCCCATGGCCACAAGACCCTTAGCGATCTCCGAACCGCTCATACTGCCAAAGTCAGACATAGCAGATGCGAATATCTTCATGGCAGCGGCAATCTCGATCAAGGCGAGGCCTGTCGAGATAACGTGCTTCGCGTCACCGGTCAGCTTAGTAAATGCTGTGATCTCCAGCAGGAGCGCAGCAATAGAAGTAAGACCTTTGGTGATTTCGCCCCATGACATAGAGCCGAAATCTTTACAGGCAGAGGCGAGGACCTTGATTGCCGAGGAGAGAATAACGATGCCGGTTGCAGTCAAAACAGCCTTTCCGTTAAACTTTGCATTGTTCAGAAAGACTTCGACTTCAGCCAGAAGAACCCCGACACCGACAAGTCCCTTCGCCATATCGTCCCAATCCATCTCTCCAAGGCTCTTTACAGCAGAAGAGAGTATTTTGATTGCTGCGGCGAATAGAATCATACCTGTCGCAGATTTAGAAGCCTTCTTGTCAAACTTAGCTGTATTGAGGAATAGATCAACCTCAGCCAATAATACGCCAACACCGATTAGCCCTTCGGCTAACTGTTCAGGATTCAATTCGGCGATATTCTTCATAGCCAGACTCAAGACAAGGAGCGCCGCTCCCATCTTTATCATAGCCGAAGCGGTTTTATTGGCAGATTTTCCATCAATGCTCAGCTTATCCAAGACGGCCATGGACGCGATAAGCTCTGCGAACATGGTGCCCATGGCGGCAAGTGAACCAGTAACTTTGTCGGGGTCAATAGACGAAAGTACCAACAAACTCACAGAGAGCACAGCGATAGAGGCCGCTATCTTGCCTAAAGCATCGGACTTCAGCTTGGTCTGCCAGGCCTCTAAACTTCCGCGAACACCGTCCAAAATCTTGGTAACGCCGCCACCGAGTCCTTTCACCCAGTCCTTAAGACTGGTGAATGTGTTTTCCAGTTCCTCTACAGGATCTATGAATTTACGGATCGCGGCTATAATACCACCGGCGGCTAAAGCATTCAGAAAATCGAGGATGCCGTTGAAGTCAGCATTGCTCAGTGTATTGATAAGACCGTCGATTGCTTTTCCGAGTAGTCCTGCAATAGCGCTGGCAACCTCTCGGATAAGAGTACCGATACCAGTCAGGACCTGAACAAATTTGTTTCCGGAAACTGCTCCGTCAATCTTACCCATGGAATCAACGACACCGTCTTTCATGCCGACGATGGCGTCTTTCACCCACTTAGCTCTTGTGCAGATGCCATCAAAGATAGCCTGCAATTTCTCCAGTCCCGGAGCACTCACTTTCTCTTTCAGAGTCCCGAGAAATGCTTCAACAGAAGCTGTTGCTCCGTCGAGGCCGGGGAAACCTAAGCTCTCTCCAATCGCAGCAGCGAACCCGGTCACCACAGTAATGGCGCCTTTTACGACATCGACAATAGACTTAAGCACTTTGTAGAAGACATCGCCCTTCTTTATGCTTTCATCAAGTTTAGCGAGCCATTCTCCAAAAGAACCAGTCAGTCCGAGCACGCCTGTAAGGAGTCCACCAACTGCGGAACCAGCGGGGGTGATAACTCGCCACAAAGCACTAAAGGCCTGCTTCACGATATCGAGTATCGCAAAGAGGCCCTTAAAAGTGTTTCCGATATCTTGTAATGGCTTGTTAATAGCCCCCGTAAATCCATCAGCACCTTCCTCCGCTTGCGTAAAGAAATCTCTTATTCTCTCCGATGCGGAATGTAGTGCTTCGATGAAGGAATAAAGCTGTTCAGATGTAGCAGGCGGAAAAATATCCTGCCATGCACCTTTGATGGTCTGGAACAATCCCTGAACCGCCTTTGCTCCATTCAATAGAGAATCGAATAAAAGTTCGCGGCCACTTTGACGATCCAGCGTGCTTACCAAGGAAGCGAGATTACTGTCAGAGGACTTGGCTTCTTCCGAAAGAGCCCGAAGAGCCTCGATTTGCTCTTGGGTGTATCCGATGTTCTGCAACTGCTCATCCGAAAGCTCAGAGATACTCACCTGAGTTCCAGCGGCCTTGCTGACCAGATTATCCAAGGTATCAGAGAGGATGTCGGTAGTGAGCCAGCCTTTAGAAAGAGCGGCGTCAAAGGAACCGGCTTCCTCGATTATCTTGTCCAGTCCTTCAACAGAACTCTCAGCAGTTTCGCGAAGGGTGTCTCGAAACGAATCAACGGAGATGCCTGTTTCATTGACTCGATTTTTGATCTGCCCCCAACTCGACATCAACGCACCTTCCAAAAGGGCGTTTCTCGCTTCGGCGGAACCATCGATGATACTGCTGAAGAATTCGGAGAATGTGCGAAGAGTAGCTTTTGCTTCTTCGTAGTCGCCTGCGACCAACTGCCAAGTCTCGGCCCAGCCAGATTGAGCACTCTCTTTAAGAGTATCCAAAAGCTGAGTCCAAGTTTTTACATCTTGGGCTGCCGCGAAGGCTTTCTTACCAATCTCTGTGGTCTCGTCGGCATAGTCCTTCAAAGTTTCAGTCAAGACTTCCGTGGTCATCCACTGCTCCTGAAGACTGTCGTTGAACAAATGAGTCGCGTCGATGACAGTCCCCTTCGCCAAAGTCTTATACATGCCATCAGCAGTCTTTGTTAATGTACCAGCAGCAACAGCAGACTCCAAAAGTTGCGTCTTGAACTCCACCGTGGCCATATTGGCGTTCTCAATGGATTTCCAGTCAATCAGCTTAACGTAGCCAGCCGACAATGCCTGAGCGAAGTTATACATTGCCTGGGATGCTTCGTTAGCATTTGCACCGGATACAGCAGCCACATTGCTGACGCCCTGAATTGCGGCAACAGCATCGTCCAATTTAACACCGGCATTAGTAAACTTACCGATGTTCGTGGTCATGTCAGAGAAGGAATAGATAGTACGGTCTGAATATCTGTTCAGCTCGTCCAGCTTCTGGTTGACCTTGTCCAGACTTTCACCGGTACTCGCCATGATGGTCTGGATAGAACCCATCTTAAGCTCGTACTCATTGAAACCCGTAGAAACCGGCTCAATAGTTAGGGAGGAGAGAAGACGCTTACCAGCATTCACCGCAGAATTGGTGATGTTGGAGAGAGCAGTCATAGCTACGACTTCAAATGCCGAGAATTTTGCTTGCACAGTCTCGACAGAACGCCCGATTGCGGACATATCGCATCTTTTAGCAGCCGTACTGAGTTGGTCAAAGCCTTTAGCAGCTCCGTCCAGGTCTAAACCTTTCTTAAGCTTTTCCAAAGTTGACAAACTCGTTTGAACACCAGATTCAAACTGCTTGTTGTCAAATCGCATTTCTACGACTCTCTCGTCGATTGTCCTGCTCATAACCGTTCAACCTCCTTCCATGCGTCATTTGCAATTTGGTCAAAAATAGGCTGGATAGCGGGGTTGATGTAATCGCGCCCTTCTACCCAGCCGCCTGTCCCTGTGGCGTGTCCATATTGCAGAATGATAGCAATAGGAACTCCATTTTGAATGTTAGAGTTGCGGAATGAAATCGTCGCCGTCCCATTCTTGTTTGTAATCTCGTAAGACCACGAACTCGCCGTCAATCCGGAATCAACAGGCGTCGCAGACGCAAGGGCGGCCACTCCAGCGCGACCGTACTTATCGAGATCACCGAGGTGCACAACCTCTTTTGCTCTTTCTAAGAATTTGGTCAGGTTGGAGAAGTCGCCCTTTTGTCTGAACGTAATCATAGAGTTGCTCCTTTACGTTTTGCTCAGATACGCTCCTGAACTGAATCCTGTGTATCTAACACCACGATAGGTAACCTGAATGTAGAGCCATGCAACACCGTTGATTTCAGTGTAATAGCCATAGTTCTGCACTTTTGTCCCTTTGGGGAGGAGGATCATGCTGGCCTTGTTGGTTCCGGCTCCGGCTCGAAGATGAAGACCGCTTTCAGCGGTTACGACATAGGTTCCAGCCAAAGATTTCTTCAAAGACTTAGCAGCCTCTGTCGCTTTCTTCATTGTTGTGGCGGGTGTTGTTGTCGGTTTGGAAACGGGGGCAGTCCCTTGGCAACACTTTGCCGGGTTATAAATAAAGCCAAGGAACTTATACCCAGTCCCCTGGCCCCAATTACCTGTTCCCTTTTTCCGAGTTTGAGTCCAGAAAGGTTTAGAAGCTTTCCATCCGCTTTCAGAAGTAACAACTTCTGTAGCGCTGATGACCTTCTCAACGATAGCGACATGACCGGCGCCATCGGTTCCCTTCAAAGTAGATCCTTTCTGCCAGACCATACATGCACCCAAGCGGGGCTCGGTTCCGACTTCCAGTTCGCCCTTGTACTGAATGAAATTCTCAGCATTCACAGGGCTCAAATACTTACAGGCGCCTTCACCAACGATTTCGTTGAACCTGCCGTAGGCATAGCCTACACAGTTTGCAAGCACATCGCATAGGGCATCAGTCGGACTTCCCTTAACAGCAGACGAATAGCCACCAGAGGCCTTTGTGATGTAATATTTGTTTCCTGCTTCAGGTCGAGTCAGTCTCGGTACAAAAGCAGAAGCCTGAGAAGGGGTGTTTTCTGGCTTTGTGGTAGTTACGGAAGCTGCTCCGCCATTGAGGGCATCCAGGTAGCTCTTAACAAGTGCTTTGAATGCCTTCCAGTTCTTCATAGCGGAGGTCTTATTGCTGCTGCCGAAGATGTATGTCGGGCACCATTTCTTGCCGGAGATCGGATTGCAGCACTGTTCGTCCACATCAGCAAACTTTTTACCGGCCGACTTATTTACCCAATAGGTGTGGGTAACGAGTTTATCGATTGTGAGACCATTCTTCCAGAGCAGCCATGCGGCCAGTCTGGCACCATTGTCCCTGGCGATCTTGTCATGCTCCGGAGACTCATTCATGATGATTTCGATGCTCAGGCTCGTCATGTTGCCGCCATCAGCCACAGAGCCATCTCCAGAGTGCCATGAAACCTCAGCAGCTCCAACGGGATCAGACGGGACCATCCCGGTTCCCGCCTTCAGGTTCTGCCAGCCACCGGTATCATCAACAAAGAAATGAACCCGGCTGCTGTTCATGTTCTGGTTGAATGTTGCTCTGGTATACTGCTCGCCATCATCGTGAACATTGGGAAGGTCATTGGTATTGTGAATAGTTACACTCTTCCCATGACCGGTGCCGCTCAATTTCTTCTGGCTCTTGTACAAAGCGCCAGCGGAGAAACCAGCCTTCTTAGCTTTGGTAGTGTCCTGCCAGCGAGTGCCGTCCGGAATGATCTTCTCGCTGATTTTCACACCGTTTACGGTGTAGGTGGTATTCGGGGTCAATTTTGCCATATGGTCGGCACTTCCTTTCTGGACATACTTATCGAAATACTTTTGACCGTACTCGGCCCTCTTGGCCTGTGTTGCAGCCGTGTTCATACTTGCCGGCTTTTCAAACTCCAGCAAAATGATATTGGAGGCTTCAAGTACGGTCGATACGGTTTTGAGTTTGTTAAAGAGACCATAGCTGGTCAGTTCCTTCAGCAAGAACTCAAGCTGCATCTCCAAATCACCGATAGATTTGCCGCAATTCTTTGCATAGGTGAGTAAAGCGGCTTTGCGTGTCGGATATGTCCACTGAGCAAGGCCGTAGCCTGCTCGGTCATTACCGAAGTTCTTGTAAGAGCCTTTATCCACCAATTCGGTGTACTCGGCATCGGCCATGCCCAACTTTCCTTCATAAGTGTTCTGGAGATTATTCGGGCGCAAGCCAGACTCGGCATAAAGATTACCCATGAGCCCGGCGACGCCGCAATCGGAAAGACCTTTTGACTTCAGGTAATTCCAAATCTTTTCCTCATTTGTTGTTCCGATCAGAGGCATCCTTATCACCCTCTCGTATTCAGTTTCTTTCTTCGAGCGGCGTTAAGGGCACGATTTCGAGCCATGATTTCCTGCCGACTCATCTTCTTCTGCGGTGCATTCTTCACATTGCAGACGTTAATGAGGGTAAGAAGACGACTCAGATGCCATTTCTGACACTCGAAGGGAATTTGATACGAGACCATCCAATAATAGATGATCTCCGATGTGATGTACTCGCTGCTTGTGGCCCTATTCCCCCGCTTAGGGAAAGTGGTGGCAGTCATAGATGCATCAATATAGGCAGACACCTCGGCGAGAAGCTTTGGCGTAAGCGCTTTATAGACATTGGGGTCCACATTCTGTGTCAGGGTCATACACCGAACATAGTCAATGGACTCCTCTGCGCTCCTTTTCTCTTTGGAAAGGAAAGGCTTACGCCACTTTGCCTCCCATTTTGAAAGGGAGACCAGAGAATGCTCCAGCTTTAGCGTCTGCTCTTTTGTCATGATGGGAATGAATTCGCTTTTTGCTTCGTCGAACTTCTCCCCTATCTGTGTCGCAGGTACTACGATCTCCAGCATCTCCGGTCACTCCACTTATCTCAGCCCTGGTTTCCAAGCGGGGTAACAGGAACCTTAGGAGGCTCAGAGGCCGCGGGCTTCTGAGCGGGGACGATGCCGTTGACGAACTCGGCCGCCTTCTGCGCATCGGTCGCCAGTTCCATGAACAGGTCGCTATAGGCCTGAGTCTGGGCGAAGGCATCCCGGATCTCCGGAGTCTTGATGAACCGCTTGCCATCAGGGGACTTCTCGCCGTAAGCGCGCAGAACGATGTCCTTGAACAGGGCGATGATCTGCTTGCCGTCCTTCGCGGCGACGATGCGGTTAATCATCTCGACGAGGCCGCCGTCAACGGAAAGCTCCATCTCGGTCACCTCGGCCTGGGTCAGGTTGAAGTAAAAATCTTCCGTGCGGGAAAGATCATTGAAGTCGACGTAAGTCCTTGTCAGTTTCAGCATGGTAAGTTTTCTCCTTTCAAAAATAAAAGGAAGCGGAGCCCTCGGTTAAGAGAGCCCCGCTTCACAAATTGCATAGATCTTACAGGATGGATGTACGGCGGCAAAAATTAGCCGGAAATCGCAGAATCTTTCATCAGCTCGATGATCTCGGCGGGCAGGGGCAGACGAGAATCGGCGCCGTCGGTGCCGCCCTCGGACGTGGGATCTTTGCCGTACAGAATCTCCTCCAGGGCGGCCATCTTCTCGGCAGAGGTCTTGGTAGAGTCGATGACCAAATGAGCCGTAGGCTTGAAACCGGGGACCTCAACAGGGGTGGTGGTGGCGTCCCAGCTCATAGTGGTAGGCTCGGGGCTCTCGTTCACAGTTCCATGGTTGCGCTGAGAGGGAGACGCCTGCGCGCCATAGACCAGATGGAGCTTGTAGCCATGATCCTGACCCTCAGTATCGTTGCCGATCAGAGTACGACAGGTGATGCCAAAGACCTTGCGGGTCTGCTGGCCAGCAGTGACGCCCGGGGCGATCTCGGCAGAACCGTCACAGGCCGCCCACTCATCGGGGTAGGTATAGGCCTCAAGGCCGAAGCCGAAATCCTCAGCAGCGATGATGTTCAGGTACTTTTTGTTGTTGGCGTAGAAGGGATTGGCCTCACCCCCGGAAGGGTTCTCGTTGAATGCGGTCAGGCCATTCCAAGGAACGCCCTTCTCATAGGCGGCGTTCTTTCCCATAAGAAAGAGTACGCAGCGGTCAACGCCAGTTTCATACAAACGCTCGCCGACCTTATCCCACTGAAGTTTATTCATTGCAGTTTCCTCCTTGTTAGTAATAGAGTGTGAAGACATCATGGTGCAGATTTTCTGCCGTATAGTGGCTATCGTGAGAGCACATCGGCAGAGATGCGATCTTATGAGGAAGATCGCTATCGGGATTTTTAGTAATCGAAATCACCTGATAGCAGTCGTGAAGGAGGTAGGGAAGGTTATTAGCGAAATTCGGTTTGATCTTGATTCGGGAATATCGGATACAGTCATATTCCATCTCAAGATTCGCTGGCGGTTGGAAGTACACATTTTCAGAGCCAAGCAGATTCTCCAGAATTGCCTGGAGCTCAATTCTTCTTTGACTCATGATAAAGGCCCCCAATCGTCAAGATTAACCGTGGATAACCAACCTCCACCTTGGTGATCTTCCATTTCGCCCCCATAAACACGACATAACGCATTCGGTGAAAATTCTCTCTGGCAAATGGATCGGCGACTATGCTGATCTCATTTGCAACGTTGATGTCGTCGTTGAGAGTCTCCGAAGACTGAAGCTGGCGTGCATTCCGGGTCAAATCGCCATAGTACGGGTACTCGACGATCCTCTCCTCATGCACGCCAGGAGCTGTCTTTACAGTTTCAGCATAGCCGACCGATCCATAAAATTTTGCCATTTTGATACCCTCACATCAGGGAGTGACAGGCTCCTCCAGCGCAATGGCGGAGTAGAGCCTGGTCAAAGCGCCGGACAGGCGGGTCTCGATGAGGTAAATGTGCTCGTTGAATTTGATGTCGAACTGATCGAATCGAGAAATCTCACCGCCCTTGGTGGAGCCAACGGTATAATCGGAAAGATTGACAAAGATGCCCAGCAGCTTGTGCTTACCGCCGTCATCATCCTCACGCACCAGGCCCTCGAACTGCTCCGCAGTATGGATCGCACCAACATTCAGTGCAGCGGTCAGATCGTTCAAATTATCGTAGATACGGCGGCCATTCAGATCACGCGCCAGCAGCATCACATTGACGAGGTGAGGGGTGCAGAAGAGATCAGGCGTGCCGGAACCCTTGTACTTCTCGCGGGAGTATTTTGCGGCGCTGATAATAGCCTCGGCATAGATGTAATTCTCGCCGAAATTCATGTCAGTCCGAGAGCCCTGAAGCTCGTTCCGCGCCTTCTCGATGTCGACATCGTAGTGAATGGTGTAGAGATCGTCATCGTTCCAGATAGAACGGATATGATCCTCAGAGATCTTCATCTCATCGGAAGCATCACGACCGTCACCGATCATGATAGCAATGGCAACCTCTTCATTGAGGTTCTGCTTCATCACGCCGTACTGGTACTCGACCACGTCGAAATCGATGATGTCAACGATGTCGTCCCGATGCAGAGAATCGATGCAGTACACGGTCTGCGGATCAGTGGTCCGGGAGATCATGTTCATGTTGCCGGAAGGGGTCTTCCGCTTACCCTTCTGATAACCCTGCCCCCGAGCGCGCGCATTGCGGGCGTCCATCTGGCGGGTACGGATACGGCTGATGGGGGTCTTGCGGACCTTCTTCATAACCACATCGACCCAGCCCTGGTCACGGGTGAGCAGCTCGGGAGCGCCGGAGCGCAGATCCTTGTAGTCGGGGAACAGGCTCTCGATGTTGTCGATGCCGTGCTGAAGCTCCTCGTCACCATTGGCGGCAGCTTCCTGAGCATAGATAGCGAGAGCAGTCCGCAGGCTGCCAACATTGTTCTGCTTGGCCAGGCCCAGAATCTCGCCCTGAACGGCATGGCTCAGAGTGGTGTCCCGAGTCTCTTCCTTGTCGAAAACATTGTGCTTCATGGTGTTGTCTCCTCCTTTGGTTTTGTCAGATTTGTCTTCGGGGTCGTCATCGTCCCCCTTTTTGGAAGCCCCCAGCTCTTCCGCAGTAGCGGCGATGAGGGCATACATGACGGTCCGCTGCTTATCGGTCATGCTGTCGACAACGTCCTGAACTGTCTCGTCGTCCTTGGGCTTGTCCTCCGGCTTCGGATCGTCCTTGGGTTTGGTTTCGGGCTTGGGCTCCTCTTTGGGCTCCGTTTTGGGCGGGACCAGAGGGGGCTTATCATCGGAATGATAAAGGCTGACAGGCTCACCACTTCCGATGATGATTTCCTGCTCAGCGCCCTCACCATGGGCCAGATCCACGAAGTCGATAAAAGCGCCGGGATTCGCCGCACCGACAACCAGACTGACCTCTTTGATGTCCCCGTGAACGACATCCTTGCCGCGGCCATTGGACATCTGTTTCAGCCCATTGGCGTAAATGGAGAGCATATGCACATCGCCATGCTGAACGATCTCCTTGGCTTTCTTGCCGCTCTCGGTTTCATTCAGGAAACAGTAGGCATATACGCCGTCCTGGCGGTTTTCCAGAATGGCATGGCCCAGGATGTTGTCAACATCGTCGTGCTGATGGTTCCAAACAATAGGAACCGACATCCCATCGCAATGCTTGAAAGCATCCCTCCGGATAGTTCTTCCGTCGGCGCAAACAAGATCGTTTCGGGTTGCCCAGCCACTAAAGTCATACTTCAGATCCATTTTGAACTTTGTCCTCCTTTGAAATGTTTTGTTCGGTCGATTCCTCTTTGGGAGCACTCAAGTTGCTGTTCCGGAGCTTGTCCGCATTCGGGTCCTTCGAGGGTGTCATGCCGATCTTCTGCCGAATCTCATTCGAGGTCATGATCTCGTTACGAGTCATCTTGTCGGCGATCTCAGCAATCTCACTCACAGGAACCAGCTTGAACGGATCTCTGAAGAACAGGATCGACTGCTTCTGTGACCGAGCGGTCTTGGTGAGGAATTTCCTCTTCATCTCGTCAACGATAGCGGAAAGAATCGGTTCGACGGTTCGAGTCAGATAGTTCAGCATCGTCTTGTCGTCGGCAGAACCATCCATAATGGTCTGAGTCAATCCCAACTGGCTGTAAAGCATACTCGTCAGGTATTCAATCTGAGACATTATGTTGTTGTCGACGGGCCGGTTCAGCTGAACCACATGCTCTGTTCCATCGGTGTACGCAACACCATACTTGGAACCGGATAGCTGTTCCTCGATATCTTTACGGCGTTTTTCCGCCTGTTGACGCCTCGCTTCTGTCTTGATGACATAAGGGAGCTGGATGATGAGATTGAGTTTTCCGGAACCGCTCTGTTCGTCGATTGCGTCCAGAATATTGAGTTTCCGAATCAACCTCTGCATTGTGGAGTTGGGCTCGTTCATGACGGCATAGAAGGGATTCTCCACAATGGCTACGGTGCGTTTAGACACCAAAACATCTTCCTTCTTGCCTGTTTGCTCGTTGTAAACACGAACCTTAACATGCTGCGGATACCACTCCAGGATCTTCCCGGTTCGCATTGTTTCGATCTTGTATGACCCTTCATCTGGGTCAATATCTGTGTCAACGGGGACAATGGCAACACAGCCTTCATCCAACATGGACTGAACAATATCCTGAATAAATGCCCTTCCGGTTTGATCGAGATTTGCCTCCAGAGAAAGACAGTCATTTAAGGTACTGTTCATAACAGAAGTAAAGCGGCCTTCATCATCCAAACGAACATGCTGGATGCTGATAGCCGCTACGTCCAATGCGATTCGATTGTAAACTGAAGTGATGATGGACCTCTCGTTCCCTCTACTGAAGATAGGACGGTCTGGCCGGTAGAAATAACTCGGCCCAATATCCCAGCGAGCCCCGACAGTTTCATTTGCCGTGAACACATTCCAGGCGTGTTTCAGTCGAGCTCCTAATGACATTTCCATTTCAGTAACCATCACCTCCCTCAAGCTAACTCAGCGAGCATCTTCTTGAGAAGGTCATCGTTCTGCCGCACCAGTGAATCAAAGCTATAAGGCGGCGGGACCGAAGAAGATGGTTTGCTTACACTAACTCTTGGCGCTGAAATTTGGCTAATTGGCGAAGATGTGACGGGGATGCTCTTGGCAACCCTCTCAAGCACCTGCTTGGGTTCCACCTTTGGTGTCGGAATTTGACTCACAGGCGTAGTGGATATAGGCGTGGTCTTGAGAATATCCTGTAAGATTTCCTTTCCGGCAGAAGCCGTATCTCCAATGTCAGAGACGTTCTTTCCCCCATACTTCTTGACAAGATACGCCGTCAAAACTGTACCCGCCACGATAGCTGCACCGGTTGCAACACCAATGGCCACTTTCTTTTTGGTGGTGCTGGATGCTTTATCGGATGATCCAGACGAATCTCCATCAGAATCGCCATAGCGCTTCTTACCTTCATCGGTCCATGTTCCGTCCCGATTTTGATAACGGCGAATACCCCATTTCTGGCCTTTGACGCCGTGATGACACAAAGACGTACTCATTTGCATCACCTCCTTAGACCTTATCAAGAACGGTCTTTTTATAGGCCACCCGTCCGGAGGCCCAAACACCCTTCTTGAGCTGTTCCATGTCATATCCCGCATCAGCAAGCGCCATCATGACACCAATTTCGCCACGCTTGGCAACAAACTTGACAACTTTTCCGGATGGGGTTCGGAGATCGGAAACCTTTTGGCTCATGAGCTCCGACATCTTCTGGTTATAGGCCGTAATGGCAGCAGCACTCAGTTTACCATTCTTGTTGAAAGCCCCAGGGGTCTGCAACAGAACCTTCGCATATTGGTCAAGCTCCTTTGCAGATTTCTTTTGAGCTTTTTCAGTAATCTTTGCACTGCGTTTGTCAATCCAGTCGTTGTCCTTCTTTTCCAGACGGGCTTTCCCTTTCTCGGTCAAACTTCCATCGGGATTCTGGTAACGACGAATGCCCCATCGCTGGCCTTTGATTCCATGATGAGCCAGATACGGTTGTAAAACGGGTTTACTGCAATGATCCAAAACGATTCCTCCTTCCTATTCAAATGCTTCGGGATTGTGCCGATAAGCGATATAGGCATCCATCATAGCTGCCACAGCGTCTATCTTTTGCTCAGACCGCTTCTTCATCAGCTTACGGTTCCCATTGGTGTCCTCAATCGTGATGCAGTTGCCCATGGCAAAAGTCATCAGGTCTTCGTCAAAGATGAGCATACGCTCTTCGGAGAGTTTCTTCAGCTCTCCTAAAGGAACGGACTCAGTCTTTGCGCCCTGAATAACCTTCTCAATTCCATACGGTCCATTCTCAGAAGACCAGCGCTCCACAAACTCCTTCGCATTATAAGGGTCATAACCGAGGCAGCGAACATCGTAGCCACAGTCGATAATGTGGTCATCCAAATCTTCATAGACCTGCATCAAATCGAGGACAGTTCCCTCCATAACAATGAGACTCCCTTCCGCCATGAAGTCTTCATACTTAAGACGCATAGCAGCAGGGAGTTTGTTAAGGGTAAGTGAAGTGATATAGTTCCGGGTTTTCACGCCGAACGCTCCACCACGGAGAGGGAACAAGAATGTAAACGAACAGAAGTCATCGCCCTGTGAAAGGTCACAACCAAGGGAACACGGCAGTTGCCAGAACTTTTGCCTGCGATGAGGAAGAGTTTCCTCATAGGTAAAGTAGTAGGTGTAGCCTTCCATCGGAAGACCAAACCTTTTCGCCAACATATCGTTTCTCGTGGATGGGGCAGTTTCAGCTCTATCTACATCTTTTTGGTAGGTTTCATAGGTCACAGTCTTCCCGATGTTAGGATTGGCTTTCAGCCACATATCGGGATAAGCAACCTCTTCAACGGAATCCAGCTTATACCACCAGATTGACACCTGGGGCATTGGCCGGCCAACACCCTGTAGGATGTTCATTAACTCCATTTTGATTGTGTCACCTGCTCCGTTTCGGACTGTGCCTTCGGAGCTTGTGGCCACGATCAGGTAGTCATCTAACTTGGATGCGCCTTGTTCGATGGCACCAATGACATCTTCACGAGCATCCGCAGAAGAAAGCCACTCGTCAACCGTAGCAACCTTGCAGCGTAATCCCTGAAGCTTGTCCACCGACATCGGACGAACTTCGATCAGGGAGCCGGAAATAAAGTTCTCGATGCCCTTCTTCGTCGAAGCCAGCTTAACTCGATTCATGAGATTGCCGGTCGTGTTCTGGATAGAACCCTCTGTCAAGAACTGGAATACAGGGCCGCAAGCTCTTGTGATGGCAGTTTTAATCGGGTTGATGATCTCCTCTGCCTGTTTCATAGTTGGGGCCGTAGTGATTTGATGTGTGGTAGATCCGTCAACGACCAGAGAGTATGCCTGAATGCAGGAGTCATACAGCGACTTCGCTGCACCTCGTCCAACAATCAGATACTGCTTATTCACTAACCGTTTCTTGATCTTCTTATTGACGTATCGTCCGCCATGCCCATCTCGATTGGGGACATAAACTGAACGTGTCTCAAAGTAGTACCAACCAAACACCTGCTCGCCCCAGAGCTTGAAGCTATCCAGCAAATGCAAATCGGAGCCGTCGGTCAATGTCAATTCATTTTCACAGAACTCGACCCAACCATCAACAACTCTATCGTCATAGTAATACATCGGATCGGCAATCAAATCGTCAATCCTGTGCATTTCCAAGTCGATCTCTCTGCATACTGGGATTTCGCCTCGAATTACAGCGTCTCGAAAAGCACCGTAATATTTGGGGACGGCAGTGTTTGATAACATCTGCTCACCCCCCCTTACTGCCCAAGCAATTTCCTGCCGACAAGCACAAGGTCCGAAAATTTCTGATCTATCATCTTGGTTTGGTAGACATCTTTCGGAACCACCTGTTCCATGTCAAATACTATAACAGGAGACTTGGCTTTGAATCCGCCATAAATGGCATCGTTTGTGTCGAGGACTGCTCCATAACCAGCTTCTTTGCAAGCGTTGAAGAACTTCGTCCGCTGAGTAGTTACGTCTTTTCCTTTGCGGGCATCGCCAGCACCATCATAAGGAATGACGTAATTGAACATTCGATACACGATCTGAAGTTCGTCAGCAGTCGGGGTGTAGTCGCCCTGCTTCATCTTTTCCAAGACTTGCCGGACTTCGCGATAACCCTTAAACTTGTACTTATCGCTCACAAAGTAGCTCTGCATACGGTCCTCGTCCATAACGAAATTGTAGAAGTCCCGATCTTTCTTAAAGAGCTCTCTGAACACCTCTGCGCCAGAATCTTCACTGGCAACTTTGATGTCTTTCTTCAGCGAGTTGTCAATGCGGTACTTCATGAAGTTTCCAGTTCCAATCGGATTCCCGTTCTCATCATATATAGTCTTAGGAATAGGCCGATTGAACAAAGCATTGTACTGGTGCTTGTCCAGAACATTATGTGTCGCATAGAACATATCAGTGTTCTTAGTGCGATCACGATCATAGGACAAGGTACTCAGAGTTGTTTTGTCGGCCTTCAGAACCTCGTCGAAATGCCGCTTGTTGTAGATACTGTTGCCGGCCTTCCGTTTGTTACGGATGGCTTTTCTCTGAGCGGGACTATAGTCTCCTCCGCCTAAAGGATAAGGAGGTCCATGTCGCACGCCCCATTTTTGGTTCAGGATACCATGATGGGCCAGTTGTTCCATAAAAACGCCCTCCTATCCTCTCAGTTCTTTGATTGCGCGAGCGATGCTGAGCGCTGAGCCAGTGATGGCTAAAACACTCCCGGCAAATTCGAGAGTATCTTTCACCATGGTGCGGCCTTTGGAGACCTCCGAAGAAGAGGTATCGGAAAACAGTTTGTTGTACTGCTGCTCCAAGAGTTGGCGATTGATCTGATCTCGAAGTTCCTTGTCGCTCATCTTGGATAAGTCGAATTTCTTGGTCGCAGGCTTTGGTGCGGTGGTCTGTTCGAGCTTCTTGAACTCTTTCACCAGATCGGAGTTAGCATCCACAACCTTTTTAGACCGTTCTAAATCCTCACGAACCCAACGGTCTGGGTCGCCGCCTTCTTTTAGAATTGCTCTGTTTTCCTTTTTCTTCATGTTGTTTTCAGCAACATCCCGGTCATACCGCTTCTGCCCCTCAGGTGTCAGAGAACCATCCGCATTCTGGTAACGTCGCACACCCCATCGCTGACCTTTGATGCCGTGATGATAAAGTTCCATTTTGGGCTTCCTCCTGTTACTATATATTTGCCCCATGTTCGTGGCAGCCAGCCACAGGCGAGGGACATCTCATTGCCTAAGTTGTATAATGGAAGCGCTATGGCCTGACGTATTCCTCCAAGAGTTTCGCGCTCGAATGAAAGTCAGCCAGCCGGCCTTCCATTGTGCAACGTTCGATTTGCGCAGGTTGAGCAGCCGTAAGGGTCTCTCGTGTCAGCGAACAGATAGAATCGGCAATGGGAAAAGGACGGCCTGCCATTGCAGTAACACACCAGGAGGAGACCATATGTTCGCTGTAGGTGTCGATGTATCCAATGGGAGGAGCACAGTTGCCGTGCTCCAGACCAAGACAAGCGCCCTGATGAAACCTTTTGAGATTCCGCACACCGCCGAGGGATTTGCGAGTCTGGCCGGGAAGCTGGCCGGCTTAGACGGCGAGGTTCGAATCGTCATGGAACACACGGGAAGGTACTACGAATCGTTCGCGAGAGCCATGCACAGCGCGGGCTTCTTCGTGTCCGCCATCAATCCGCTTGCCATCAAGAATTACCAGGACGGGATCAACATCCGCAAGGTGAAGACGGACAAGGCGGACGCGATGAAGATCGCACGATTTGCCCTTGACAAATGGGAAATCCTGCCGCAATATACCCCTATGGATACGATTCGTTACGACCTCAAGACCATGCACCGCCAGTTCCAGCTGTCGAGCAAGACCAAGACCGCACTGAGCAACAATCTGGTCGCGCTTTTGGAGCAGAGCTACCCCGGTGCCAACAGATACTTTGACAGCCCTGCGCGGCCTGACGGCAGCCAGAAATGGGTGGACTATGTGGACACCTTCTGGCATGTGGACTGTGTCGCCAGGGTCAGTCAGAACGCCTTTGTGGAGCGATACCGGAAGTGGTGCAAGCGTCACGGCTATAACTTCTCCCAGCAGACGGCCATCGACCTGCACACAGATGCCCGGCAAAAGTTTGCGCTGGTGCCCAAGTCTGACACCTGCAAATTGCTGGTCAGGGAAGCGGTTTCCCAACTCAACGCCGTCTCCCGCACGGTGGAGACCTACCGCACCGAGATGGACCGGCTGGCCTCCCAGCTCCCGGAGTATGAGACTGTCATGGCCATGACCGGCGTCGGCAAATCCATGGGACCCCAGCTGATGGCTGAGATCGGGGATATCCGCCGCTTTCCCCACCAGAAGTCCATAGTAGGCTTTGCTGGCACCGACCCCATCAAGGATGACTCCGGGGACAAGGTGTCAGACAGCAAGCCCAGCAGCAAGCGGGGCTCCCCGCACCTTCGCAAGACGCTTTTTGTCATCATGAGTATTCTGCTCCAGCTGCACCCCCAAGACGACCCGGTGTATCAGTTCCTCGACAAGAAACGTTCCGAGGGAAAGCCGTACTATGTTTACATGACCGCCGGAATGACCAAATTCCTCCGCATTTACTACGGAAAAGTCCGTGACTGTCTCAAAGAACAAGGTCTCTGGGAGCAGACCTCCGACGCGCCTGGCATGGCTGACTGATGCAGGCCGCTTTACGGCCTCCCGACTGTCGCAGGGCGCTGTCAGCACGACTTGTTAAGAATGCCACTGGCGCGGTGTGCTCAATCCTAATACACTGCATAAAATTACCAGACCGGCGCTGGCGCGGCGGTCTATTTGTAGTTCCCCTCACCGCCCTTCCTCTGCCTGCAAATAATCTGCCATCAACTCCATTTTGGGGCTTGACTTTTTATTCGCAGGCTTTCAAATCTTATTTTTTCCTCTATCCGGAATGCTTTTTGTTATACTCTTTCATCGAATAGATTGACGAATCATGTATTTCATCAATGTCTTCCAATAGGTAATCTTCGCCATGCCGATAGAGGTAAGAAATCCAAGATGAACCGGCAGCTCTATGAATCATATCAGTTACGACATCTTCGTATTTAACGGCCATGTCTCCGACACTTGCAACCGTTTCACTGCCATAACCATCGGTGATCTTTTTCGCCATTTCTTCACAAGTTTTGTAATATTCAGCTATGCTTTCTTTTACCTCCGCAACTTTTTTAGTAGTTTCGGGAGAATACTTAGAAGAATTCAGCAGATCTTCAACGGCCGTGCTGCGCTCAAAATTGAAGAAATCTTCATCATCGCAGCCATCGCCAAACATATCATAGAGCCGCTTATCCAAATCATTCTTGAAGCTCGGGCTTTTCAAAGCGCTCAATGCTTCAGCTTTGGCTGTATTGCAAGCTTCATTGTATTGTTCGTTGATTGTGTCCCCGATGGTTCCTAAAGTTTTAGCAGCCTCTGCAATTCCTGAATCTTTTGTTTTTACATTTGCAGCAATACTGCTGACCCCTGGATTTGTATAGGTTGTTGATGCAAAGCTTCGATTTTTATTGTTCGCAGCGGAAGCTATTTCGGCTTGCAACTGGGTTTTATACCGTTTTTTTCCGGCAGCAGTGAGAGACCCGTCTTTATTTTGATAACGACGAATACCCCATTTCATGCCAAGAATACCGTGATGATAAAGTTCCATTTCGGAGTTCCTCCTCTCTGCTTAATTCGTCAAACAGATTCGGCCGCAACATTGAGACGCCACTCAAACTCACTGATTTGTTTGTTGATGGACTCAATGACAGCAGAGCTAAGCGGCGGATCGAATAGCAGCTTAACCTTAAGATGCATATAGGATTTTACGAGAGCGAAGTTATTAGGCTCCTTGGCGATGAAGTCATTCCATGTCTCATCCTTACCGGAGATGGAGAAACCGTTGGCTGGCCCGACACCAAGTTGCGCCAGAATCGTGAACACGCTGTTGATGTGCATGATGAGATCAGAGTCAAAGTGCTCATAACCTGCGTCGATGCCCAACAGCTTCTTGATGGAGGTCAGGATGCTTTCGGTAATCTCCATGACGACCTCCTCATCTCTTGAGCGCAATGTACTTCTTCATGCAGAAGCCCTCAACGCCAGCCTCAGTGTGAACTTTGTAGAACGCATCGGAAGAAGCGTCAATGTCGACCATAACGCTGGACAGCGCGTCAATGGTAGTCAGGACTTCCGCATCAGTGGACGGTTCCTTGCGGACATTGAGCTTCAGGCACTCAGTAACCACCCCAGCAGTAAAGCTCTTCATCACCTCGGCAGGCGCAGCCTCGTCAACGGGATGTGCCTCAGCACGAAGGCCCCGACAGTCGGGCTTAGCGTTAGGATTGTCATGAACCGATACGGCTTTGGATTCAACACAGTCACGACGGCTCTGAGAATTGGTTTGCATTTTTAGGTCTCCTCCTTCTAATGTAGTTGGTAGAAAAGCCAAATGGACAAAAAGAGAAAAATTCAGTTTAGGGCGCGAACCTTTCTCTACCTCTTCCATGGACAAGTGTCATTCGGGCGACGCTCAATCGGCTCTTGAAGCAGCAGGTGTTCATCTCCGTAATGAATTGCAAGGTGAGTATCATGGATCGTAGTGATTAGGTACTCCGGGTCGAGAAGAAGTTCGCTCCTATTACGAATGTCCTCTGGCCTGATCGGGTTCATGTGATGAATGATGATTCGACCAAATATCTCCCTGCCTCGGATACCGAGATCGCAACCTTCATCTCTGGTAATGACAAAGTCTCTCACACGCCGCCATTCGGGCGAGCGATAAAAGAACTGATTCATGTACCTGTCGAATCCGAACGTCTCTTTTCCAACTTCACCATTAAGATGAAGATACTGATACCGGGCTTGGAAAGTCGGAAGGAGTATCAACTCCGAATAGCATTTAATATTCGTCATCGAACTCTTCCTCTTCGTCATCTTCTCCTCGATACCTGCCCATGGCTTTCATGACTTTGGGCAGAAGTTCCTCAAGCCTGTCAGCGGCCTTGATGGATTCTGCTTTAGCTGCTGCGAGATCGCGCTGCTTTTCCAAAAGTTCTTTTTCGATTCGAGCTTTTGTAGAACCTCGCTTGACAAACTCGGTAATGAGCTGAGAAGAGGCAGTCCCGTCTCGCAACTGCTGTTCGGCAAGGTCCATAGCCAGAGAAATCATCTGGTTCTCTCTACCCTCTGGGGTCAAAGGGGTTCGAGTTTTCGGAGTACCAGAAGGTTTTGCAGTTTTTGCCACCTTGCCACCTCCTCTCGGTTAATTTTGTGGTAGATGCTGCAAGAATGTTATGGGTTTGGAAATGGTTCAGGGCGACATTTGAAGGAGCCCGCACAAACAGACCTGCCAGCGAGGGAGAAAAATCGCTTACACACCGGTCACTGTTTGGTGGATGGAGAGGAGGTGTCTCCCAATGAGCGTGTGATGTACGATGAAAAAGGGACTCGCCAACTAATATCCGCCTTGTGGGCTCGTTCAAATGCCGCCCTGAACCAAAACCAATTCCCAAAAATATCCCCCGGAGAATTTTAAAAGACCGCCGCGATGCACAGGGGGTGTGTATTTCACGGATACCCCCTATACCCTTAAAAATCTTCGAGTCTACCCGCCTAAAGGCCAAATTCGTTGATAATTCTGGCAAAAGACGAGTTAAAACGACTATCTAAAGTGAAGTCATCTCGTTTTCAAGGGCTGAGGTATCCCGCTCAGGCCGTTACCACAGGTTCAGGCTCAACAGTTTCCTTAACCTTTTTATAGATACCGAGGGGATTGTACTTGACGATGTCGTCAATGGCGCGCTCGATCTCCTGCTCATTCTCAACAGCGGAGAGCTGATCGGAAGTACGAGCGATACGCGCCAAATAGGCACAGGAATGGTAACCTTTGTCCTCATCGAACCGGAACCAGGCATCGAATTGGGTAAAAGGGTCATAGGGATTGTCGGTTGTAGTTAAAGCACACTTAGCCATTCGCTCTCACTTCCTTTCATTCATTGAGAATTCTCGACACAGCAGAAGGCGAAAGGTTCAAAGCATCAGCAATTTCGGCATTTGTGTGACCAGAATTCGCCATTGCTCTAATTCTGTTTGCCCGAGCTTCGGAGACTTCGGTTCTCGTTCTTGGTGTGGCGCGTTCACGCACAACGTCAGGGTCAGCATAGCGCAGGATCTCTTTCAAGGTTGTATCAGAGATTGCGCCAGCCTGAATCGCTTCCCATTCACCATCACTGATAGTGATTCGAGTTCCTTTACCGCTTGCTCCAGTTTCGATGCGAGCGTCGCTGATTGCAGCTCTGCGAATCTTAGAGATCTCATCTTTGTCAGTGATGTTGTTGGCATCGACCTTTGCCTTGACACGAGCGTTGGCAATACGCTGGGCTTCACGCTCACGAGGAGCATTGAGCTGAGCAAGACGGAGCGCCGAAGTAAGGCGATCCACTTCCGGCTGATAGGTTCTGGCAGCACTGGCAGAGCGAGCCAAAGTCGGAGTTGCAACATACTCAAGCCGAGCTCTGTTGGCCAGGGCCTTCATCTTGTTGGCGTAGTCGGCATAGGCATCCTCGACAAGCGTTCCGGAAGACAGTGTCCGAATGTCATCGGTCTTGTCCAGCAGCTTGATCTTGGTTGTAGCCTGGACTTCACGTCCCTTTGCGTCGAGGTAAGTACGACCGGACTCCTTATAGATGACCTTGCCCGTCTGCTTGTCGATACGGCCACTGCCCTGACGCTCAGGAACCTCAACGTCCTGCTTGCGACGGGACAGAAGGGTGGAGGCACCGCCTCTTTCCTTTCCGTTTTCATCAGTGTAACCTTGCCACTTCTTCCGAAGGGTGGCGATGTCGTTCTCCTGCTCAGAGCGCTTGTAGTCCAGCTTGTGCTTAGCGGCGTCGATAACCACCATGCTGTGCTTGACTGCCTTCACAATGTCGCTCTCGGGGGCCCCTTTCAGGGTCATATCGGTGATGAGGTTGGAGATCTTGCCCATCTCTATCTGGGTGGCCTCTTTAGAGAGGAGCCGGATACCAGTCTTGCCTTCAGTGGAGTATTCAACTTTGGCGTCGAAGTCTTTCAATCCAGCAAGGGCGGGGGTCGATTTTATATTCACCCTCCCACCGGTAGGAATGACAACGACCTGGTCGCCATCGAAGTCCGCTCCCGAAAGTCGCTCCGCAACCTTGGCGTTGATACCGACAGCATCCCTGGTCCGGGGACCCAGAATAGAAATAGCTGACTTGTTTTTGTTGTTGACAGTCAGGATGGGAATCTCAAATGTTCCGCCATGAGGATACCGAACAAGGGCAACCTTCTCGCCATCCCTGTAGTTGGGGGCATAGATCTCGGTTTCCTTCATCGCCGTGAGCGGCAAGATAACTTGGGTGCTCTGGCGGGGGAGTGCCGCGGCCTTCAGGTGGACGACGGCGGAGTCGCATTCGTCGGCGAAGTCCATCAACAGCTTCTTCTTCACAGTAGGGTTGGTCAGAGAGCAGATTTCGGCAAACTCATCCGCCGCATCCGCATAGGTCAAGTCCAACTGGGTCTGAATCAGCTTGATGGGCTGCTTAGAAAGAAACTGGGAAGACAAGTTCTTACTCATCTTATCCCAGTCTCCCTCTTCTTTTAACTTGTTGATGGCCGACAGCTTCTCCGTGCCGTCCTCAGCAATATAATGACTCTGACCGCCAGCCTTGATAAACGCCCCAAAGGGATTGTCCGGGTCATCCTGGATTTTCTTCAGCACGTCCAGCTTCGGAGTGCCGGATCGTTTATTGGTGTTAAATATAATGTCTACACCATCCGGGATGTCATCGGAGTACATAGCCATACCTTTAAGGTAATGGGTTCCATCAACCATGATTCTGACCTGAGCATAGTGGGAAGGACCCAAGTCCAGGTCGGCAACGCCTCTCCGGAGCTCGATAACGCCATCCTTCCCAAGGCCGCCTTCTTCGGCATAGCGGATTTTCACCCGTTCAGAGCTGATGCTGGCCGGATATTCCCGCTTGTCCCAGGATTCGCCACCGTCGGTGCTGTGATATTCTCCGACCGACTTTACCAGGGAAAGGTCTTGATAAACCTGACGCTGGTCGATGTCCGGTACGGATATAATTGGTGTGATGGTACGGTTCTTCGGATTGTTGACCTGAGGAACACCGACACCAAAGCGGTTGTACCCCTCAGTCTCCAAAATGAAAAGCGCCTCCTGAAGGACACCACTGGAAACACCGAGCTCACGCTCGGCTCCGGTGCCAACATCAAGGGCGCCTTTTTCCGCAAGCTCCTGCTTCAACCGTTCCGCAGTCTGCCGCGCTTTATTTTTGTTGGAAGCGGTGTTCTCATTGAGAAGGGCCCGAACCGAGGAGTCGTTGTTGTAGCCCATGATTTTCGCGATCTCGTCAAGGGTCTTGCCCTCTTCTCTCAAAGACTTCGCCCTGTCGGCCAGAACCATCCGCCGTTCATGCTTCGCCACCCGAACCTGCATCCGCAGATCCGTTGTGGACATCTTCAGCTCATCGGCAATCTGCTTTTCAGTCTTGCCCTGACCCTGAAGCTCCTCGACACGGCTGAGGAAGTCGCCGCCATGTTGGAAGGGGTTGTCACCGGAACCCCACGGATAGCGCCCGGAACGCCGTTTGACGCCATAGTGCATCAGGATATCGTCGTCCTGAATCGGATTCATGGTTTACCCCTCCTGTTCCCTCATTCTGTTGATAATTTTGTCAAATGTGATGATGCGGTCCATGATTGGGAAGATATCTTCCACGGTGGCGTTGTGGCAGAGCACTTCGTCATTCTGATAAATGCAAAGTTCCATCCCGATCTCGCTGGGTTTGATGCCATACTCCAGACAGAAGAGCGCCGCATAAATCATCAGCTGCTCCATCTTGGCCGGCGTTTCTCCGGTCTTCAAATCGTGGATGCGGAGAAAGTCGTTCCGGAATATAATTGCGTCAGCCGTTCCGAAGCAGTTAGGCGAATAGTATAGAATCTGTTCCGGTGTCATCTTAAAGCCGATAGCGTCGTTGACGTACATGTTCAATGTCTGCTTCGATCTGGGCAGTTTCTGACCGAGACGGATGCAATCGGCAGCAAAGGCATGGAGTTTGGTTCCTCTTTGAGCCGCTCTCCATTTGGAATAGGTTTCCTCAACCTTACCCTCATCGTAGTTGATCCAGTGATAGTTGCTTGCTCCGAGGAAGGCGTGCTGACCTTCCAAGTTTGGATGCCGGTTAAAGCTAAAGGTCACAATTCATCGTCCTCCTTTTCCGCAAAGACCTGCTGGAGCTCATAGAGCACTTCCTCCTTGTTCTCGGGAGAGACAAAACGAGAGAAAGACATCTCATTCATCTTCCCGACGTAGTATTCTTGGTTCGGCTGTCTCTTCGCACTCGCAGATCTCTTACATTCCAAGGAGGCCCATTTGTCCTTGTAAAGAACAAGCAGGTCAGGAATGCCCTGAATCTGGTCCATCTTAAAGACCATGCACCCAGGAAAGAGATTTTCGAGTTTATTGATAAGCCGATCCTGAAAACCGCTCTCCAAGCGGGAACTCCTGGCCATAAAAAGGCCTCCTTTCAACAGAAATAATAGAAAAAACAGAAAAAGTTTGACACATTCCCTCTTCTCTCCATAAAAGAGTCTGTTTTTTTAGCGGAAGGCAAAAAGAGCCGAAAAAAGCAGAGATGCCGGCGAAGACATCTCTGCTCAGAAAATATAATGTTGTTGATATCGGGCTTACTCCCAATCGTCCAGAATCTCGAACTCTGTAACCTCTTCCTCTATAAAGCTAACACGGCCTTCTGCAACGGCTTCTCGATCAGCATCGAACTGATTGGTAATGGTGACGCCAACTTTGAAGTGCCAGACGCCGTTACCTTCATACTCGGAGATATTCTGATGGAACCAATGATATTCAATTCCATACGGACAAATATAATCTCCGTAATTTTGGAAAGCTTGGACGGCTTGACTTCGATGAGCGGAGTCCGAATAGTCGTCTTTAGGCTCGACTGGTTCCGCAGATGATTCAGTGGACGGTTCTGGCTCGGAAGTTGTTTTATCAGGCGTCATAGTTTCGGGCGGCTCTTCTGCCTTGGATTCAGATGGAGGCTCACTCGATACATCTGTTTCTGTCGGAGTTTCCTCGGCCGGAGGTTCATTTACCGGTTCATCTTTAGGTTCGTCGATACGAACGAACATGATGTCGCCTTCTTGATAGTTGAGAGCAACATGGTAGCCATCCGCATTGTCGGCATAGAAGTAATCATCGCCTTTCCGGCATTCCGATGTGAACCCAAGAGCTTCGCACTCTTTTACATAGGCCGCATAGTCCTCCAACGACGTCTCAGCAACGTAAATCACGAACCCATAATCCTGGCTCCAGTTGATATTACCAATAGTCGACTTTGGAACAGGCATCAGCTTGGCGATGTCTGTGTCGGGCCACTGAAATTCAGCGAACTCCATTTCTTCTGGTTCGGACTCCAAGACCGGAGGATTAGTTTTCTGGTCACAGGCCGCCATTGAGAATATAATGCCCATGACAAGCAGAAGTGAGGCAATTTTCTTCATAGGCTTTCAGATCCTTTCATGATACTTTTAGATAAACTTCTCCCTCATGATTCAGATAGTATTGCTTTTCCTTTGTCGTTTCGCTCAAAGCAGATTGCAATGTGATCTGAAGAGGAGAGCTGCTGCTTGCTTCCAACTCCGCTACGATCGCATCGATTTGCTGAACATAGTCAGCCTTATTAACTTTGACGAACAGGCCCTCTTTGGCTCCGGCGAGAAGGTGCTGAAGCTGACCAAAACAATTAAGTAACCGCTTCTCACATTTTCCGATGTAGACCGAGGCCTCAGACTGAACAAAGGAAATATAATTGGGATCGTAGTTCTCGGAATAGTAGACTTCCAGCAAATTACTCATAGTGTAAAGTTGAAGCGACAGGTCAAGGCAGTCCTTAGTACGAACCATTTTCGGAACTGTAGAGGAAATATCACTGCTCTTTTTATCACCCATGATGGAACTCAAATCGGACAGGTAAAATTCGATGTCCTTCATGGCCACTTTTTTCGCATTCTGTAAACTGATAAGTGTCGCAACCCTTTGCTCGCTATGCTCCATGACAGAGTTGTAGTTTTCATAAGCAAATCGAATGAAACTGACTTCGGACAGGAGCTCTGCTCTTTTGTCTCCATAAAGGAACTCAAGGATCTTATCAAGCCCCGACGAAATCTGAGCCAGGCTGTTGTTAATTTGAGCAAGGAAGTATTGGCCGGACGCGATCGACATCGCAGTGAACGCGCCGAGGCAGGCCGCTTGAGGAGCCGCAGATTCTAACCAGGCTGTTCCAGCAATTTTTCCTGTCTCAACATTTTTCAGTGTTGTTGTGAAACCACCATTGCTTTTCAACTGCATCAAAACGCCTTGCACACCTTCTGGGAACCTGAGCATCATGGTCTTTGACAGAATATCTATTCCGGCTAAAGCAGGCAGTTGGTTCATCAGGGCACTCATCTGAATTTTCTGACCTTGCGTCAACTCAAGCTTCTTGAACTTTTGGCTGTTGTCCAGATCAACGGCATCGTCGACAGGCGCAATCTCGCATCCACATAAAATATCCAGCTCTTTAGCCATAAGTCTTTCCCTCCAACAATCTGAACAAAATAAAAGAGTGCGCCTCCAACGAAGAAGACGCACTCCTGCAAAAGCGCATCTCCCGTTGTTGCCAAGTTTACTTCCCCTAATAACGGATCAAAATATAAGATTGTGTGGCGAGTACAGTATAACACATCGGGACGGAGTTGAAAAGGGCGAATTTTCAGTCAGCCCTACTTAATGCTCGATTTTTGGAGGTAAAATTAGACCTGCAACTATCTTCTGGCCAAAAACCCACTTTTATTTTCCACTTTATTTATTTTCTTTATTGTATATCGCGTTTAAGTGTAAAGGAAAAGTGGGAAAGTGGGCAGAAATATCCTGCTTTCCAGACCTGCAACTATCAAAAATAGCAGCAAATCAGGCACGCGGAATGCCCCGAATTCTATCTTAAGTTCTTAGAATTTCTATCCTAAGTTAGACAGAACCGGGGCAAATTGTGTCTTGCCTTACTTCAGATTCCGCAATTTTCTCACCTCTTGAACAGTCATAATGCCTCTTTCTGCCATACTCAGATATGCCCGTATACTTTCCTCAAACGGCTGCTGAGCCATCTGGATAAATAGACTCAACCATCTGCCTCAGCTCCTCCATGGCGATGTCGCCGCTGATGGCACACTCTGCGCAGCCCAAAGAACCCTCACCCACATAAAAACCGGCAGTCTATCTCTAGACTGCCGGCATCTGTATGAATATCCGGAGGGGTCTACTGCTTCACCACCGGGGCTACCTTGCCGTCGGCATGGATGTCCACGATCAGCTTTCTCGGGCACTTGGTCACGCAGGTGCCGCAGGAGGTACACTTGTCATAGTCAATCCGGGCCACGTTGTTGGTCACCGTGATGGCGCCGGCGGGGCAGTTGCGCTCGCAAAGCTTGCACCCGATGCAGCTCACCGCGCAGTGGGCCTTGGCCGACGCCCCCTTCTCGTGGTTGGCGCAGGGCAGAACCACGTCCACCGCATAGGGCATACTGACGATCACATGCCGGGGGCAGGCGGCGGCGCACTGCATACAGCAGGTGCACTTCTCCCGGTCCACCTCCGCCACGCCGTGGGCGTTGATGTGGATGGCGTCGAACTTACACACCTTCACACAGGTGCCCCGGCCCAGGCAGCCGAAGGAGCAGTCCAGGGTGCCGTTGCCGGACACCTTCATGGCGGCTACGCAGTCCTCAATGCCCACGTAGCGTTCGAACTTCCGGCTGGCCCGGTCGCCGCCGGAGCAGCGGACAAAGGCCACCCGGCGTTCCTGGGCCTTGACCTCCACGCCCATCACCGCCGCGATGCGGCTGGTTTGAAGGCCGGAGCAGCTGGGGCAGGCGTTGACGGGAGCTTCCCTGGCCAGGATGGCCGCCGCGCACCCGGCGCAGCCGGGATAGCCGCAGCCCCCGCAGTTGGCCCCCGGCAGGCAGTCCAGAATCAGGTCCAGCTTGGGGTCCGTCTTGACCTCGAACACCTTGGAGGCCAGGGACAGGATCAGGCCGAAGGCCCCGCCCAGGACGCCAAGGGTCAGTACAGCATAGAAGATGTTCAAAGTTTTCCTCCTCCTTCCATAAGAGGGATAAAAGCCCTCCGCAGGAGTTTTGCCGCCGCGGCGGCGAAATAAGATGTAATTGCTTTCCCCCAGGCGTGCACGTGGGAAAAGCGCTTTGCGGCCCAAGCCCGGGCCGGTCTTTCCCGCTCAAGGGGAATGGACGCGCCATTCCTTTTGGCCTCTACCAGGGGATCTTCAGACCCTGGAAGCCCATGAAGCACAGGGCCATAAGCCCGGCGGTGACCAGGGCGATGGGAAAGCCCTGGAAGGCTTTGGGCGGGTCGGCGAACTCCAGACGCTCCCGGATACTGGCGAACAGGACGATCGCCAGCAGGAAGCCCGCGCCGCCGGTGATGCCGTAGACCACGGATTCCATGAAGCCGTAGCCGTTCTGCACGTTCAGCAGCACCACGCCCAGGACGGCGCAGTTGGTGGTGATCAGGGGCAGGTAGACCCCCAGGGCCTGGTACAGGGTGGGGACGGCCTTTTTCAGGAACATTTCTACGAACTGCACCAGGGCCGCAATGACCAGGATGAAGGCCACCGTCTGCATATAGCCCAGCTCCAGCTTCTCCAGGAGCTGGTTCACCGGGTAGCAGAGGGCCGCCGCCAGTCCCATGACGAAGATCACCGCGAAGCCCATGCCCACGGCGGTATCCATCTTCTTGCTGACGCCCATAAAGGGGCAGATGCCCAGGAACTGGGCCAGGATGAAGTTGTTGATCAGGATCGCCCCCAGGGCGATGTCGAATAATGTGGTCCATTCCATAGCTTATTTCCCTCCCTTGACCTTGCGCTGGGCCCACTGCATCAGGGCGATGAGGCAGCCCAGGGTCAGAAAGCCGCCTACTGGCTGGGCGATCAGGGAAGCGCTGTACTCCGCGGGGAACAGCTGGGTCCCGGCCAGGGCCCCGGAGCCCAGGAGCTCCCGGATGGCGCTCATGACGATCAGGACCATCGTGTAGCCCAGGCCCTGGCAGATGCCGTCAACGGCGGCGGATACGGGCTTATTCTTGCTGGCGAAGGACTCCGCCCGGGCCAGGATGATGCAGTTGACCACGATGAGGGGAATGAACACCCCCAGGCTCTCGGCGATATCGGGGAAGAACGCCTGGAGCAGCAGGTCCACCATAGTGACGAAGCCCGCGATCACCACGATGTAGCAGGCGATGCGCACCTGCTCGGGGATGACCTTCCGGAGCAGGGAAATGATAATGTTGGAGAGGGTCAGGATGATGGTCACCGAGACGCCCATGCCGATGCCGTTGGCGATGGTGGTGGTGATGGCCAGGGTGGAGCACATGCCCAGAAGCTGGACCAGCACCGGGTTTTGGGTCAGGAACCCGTCCTTAAGCTGCTTTCCTATATTCATGCTGTCAGCCCTCCTTACTTGACCAGCCCGGACGCCGCTTCATAGGCGGCGGCCAGGGCGGTGTTTACCCCGGCGGCCACGCCCTTGGAGCTGACCGTCGCGCCGGATATGCCGTCAAAGCGGTTGCTCCCGGAATTGACCGTGATCTCGCCGTTCGCGTGGTCCATGCCAATGAACCGGTCCAGGACGGACTGGTCGGCTACGACCTTGGTGCCGATATTGGGCGTCTCGCTGTGCTTGATCACGGATACGCCGGTGACGCGGTTATCCACATCCACGCCCACCATCATCTGTATCTCGCCCTGGGAGCCGCTGGCGGTCACCTGGACGACGTAGCCCAGCGTCCCGCCGTTGGCGCGGGCCTCGGAAACGGACTTCACGTCCTTGAGGTCCTTCTGCAGCTGGATGGGGAGGTACTCGTCCGCCTCCAGGACCTGGGCCATGGCGGCGCGAATCTTCTCCGCCTGGATGGCGTCGATTCTGGGCTTGGTGATCTGGTTGACCACGCCCAGCAGCAGGGACACGATCAGGCAGATCGCCAGCAGGATGCCCGTAATGCGCCCAACGTACCGGGGGTCCACGGAAAACGCGGGGCTGGAGGGCTTGGGAGAGACGGATGCCTTTTCTTTGCTCATTTCTTAGCGGCCTCCTTTTTCGTGTTGTCGGGGGCCCTGGCGGGCTTCTTCTCCTTGACCACGCCGAAGCGGCGGGGCTTGACATTCTTGTCGATGATCCATACCGTCAGGTTCATGATGAGGATGGCGTAGCACACGCCCTCGGGATAGCCGCCAAAATAGCGGATGAACACGGTCAGCAGGCCG
>OFFG01000449.1_pt1 | contig 35252 bp, 43 predicted proteins | sample 1521331 | NCBI WGS metagenome assembly OFFG01 (sample SAMEA3504129, study PRJEB24116) | mouse gut metagenome | biome: mouse gut; feature: mouse-associated habitat; material: faeces | place: Denmark | collected 2011 | reverse complement strand
GCAAACCGCAGTCATTATGCTTATTTCTTAAATCAATACCGTGCTCATTTTCCATCAGCTCATATAAAAGCTGAGAACCCGTGAAACCCAAATCACCTGTTAAAATCAAATCATAATCATCCGGCTTTGTATTTGTGTCCCTTAAAAACTCATATATGGTCTTTTCCGCAGCCGGTGCCATTGTCAAGGGTAGACTATAAAATTTTTCAAAATAAATTATATCCATATTGTTAATTTTAAAACTTATATATAAGAGTAACTGCATTTCAAACATACATCAACAACTTCATTGACATAAACAGAAAAATACAATATACTAAAACGTACCAAAGGAGACGCTGTATGAATTACTTAACATATTTATCTGTGTTTGAAAAACTGACAAAATCACAGCAAAATGCACTGACAAAATCCTCTTTTGTTCGCAGCTTGAGTAAGGGTGAACTCCTGCATAACGGCTCACAGGATTGTACAGGACTTATCCTGGTGCTTTCCGGTCAGCTTCGTGCCTTTACCATATCCAATGACGGCAGAGAAATTACTATGTACCGCCTTTTTGAGCGAGATATCTGCCTGTTTTCAGCCTCCTGTATTATGAACAGCATTCAATTTGATATAACCATTGCCGCCGAAAAGAACACTGAAGTTTTGGTTATTCCGGCAGAGGTTTATAAAAGCATTATGGAAGTTTCCGCACCGCTTGCCAATTACACCAACGAGATTATGGCAAGCCGTTTTTCAGAGGTTATGTGGTTAATAGACCAGATTATGTGGAAAAGCTTTGATAAACGACTTGCTGAATTTCTGTTGAATGAAGCAAATATTGAAGGCACTGATACGCTGAAAATCACCCACGAAACAATCGGCAATCATTTGGGCAACCCACGAGAAGTCGTAACAAGAATGCTGAAGTATTTTGTGAACGAGGGACTGATTTCACTGTCTCGCGGAACGATTGAGATTACGAACAAAAACGGGCTTAAAAATATTATGAATTGATAAAAAGCGTTGAGTTTCAAAAAAGAAATCTCAACGCTTTATCCTTTATTTATCCATTCCGCAAGGGGTGGATTTTTTATTTAACGCTTTATCATTATGAACTGCATCATAATATCGGAAGCCGCCTGCAAAGTTATAGACATCAAAACCATTTCCCATTAGAATTCTGCTTGCAATATAGCTTCTCAAACCGCTTTGGCACATAATATACACAGGCTTGCTCTTATCAAGCTCGTCTATACATTTACGCAGGTCGTCAACAGGAATATTAATAAAACCATCTGCGTGACCCATATTATATTCCATAGCTGTGCGGGTATCAAGACGTGTCACACTACCATCACACGGCAATGTTTCATTATCCTCATAATACCACTGCTTTACAATGCCGTCTTTAATGTTTTCAATAATATAGCCTGCCATATTTACAGGATCCTTTGCGGATGAATACGGCGGAGCATAGGCGAGGTCAAGTTCTGTAAGCTCATATGCTTTCATTCCTGCACGAATAGCGGTTGCAAGTACGTCTATCCTCTTATCAACGCCTTCAAAGCCGACGATTTGAGCACCTAAAATACGATAACTTTCTTTTTCAAACAACACTTTCATCGTCATCAGCTCGCCGCCGGGATAATATCCTGCATGGCTCATAGGCGAGAGAATAACCTTATCTGCATCAATACCAAGTGATTTTGCAGTTCTTTCATTAATACCGGTAGCCGCACCTGTCATATCAAATATCTTAATAACCGAACTGCCTTGACCGCCCGTATAACGGCTGGTGCCGCCGCAAATATTGTCTGCAGCAATTCTGCCCTGCTTGTTGGCAGGTCCTGCAAGAGAGAGCAGTGAATCAGTATCTGTTACAAAATTCTTAATCTGCACCGCATCTCCCACAGCATAAATATCGGAAACAGAGGTTTCCATTTTATCATTAACAACAATACTGTCCTTAATTCCTGTTTCAAGTCCCGCTGCCTTTGCAATTGTAGTTTCAGGAGCAACGCCTATTGCCATTACAACCATATCCGTATGAACAATCGGTGCATTCTTGAGCTTAACATCTATACCGCAATCGGTATCTTTAAAACCTTCTACAAAATAAGAAAGCATAAGTGTAACTCCATTTTTACGCACCTGGGCATGAATAAACGATGCCATATCACTGTCAAAGGGAGCCATCAACTGTTCTGCAGCTTCCACAAGTGTTACATCCATTCCAAGATCACGCAGGTTTTCCGTAACCTCAATTCCGATAAATCCGCCGCCAACAACGACTGCCGATTTCGGATGATTTTTATCTATATATTTCTTAATCTTCAGCGTATCCTCAACCGTGCGCAGTGTGAATATTTTATCATTGTCCGCGCCGTCAAAATTGGGTTTTATCGGTTTCGCACCGGGTGAAAGCAGAAGTTTGTCATAGTTTTCGGTAAACACCATACCATTCTCAAGATTTTTTACGGTAACGGTTTTACTTTCAGGATGGATTGCCGTAACCTCATGATGCACATTCATCTTGACTTTGAAACGGGACCAAAAGCTTTCAGGCGTCTGCAAGGTTAAATCTCCTTCATCCTCAATCGTACCGCCGATGTAGTACGGCAAACCGCAGTTGGCGTATGAGATAAATCCCGAACGCTCAAAAACAATAATTTCAGCTTGTTCATCAAGTCTGCGTATTCTTGCTGCCGCAGTAGCGCCGCCTGCAACACCACCAATAATTACAACTTTCATTACAATACCACCTTTCCGCGATAACTGCTGATACCGCCGATATTCACTGCATTTATGTAACCCATTTTCTTCAAACAGGCTACAGCTTGCTCGCTTCTGCTGCCACTGTAACAATAGACAAATAGCTGTGCAGTTTTGTCTTTGACAGCATCCTCAGCGAAAGAAATTCTATCAAGAGGTAAATTGATACTTCCGTCAATGTGTCCGTCACGGTATTCCTCAGGTGTCCTCACATCAAGCAATACCGATCCGTCAGTTTTTTCATACTCTGCAACACCTGTGTTGATATCAGCAGTATTGCGAAAAAAATTAAACATTCCCATATTTTTTATCCTCACAGCATTGCTTCAATCTGCTCTTTGGATCTGTATCCCACAGCCTGATTTGCGAGCTTTCCGTTTTTGATTACAGCAAGCATCGGAATGCTCATAACCTGAAACTGTGCTGCAAGCTCCGACTGCTCATCAACATTGATTTTGCCGACTTTAACGTCGCTTCTCACATCTGAAATCTCCGATACAATCGGACCTACCATGCGGCAAGGCCCACACCAATCGGCATAGAAATCAAGAAGCACGGGCTTATCGGAATTCAAAACTTCACTTGCGAAATTTTCTTTACTTATTTTAATTACAGACATTTTTGTATCCTCCTCTGTATTGTTATACCTTTATTATATCCGATTTTTAATCATAGTTCTGTGATATTGTCACTTATCACTTTTTCTGTTGCGTAATTTGCAATATTGTATGTTAACATTACTTTTCTTTATAGTAGAGCATGCAATGGCAAAAGCCTTCAAAATCCGAATCGGCAATTTGCTCCTTGAATTCCTTACACATACACTTTGTATCATCCGTTTTTTCTCTGCGGCAGGGACAATAGCCGCCTGTCTTTTTAAGTCCCTCTTTCACGGTTTTAACTATTTCCATATCAGTATTCAATTTGATTTTCATCTTTCTCCTCCTATCAGTTGTTTAATATATTTTTCCAAAACGTTCTCACTCATAGCACCGACTCTTGTATCATAAAGTGAGCCGTCAGCATGAATAAATATGGTTTCGGGAATAGAACGCACACCATAAGTATTAGAGGCATCATATTCCAAATCATAATACACAGGAAAACTGTAGCCGTTATCAGATACAAATTGTTTGATGCTGCTTTCGTTATCACTCTGTCCGTCGGTAAGATTTATCATGAGAAACACAACATCGTCCTTATATTTCTCATAAAGAGAATTAAATGCCGGCAGTTCGGACTTACACGGACCGCACCAGGACGCCCAGAAGTTTATGACTATCGGTTTTCCGAAATAATCCGAAAGCTTAACTTCATTCATTTGTGAATCGTAAACCGTGAAATCGTCCGCCTGAATGACAGCATCGGAAATTTTATTGTCCGAAGTACTGTCCATAGAATACTTTTCCGAAAGTTTAGGATAAAGAACCGCAGCCAATACCATAACTGCAGCAAAAACGCACGCAACAATTAACCAGACTTTATTTTTCATTTTAATGCACCTCATAATGTAATTGATAATATTGAATTAAGCAGACCAAACGCCATCAAAATTCCTACAATAATCAAAGCAATGCCGCTAATCAAATTGATTATTTTATAATGCTTTTTAATAAAGGTAAATGCACCTGAAAGTTTTTCCATAAGAACTGACGATAATATAAACGGAATACCAAGTCCAAGTGAATATATCAGCAGTAATGCTGCACCTTTTAAAGCACCGCCTGTACTTGATGCAAGCATCAGTGCAGAGCCGAGAAAAGCACCAACGCAGGGAGTTAAACTAACGGAATAGATTGCACCGAACAGAAAAGCTGATGCAATTCCTGTTACTTTATAGCTTTTGTTCATTCCTTTGAAAAACGGAATACGGAAAATCTCTAAATAAGAAAGTCCAAACAATATTACGATAACACCTGAAACAATATTCACAATAGTTTGATATTCGGAAAGCAGCTTTCCAAGTGTTCCGGAAAAAACACCAAGTGCCGTAAACACAACCGTAAATCCCACAACAAAAGCAATAACCTTAACTATCATTTTAGGACTTTTGCCGTCGTCTTTTTTCTGCCCGGCAAAATAGGAAATATATACCGGCAGCATTGGCAGCATACACGGTGATATAAAAGAAATTATTCCTTCTAAAAATGTAATGATATAATCCATACGCATAATCCTTTCATCCGTTTACAGTATTATTATATTCATTAGATTTATCATTTTCCGTGATGTTATCACATAAAACGCCTCCAACAGTAGTTTTCACTCTACCATAGGAGGCGTTTTTCAAATATTAATGGAACTAAACTCAAAATCAACGTTGGCATTATAATATATATTCTTTGAGCTTTCTCTGTCCGTTTAAAACAAAATCAATAAATGATAGCATTTTCATCAATATAATCGAAATTATTCAATGCTTTATGATTTGTCAGCGTCTTGATAATACACCAGCCGTCATAGCTGTTTACAGCATTTTTAGGTATCGGTCTGAAGCCCAAATCAAGATAAACTTTAACTGCCAGCCAAGTGTTCGTTTGTGTCGGTATTTTTGCATAAGTATAACCTAACGCTTTCATAACATTAAGAACATATGTAACCAACGGTTTTGACAAGCCTTTGCCCTGATACGCTCTTTTTACGGCAACCCAGTGCAACCAACCTGCACCTGATTTGTCTTTTCCGTTAATATCATAAAATGCCGTTGCAGTCGCAACCTTTTCCCCCTGTTCACTCACCACAAAAACCATTCTGTCCAAAAGTTCATTTTCTCTGCCTGCATAATATCTGTTCCACGCAGCTAAACCCTCATCATAGCTTGAAAATTCCTTGGCACTCTTTTCAATTTCAATCCAAATATCTCGGTCGCCGTCTTGATAAAACTCAAAATGATAACCGACAGGCAACGCATATTCCGTTATATGATCAAGGCTGCCTTCAAGCAGTAATTCATAGTGCTTTATTCTATTATCGTTGTTATCAAATACAATGTCTATTTCATTCATAAATTAACTCCTTAACGGATTGATATCTGTTATCTCTACTGTCACTTGTTGCTTTCGCAGCAACATCATATACTTTTTTGCTTAAAGACTAATTTTCTAAATCTCTTTTATAATTGCCGAAGAGTGCAAATGCCATTGCACCTAAAGTGTAAACATTTGTGATTTCGTCAAGCACAGCACCTTTTTCAAATTCTTCAGGCGACATAAGGATTGAACTGCCCCACATTCTGCCCATATCGTTCACAGCAGGAGATTTTCTGAAAAAGTCAATATCACAAATAATCGTTTTTTGTCTTTTAAAATCATACATCACCCTGCCGTCATAAAAATCTATGGCAACAAATTTTTGCTCTGCCGTGTACTTCATAAAATCTAAAATATCGACAAATACTTTTGTCCGTCCTTGTCAGTTCCAAAGCAGATATTACCGCTGTCCTGATCATCAAAAACCTTGAACACTTTTCCGTATTCACCTAAAAATCCGAAATCATACGGTTCCTTTATTTTAAATTCTATTCCGTCAATTTTCTGTATCATAGTGCCTCAATTTTTTTGTTGTATTCGTACTGAATAATCAATAATATTCACTAAGTTCAGTGAAATCATTTTGTGAATTTTAAAAAGTTCTTCTAAGATATTCATTTTCCACCATCTACTGCGATACTGCCGCAGCTGCAAAATTTAAAATCGTGAACACTCTCTGACACAATAACATCACCGCAATGATTACATTTAATCTTGTTTACTTTAATTTTCTTATCCATTTTATTTCTTTTCTAAAAGCCAATCAATCAAATTGATAACTTTTATTCCCTCATAATTTCCTACACTGAATTTATCAAGAGTAAGCACAATTTTTTCATAATTATCCTTGATATTTTCAAGCGGCGTCATTTCCCGTTTAAAGGTTGCTTCATTTGTCATATCCGCAGTCACCTGAAAATATGTTAAAATCCCATTTTTTTGTGCAACAAAATCAACCTCGCTGTTCGCATATTTACCGATATTGACTTTGTACCCTCTTCGCAAAAGTTCAAAATACACAATATTTTCAATCGAAAATCCCAAGTCATAATTCTTTCTCGGCAGGATATGATTTCTAAGACCCAAATCAACAATATACCACTTTTTATTGGTTTTGAGTGTTTCCTTACCTACAATGTCAAATCTGTCAGCAAGGTTTCCAGTTCACCCGAAAGCGGATAGGAATTAGAGCCTGTTATATAAACATCCGTGTTATCTTTAACATAAAGACTGTCAATTGCTTTTTCAAAGGATGCCACATTCTGAATTTCATCAAGAAAAATATAAGTCATTTTATCCTGGCAAAGCCGCTCCTTGATATAAGAATATAATGCCTTGTAATCCAGCAAATCTTCATTTTCAAGTTCTTCAAAATTTAAGGATATGATTTGCTCATCACTTACTCCGTTTGCACGCAGATAATCCTGATACTACAACAGCAGGGTTGATTTTCCGCATCTTCTGATACCTGTTACACCTTGATAACCTGCTCATAAGCATCCTTGAATTTGAAATTGTTTGTTATATTACCATTCTCGTGGACAAGGATTGTATCAACAAGCTCCTTTGTTTTCGGCAAACTCTTACCAACCTCAGGAGTTTTATGAATAGCTCTGCGAACATCAATAATTTCCTGCTTAATATTCTTCGCAGACTGAACAATATTTTTCATCTTAACCTCTCACAGTACAAATATCTATAAATTAATTATAGCTGTTTTCATTTTTACTATCAATATAAAAAAGGCCAAACCAAGAATACATCTTGCTTTAGCCCTACATTTACGCTTTAAAATGCTTTACGGCACTCTGAATTGAAAATGACTTTCCGTCTTCTGTTATAAGAAAAATTGCCTGAAGAACAAGAAAAATGACTGAAACCACTCGGATAACCGTAATAATTGCATACAATGCGTTCACCAGCTTTTTCAATGCACCGAAAATTTTAATATTGTTTTTCAAATCCATAATCAAACCTCCAGCAACACAGCGTGTGCAATACCAGGGATAGGATTTCCCTGCTTGCTTGAGGTTGGTGACACAACGTCCCTGTTGCTACAAACAGAACTTTTTTCAGCTTATTTGTCCTCATCTTTTTCAGAATATGCGAACACAGAACCGAACCTGCACAGCTGCAGCCTGAGCTGCCGCTGTTAACATCCTGCTCTTCAAGATTAAAAATAAGCAAACCGCAGTCATTATGCTTATTTCTTAAATCAATACCGTGCTCATTTTCCATTAGTTCATATAAAAGCTGAGAACCCGTAAATCCCAAATCACCTGTTAAAATCAAATCATAATCATCAGGCTTCGTATTTGTATCCCTTAAAAACTCATATATGGTCTTTTCCGCAGCCGGTGCCATAGCGGCACCCATATTGTTGGCATCGGTGATGCCTAAATCACAGATTGTGCCAATGGAAACAGCCTTGATTTTAATTCCGTCACCCATTGAATTGAGAACGGCAGAACCCGCACCTGTTACTGTCCACTGCGAGCTTGGCGGTCTTTGTCCGCCGTATTCAAGCGGAAAACGGAACTGTCTTTCCGATGAGCAGAAATGGCTTGATGTGCCTGCTACAACACAGTTTGCACCGCCGTCAATAAGCATTGAACCAACACAAAGTGAAAGTGCCATTGTTGAACATGCTCCGTAAAGTCCGATTGACGGAATTTCCAAATCCTTAATTGCAAAGGCACTGCCCATACACTGATCAAGCAAATCACCGCTCAGAATAAAATCAACATCCGCAGGGCTGATTTGTGCATTTGTTATTGCACGGATTATTGCATCGTGAAGCATTGCAGATTCTGCAAGCTCATAGGATTGCTGCCCCATAGATGTATCTTCAAAAATCGCATCAAAATCCTCCGCAAGCGGACCTTCGCCCTCTTTTTTGCCGCATACGCCCGCCGAACCTGTTATAACAGGAGGTTTATCAAATAAAATTACTTTTCCTTTTATGTTCATAAAAACACCTCTGTTATATTTTAACCATGGAATTTTCAATTATTGTTTGCATTTCTGAAAATTTATGGGATAATATAAGGTAAATAACAGGAGAAAAATTATGCAGAATTTTCATACACATACTTACAGATGCCATCACGCAAAAGGCACGGACCGCGAATATGTTGAAGCGGCAATAAAAGCAGGATATACGGAAATCGGTTTTTCGGATCACGTTGCGTATCCCTTTCCGAACGGTCACTATTCAACCTTTAGAATGGAACTTGATAAAACCGAGGATTATGTAAACAGCATAAGAGCACTTCAAGAGGAATATAAGGATAAAATCATAATCCGCCTTGGCTTTGAAGCTGAATATTATCCCGAAATTTTTGAAAATTTAATTCATTTTTTAGAGCCGTATCATTATGATTATCTGATTTTAGGCCAGCATTATACAGAAAATGAATTTGATGAAAATTCGTTTTATTGCGGCAATCCGACTAAAAGTGCTGAAATTTTAGACAGATATATCTGCCAGACCGTAGAGGGAATTAAAACAGGTGAATTTTCATACTTCGCTCACCCTGATTTGATACATTACACAGGCAATGAAAAAATATACAGGCAGAAAATGAAAGAATTTATAAAAGAACTCAAAAAACTGAACATTCCGCTTGAATGCAACTTTTTAGGCTTTTGGGACAAAAGGCATTACCCAAACAAAACCTTCTGGCAGCTTGTTGCCGAGGAAGGAAACCCTGTAATTATCGGACTTGATGCCCACCAGCCCGAGGTATATCTTGATGAAAAAAGACTTGATAAAATGAAAAGGTTTCTTGCTGATTTGGGTATTAAGCCTATTGAAAATTTTAATATAATAAAAAATTCAAAATAACTAAAAGTATAAAAGGCTCGGCATAATATTATGCTGAGCCTTTTTGCCTGAATTATTTGAATTTTCTGTTTTTATAATCTTTATCAATTTTATTGCTTTGACTGACTGATTATTCTGCATTTCCTAATATTTCTTTTTGTTTTTTCTTACTGAAGCCTGCAAGCACAAGCTGATAAGACTTATCAAGCAATTCCTTTAGCAAATCATCAGGAACATTTCCATCTGCCTTTACGGAATTCCAATGCACTTTGTTCATATAGTAACCGGGGATAATATCCTCATACTGATTTCTCAGAAAATCGCCCTCAGCAGGTTCAAGCTTTAATGTGATGTAATACGGTTTATCATTTTCATCAAGACAAACAGCAGCAAACATTTTTCCGCCAATCTGATAACGTATCCAGTTCCAATCAGCCTGCAAATCTTTTGTAACACCTGTTTTGCCCAATAAAAACTCATCTATCCAACTGTATTGCATAAAATTTATCTCCTTAAACAAAAAACGCCTTAATTATTTTTAATCAAGGCGTTTTATTTTTTATCCTAAAAGCTCTTTTAAAATCTTTGTTACCTCTGCGGCAGGAGCTTTACCTCTTAATGCACGCATGGACTGACCGATAAGGAAATTGAAAGAAGCTTCCTTGCCGCCCTTATACTCATCAACAGCCTTTTGGTTATTAGCAAGCACTTCTTCAATTACAGGCTTGATTGCACCTGTATCGGAAACCATTTCCATATTATTTGCTTTAACATAATCAGCAGGAATAACATTCTCTTCAAAAACAGCTTTGAATACCTTTTTAGCTGAATCACGGCTGATTTTATTTCCGTTGAGCAAATTGATGATTTCACCGAGTGACTCCTCACGGAAGCTCATATTTTCGGGCAGAATCTGATTTTCATTCATCATTTTCATCAGTTCACCCATAATCCAGTTTGCACTGTCCTTAGGATTATTTGTAATCTCAACGGTTCTTTCAAACAGCTTAACATAGGCAACAGATGAGAAAATCATTGAAATATCATATTCCGAAAGACCGAACTCGGTTATATAACGCTCTTTCTTTGCTTCGGGAAGCTCCGGCAGAGTTTCTTTTATGCCGTTTACGTATTCATCCGAAAGCTGAACAGGCGGCAAATCAGGATCAGGGAAATACTTATAATCCTGTGCATCTTCTTTACTTCTCATTGAATACGAAACACCCTTTGAATCATCCCAACGGCGTGTTTCCTGCACAATTTTTTCGCCATCCTCAATAAGCTCTATCTGGCGCTGAGCTTCACTGTCAATAGCATTGTGAATAGCCTTGAAAGAGTTGATATTCTTCATTTCTGTTCGTGTTCCGAATTCAGCGCTTCCCTTTTCCATAACGGAAACATTAACATCGGCACGAAGTGAGCCTTCCTGCATTTTACAGTCTGACACACCGCAGAACTGAAGGATGGCACGAAGCTTTTCAACATATTCAACAGCCTCATCAGCAGATGCAATATCAGGTTCTGAAACGATTTCAAGAAGAGGAACACCACAGCGGTTATAGTTAACCAGCGTACAGTCTGACCATTCATCGTGAATGAGTTTTCCTGCATCCTCCTCCATATGAATTTCGTGTATTCTTACCTTTTTCTTGCCGCCGTTTATACTGTCATTAATTTCAATATAACCGTTTCTGCATATCGGAAGATAAAGCTGGCTTATCTGATAAGCCTTGGGAAGATCCGGATAAAAATAGTTCTTTCTGTCAAACTTATTATACATTGTAATCTCACAGTTTGTTGCCAGACCTGTTCGTACGGCAAATTCAAGCACCTTTTCGTTGAGAACAGGAAGTGTGCCCGGCATACCTGAGCAGATTTCACAAACGTGCGTATTTGGCTCTCCGCCGAATTCAGTTGAGCAGGAGCAGAAAATTTTGGTTTCAGTGGCAAGCTCGGTATGAACCTCAAGCCCGCATACGGTTGAATATTCCATATTGCTCCTCCTTAAACAAGATTTGGTTTCTGCTTATGCCAGTCCGTTACAGACTGATAAGCATTACCTGCCGAAAGTATAGTTTTTTCATCAAACGGTCTGCCGATAAGCTGCATACCAACAGGCATTTTATTACTGTCAAAGCCGCACGGAAGTGCAAGAGACGGCAAGCCTGCAATATTAATCATAACTGTGTAAATATCGCCAAGATACATAGCAAGCGGATCACTGAGTCCCTCGCCCATTTTAAGAGCGGTTGTAGGAGCAACGGGTCCAAGAAGAAAATCATACTTTTCAAACGCCTCGTTAAACGCTTGAACAATAAGACCCTTTGCTTTAAGTGCCTTCATATAATAAGCATCGAAATAACCGCTCGAAAGCACGAAGTTTCCAAGCATAATACGCTTTTTAACCTCCATTCCGAATCCCTCTGAACGAGATTTAAAATAAACATCTCGCAGATTTCCTGCTTCGGGAGATTTATAGCCGTATTTGATACCGTCAAACCTTGAAAGGTTTGAGCATGCCTCAGCACAAGCAATGATATAGTAGGTTGGAATTGCGTATTCAACGATAGGCATTGAAAATTCTTCAACCTCTGCACCAAGCTCCTTAAGGGTTTCAGCAGCTGCCATAACACTTTTGGCAACCTCTTCATTGATACCCTCACCGAAATAATCACTCGGAATACCGATTTTCTTGCCCTTTAAATTTGTTGTATTCTTAATGTCATCAAGTGCAAACGGTGCGCCGTCCATAGACGTGCCATCTTTTACATCCTTGCCGCTGATAACAGAGAACATTGCCGCAACATCAAGTGCATTTTTACCGATAGGTCCTATCTGGTCAAGTGATGAAGCATATGCTATAAGACCATAACGTGATACTGCACCGTATGTTGGCTTAAGACCCGTAACACCGCAGAAGGAGCAGGGCTGGCGGATTGAGCCGCCTGTATCTGAGCCGAGGGCAATAACACTTTCATCAGCCGCAACAGCCGCTGCCGCGCCGCCTGATGATCCGCCCGGAACTCTTGTAACATCCCACGGGTTTTTGGTTGCACCATAAAATGAGGTTTCTGTTGTTGAGCCCATTGCGAACTCATCCATATTAACCTTGCCGCAGGGCACAATGCCTGCTGCATCAAGCTTCTGAATTACAGTTGCATCATAAGGCGGCTTGAAGTTATAAAGAATTTTTGATGAGCAGGAGGTTATATCTCCCTTTGTGCAGATATTGTCCTTAACTGCAACAGGAACACCTGCAAGCGGAGAGGTTGCCTCGCCGTCATCAATAAGCTTCTGTGCCTTCTGTGCCTTTTCAAGTGCAAGTTCTTTATTAAAATGTGTATAGCAGTTATAGGTTTTATCCCTTTCATCAATTGCTTTTGCAACGGATTCAACTGCATCAACTGCTGTAATTTCCTTATTTCTGATTTTTTCAGCCACTTCAAGGGCAGTCATTTCATAAATTTCCATACAATCCGCCCTCCTTACTCAACTGTTTTCGGAACCACAAAGGTTCCGTCCTGACTTTCAGGTGCATTTGCAACGATTTCATCAGGGCTCATTGATGGCTTAACCTCGTCCTTGCGAAGCACATTTGTTAACGGGAAGCAGTGGCTCATAGCCTCCACACCCTCCGTGTCAAGCTCATTGAGCTTGTCAATATAGGTAAGAATATCCTGCAATTCCTTACCAACCTTTTTTTCTTCATCCTCATCAAGAGTAATTCTTGCAAGAGATTCAAGATATTTGATTAAATCGGGAGTAATCTGCATTATTAATCCTCCGTAAATATATTTCGGGCAGGAAAAACCTGCCCATTATTTTTATAATTATTTATTTTCAACAGGTCTGCGAAGCTTAATGTGGGTTTCACGAAGCTGCATTTCCGTTACTGTGTTCGGTGCACCGAGAAGCATATCCTGTGCATTTGAATTCATTGGGAAGGCAATAACCTCGCGGATATTTTCTTCATCCTGAAGAAGCATAATCATTCTGTCCACACCCGGTGCCATACCTGCGTGGGGAGGTGCACCATAATGGAATGCGTTGTAAAGAGCACCGAATTTTTCCTTAACGGTATCCTCACTGTAGCCTGCCATTTCAAATGCTTTTACCATAACATCAGGGCGGTGATTACGAACAGCACCGGATGAAAGCTCAACACCGTTGCAAACAATGTCATACTGATATGCCTTGATTGTGAGCGGGTCATCATTGAGAAGTGCATTCATTTCACCCTGCGGCATTGAGAAAGGATTGTGTGTGAACGCAAGATTGCCGTTTTCATCCTTTTCAAACATCGGGAAATCCGTGATATAGCAAAGCTCAAATCTGTCCTTATCAATTAAATCCAGACGGTTTGCAAGCTCAGTTCTTATCTGACCTGCAAAATCATTAACATGCTTAGGTGTATCGCAGATAAAGAACAAGGTATCATCTGTTTTTAAACTGAGCATTTCCTTAAGCTCAACTCTCTGCTCAGGTGAAAGGAATTTATCAATAGGTCCTTTGTATGATCCGTCCTCAAGAACGGTGATATATCCAAGACCTTTCATGCCGATGTCAAAAGCAAACTGCGTGATTTTTTCAAACCAGCCCTTACTCTGCTTTGCACCGTTCGGAACAACGATACCGCGTGTCGGTCTGCCCTGGAATGCTTTGAATTCAACCTTAGAGAAGAAATCTGTTAAATCCTCAATAATAAGCGGATTTCTTAAATCAGGCTTATCCGTACCGTATTTAAGCATAGCTTCCTCAAACGGAATTCTTACAAACGGTGCAGGGCTTACCTTTTTGCCGCCGCCGAATTTTGTGAAGGTATCATAAAGCACCTCTTCCGCAACTGCAAAAACATCCTCCTGCGTTGCAAATGCCATTTCAAAATCAAGCTGATAGAATTCACCCGGTGAACGGTCTGCCCTTGCATCCTCATCACGGAAGCAAGGTGCAATCTGGAAATACTTATCAAAGCCGGAAACCATAAGAAGCTGCTTGAACTGCTGAGGAGCCTGAGGAAGTGCATAAAACTTACCTTCATGCTTACGGCTTGGAATAATATAATCTCTTGCACCCTCAGGTGAGGAACAGGTTAAGATAGGTGTTGTAATTTCAGTGAATCCCATTTCCGTCATTTTCTGACGAAGAAAAGCTATAACATTGCTTCTGAAAATAATATTATCATGAACAGCCTTGTTTCTTAAATCAAGGAAGCGGTATGTTAAACGAACATCCTCTCTTGTTTCCTTGGATTCGGAAACCTCAAAAGGAAGATTTTCAGTGCAGGCACCGAGAACGGTTAATTTATCAACCTTAACCTCAAGCTCGCCTGTAGCAATCTTTTTGTTGATTGTTTCCTCGTCACGCTTAACCACAGTGCCGTCAACGGAAATAACACTTTCCTTTCTGAGATGATTGATTAAATCGCCGTCATTCACAACAACCTGTGTTACACCGTATTCATCACGCAAATCTATAAAGGCAACACCGCCGTGGTCACGGATAGTATCAACCCAGCCTGCAAGTGAAACCCTTTCATTCAGATTATCAAAAGTTAATTCGTTACAATTATGTGTTCTGTAAGCCATAAATATATTTCCTTTCAAAGAAATTTGTAAGTGAATATAACATTCCACCATAATTTCCGTAATAGTATAGCATATTAATTTTAAATTGTATATATAAAATATGCAAAAAATTCCCTTTCTTTTACAGAAAAATCATATAAAAAATTGACGAGCAATAAAAAAGAAGGCAGGATCAGTCCCCTGCCTTCAACAGTTTATGGTACGATAACTACATCGCACCATATTTTATTTTTTTACGATTACATATACGGAACGGTGCAGCCAATAGACCTACTGCTTTTCCGTACAATGACACTGTGGGTTAGTGCAGGTACAATTGGGATTATAACCACTTGCACATTCTTGTGTGCAGGTGCATTTCCATCTTTTTAAGTTCGGAAATAAATTCGTGCAATACTCTTTCATTTCCTCATTGGTCATTCCTGCCTGCTCGCCGTATTGAGAACACATTTCTATATATTCTTCCATTGAAACCTTATCTATAAAATCGCCATTTTCATAGCAATACTTACAGTAATCAATATTGACGCTGCCGTCTTTATTTGTGCCTAACAGTTCATCCGAAGTGATAGGCATACCGCAGCTCTGACATACTTTATTACTCATATTATATTGCCCCCGTTCATTTTTGATTCAACAGAATTATAACACAAAACAAACCGAAAAACAATATATCCTTCGGTTTATTAAATCTATTATTTTGTTAACAAAGTATATTCATAGGGAGAAAGGCGGATGTAGCCATCCTTTGATACAGCGGCAAAAAGATTATAGGAATTATCCCATTCCGTACCGACAGGCACATCAACCGTTTCCGCCGAATTATTAACGGCAACAAGCACCTGATTATCAGCTGAAACACGTTTATAAGCAATTGTGCTGTAGGAGCTGTAAACAGGCTCAAATGTGCCCTCTTTAAATGCAGTGCAGCCGTTTCTTATTTCACCAAGACGCTTATACCATTTAAGGAGGTCCTCATTGATATTATCCCACGGGAAGCAGGCCCTGTTGAACGGGTCCTTCATTCCTTCCATTCCTGCTTCATCACCGTAATAAAGGCTCGGAACACCGGGAAGTGTATATTGAATCAGGCTCGCCATCTTCATCATGGAAACACCTTTAAAGTAGTCCTCTTTTGACAGCTCATTATGCTCATGCTGCCACTGCCTGCTGTATCCCTCAGGATTTTCGCCTGCAAGCCTTGTTATGGCACGTTCTGTATCGTGAGTGCCTATATGATTCATAAGCACATTCAGCACACACGGCGGATAATTTTCAACAACATTCATTACTGAGTTGAAAAAGCCATCTGCTCCGCCGAAACGAACAAAATTAAGCACTGCATCCGCAAATGGATAATTCATAACAGAATCAAGCTGCTCACCAAGAAGATACCGTCTTCTGACACCATAGGCAAACTTATTTGTTGCATCCTCCCAGACTTCGCCGATAATTACCGCATTTTCATTTTCAGCCTTAACTGATTTTCTTAAATCATCAAGGAAAATATCAGGCAGCTCATCTGCAACATCAAGGCGCCAGCCGCTTATTCCGCAGCGAAGCCATTTACGCAGAACACCGTTTTTGCCGCATATAAATTCACGGTAGCTTTCATTTTCTTCTATAATTTCGGGAAGAAGCTTAATTCCCCACCAGCTATGGTATTCCGTTGGATAATCAACAAATTTGTACCATTCATAGTAAGGGCTTTCCTTGCTGTTGTAAGCACCGATGCTGTCATACTTACTGTACATATTGAAATACTTGGAATCGCAGCCTGTATGGCTGAAAACACCATCCAATATTATGCCGATACCCATATTTTCGGCCTTTTTGCACAAAGATTTCAAATCAGACTCCGTGCCGAGCAAAGAGTCTATTTTTTTATAATCGGCAGTATCGTAACGGTGATTGGAATTTGCTTCAAAAATCGGATTAAGATAAATGCAGGAAATGCCAAGCTCCTTAATATAATCCAGTTTTTCTTCTATTCCCTTTAAATCCCCGCCAAAATAGTCATTATTCCAAAGCCCGTTCATCTGGCTTTCATTCCAGTACGGCTCCTCACCCCATTCACGCATAACTCGGGTATTAGGCACATTTTTCTTTTTTACACCGCTGTTATAAAACCTATCGGGAAAAATCTGATAAATAATACCGCCTTTAAGAAAATCAGGGGTAGTAAAGCCCCCATCATATACTGTCTGCTGAAATTCCCCGCCGTTTGCAGTTAAATCACCGCAGCCGCTGCCAACATTTTTTATAAAAGATTTACCCCACGGTGTATCAAGTTCAAAATGATAAAAATAAAGCCCCGAGGTTGTTGCAGAAAAATGAAGTTCCCAATATTCATAGTCTTCACCGCACATACCTGCCCAGAACATACCGTAATAAACAGTATCCTCTCCGTCCTTAAAAACGGCAAGGCTTGCACCTGTGCAACCCATAGCACGCGGTACAGCTATGCGAAACTTAACCTTTTCATTGGTTGCAATTGCCGAAACAACAGATTTATATTCAGTTTTTCTTGAATCAAATATTTTCATAGCACTTATTAAAAGAGGGCGAATTTTTATTATCAATCCGCCCTTTGGTATTCAATTACTTTGATTTCTTAGCTGTTTTAGATTTTTTAGCAGCAGGCTTCTTTTCCGAAACCTTCTTCTCTGCAGGTTTCTTTTCCGCCGGCTTTTTTTCAGCCTTCGGAGCGCTCTTTTTTTCTTCAACCTTAACAGGCTTTGTATGCCAGATATTGTTTGCATAATCCATTATGGAACGGTCTGCACTGAAAATACCTGCACCGCTGATGTTCATAAGGGACATCTTTGCAAATCTTTCCTTATCCTTATAAACCTCAGCAGAAAATGCCTGTGCTTTCTGATAATCTGCAAAATCAGCAAGTGCCATATATGGATCTACATTCATAAGACTTGAAGAAATCTCTGTAAAGGTCTTTCCATTTACACCGGAATTGATAAAATCAATAACACCCTTAAGCGTTGCGTTGTTATTAATATAGTTCATCGGGTAATATCCGTCACGCTGAAGCTGCTGAACCTCAGGCGTTTTAAGACCAAACAGGAATATATTATCCTCGCCTACAGCCTCGGCAATTTCAACATTTGCACCATCAAGTGTTCCGAGTGTAACAGCACCGTTGAGCATAAGCTTCATATTACCTGTGCCTGATGCTTCTGTTCCTGCAAGTGAAATCTGCTCTGAAATATCAGCAGCAGGCATAAGAAGCTCTGCAAGGCTGACATTGTATTCTTCCATAAATACGACCTTAATTCTGCCTTTAACATCAGGGTCATTATTTATAAGTTTAGACAAGGCATCAATAAGCTCAATCGTCTTCTTTGCCATAAAGTAGCCCGGTGCTGCCTTTGAAGCAAAGATGTAGGTTCTCGGCTCAAATTCCATATTCGGATTAGCTTTAAGCATCTGATACTGAGCTATAATATTAAGAATATTCAGACTCTGACGCTTATATTCGTGAAGTCTTTTAACCTGAACGTCAAAAATAGAATTCGGGTCAAGTTCAATACCGCTTCTCTTCTTAACAACCTCTGCAAAACGCACCTTGTTGTTATATTTAATCTTCTGAAGGGTTTCAAGCACCTGCTTATCATCCTTGTAATCACGAAGCTTAAGAAGCTCATCACTCTTGGTGATAAAGCTGTCACCGATAAGTTCGGAAACAAACTTTGTAAGCTCAGGGTTTGCCTGGCAAATCCATCTTCTGAAAGCGATACCGTTTGTTACATTCTTGAATTTATCAGGTGTAATTGTATAGAAATCGTTGAAAACAGTTTCCTTGAGAATTTCAGAATGAAGTGCAGAAACGCCATTAACTGAATGTGAACCTGCAACGCAGAGATTCGCCATACGAACAACACCGCCTGAAACGATTGCCATTCTTTCAACCTTATCTGCATCATGTGTTACGCTCCAGATATATGCACGGAAGCGGTTGTCAATTTCCTTTGTAATCTGATAGATACGCGGAAGAAGTCTGCTGTAAAGTTCCTCGCTCCAGCACTCAAGTGCTTCCTTCATAACTGTATGGTTCGTGTAAGCAACTGTTTTTGTAACAATATTCCATGCACTGTCCCAATCATAGCCGCACTCATCAAGCAAGATTCTCATAAGCTCAGGAATTGCCATGGTAGGATGTGTGTCATTAATATGAATTGCAACCTTTTCAGGAAGATTGTCAATTGTGCCATACTTCGTTAAATGACGCTGAATAATATCCTGAATAGATGCAGATACAAGGAAATACTGCTGACGAAGACGAAGTGATTTACCCTCAGGTGAGTTATCGGAAGGATAAAGCACCTTTGAAATAGCTTCTGCCATTGCGGACTGCTCCATAGCCTTGATATATGATCCCTGATTGAAAAGACTCATATCAAGCTCAGGCTTGCTTGATGCCCATAAACGAAGACGTGCAACACCCTCGCCTTTACCTGAAACATACATATCATAAGGAATTGCTTTAACCGTATTGCAATCACGCATTTCTACGTGGTGATAATCACCGTCCCAGCTATCCTCAACCCAGCCTTCAAAATTAACTTCAACTGCTCTTTCCTCTCTTGGAACAAGCCATACCTCGCCGCCCGGAAGCCAGAAGTCAGGAAGCTCTGTCTGCCAGCCGTCAACAAGCTTCTGCTTGAAGATACCTGCTTCATAGCGGATTGAATAACCCATAGACTGGAAGCCGTTTGTTGCAAGTCCGTCAAGATAGCAGGCAGCAAGTCTGCCGAGACCGCCGTTTCCAAGACCTGCGTCAGGCTCCTGTGTGTAAAGCTTTTCAAGACTTACGTCAAAGCTTTTCAAAGCATTTTCAAAAACATCTGTTAAACCAAGATTATAAAGGTTATTTTTAAGAGAACGACCCATAAGGAATTCCATACAAAGATAGTAAATCTTTTTACTGTCCTGCTTCTCAGCAGTGTGACGGAAATCACTGTTCATAGCAGCAAGCTCATCACGAACAATCATAGCAACTGCTTTATAGAACTGTTCTATTGATGCAGTTTCCGGAGTAACACCGAAAAAATGACTTAATTTGTCATTAATCATTTTTTTTGCCTGTGTAGAAGAAATTGTTGATTTCATATACAAAACCTCCAAAAAAATATTATTTTTTCATTAATTTATTAATATGCTTTGTTCATTATATACTAAAATATTATTCTTTGCAACACCTATTGAACACCTGATTACATTTTTTCCCTTTTTCTTTTAAGAAATTTTGAAAAAATGAGTTCAAAAAGTTCTTTAACCTGACGTATATTTGCCCAGAGCATAAAACCAAGCAGCAGAAATTCCACTGCATAAAGCACAATGCCTGTTTTCATTTTCAGCATAAGCATACTCTGTGCCACAAGAATTGCAGTTTCTACTATTATTGTCGGCATCTGGAAATTCATTCTTACATATTTTCTTGTATTCATACTTCTCGTAATAAATACCACCACGAACGCACAAACCGTTGCAAGTGCCGCACCGTTTGCACCCATTTTCGGAATAAATATAAAATTTAAAACCACATTGGAAACCGCACCTGAAAGTGCTGTAAGCAACGCCATAAAGGATTTCTTTTCCGCCATATAAACAGATGCAAGGAAATTTACAAGGCATGAATAGGTTGTGGCAACAATCAAAATTGGCACATAGTTCCACGATTCATAATAAGACTGTGCAACAAGAATTTTTGTAAACAACTGGCAGAAGACTATTAATACCGAGGCAACAACAAAAACGCCTCCGCTGTAAACTCTGAACACCTTGGAAAAGAATCTTGCTCGTTTCCTGTCACCATATTCATCAACTGCCGAAAGCTGCCATGCATCTATAAATATCTGTGAAAATAGAATTACAAAGTTTGGTATCTTTGAAGCCGCCGTGTAAAGACCATTTGCAGCCGAATCCACAAAGAAAGTTATCATATAGCGGTCTGACACATTTATTATCCACCACAATATAACTGTTGGAATAAGCGGAACACAGTATTTCAGCATCTGACCGGCTATTCCCTTTTCAAAAAGATGCGGTCTGACATATTTATAAAGCTTTGCAGCAAATATATAAAATATGATTGAGCAGGCGTCTGATGCTATGATTGCAAAAATATAGCCTGTAACACCCATCTTCAGCGGACTCAGGAAAAGGAAGGTAAAAATAAGTGTTGTTGCTGTGGCTATAATGCCGTCTACTGCATAGAGCTTAACCTTTCCGCTTCCTCTTACAAACTGCTGGCAAAGCTGTCTGAAGCCGGAAATAAGCACAAAAATATATATGAGTTCTATATATTCGCCAAGCTTGAAATCATTGATTGTAATAAGACTTATCGGATATGCAAAAACCAGAAAAACAATAAATCCGAGCAGCGTTGTCCTTATGCCGACGGTCAGTACGTCTGCCTTTCTCTTTGTCTTATCAAGAGAAAATCTTAATGCCGCACTATTCACTTGTAAGGTAACAATCGGTATAAGCACATTAACTGTCTGCTGAATAAGATCGGCAGAGCCGTAATCTGCCGTTGTCAGCATCCTTGTAACAAACGGCATCAAGAGAAAAGAAAGTATCTTTGATGAAAATGTACCTATAGCAAAAATTATTGTATTTGAAGCCAGTTTTTTATACTTGTCCATCTATTCACCTATATTTTGCAAGGTATTATTATTTACAAAGCAAAATTAAAAACATTATATTATAAAACTATCTTGTCTGTCCGTTTCCGAAAACAAGATATTTGGTAGTTGTAAGCTCACGAAGTCCCATAGGTCCTCTTGCGTGGAGCTTTTGGGTTGAAATCCCTATTTCGGCACCAAGCCCGAATTCTCCGCCGTCCGTAAACCTTGTTGAAGCATTAACATAAACAGATGAAGAATCAACACGCTGTAAAAATTCCTTTGCATGCTCGTTATTATCGGTAATTATTGCTTCGCTGTGGCGGGTTGAATTTTTATTGATATGCCTGATAGCCTCATCAAGAGTATCTACAGTTTTTATACTAATAATATAATCAAGATATTCTGTTGCAAAATCCGCATCACTTGCAGGAAGGATTCCGTCTGCTGCAAGCATTGCACGTTCATCTCCGCGGATTTCAACATTTTTTGTATCAAGCAATTTTTTAATTTCAGGCATTGCATTATTTATTATTGCCGAATGAATAACAAGACTTTCACAGGTATTGCAAACTCCTATACGCTGCGTTTTTGCATTAAAAATGATATTTGCCGCCATATTAATATCCGCAGCATCATCAACATAGATATGGCAGTTTCCCGAGCCTGTTTCAATAACAGGTACGGTAGAATTTTCAACAACGGATTTGATAAGATTTTTTCCGCCCCTTGGTATAAGACAGTCAAGATATTCATTCATTTTCATCATTTCATTTGCTGAATTTCTTGATGTATCCGTAACAAGCTGAATACAGTTTTCGTCAAATCCGCAGGATTTAATCGCACTGCGCATAACAGATGCAATTGCAATGTTTGAATTTATTGCTTCCTTTCCGCCGCGGAGAATAACTGCATTTGAGCTTTTAAGGCAAAGTACTGCTGCATCTGCGGTAACATTCGGGCGTGCCTCATAAATAATGCCGATCACACCGATAGGCACTGTAACCTTTTTGATTAACAGACCGTTCGATCTTTCGATTTCATCAATAACTTCCCCGCACGGATCAGGCAGATTAACAACATTTTCCACACTGTCTGCAATACCGTTAATACGGGACTCATCAAGCATGAGTCTGTCAAGCAAGCCTTCATTAAGCCCTGCTTTTCTGCCGTTTTCCAAATCCTTTATATTTTCTTCAATAATTGTTTTACTGTTGCTTCTTAATGCCGAAGCAATTGCAAGAAGTGCATTATTTTTCTGTTTTTCAGTTACGGAAGCAAGAAAATCCTTTGCTTCTAATGCTTTTTTTCCCAAAGTAATCATTGTTCAACCGCCTTAAAAAATGTTCCTATAGACTTTCCGTCCAATACCTTATATATATCAGTAGGCTTTGCACCATTCATAATAACAACAGGAATTCCTGCCGAGGTTGCAATTTCCGCCGCCTTTACCTTTGTTATGAAACCGCCTGTTCCCTTTTTGCTTGCACCGCCTGCAATAGAGCGGATTTCATCGTTGATTTCTTCAACACTTTCAATAAGCGCTGCATTCGGATTTTCAGCAGGATTGCTGTCATACAAACCATCTGTATCGGTTAACAGTATAAGCAAGTCGGAGGCTGTTATTTCCGCAACTCTTGCAGAAAGGCAATCATTGTCACCATTTAAAAGCTCTTCAACGGATATTGAGTCATTCTCATTAACTATCGGTAAACAATCATATTCTAAAAGCTGGTTAAAGGTATCAACAAGATGTTTTTTGCTTTCTTCATGATTAAGCTCGTCCGATGTAAAAAGCAGCTGACTTACAACAACACCGTATTCGGAAAAGAGCTTGTCATACAAAAACATAAGCTCGCACTGTCCAACAGCCGCTGCTGCCTGAAGCCCTTTTGTGGTAGCAGGCCTTTCAGGCAATCTGAGCTTTCCTGTTCCTACACCGATAGCACCTGAAGATACAAGTATAACCTCATGCCCTTCATTTTTTAAATCAGAAAGAACGGAAGCAAGCTTTGCAATTCTTGCAATATTCGTTTTTCCTGTATTATGTGTTAATGTTGACGTTCCAACCTTAACAACTATTCTGTTTTTATCTTTTTTTACAAACATCAAAAGTACCCCAATTATATAATTAATAATATTATATCAAAATTGTTTCACCTTTTAAAGGCTTTTTTGTATGTTTTTAGTATTTTGGGGTAAAAATACAATCGGAGGTTGAAACATATGACAAATCGTAGTATTATCAGGCTTTTTTCCTACGCTGTATGCATTGTTGCCGTTCTTGCTGCATATGCAGTTATCGGAAACAATAACAGTGCAAATTACAAAGCCAGACTTGAAGCAGCTTATCAGCAAAGCCTTACGGAATTATCAGAATGCCTTGATTCTATTGAAACCAATTTAACAAAAAGCGGCTATGCCACTACTCCCACTATGATGGCAAACCTTTCGGAAGATCTATATTCCGAATGCAACACTGCCAAAAATGCACTTTCCCATCTGCCTATCGAACAGATGAATCTTAGCGGAGCATACAAATTTTTGAGTCAGGCAGCCGACTACGCAGGATACCTTTCAAGTAAAACAAAAAGCGGAACTGAAATCAGTGATGAGGAATACGAAAACATGCAAAAGCTTCTTGAATTTGCAAAAGCCTATTCAAATTGCGTAAATGACATGGTAACCAAGTGTGCAGGCGGCGGAGAAATCACAGATAATGAAATTAAAAGCAAAAATTCAGGAATGAAAGTATCTTCACTTTCGCTTGATTTCACACAGGCTGAGGACACATTTTCAGATTACCCCACCTTGCTTTATGACGGTCCGTTTGCTGATGCGGTTTTAAATAAAGAGCCTGCTGTTACTAAAAATGCACAGGAACTCAGCAAGGATGAATGCATTAAAGAAGCCGCCAAGGCACTTTACACCACTGCAGACAAACTGACTTATTCAGGTGATGAGAACGGAACTATTCCCTGCTATAACTACACGATGGACGGCTTCAATGTAGCCGTTACAAAAAACGGTGGATATATTGCATATATTCTTGGATCAAGCACTGTTAAAACACAGACTATCACACAGGAAAATGCCGTTAATATAGCTGCGGCTTATCTGAAGCGACTTGGATACAACAATATGACCGAAACCTACTATGCTGTTGAAAATAACATCTGTATCGTTAATTTTGCTTACAGTGAGGGCGGAGTTGTATATTATTCAGATTTAATTAAGGTTGGAATTTCACTTTCTGACGGAAAGGTTTATTCTCTTGAAGCGTGTGGCTATCTTACAAATCATCAGCAAAGGCAAAGCTTTGCAGTTAACATTTCCGAAAATGATTTAACAAACAAGCTTTCAAGCCATGTTGAAGTGCTTTCATCAAAGCTTTGTGTTATCCCCAAAAAGAACGGCACGGAAGCAGGCTGTATGGAATTCCACTGCAGAAACAGAGCTGCAGGTGATGAAGTTTTAATTTATATCAACACCGAAACAGGTGAAGAGGAAAACATTCTTATGCTTCTTTATTCGGATAACGGAACACTAACAAAATAAGTAAATTAAATTGAATAATAAAAATATAAGCGATAATAATATAACAGAAAGGAAGTAATGATTATGAAAACCAAAATCATAGTTTTTGCACTTGCATTCGCAGTTCTTGCTGCAATCTTTGTTGGCTGCGGCAGAAATAACAATTCTACAACAACCACAACATTGCGAAATACCACAACAAGCACTACAACAAATAATAACAACACAACCAATAACCTTGAGGAAGGTATGTCTGATGTTGGCGATAATGTCAGCGAAGCAGCTTCCGATTTAGGTAATGCTGCAGGCGATGCAGCAGACGGTGCCGGTGATGCAGTAAGCGATGTAGGAGATGCAGTCAAAGACGCATTGGGATAAACTCCCGATAAACAAAAAGGGCGGAAATTACCGCCCTTCTTTTTTCAAAAAAAATCCGACGAGTAAAATTTATTCCGAATACATAATGAACAAACGAAAGGAAAATGATGTTGACTAAGCAAACTTCAAATGATATACTGAAAATGCCAAACAAAGTTAATATAAAAGTATTCTTGGAAAGGTATGTCCTGTTTTTTATCTTTGATAAAAACACGGGCTCTATAGCACGTACTTTTTCTAAGATATGTGATAACTTTGTTTGGCGACAAATGGAGTCATGTGTTTTTTTGCGTAGCTTATGCTGCGCATTTTTTTATGTTTTTTACAGAAAACAACAAAAGCGGTATGTAAAGCAATCTCACTTTACATACCGCTTTTCCGAATAACTGATAATTAATTATTCCTCGTCCTCATCTTCGTCTATCTCAAATTCAAGATATTCGCCGCAGGACGGGCACTCAATGCCGCCTTCATCAATTGTGCATTCATCAACAACAATTGTTTCGCCGCAGGAAGGACATTCCAATTCATATTCACACTCATCGTCACAATCACAATCGCAGTCACATCCGCAATCACAATCATCATCAAGGAATGCTTCAACATCAGCAAGATCCTCATCAATTGCATCAACCTGCTCTTCAACAGCGTCAATTTCTTCATAAACATCATCAACGTCATCAATAATGTTTTCAAGCACCTCAATGATTGCTTTGAAAACCTTTGCTTCCTTTTTGTCATCGTCAATGCCAAGACCATTTAATAAACCCTTAAGGTATCCAAGACTTTCAACAGTATTCATATCATTTACTCCTTTAAATTATGCTCTTTCCATATATTCACAAGTTCTTGTGTCTACGCGGATAGAATCTCCCTCGTTGATAAAGAGCGGAACACGGATTTCTGCGCCTGTTTCAAGTGTTGCAGGCTTAAGTGTATTGGTTGCTGTATTGCCCTTGAAGCCGGGATCGGTTTTTGTAACCTCAAGTGTAACAAATGTCGGCGGCTCAACACCGAAAACCTTACCCTTGTATGAAAGGATGCGGCAAACATCGTTTTCCTTAACAAATCTGAAGTTATCGCTTAAATCAGCTTCCGCAACAGGAACCATATCAAAGGTTTCCTGATCCATAAAATAGTAAAGACCGTCATCACTGTATGAGTAAACCATTTCTTTTCTTTCGATAAAAGCTGTTGGGAATTTTGCTGATGGATTATAGCTTTTTTCAGTAACCGCACCTGTAATTACATTCTTAGTTTTAGTTCTAACAAAAGCAGCACCCTTACCAGGCTTAACGTGCTGAAACTCGATAACCTGAAGAACGTTGCCGTCCTCTTCAAAAGTTACGCCGTTTCTGAAATCACCTGCTGATACCATAAAATTATACCTCCGTAATAGTTAATTGTTTTTTACCTGTTTATTTTATAATATTTCCATTAATAAATCAATACCCATTTTGTAACTATCCTTACCGTAACCGCAAATCTGCTTCACACACACATCTGTTATAACGGATATTTTTCTGAAATCCTCCCGTTCATGGATATTGCTCATATGAACTTCCACAAAAGGTGTATATTCCTGAACTGCTTCTATGGCATCACGAATGGCATAGGAATAATGAGTATACGCACCGGCATTGATTACAACGCCGTCAAACAAATCACGACTTTCGTGAATGGCATCAATAATCTCTCCCTCGTGATTGGACTGAAAGAAGCTTACCTTTGCACCCTGTGCCTTGCCGTAGATTTTCAGTTCATCATTAATCTGTTTTAAGGTTTCACCGCCGTAAACATTCTTTTTTCTGATGCCTGTCATATTCAGATTAGGACCGTTTAAAACAAGTATTTTTTTCATATTTACCACCAGTGAATATATTAATCTAATTTACCGTTCAAGTCAATATAAACATGTATTAAACAAGCAGATAAATTAAAAAGGCAGTTAACAAACTGCCTTTAATAATTTAATCTGTTAAATTTTATTCAGAAAGTGTGTTACCGTCTGCATCTGTTATTTTGCCTTGGAAAATATTAACAGCCTCAACAATTGCCCATATTGACATTGCAAGCGGACCGAGACCGAACAGGAACGCTCCTAAGAGGGATACGAGCAACTGAATAACAGCCTTTTTGGTATACCCAAGATAGAAATTGTGAACACCGAGATAGCCTAAAAAAATCGCTAACAAACCCGCTGCCATTTTTGATTTTGAACCTTTCGCGATATTCTGATTACTGATTGCCGAACCGCAGTTTAAACATACAGCTGCATTTTGGGAAACAGCCGCACCGCAGTTTTTGCAAAAGCTATTGCCTGTATTTGCATTAGCTCCGCATTTTAAGCATACTGCTGCATTTTCATTCGTTTCTGCTCCGCAATTTTTACAAAACATATTCTTTCTCCTTTACATTTAAGCATTTTATTTTTTGACTAAGGTCAATTATTAAAATACCATAGTATTTTTACATTGTCAAGCAAAACTATTATCATAGTATTGTAATAATTGACGGAGTTGCATAAAATGCTTAACGAAAAAATCAAAGAACTCAGATTGCTTAACGGTTTCAATCAGGTTGAGCTTGCAAAACGCCTGGGGCTTACAAAGCAAACCATATCAAACTGGGAAAACAACAATATACAGCCTTCAATTGAAATGCTTGAAGCACTTGCTGATTTATTTTCCGTATCAACTGATTATCTGCTTGGAAGAGAAAACAATCGCGAACTGAATTCAACAGGATTAACAAATGAACAGTTAAATCACATTCAGCAAATCATAAATGACATCCGCAAATAGATACCCTTTTAATCAATAAAAAGCCACAATCCGAGATTGCGGCTTTTTATTTCTTTGCCAAACAAAAAAATGAGAGTACAATATGTACTCTCATATGTAGGCTGTTTAGCTTACTTATACTTTCTTTTACGAGCAGCCTCGCTCTTCTTTTTACGAGCAACTGATGGCTTTTCATAATGCTCTCTTTTGCGAACTTCCTGAATAATACCATCACGAGAAGTCTGACGCTTAAAGCGGCGAAGTGCGCTGTCAAGAGTCTCATTATCTTTGATTTTAACCTGGCTCACTTAATTCCCTCCCTCCGACCTCTGTCAGGGGTATTTGAATACTTCTTTTATATTCCGAGCAAGATTATAAACAAATAATACTAAAAAGTCAAGCATTTTATCAAATTATGTATAAATCGACTGAAAAAAGCCATTTGATTTATAAAATTTTAACTGTTATTTCTGTGTAGTTGAGCCGAAGCCGCCGTTACGAACGCCATCTGTATCATCATCAAAGGTTATACCGAACTGAAGAAAGATACCCTGAGCAAAGCCGTCACCGCCCGTTAATTCAACGGTGTGTCCGTCATCGTGAGCATCGCACGAAAGCTTAATCATAATATGTCCTTCATTTGACGAATTATAATAATCCGCATCAATAATGCCGACCGTGTTATCAAGCTGTACTCTGTGCTTGAAGCCAAGACCCGAACGCGGATAGATTTTAAGCACCCATCCATCATTGATTTTAGAGCGGATGCCTGTCGGAATAAGAACGGATTTGCCCTTTTCAAGTGTTATGTCGGCAGGTGCAAAAAAATCATATCCCGCAGAGCCTGTTGTTGCTCTTTTAGGCATTTTAATTGCATCATAAACTGCTTTAACATCTGTAGTTTCAGGAAAGTTTTTCATCCAGTCCTTTTCAAACTGCTCAAAGCTTACCTTTTCAAAAGCCGCTATTTTCTCCATATCGAATACCTCTTTATCAAATTTATGTTTTTATTTTACCATATCAAATGGTACATAGACAAGTATTATTTGCAACAAAATCAAAAGGCCTTCCTTGTAAAAAGGAAGACCTTTTGATTTTTTGATTAGGGGTTTTATTACTCAGGTAACATCCTGCAAAAACAGCGGACATTACACAAGCATACAAAAATTTAAGAAGCTGTATAATTACTTTGCACAGCCTGAGGAAGCTCATCATACTGAACCTCTTTCCAATCAACAACTCCTTGAACAGGTTTTACAGTTAAGCAAATAAAAGCACCTTCTCTTAATTCCTTTTCTGTTCCGAATTTAATGTCCTTTTTCTCGCCCTTCTCGTTATAGGCAGGAAGTGTATATGAATAACTCATACCGCCATTAAAATCAATCACTCCGCCGTCTGAAGTAATCTGTTCCGACATACTGTTATCTATCTGCGTGTAATAATAACCTGCATCCGAATTCAGTTTCAAACCAACACAGGCTATTGCCGAAATAACCACAACTGCAATTCCTATACCAATAATTTTTTTCATTTTGCTGCCTCCTTAATCAGGTAATATCCTGCTTGAGTGTTTCGATTATTGAATCTTTTTTTATTTTCTTTACGGAATAAAGCATTGAAAATCCGATAATCAGGAACACGGCAAGTATTACGCAACCATACATAAGGTAATTCAGTTCAAACGGGAAGCTGTCTGAGCTCATGGCACAATTCATTCCATAGCTTACAAGAATACTGATCGGCAGTGAGAATACAAGTGCTTTAAGCCCATAGAAAAGGCTTTCAAGGCAAACCATTTTATAAAAGCCCTTCTGCGTTGCACCAACCGATTTAAGCATTGCAAACTCCTTGCGTCTTAATGCCATACTGGTTGAAATTGTGTTTATGATATTGGCAATAGTTATCATTGTAATTAAAGTAATAAAGCCGTAAATAAATACCTTAAGAACAAAAGCAATCGTATTCATTACCTCTGTCTGCTCAGCAATATCAACAACAAATGCCGCAGAATCCGAATCAGCATAATTTGCTTCAAGCATATTATTTATATCCTCATAAGTCTTTTCATGATTTGTTGTTTCTATACCAAGTTTGATTGATTTAAAATCAGAAGCACATTTAAAATATTCACTTACAGGCAAAAAGGCACTTATTGTGTTTTTAGAATTCAGGTCAAACAGATAATTATTGCTGTCATAAGCCACAAAATCCTTAACAGTAAAAATGAGTTTTTCGTTTTCACCATATTCAAGTGTTACATTTTTGCCAATTGCATTTTCGTTGAACACCTTGGCTCCGCCGTTTTTATGATTCGTATTATTAAGCAGAACCATATCAAGATTGCCTTTATAGTATTCCTTATAGTCAATTCCGTTTGCAGCACAGAGTGCATTGAAATCCTCATCTTCAATCAAATTCACAAAAAGAGTTTTATGGCTGTTAAATAAATTTTTATATCTTGAGGTCAAAACCTCTTTATTGTCAATAGCCTCTGCTGCATCTGTACTGTATTTACCGCCAATATAGAACATATCATATTCCACACTGTAAACAGCGTCAACGCCGTCTAAATCCATAACATTTTTCGTCATTTCTTCCTTATGGTCATAATCTGACTGTAAATAAATCTGATAAGGAGCATTTGACTCTAATGAAGCTTGCTGCGTGAATCCATTGCAGAAGTAATTAACACTTAAAAACAGTATAACGGAAACAGCAATTGAAGCTGTGATAACTCTTGATTTTCTGCCGTTTCGTTTAAGATTTTTATGTGCCAGTTCACCCTCATAACCGAAAATTGTGCGGATATACTTAGGTGATTTAAGACTTCTTGCCTTAACCTTGAATTCATTGCTTTGCTTCAATGCTTCTACAGGTGTAATTGCGGAAGCCTTTTTAGCAGGAATCACAGAGGAAATAAAGATTGTAAGTGCACTGAAAACAACAATTGCAGCAATTGCCCAAACAGGTACAACGGCATTCATGCTAATTCCTGAATCATCAACGCCCATAAGCATACCTGTTGCAACAATTCTGCTGCCCACAGTGCTGAGCGTAATTGATATACCTACGATACCGCCGATTATTCCGAGCGGAATGCCGATTAAGCCGAGAATAAAGCCTTCATAATATACAGACTGCTTTTTCTGTTTTCTTGTTGCACCTACACTGCCAAGCATACCGAGATACCTTGTTCTTTCGGAAAGGGACATGCTGAAAGCATTGTAAATAAGTGTTACGGATGCCGCAATAATGATTACAAGAACAATTAAACCCATAGGAAGAAGCATTGTTGCAATCAAACCTTCAGGATCAATTGCAAGCTTTGAATCAAAGTAATCCCTGTTTATATTATAAACATCGGAACCAACCTCTAAGCCGATTACTCTTGCAATGTCATCAACCACATTGCGTGAATTGTAATTTACATTTTTCAGAGTTATTGTTGCATTAACAATGTTTCTTTTTTCCTCAGTGCTTAATCCGCGAAGGATTTTGGCTGAATAGTATGTTGGGTTGTTTTCGTGGAGAATACCAACAATTTTAAACTGCCTTATTTCTTTCTGGTCAAATTCCTCACCTGTGTGGTATACACCGCCTGCGCCATACCTTTCACCGTTTTCGATGAAATATCTTTCGCCAACGGGAATAGAAACCACATCACCGATTTTCCAGTCCAGATTATTCTTTTCAATCAGTCTTTGCTCAACGGCAATTTCTTTTTCGTTTTTCGGAACTGTGCCGTCCAGATTGCAGGTAATCATCTGCTTTAAATAATTCTCATCACCTGAGAGAAAGCCGCCGATACCTGTATTATCCGAGGTACGTTCTATTAATTTAAAATCTGTTTCATCCTCGGGAAGATCGATATAGGAACCAACAATATCAATTCTGTCGTCTGCTTTAAGAGCGTTAACCTGTTCCTGTGTTAAGTCGGAAAATTCGGCATGTTTATTTCCGCCCTCAAAAATGGTTGCCTCACCGTAAAAATTCAAAAAGGATGCAATGCTTACAAACACTGCCGTTATCATTGCAACAGAAACACAAATGCCAAGTGTTGTAATTACTGTTCTTCCTTTATTTTCTTTAAGATGGCGAAGTGTAAGCTTTCTAACTATATTCACTGCCTGATCACCTCATCCTTAACAATTTTACCGTCCTCAATGGCGATAATTCTGTCTGCACTCATAGCAATTCTGTCATCATGAGTGATAATAATAACAGTCTGATTATTTTCTCTGTTAATTGTTCTGAGTAAATCAACAATTTCCGCACTGTTCTTGCTGTCCAGATTACCTGTAGGCTCATCTGCAAGCACAAGTGCAGGATTATTCATAAGCGCTCTTCCTATTGAAACTCTCTGCTGCTGACCACCTGAAAGCTGACTCGGCAGGTGCTTAACTCTGCCTTTTAAGCCAAGTGAATCAACCAGCAAATCAAGCTTCTTTTTGTTAACACTCTGTCCATCCAGCAAAATAGGAAGCGTGATATTTTCCTCAACATTAAGAATAGGAATAAGGTTATAGAACTGATAGATAAGACCTATCTGCCTGCGGCGGAAAATTGCAAGTGCATTTTCATCAAGTTTTGAAATATCCGTTCCCTCAATGAAAACGTGACCGCTTGTTGCAGTATCAACACCGCCGAGTATATGAAGCAGGGTTGACTTACCTGAACCTGACGGGCCGACAATTGCCACAAACTGACCCTTAGGCACTGAGAATGAAACATCATCAAGAGCCTTTACCATTACGTCACCCTTACCATAGGTTTTTGTTAAATTCTGTACTTTAAGTATTTCCATAAATGTACTCTCCTTTCGTTTACAATGCCATTCTAAATCGTTAACCTTACACAATGGTGACAGTTTTCATTACAATTTTGTAATATTAAAAATTAAGGCTCTCCCCAAGGAGAGCCTAAAATTCACACAATAACCTTATAATATGTTATCTCAAATTCAGTGCCGCTGTTTTCTGCACTTTTAACATCAATAATTGAATTCTGTTTATTTAAAATTGATTTACTTAAAGCAAGCCCTATTCCGACACTGGCTTCCGAATGATTTTTGCCCTGATAAAAGCGTTCAAAAATATGCGGCAGATCTTCGGGTGCAATACCTGTTCCGTTATCCCTGATAACGATTTTTGTGAATATAGGTGTCTGATAAGCATGAACCTTCACATAACCGCCTTCGTTCGTATGCTCTATGCAGTTTTTCACAATATTTGAAATTGCTTCCGTATACCAATTTTTGTCCACATCAACAAAAATATCATCACTGCATTCAGCATGTAAAGCAATTCCCTTTACGTCCGCACTCAGCATAAACGGCTTTACGGAATCATCAAGAATATCTTTAAGACTCTCATTTGTATTTTCAAATTCAATAACACCTGCATCTATTTTGGAAAGCTTCAAAAGCGTAACAATAAGCCAGTTAACCCTTGAAAGCTGGCTGTTGATAACCTCTGTAAATTCACGGCGTTTTTCCTCATCCGTTTCGTTTTTGAGCAAATCCGTCATCATAGTTATAGATGTAATCGGTGTTTTAAGCTGATGTGAAATATCCGCAAGCGAATCGGCAAGATAATTTTTATCCTTGCAAAGCAGCTCCTGCTGCGAACGCAGCGTTACAATAATTTTGTATAAATTATTTTTTAAAATGCTCAGCTCGCCCTCTTTATTATCCTTAATATCCAGATCATATTCACCGTTGCTGATATGGCTTATATAATCGGACATTTCATGAACTTCTTTAATCCTTTTATATGTAATAAAAACAAAAAGCAGAAAAATAATCAGTGAAATGGCAATAAAAATAAAAGCAGCTGTTGAATGAATACAGCTTAAGGCAAAAAAGCCTGCTGCAATAAGCAGTACTGATATCATTATTGTGTAATAATAATCTTTATATTTAAAAATCATTCCAGTATATACCCCATTTTTCGAACTGTTTTGATAATCTGCGGATTATCCGAATTATCCTCAATCTTATCTCTTAATCTTTTGATATAAACGGTAAGCGTATTGTCATTAACAAAAATACCATCTATATCCCATATGTTTTCAAGAAGCTGATTTCTTGAAAGCACCCTGCCCTTATTATTAAGAAGTATCAAAAGCAGGCGGTATTCCATGGCAGTAAGCACAATTTCATTGCCGTTTTTATAAACCTTTGCTTCATTGGTATTAATTTTTAAGCCGTGAAGTTCAAGAATTCCGCTCTTGCCGGCTTCGCTGTTGTACCTTCTGAGCACGCTTTTAATTCTTGCCATAAGTTCATTAACACGAAATGGTTTGGAAATATAATCATCAGCACCCAAATCAAAGCCCATAACTACATTAACCTCATCATCAAAAGCGGTTAAGAATATAACAGGTAAGTCCCCCTTTTCCTTAATGGTACGGCAAACATCATAGCCGCTGCCGTCCGGCAGGGTTAAGTCAAGCAAATATAAATCAAACTCCTCTGCGGAAATTATTTCTAAAGCCTCTTTAACAGTTCTTGCAAGCCTTGTTTCATATTCTTCCTTGTGCAGTGAATATTCAAGACCCATTGCAATTGAAGCATCATCCTCAAGAAGAAAAATTTTCATTTTATTTCACCTCGTCCCTATTTTAACATATTTTCATAAATTTTAAATGACTATTTTGTAATAAAATCATAACCACCAGTTGAACTGGTGGTTTGCACAGGCCCTATAAGGGCC
>OFFG01000441.1_pt1 | contig 35739 bp, 31 predicted proteins | sample 1521331 | NCBI WGS metagenome assembly OFFG01 (sample SAMEA3504129, study PRJEB24116) | mouse gut metagenome | biome: mouse gut; feature: mouse-associated habitat; material: faeces | place: Denmark | collected 2011 | reverse complement strand
TGAACTTGTTCAGTTTGTTGAACTAAATTGCTCATCAGAGAATTTATTCAACCTTTCCATCTCCTCCTCTACACTGCTGAAATCTGTCTTCTCAATATTTAAGACACTGATAACCATGCATATCACAGGCCTGCCTGCTATACTGCCTAAATAGAAAATTCGAAAATCCTTGATTTTTCAATCTATGCGCTCCGCCCCAGTTCAAACGCTTTCTTATTTAATTCCAGAAATTTCGACGGCACGCTGTGCTCAATGGCATCCATCCACTCCTCATCGGTGAAATCAAAATGCTTCGCAAGTCTGCCCATCAGTACAAGATTCACTGCCTTGCTGCTCCCCGCCTCTTCCGCCAGAGACAACGCATCCAGCGCGTCCACTTGGATGTCAAGGGCCGCCATCTTTTCCACCAGATTCTCCGGATAGGCAGCCATCCCCGCGATCACCGGCATCGGATTGATCTGCTGGCTGTTGACAATGATTCTTCCGCCCGGCTTCACATATTCCGTATAGCGGGCCGCCTCCAGAAGTTCAAAAGAAAGAATGCAATCCGCCTGTCCCCTGTCGATAATGGGGGAACAGACTCTGTCTCCCCAGCGCACATACGTGACAACGCTTCCGCCCCGCTGGCTCATACCGTGCACTTCGCTCACCTTCACGTCAAATCCCTTCCCCAGAAGCAGACGCCCCAGGAGTTTACTTGCAAGCAGCGTGCCCTGTCCGCCTACTCCCACGATCATAATATTCTTTGTTTCCATATTTTCCTCCATTCCGAAGCGCTTTGCGCTGAGGACGTGAGCAGAATTTAGGAGTTTTCCGAAGGAATACTCCGATTCTGCTCTGCGATCAACAGAATTTGTGACGCTTCGGCACAAATTCTTGATTGAATAAATTGCTCATCAGAGAATTTATTCAATCTTCCCTCCATTCCGAAGCGCTTTATTCAGCCTTACCCAGCGCGTCAAATTTACACAACTGCTCACAGACGCCGCATCCCACACAGAGCGTCGCATCGATCTTCGCCTTGCCGTCCACCATGCTGATAGCCGGACAGCCGATCTTCATACAGGCCTTACAGCCCTTACACTTCTCTGTATCGGAACAGATGGGACCGGGATGCTTCACATACTTAAGCAGCGCACAGGGACGACGGGAAATGATGACCGAAGGCTCTTTTGCCGCCAGCTCTTCTGCTATCACTGCCTGACAGATCTCCATATCGTAAGGATCCACCACCCTTACCCGCTTGATCCCCACGGCATGGCACAGACTTTCCAGATCGATCTTCGCACAGGGATCCCCTTTCAGGTTATAGCCCGTGGTAGGGTTCTGCTGATGCCCCGTCATACCCGTAATCGAGTTGTCCAGTATGATCACCGTGGAATTCGATTCATTATACGCAATGTTGATCAGTCCCGTAACACCGGAATGCATAAACGTGGAATCCCCGATGACCGCCACCGTCCTGCCTGCGCTCTCCCCGTCTCCTGCTTTCACAAATCCATGCAGTCCGGAAACAGAAGCACCCATACAGATCGTTGTGTCGATGGCTCCCAGGGGCTGCACGGCTCCCAGCGTATAGCAGCCGATATCTCCCAGCACCGTGAGATTCATCTTTTTCAGAACATAGAAAATACTGCGATGCGGACAGCCGGCGCACATCACGGGCGGTCTGGCCGGAATGACTTCATCAAGCGCCGCTCCCGCCTGTACGTTCCCGCCAAGCTTCTCCTTCACCAGATTCTGACTCAGCTCGCCGATATTGGAAAACAGGTCTTTGCCGGACACCGTAAGCCCCAGACTTCTGCAGTGTGACTCGATAAAGCCGTCCAGCTCCTCCACCACCACAAGCCGCTTTACAGCAGCCGCAAACTCCCTGATCTTCTGCTCCGGCATGGGCCATATCATGCCCAGCTTCAATACCGGATAGGTATCCCCGAAGGCCTCCTTCACATACTGATAACAGGTGGAGGAGGTAATGATGCCGCAGGACGGATCGCTGCCCGTCTCGATGCGGTTGATCTCTGTCGTCTCCGCCCAGGCTGTCAGCGCCTTTGTGCGCACCTCCACTTCCGGATGACGCTTCTTGGCGTTGGCCGGCATCATAATGTATTTACCCGGGTTCTTCTCATATTTTTTCTGCGCCGGAAGCACCCTTTCCCCCGTCTCCACCACGCTCTGCGAATGGCTGACGCGGGTGCACATCTTAAGCAGTACCGCCGTATCGAATTCTTCCGAAAGCTCATAGGCAAGTTTCGCAAAGGCAAGCGCTTCCGCGGAATCGGAAGGCTCCAGCATGGGAATCCTGGATGCCTGCGCATAATGTCTGGAATCCTGTTCGTTCTGGGAACTGTGCATGCCGGCGTCATCCGCCACGCCGATCACCAGTCCGGCATGCACCCCCGTATAAGATATGGTAAAAAGCGGATCCGCCGCCACGTTAAGGCCTACATGCTTCATGGCACAGAAGCTTCTCTTTCCGGAAAGACATGCGCCAAACGCTGCCTCAAGCGCCACCTTCTCATTGGGCGCCCACTCCGCGTACAGCTCCTCATACTTCGCCGCGCACTCCGTGATCTCCGTGCTGGGCGTTCCCGGATAGCTGGATACGAAGCTGCAGCCTCCTTCATAAAGACCTCTGGCAACCGCCTCGTTGCCGAGCATCAGTGTTTTCATATATCCTTTTCCTCCTTCATCGTTTTCCCTAATTTTGATCTCCGATGGAGTCTTTCACAGAAACCGTCACCTTCTTCTCATAACAGGAGAAGATCTCCTCCAGCCTTTTTCCGGCAGGCGCTTTCGTCACCACGCTCACCACCGGCACGATCACAAGCCCGGCCAGCATACAGAAGGCGCCGGCATTGATGGGCGACTGCAAAAGCGCCGGAAAGCTCGACCGGAAAAAGATGTTCGCCAGCATCACCACCGTGGAGAACAAAAAACTCACCCAGCAGGCTGCTTTCGTGGTCCGCTTCCAATACAGGCCGTAAAGGAAGGGAGCCAGGAAAGCTCCGGCCAGCGCGCCCCAGCTCACACCCATGAGCTGGGCGATAAACGTGACGTTGGAACGGTACTGGATCAGCGCCAGCACTACGGAGATCGCGATAAAGACCACCAACAGCGCCCGCATCCATTTCACCTGTTCCTTCTCATCCATCTCTTTCATAATATTACCTTTAATGAAATCCAGCGTCAAGGTAGAACTGGATGCCAAAACAAGGGAAGAAAGCGTGGACATGGAGGCCGAAAGCACCAGAATGACCACCACCGCGATCAGGATCGTCGGCAGCCCTGACAGCATCGTCGGCACCACCGAGTCATACCCGTTGGCCGCAATATCGATCTTATCGTCAAACAGCCGTCCGAAGCCGCCCAGGAAATAGCAGCCGCCCGCCACGATCGCCGCAAAAACAGTGGAGATGATCATGCCTTTGTTGATCGCACTCTCGCTTTTGATGGCATAGAACTTCTGTACCATCTGGGGCAGTCCCCAGGTGCCCAGGCTGGTAAGGATCACCACCCCCAGAAGCCCCACCGGATCCGGTCCGAAGAAGGAGTTGAACACCCCCGGTGCCGCCGACACCGACTCGTCACTGACAGCCGCCAGCGCATCCAGCGCCGCCAGAAAACCGCCCTGGCCGTTTAATACCGCCGCCACCACAGCCACGATGCCGAAGATCATTATGATACCCTGTATAAAATCGTTGATGGCGGTAGCCATATAGCCGCCGGCTATGACATAAATGCCGGTGAGCACTGCCATCACGATCACGCACACGCTGTAGTCGATATCGAAAGCCATCCCGAACAGACGGCTCAGCCCGTTATAGAGACTGGCCGTATAAGGGATCAGAAAGATAAAGATAATGGCCGAAGCCGCCAGTTTTAAAGGCTTACTCTCAAACCGTTCTCCGAAAAACTGCGGCATGGTGGCGCTGTCTAAATGCTGTGTCATAATACGGGTACGGCGTCCCAACACCGCCCAGGCAAGCAGGGAACCGAGGAACGCATTCCCCAGTCCCGCCCAGGTAGCGGCGATTCCGTATTTCCAGCCAAACTGCCCCGCATAACCCACGAAGACCACCGCCGAGAAATAGCTTGTCCCATAGGCAAAAGCGGTCAGCCACGGCCCCACACTCCTGCCGCCCAGCACAAATCCATTCACATCGGTGGCATGTTTCCGGCAGTAAAGTCCGATGCCGATCATGACACCGAAAAAGACGATGAGCATCACTAATTTAATCGCAAGATCCATTTTCTTTTTCTCCCTCCGCTTGTTACATGATTGCGCTTCCGGGATCGTTTATCCCTCTGCTCCTTTAATTCCTGATCTGGGCCTCCACCAGGCTGCCGTGACAGTACCGTTCCCGCAGCACCGGCTTCTCGATCTTACCCGTAGGATTCCGCGGCACCTCGTCGAAGATGATCTTCTTCGGCCGCTTATATCTGGGCAGTTCTCTGCAGAATTCCATGATCTCCTCTTCCGTGCAGGAGACATCCTCCTTCAGTCCGATCACCGCCGCCGCGATCTCACCCAGTCTCGCGTCCGGCAGTCCGATCACCGCCACATCCTTGATCTTGTCGTTTCTGCGCAGGAAGTCCTCGATCTGCACCGGATACAGGTTCTCACCGCCGGAGATGATCACATCCTTCTTCCGGTCCACCAGATAGATAAAACCGTCCTCATCCATACGCGCCATATCGCCCGTGTAGAGCCAGCCGTCCTTCAAAACCTCATCGGTGGCCTCGGGATTCTTATAATAACAGAGCATGACACCCGGTCCATGAACGATCAATTCGCCTACATCGCCCTGGGCGCTCTCCCGGCCCTGCTCATCTACGATCTTTGCTTCCCAGTGATAGCCAGGCCTGCCGATGGCTCCCACTTTATGTATATTTTCCACGCCCAGATGCACACAGCCAGGCCCGATGGATTCACTCAGCCCATAATTGGTATCGTACTGATGGTGCGGGAAATGCTTCTTCCAACGCTGAATCAAACTGGGCGGCACGGGCTGTGCCCCGATATGCATCAACCGCCACTGCTCCAGCAGATAATGTTCCATCTCCACCTTGCCGGAGTCGATGGCATCCAGAAGATCCTGTGCCCAGGGCACCAGCAGCCACACGATGGTACATTTCTCCTCTGTCACCGCCCGCAGGATCCACTCCGGCTTCACGCCCCGTAGAAGCACTGCCTTGCCGGCCGTGAGCAGGGAACCGAACCAGTGCATTTTCGCCCCGGTATGATAAAGCGGCGGAATACAGAGGAACACATCCTCCTTCCGCTGCCCGTGGTGGTTCTGTTCCGTCTCGCAGGAAGAACGCAGCGCCCTGTGATCATGCAGGATTGCCTTCGGAAACCCGGTGGTCCCGGAAGAAAAATAGATGGCCGCATAATCCGTCTCCTGAAGCGCCACCGGCGGTGCGCTGGAAGAACAGAATCCCATCAGCTTCAGACAGTCTTCCGTATAGGAAGGCCCCTCCGGGCCCGGGAAAAACATCGTCTTAATCCCCGGCAGCTCCTTCGCGATCGTGTCCATACGGCTGATAAACTCCGGTCCGAACACCAGCACCTCCACATCCGCCAGCTCCAGACAGTATTTGATCTCTTCCGCCGAATACCGGAAATTCAAGGGTACGGCCACACCGCCAGCCTTCAATATCCCAAAATAGATGGGCAGCCATTCCAGACAGTTCATCATCAGAATACCCACCTTCGTCTCCCGCTCCAGGCCGCGGCTTAAGAGCAGATTCGCGAAACGGTTGGCCCGCCTGTCAAAATCCGCCCAGCTTAATTCCCGGCGGTAAGGAGCGCCATTCTCCGCGCTCTCGATCAGACTCGCCTCCCGCCAGGTTACCGCACTGTCCCGCTCCTGGGAGGGATTCAGCTCCACCAGCGCCGTATCTGAACCGTACAGGCGCGCGTTGCGCTCCAAAAACTCCGTGATCACCATGATAGAGTTCCTCCTTCTCAAATTCCACAATCTATAGTTAATGACATTTGAAATTTCGTTATATATCATCCGTTACTTCATAATATATCCGTTCATCGTGGCATGGGCCACATAATTTCCCAGCTCGTCCTTCACATCCACCGCATAGAACGCCGTGGTGCGCCCCTCTCTCAGACAGGATGCCTCCGCGATCAGACGGCTGCCCTTCGCCGGCGCGAGAAAGGTAATGGATACCTGCTGGCTGACCGTCTTCTTTTCGGAATACCCGTTCGATGCGATGGCACAGGTAAAATCTGCCAGTGTAAAGACAGCGCCGCCCATGGGTACATTATTCTCATTCATATGCTTCTCCTCCAACGTCAGAGAGCACACCGCCTTCCCCGGCTCTGCATGGTCAATAACGATCCCCGCAGCCTCCGTTGCAAAACGATCCTTCTTAAAACGGTTTCGAATCTCCTCCAATGCTGACATGAACAGACCCCTTTCCTGTTATTTGTTCCGGCTCCATAAAAACCGCCTTTCACACTTTAGCACTTTTAATCGCTAAAGTCAAGAGGGATTTGCGATTGCCCGCTTCCTGAAAACCAAAAAGGAGAGCCTATATCAGACTCTCCCCAACTCTCTGCTTTGCTGTTCTTTTGTCCTGTCCAATGCTCTGCGAACCGGCTCCACGCCATAGTACAGTCTCTCCACAAGCCAGTGATTCCTGCACCAGAATAATCCTCTGGTTTCGCGACCCCCGAAACTGCAGGCTGATGTCTTTCTGCTCCAGAATAAATTCTCCATCCACCAACACATCGATACAGGCCAGGAATTCCTTCATATCCTCCCACTGTCTACAGAAACGTTTCAAAATATCCGTTTCAAAACAATATCCCGTATAACACCAGATATCTTTCTTCGGATATATATCTCTCACCTTTTTTAGAAAAGGCAGCAGCCTGCACCAGTTCGCATACTCCATCGGCTCCCCGCCAAGGAGCGTCAATCCTGCAATATATCCCGGCTCCAAAAGGGTTAACAGCCGCTCCTCCGTCCCTGTATCAAAAGGCACTCCGTAATCGAAATCCCATGTCATCTCATTGAAGCATCCTGCACAGTGATGCGTGCACCCGCTGACAAAAAGCGTCACCCGTACACCCGGCCCGTTGGCAATATCACAATTTTTGATCTCCGAGTAGTTCATAGGTGCAGCACCCGCTCTTTAATCTCCTGCGTGCGCCCCTGGTTCCAGAACTGCGTTCCGATATAGCCGCAGGTACGTCTTGCCACATTCATCTTGTTCTGGTCTGTATTTCCGCAATTAGGACATTTCCAGATAAGTTTACCATCCTTGTCTGTGACAATCCGGATCTCTCCGTGATAATCACATTTCTGGCAGTAATCACTTTTCGTGTTCAGCTCCGCATACATAATATTATCGTAAATATACTGCATTACGGAAAGGACAGCCTCCAGATTATTCTCCATATTAGGCACTTCCACATAGCTGATGGCCCCACCCGGAGACAGCTCCTGGAACTGGGATTCAAATTTCAACTTATCGAAAGCATTGATCTCCTCCGTTACATGCACATGATAGCTGTTGGTAATATAGTTCCTGTCCGTCACACCCTCGATTACGCCAAAACGATTCTGCAGACATTTTGCAAACTTATAAGTCGTTGACTCCAGCGGCGTACCATACAAACTGAAATCAATATTCGTCTCTTCCCGCCATTCTTTGCAGGCATTGTTCAAATACCGCATGATCTTAAGCGCAAAAGGCGTTGCCTCCGGATCCGTATGGCTCTTCCCGGTCATATAGCGGACACACTCACACAATCCGGCATAGCCCAGCGATATGGTAGAATAGCCGTCATAGAGAAGCTTATCGATCTTCTCCCCCTTCTTAAGCCGTGCCAGCGCCCCGTTCTGCCAGAGAATCGGCGCCACATCAGAGGGAGTGCCTTTTAACCGGTTGTGGCGGCACATAAGAGCACGCCGGCAAAGATCCAGCCGCTCATCCATAATCTCCCAGAACTTCTTCAAATCTTTTCCGGAAGAACAGGCCACATCCACCAGATTCAGCGTCACCACTCCCTGATTAAACCGTCCGTAGAACTTCGGCTGATCATTTTCGTCATGATAGACCGTCAGAAAAGACCGGCATCCCATACAGGTATAGCAGTTGCCGTCTTTCAGTTTCTTCATGATCTTCTCCGAAATATAATCCGGCACCATCCTTTTCGCGGTACATTGTGCCGCCAGCTTTGTCAGGTACCAGTATTTTGCATCTTCCCGGACATTGTCCTCCTCCAGCACATAAATCAGCTTCGGAAAAGCCGGCGTAATATAAACGCCCTTTTCATTTTTAACCCCCTGGATCCGCTGCACCAGCATCTCCTCTATGATCAACGCCAGATCGTCCCTCAGCCTGCCGGCCGGCACCTCATCAATATACATAAATACCGTAATAAAAGGCGCCTGTCCATTGGTGGTCATCAAGGTGATAACCTGATACTGTATGATCTGTACGCCTCGTTTGATCTCATCTTTTACCCGGCTTTCTGCAATCTGATTGATCTGTTCTTCAGAGACCGCAATTCCTGCTTCCTCCATCTCTCTTCTGACTTCCCTGCGGAATTTCCCGCGGCTCACCTGCACAAAAGGCGCCAGATGAGAAAGCGAAATACTCTGTCCCCCGTACTGACAGCTGGCGATCTGGGCGATACTCTGCGTGGCTACATTACAGGCTGTAGAAAAACTCTTTGGCGTATCTATCATGGTCTCGCTGACCACCGTACCATTCTGCAGCATATCCTCCAGATTAACGAGACAGCAATTATGCATATGCTGGGCAAAATAATCTGCGTCATGAAAATGGATGATCCCCTTCTCATGAGCTTCCACGATATCCGGCGGCAGCAGAAAACGTCGCGTAATATCCTTGCTCACCTCTCCTGCCATATAGTCACGCTGCACACTGTTGACCGTCGGATTTTTATTGGAATTCTCCTGTTTCACTTCCTCATTGTTACACTCCAGCAGACTTAAGATCTGTTCGTCCGTGGAGTTTGACTTCCTCACAAGCGCCCTTTTATACCGATAAGTAATATAATTCCTGGCCATTGTGTAAGCGCGGTATTTCATCAACTGATTCTCCACCATATCCTGAATCTCTTCCACGCTGGGAGAACGCTTCATGTCCTCGCAGTTTGCAGCCACCACCTCGGCAATCTCATCGATCTCTTTCTCTGTCAGCTTCTCTTCCGTCTTCACACTGTTATTCGCCTTACAGATTGCCGCTATGATCTTCTCCAGGTCAAATGCCACTTCTGCGCCGCTTCTCTTAATGATCTTCATTTACGAAACCCCACCCATTTTCCTTTCCATCACTGCAGCTGTATAAGCCACATGATATATAACACAAAATATATGGCACAAACACGTTGCGCATACTATATATTGTATCATTGTTTTCTATGCTGTCAAGGTATTGTATGCTGTTTTATCAATTTTATATATGACCTGAAACAATTCAACCTGGCAATCCATTAACCGACGCATTCAGTCCGCCTTATTGACAACGCCCCTGCCTGTCCCAACAGTCAAATCCGATCCTGACCGCTTCCTCTCTCTCTTCCAGATATGCCAGTACTTCCCTGGCATTGACTTCCCGCTCCATCCGCAGTTTATGAAGTCCCCCATCCGCAGTCTTCAACATTAAATAGAATTCCTTCAGAAGAAATTCTCCGCTCTCACCACTTTCTTCCCGCAGATATGCCTGCCTCAGTTCCCTGTAAGATATATACCTGATCCTGATAAAATAGCGATAGAATAGATGAATCTCCCCCAGTCTGACTTCACCCAGACATTTGGCCGATTTATATTCCTGTTTTAAATTTTCCTGCTCTTCCTGCTCCTGCCCCAGACATACATATTTCATATCATTCCCCATTCCTGCCAAATCTGCTTCCCATTCCCCTGGGTACCTTTTCTTCTATAAAGAAAAAAGACAGCTCCTTACTTTTACATAAGTGCTGTCTCTTTAAGCTGGAAAAGGGACTTGAACCCTCGACCTACTGATTACGAATCAGTTGCGCTACCGACTGCGCTATTCCAGCATACTCCTGCAACAAAAACTATTATACTGGCTTATCGCTTTTTTTGCAAGATAAATTTTAATTATTTTTGCAAATCCTGCAACAGTTCAGCCTTCAACCTCCCTGTCAGGGAACCTGCTCATTCCATACCACTTGAAACGGGGGAGCATTTCCCGGTTCCGATAATTCTTCCATAGCCCTCTGTTGGCAAGGGGTATATACCCCTTGCCATCAAAGTCACTGCAAATATATATCACTGATTAATTAAGTGCATCAACAAGTTTCTTGAGAGCTGCCAATGCCTCATCCGGAAGCTTGTCATAGCCTTCCTTCTTCGTAGCGAAATCTTCTACAGCTTTCACACGGGTCTCCATAGCGCTCTTCAGCTGTGCCTTATAATCAGCATCGCCAAGATCAGCATTGAAGTTCTTGAAGCCTTCTGTCTGGCCATCCCATGTGTTCATGATCTCGATATCTTCGAAAGGTCCCCACTGTGTGAAGGAAGCTTTGCCCTCTACGATCGTCTCCAGGATACCAAGGGTATCAGCAGGTTTAACCTTCTCGCCCATGAAATCGCCTGTGTTAACGATGTAGCATGCTACGTTCTTCTCTTCTACCAGCTTCTTGAACTTATCATAGTCATTAACCAGCGGATAGGTTCTGAACGGGTTAGCATAAGGAACGATACGGATTGCATTCAGGTCTGTACCTGCTGCAACACGCTCTGCAGTAGAAGTCTTGGTTGCCAGAGTTGCTCCCATAACGGATGCAAGTGCGGCACCTTTCAGCTTCACTACCGGCGGGATTGTAGGATCCTTCATGATCCAGAAGATTGCGTTAACAGGAGCATCAATCTTATCTACGCGGTTAGGAGACCACAATTTGGACTTGATTGCACGGCCGTTACCATTTCTGATATCCTCTGTAACAAGCTGGATCTTACCTTCGCTGTCCATAGTACAGGAGCAGTTCTGAGCAGATAACAGATACTCATTGTCAGGACATCCTGTCGGGTAATCTGCTGTCTTATCGAAATAAGTAGGCTCAAGCGCTACAGATGCGCAGGTATCTGTGTTGATGATGAACGCATCATCATGAAGAACCTTGATCTCGTACTTGCCGCCATGCTTTGCATGTGTCAAAGTGGACTTACCGGAACCTGACAGACCGTATACGGATGCAACGAACTTGGAACCGTCTTTCAGCAGATACTCCTTCTGTCCGCCGTGGCAGGATGCATAACCGTTTCTGTTAGCAAGCGCCCATGCCATGGTCAAGGTACCCTTCTTGTGCTCACCGAAATACTTCATGCCAAGGATTGCTGCACAGTTCTCATTGGTATCGAAATAGCACAGTGTCAGCGGATCGCTTAAGCAGCTGTAGTCTACATCGGGTGCCTCGTGAGGAGCCCACTGAGGATCGGAGAAGATATAAATATCAGGCTCGTTGCCGTCGCCTACGGGTTTGGATTTCTTGTACATCTTAACGTACTCGTCAGACATATACTGGAAGTTGATCATCCAGTTATAAAGCAGGTTCTCCTCTCCTTCCGGAATAAGAAGATGTGCCTTAGCCATGAATTCCGGATCCAGACCAACAAAACACTCTGCGTGGTACATTGTCTTCCAACGTGTCTCATAGATCGCATCCATAACAACCTTGTCAAGCTTGCCCGCATCTACACCAGGCTCACCTTTGATACGACGTGCTGCTGCATAACGGCCTGTAACCGCACCGTCATTGAACAACAGAACCTTAGCGTCAGCCGGAAGACCGAAGGTCTCGCCATCCTTAACCGGCATATCTGTTACAACAGTACCCGGGGAATTCTTAGCCAGTTCATAAGCTTCTCTCAATGTGTTAACCTTAACTACGTTGTTTCCATAGAAAGCTGCCTCGATAATGGAACGGGTCTTAGAAAAACCAACCTTGCCGGCACCGATCTCGGAAACGGGATAATACGCTTTTGTTGCCATATTATATTCTCCTCCTTAAAAATTGTATTATTGAACGGAAGACACTTGTTCTCCCGTTGCCCTCTTTCTATGTACAGGATGCCCGTACACCGTTCTCATTATCTCAAAACCGCCCCTAAAAGTCAATATTGAAATCCATTTACAGGAAATTTTACGTAACAGTTCAGCCCAGGGCTTTGCGCTTGCCGCAAAAGTACTTTGATAAAAAACTGTGAAGAAATGTAAATTTTTTGTTAACTTAACGTTTTTTCTTGTGCCGCTCTTTTTTTTCATGCTATTATAGAATAGATGTGAAACAAATATTTGCGAAAGGAGGTACACATCATGGATACTCAAAACACTTTTTCCGAAATTACCCCCGAGATTATTCGACTTGCAGGTATGAGTGAGCAAGCCGGTATTATAGATACCGATTTATTTACGAAATACGATGTTAAGCGTGGTCTTCGTGACCTGAACGGTAAGGGCGTCCTTGCCGGCCTCACCAACATCTCCGACGTGCGTGCCAGTAAAATCGTGGACGGCATACAGGTTCCCACACACGGCCGCCTCTTCTACCGCGGCTACGATGTCAAGGATCTGGTAGATGGTTTTGCAGGTGAGAACCGCTTCGGTTTTGAAGAAGTGACTTATCTGCTTCTCTTTGATAAGCTGCCCGACAGGAAGGAACTGGCAGAATTTACGAAACTTCTGTCCGGCTATCGTTCCCTTCCCACCAGTTTCGTGCGCGATATCATTATGAAAGCACCCAGCAATGATATGATGAATACGCTTGCCAGAAGCGTACTCACACTTTATTCCTATGACGACAGAGCCGACGACACTTCACTGCCCAACGTGCTCCGGCAATGCCTGCAGCTGATCGCACTGTTCCCGATGCTTTCCATCTATGGTTATCAGGCATACAGTCATTATCACAACGGTGAAAGCCTGTACATACATCAGCCGCAGTCCGAATTATCCACGGCAGAGAATATCCTCCATATTCTGCGCCCTGACAGCAATTATACACCTTTGGAGGCCAAGATTCTGGATATCGCTCTGATCCTGCATATGGAGCACGGCGGTGGTAACAATTCCAGCTTTACCACTCATGTAGTCACTTCTTCCTTAACAGACACCTACTCTGTCATCGCCGCAGCGATTGGTTCCCTGAAGGGTCCCCGGCACGGCGGCGCCAATATTAAGGTCGTACAGATGTTTGCGGAGATGAAGCGCAGAATCTCCGACTGGAGCAATGAAGGAGAAGTTGCCGACTATCTTTTGAAGCTGCTGCACAAAGATGCCTTTGACCACGCAGGCCTGATCTATGGTGTCGGACACGCTGTCTACTCCAAGTCGGATCCCCGTGCCGTCATCTTCAAGTCCTTCGTGGAGAAGCTTTCCGAAGAAAAGGGGCTGCATGACGAATTCGCCCTCTATTCCCTGGTGGAACGTCTTGCACCTGAAATTATCTCCAGAGAGAGGCCGATCTATAAGGGTGTCAGCGTAAATGTAGACTTCTATTCCGGATTCGTATATGACATGCTGAATCTTCCGATCGAACTCTATACGCCTATCTTCGCCATCGCCAGGATGGTCGGCTGGAGCGCACACCGTATGGAAGAGCTGGCCAACAACGGCAAGATTATCAGACCGGCATACAAGACCGTATGTACCGATCGAGATTATGTTAAGATTGACAAAAGAGATGCCTGACCGGCATCTCTTTCTCTCTATTTTCTCTTTCTCTCTGATTTCACAATTCTATTTCTTTCCGGTATTCTTCTCCTGCACCTTTATGTACCTTTTCTGTCCACGCAGATAGGCGGCTGTATAGACGGCGATAGCCGCCAAGATCACGATAATGCCGACCCATGTCAACACCCCTGAACGAATATAGTAATCATTTACAAGATGAATGATGCTGGCGATCACGATCATCACACCCGCCAGAAGCATCCGCTTGTACATATAATCAATAAATCCAAGTTTGTCTTTAATACTGCTTTCACTCACATCCTTGGCCAGCATGACATTACTCACAATATTTCCGTTCCTTTTAGCCATGACTGCCATATAAATCAAGTAAACGCCGCTGCCAAAGAACAGAATATCTATCATTCCACCTACGCCAGCTCCCATTCTATTCCTCCATTCTCCAGACGGCTTCGATCCTGCTTAGCAATGTCTGCGGATCAAAAGGCTTTCTTATGAAATCCACCGCTCCCAGTGCAAAACTTCTCTCTTCATCCTCCTGCTCCGCCGCCGTCAGAAGAATCACCGGAATCTTTGCCAGGTGGGGTTTCCTCTGTATATGCTCCATCACCTCATAGCCATCCATCTTACGCAGATAAATATCCAGAAGAATCAGATCCGGAATCTGGTCTTCCAGATACCGAAGTGCTTCCTCTCCTGATTTTACCATCGTCACATTATATTTATCATGCAGGATAAGTTCTTCGCATTTAAGATTGGTTGATACGTCATCAACTAACAAAATGTGTTTCATATCTATGCATCGACTCCCAAAAAATTTTTCACGGTTTCCTTCATCTCAGTCTTATCACATACAATATCATGGATTACCGGCGCCGTCCTGATCTCTGTTATGGCATTCGGCACATCCACGTTACCAATTCTGGACAGCTCATCCACCAGCTCAAAATCAGACATTGTATTGTAATTACTGTCGATCGCGTTCATTACATTTCTCGTGAACTTAAAAGGACTTGCCGTGGACGCGATCAGTGTCACCGCCTCATCCTTCGTATCGGCCACATACTTCCGATAAACTGCACTGGCTACCGCAGTATGCGTGTCCAGTACATAACCGGTATTCTCATACATCTCTCTGATCCGCACCGCCGTCTCTTCCTCACTGGCATAGTTGCCATAGAAATCTCCAAGCTGCTCCCGCATCTGTTCCGTAATCTCATAGACGCCCGTCTGCAGCAGCGAATCCATCAATTCTGCATTCTTCCCGGCATCCTCTCCCGTAATACGGTAGATCAGCCGCTCTAAGTTGCTGGAAATCAGAATGTCCATAGACGGAGAACTGGTCAGTACAAATTCTCTGTTGCGGTCATACTTCCCGGTTGTAAAGAAATCATATAAAACCTTATTCTCATTGGAGGCGCAGATCAGCTTCCCGATCGGAACTCCCATCTGCTTCGCATAAAATGCCGCCAGAATATTACCGAAATTACCGGTGGGCACTACAACATTCATCCGTTCACCCTCTGCCAGCTTGTCCTCCTCCAAAAGCTTTACATACCCATACACATAATAGACTACCTGCGGTATAAGCCGTCCTATGTTGATCGAATTAGCCGAGGAAAACTGCAGACCGGCCGCTGCCATCTCTTCCGCCAGCTTTCTGTCATTAAGCAACGCTTTAACACCTGACTGTGCATCGTCAAAATTACCATGGATGCCGACCACCAGAGTATTATCTCCCTTCTGGGTCACCATCTGCTTCTCCTGAATGGGACTCACGCCGTTCTTCGGATAGAACACTATAATCTTCGTTCCCTCCACCCCGGCGAAGCCTGCCAGTGCTGCCTTCCCGGTATCACCGGAAGTCGCCGTCAGAATCACGATCTCATTCTTCACCTGATTCTTCTTCGCAGCAGTGATCATCAGATGCGGCAGTATCGACAACGCCATATCCTTAAAAGCGATCGTCGCACCATGAAACAACTCCATATAATATGTACCTTCCGCCTCCACGATCGGCGCAATCACTTCCGTGTCAAACTTCGAATCATACGCCTGTGCGATACAGCTTCGCAATTCTGCTTCCGTAAAATCCGTCAGAAATAACCTCATAACCTCATAGGCAACCTCCTGATAGGTTCTGCCCGCCAGATCCCGAAGCGAACAGGCAAGCGCTGGAATATGATCCGGCACAAACAACCCGCCGTCATCCGCCAGTCCCTTTAAAATTGCCTGAGAAGCCGTGATCTTCTTCTCATCATTTCTCGTACTGCTGTATAATATTTCCATTTATCTGACCATGCCTTTCAAACATTTTATGCTTCGTGCCAATTATTGTAACATACAATCCCCTGCTGCGCAACTTTTATACGTGATACCATTAAAACTCTTCTGACAGAGCTGTCTGTACTGCCGGCTTCCTGCAGCCGTCTCTCCTGCAGCACTGCATCGATATGCGCCTACTGGAAAAACTCATGATGTCCATAAGCAAACAGTTTTGTCAAATGACGGTCGAACCACTGCATCCTATCGGAATCCACCTTCTCCCGTGCACAGAAATACAGTGCACCCTGCGAAATATCTTCACCGTACAGAGCACGTTCCACCGCCACCACAGTATCCTCACTGACATGAACGCTCTGGAATCTGCCGTCCACGGTAGGGGAAAACTGCGCGACACCCTGCTCTCTCTGCATCACGACCTCCAACACCGTATCCGGAAAAAGATCGCTGTTCACTCTGTTTAAAACCACATTCGCCACCAAAAGCTTCCCATCCTGATCTTCTCCGCCTGCCTCTGCTTCCACAATACGGTGCAGAGCATCAAGATCCTTGTCCGATAATTGATACTGCATTGTCTGTTCCAGCACTTCATAATCCACGACTCTCTGTCCCGATGAAACCGTGGAGATCATCTCCATAAAGCTCTGTTTATCCTCCGTCATGCTATCACTCAGATATTCCATCTGAAAAGCAGGCTTGGCCGCAATTCGATTAATCTTAAGTTCTCTGACGCATACGCATGAAGAAACAAGCACCATGCCCGCCAGAATAAATCTTGTTATATATTCCCTGTACATTTTCCCTCCATCCTGCATCGTCACCATTTGCATCCAATGTCAGACTCTGCACAGACTCTCCGTGCAGATCCGTTACAAACGCCGCAGGTCTCTGCTGCAGTCACAAATGTTACAAAAATCTGATGAATTTGAAATTGTTATTAACAATCTTTAATATTTTATACAGGAAACAGGAAAAATATTTCTGAATTTGTTTTTTTTCTCAAAAATGGTACAATTATCGTAAAGGAGGCCGACCTATGAAACAGCAGTTACCCGGCGTTTATACGGCAAAGCGTAAAGACGGAACCGTATACTACCGCGCTTCATTAACTTATCGCAATAAACACATCAGTCTGGGCAGTTACGACAATCCGCACGATGCTCATCAGGCATATACACTGGCCGGCGTCCTGCTGGAAGATCGTTCCCTTTCTCTAAACAGTTATGAAAGTGAGTCCATGCTGCCTTTTTCCAAATGGGTCAGTCTGCTCAACTTTCGGGACAATTCCATCTACTTTGCCACACCGATCTATGTACGGCCCCGCTTTTTTTATTACTATTTTACGCCGTCGGATTTTTTTATTTTCGATCTGGATGATCTGTTCTACTATTCCACCAGGAAGATTTCCCGCAGAGGAGGCCATTACTTTGTAGCAGACTATGGCATGCAGGTAAATATCATGACTCGTTACGGCATCAAAAATTATGCTGTAGAAGGCAGAGATTATCGTTTTATCAATGGAAACAATCAGGATCTGCGCTATGAGAATATAGAGATCATCAACCGCTATAACGGTGTACAGGCAACCGCACACAATGGTCTTCTGCGCTATCAGGTAAAAATACACGTAAAGGGAAATATCAACGTAGGAACCTACGATTCGGAAACAGAGGCGGCGATCGCCTACAATAAAGCCATTGATCTGCTCAAAAAAGCCGGCGTAAGCAAGGCCTTCATCCCCAATTATCTGGAAGGAGTGTCTCCTGCCGCTTACGCCGACCTGTATAATACTGTTAAAATCTCTCCCGGAATCCTCCATTACCGCTGCGAATAACCGACAAAACTGATATTCAAATTGGCATCGCCGGTCACACCATTCACAACACCCTCCGTGGAATACTGCCACATGGTAAACTGATAAGGATAGTCCGGCAGTTCCTGTTCCTGTGCAAGCCACACATCATAGCTTTGCAGCCTGGCAAGATCCACCTCCTTGATCAGCCATTCTTTGTCACCATAAAGCATGGGCACATAACCCGCATTCTTTACTCCTTCCAGAAAAGAAGTCGCAATATTGGTTTTCTCGTCCTTACTCAGGTTATCTATTCTTGCCGCATCATTGGCTACAAATTCCATATCAAAAGCGATTGGATATTTCACATTTGCTCTGTATGGCTCCAGATTCTGAACGACGAAGTTCAGTTCCTGAACAGCTTCCTCCTGTGAAATAGCCTGAGAATAGAAATAAACGCCCACATCCAGACCAGCCGCCACAGCCCCTTCTATATTCTGCTTGAACTTCTCATCCAGGGTAATCTGACCGGTACCATAGCCACGGCCGCCCAGGCGGATCATCACATAATCGACACCTGCCGCCTTCATGCTCGTAAAATTGACATCGCCGTTTTGTTTGGAAATATCTACACCCACGTAGGAAATCTTTTTACCGTTTTCCATATAGCGCTTTAATCCGGCCTTATCTTCCATTTTCGTCATATCATAGGTGTTTTTCTTAAGATACGGATTGAGTGTCACCCACTCTTCCGTCCCGTCTCTGTTCGTAACCTGTGTATGCTTACCATCCGTGGCCGGATCGTTCTTCGCCTGCTCCTGCTGCGCCGCTTCGCCTAACTTCTTCCGCTCTTTCTCTTCTTCCTCCACTTTTTTTGCCTTTTCCGTGAAAGTGGATTTCTCAGGCTTTACCGTTTCTTCCTGAAAGTTTCCCGGTTCCGGCTCCGCTTCCTCCACCGGATACATATCCCAGAAATCCAGATCCTCGGCACGCAGTTTCTTCTCCGGCTCTTCCGGCAGCTGTGCTTCAGACTCTACAGCTGCCATCTCCTCCTGCTGCATCTCTTTCAAATAATCACTGCCACTGTTCTTCTTATCATTGCTCTTCATTACTGCAAATAAAAGAATCAGTACGAATGCGGATACACCGACTACCATATAGACCACAGGAAGACCTGTTCCTACGGATTCGTCATCTCCCGGTAATTTCATATTTCCCTCCATGCCGAAGCAGTTCTTTTGCGAAGGCCGCGAGCCAAATTTTAAATTTGGCTCTGCGATCTCGAGTTTGTGGCTCCGGCACAAACTCGCAGTTGAAAAATCAGCACATCAGTGTGATTTTTCAACCTTCCCTCCATTCCAAAACACTTTGTGCTGAGGATGCGATACCTGTTACACCTGCACTTCTCCTGCCAGAACCTTCTTATAGTCCTCCAGATTCTTCTGCAGCAGTGCCGGCGTATCCAATCCATACGGACATTTGCTCTTACACTGACCGCAGTGGATGCAATTCTCGATCTTCCTCATCTTCTCCTGTCCCGCCGGACTCAAATGGCTTTCGGATGGTGACCGCCGCAGAAGCAGAGACATTCTCGCACAATTATTGATCTCGATCCCCGCCGGACATGGCATGCAGTAACCGCAGCCTCTGCAGAAATCACCCAAAAGCTCTTCTCTGTCACGGCGAATCACCTCCGCCAGCTCTTTAGTCATAACAGGCGGCGTCTGTATATAAGACAGAAATTCATCCAGCTCGGCCTCCCTTTGCACACCCCAGATCGGAAGCACATTATCATACTGCGCCAGAAAGGCATACGCGGCTGCCGAATTATTGATCAGCCCGCCCGACAGCGCCTTCATGGCAATAAATCCCATATCCGCCTTCCTGCATTTCTCAACCAGTTCGATATCTTTATCGGTCGCAAGGTAACAGAAAGGAAACTGCAGTGTCTCATACAGTCCACTGTCGATCGCCTCATGCGCCACAGCCAGACGATGATTCGTGATGCCGATATGCCTGATTTTTCCCTCCGCCCTGGCTTCCATTGCCGCATCATACAATCCGCTGTCATCTCCCGGTTTCGGACAAAACGCCGGATTGTGGAACTGATACAAGTCAATATACCCGGTCTGCAGCTGCTGCAGGCTGCTCTCCAGATCCTTCCGGAAATCTTCCGCATTCTGCGCCCCTGTCTTCGTTGCAATAAATATTTTATCACGCATCCCCGCAAAGGCAAGCCCTATTTTGTGCTCACTGTCCGTATACCATCGCGCCGTATCAAAAAAAGTAATACCGTTATTATATGCTTTTCTCAGCAGATATACTGCCTCTTCATCAGAAATTCTCTGAATAGGCAGCGCGCCAAACCCATTTTTATCTGCCGTGATCCCAGTCTTACCAAGTGTCACTGTACTCATTTTCTGCTCCTCTCTTTCTCCCAATCCGTGAAGCTGACGCCGGTATGCACCGCGCAGTTATCAGACGATCACTTTCTTCGGACACTTCTCCTTACATGCACCGCAGCCCGTACACTTATCCTGATCTATAACAGCATGAAAATCTTCTATCGTTATCGCATCCGCCGGACAGTTTCTCTTACACAGCTGGCATGCAATACAGCCTACATCACAGGCCTTGATCGTAGCCAGTCCCTTTTCTCTGGAACTGCATGCCACCACATGCTTTGCATCATATGGAATCAATGTGATCAGGTTCTTCGGACATACGGCAATACATTTACCACAGGCTTTACACGCTTCCTTATCCACTACTGCAACCCCATTCACCACATGGATCGCATCGAAAGGACAAACCTTAACACAGCTTCCGAAGCCAAGACAGCCGTCATTACAGGTTTTCGGTCCGCCGTTTGGCACAAATGACAACATACGGCAATCCTCGATACCACTGTAATCATAGTCCATTCTCGTACGTTCCCTGTCGCCCTGGCATCTCACAAAGGCTACCTGACGTGTACTGTCGCCTGCTTCCACTCCCATGATCTGCGCGATCTGGCTGCCAACCTTCTCACCGCCTACCGGACAGGCATTGACAGGCGCCTCTCCCTTCGCGATGGCTGCCGCCAGCCCGGAACAGCCGGCATACCCGCATCCACCACAGTTATTACCCGGAAGAACGCCCAGCACGGCCTCTTCCTTCTCATCTACTTCCACTTTAAACTTAATACCGGCAACGCCCAGAAACAATCCGACAAACAATCCAACTGCCCCCACGATCGCCGTTGCCATTAAGATTCCGGTCATACTCATACTCTGCCATCCCTTCTTTACAGAACAGTTCTCCCTGTACACCCTGCTCTAAAATTTATATCCTATAGTCAGCGACATTGGAAATTTCGTTTACTATAATTATAACAGCCCCGAAAAACCACAGAAAGCGATGGCCATCAATCCTGCCGTAACAAGAACGATCGGCATGCCCTGAAAAGATTCCGGTATATCATTATACTTCAATTTCTCTCTGATACCCGCCAGGATCACGATTGATACCGTAAATCCCGCCGCTGTAGCAAATCCATTCACGATTCCGGTCAAAATTCCGTACTCCTTCTGTACATTGGTAAGCGCCACGCCAAGCACGGCACAGTTGGTCGTGATCAATGGTAAATACACCCCCAGTGACTGGTACAGAGCCGGCATGAATTTCTTAAGAAACATCTCCACAAACTGCACCAATGCCGCTATGACAAGGATAAACACGATGGTCTGCAGATACTTAAGATCCAAAGGTTCCAGAATATATTGATAGATCGCCCCCGCCACAGCAGAAGCCAGCGTGATAACAAAGATGACTGCCACTCCCATGCCTGTGGCCGTATCCGTCTTCTTCGATACGCCAAGAAACGGGCATAAACCCAGAAACTGACTCAACACAACGTTATTCACTAAAGAGGATGCAACTAAAATCACCAGCAGTTCCTTAACCATTCTTCTCCCCCTCCTTTATCTGCCCGCCGTTCGTACCGCCTGCTTTCTCGTCATATAATCTGTGCGCACAACCGGCATCCGCACAGTTCATACAGTCATTTCCACATCCCGACTGTATCCTGGACATATCCTTTCCTTTCTTCTCCCCGTTGATCTTCACCTTATTCTGGATCGCAGTCAGAATCGCCAGCACAAAGAATGCTCCCGGTGCCATGATGAAAATACTGACAGGCACAAAGCTGTCCGGCATCACATGAATGCCGAAGATCTCGCCCGCTCCCAGAAGCTCACGAACCGCCCCGATACAGGTCAGTGCCACGGAAAAGCCCAGTCCCATACCGATTCCGTCAAACAGGGACGGCAGTACCGGATTCTTATAGGCGTAAGCTTCCGCACGCCCTAATATAATACAGTTTACAACGATCAGCGGAATGTAAATCCCCAATGCATCGTACAAAAACGGGATGTAGCCCTGCAGCAGCAGCTCTACTACCGTAACAAATGATGCAATGATAACAATAAATGCCGGAATACGCACCTTATCCGGTATGATATTGCGCAGCAGCGAGATAAACACATTACTGAGCGCAAGTACCACCATGGTGGTAAGCCCCATACCAAGACCATTGACCGCCGATGTGGTGACAGCCAGTGTCGGACACATGCCCAGCATCAGCACAAAGGTCGGATTCTCCTTCACAATACCGTTTACAAGACGTTCTTTTGCACTATTCATTCTCACTACCCCCTCCCAATTCTGTCTGGAAATAGTAAAGTCCTGCATTGACTCCATTAGTCACTGCATTTGTCGTAATGGTAGCACCCGAGATCGCATCGATCTGGTTCTCTGAAGTCGCACCATTCTTTGTATATTCGAATTTGTCTGTCTGCTTCCCGGCAAACTGCGGTTTCAATACGTCTTCCGCGCGCATACCCAGACCGGCTGTCTCCGCAATATCCAGAATCGACATGCCGTTCACCGTGCCGTCCAGGCGCACCCCAATCGCAAACTGGATGTCACCTCCGTATCCTTCCTTCGTTGTCACGGTGATCACATACCCCAGCAGACTGCCGGAGGCATCCAAAGCACTCATCACTTCATCAATATGCTCCTGACCATACCCCTCTGCTTCCCACAAAGAAGTATCCGGCTGATTTATGGAAATCTGCTCGAAAGATGCGGCATCCTGAAACACTTCCTGACATGCCTCCTGTTTCTTCCTGGCATTCTGTTCCTCGATAGGAGCCTTCGTAATCTGATATATAAATCCCAGGATCAGACCGGCCACCAGCGTGATCACAAGTATAATGCCTGTATTCTTCATCATCTCTTTCATGCCCGCACCCCTCCTTTACCAAATGCTGTCGGACGAGTGATCTTCTCAATCAGCGGTACCAGCAGGTTACCGATAACAATCGCATAAGATACCCCCTCGGAAGATGGCCCGAAAATACGGAAAATCCCCGTCAAGACTCCCAACAGAATCCCGAACAGATACTGTCCGTTCTTCGTAATCGGCCTGGTCACATAGTCCGTCGCCATGAAGAACGCTCCCAGCATCAGTCCGCCACCGGCCAGGTGCGCCGAAATATATGCCCAATCGAACCCGTGTCCGCCGAATACGCTGACAAAGATTGCAAAACTCACTATGTAGCTTCCGGGAATACGCAAATCTATGATGCCCATCAAGATCAGGATACAGGCACCGACCAGAATCGCAATCATGGAAGTTTCTCCGATTGTTCCCGCTGTCCTCCCGATCACCATATCCAGAATATTGACTGCATCTCCGCTCTTTAAGGAAGCTAACGGCGTTGCTCCTGCATAGGCGTCACAGTCAAAATTCGTCATAATCGAGGTAAAAGAGATCAACAGGAAACATCTGCCTCCCAACGCCGGGTTCATAAAATTCTGTCCCAAACCGCCAAACAGCATTTTCACTACCAGAATCGCGAACACCCCACCTACTGCCCCGATCCACCAGGGAGCAGATGCCGGCAGGTTCATCGCTAACAGAAGACCGGTCACTACCGCCGAATAATCTCCTATCGTTACTTTTCTCTTACATATTTTTTCAAAAACAAATTCCGTTAACACTGTGGATGCCACAGTCACCAGAATTAAGATCAGTGCATCCAGTCCAAAATTATAAATCCCAAATCCGGCAGCAGGAAGAAGCGCGATCACTACTGTCAACATAATATTGCTCGTGTCGGTCTTGGATCTGACATGCGGATTGGACGATACTTTCATTAAATCGCTCATCTCTTAACTATGTACTCCTTTCTTCCTTACTTCTTTTTCTTCCTGGCAAGCTGCATCTTACGCATGGATTTGATAGACTGCGTCAGGGAACGCTTCGCCGGACAGACAAAACTACAGCAGCCGCACTCGCAGCACTCCATTCCGTCATAGGAAAGGAATTCTTCTTCATCATAGTGCTCTGCAAAATCCGCCAGTTTACTGGGTACAAGGCGGCTGGGACATGCTTCCACACAGCGCCCGCAGTTAATACAGGCACTGGGTTCCATACGGGATACATCATCCTCGGTCAGACACAGAAGAGCCGAAGCCGTCTTCGTCGTGGGCACATTCAAGTCGAAAATACCAAATCCCATCATGGGGCCGCCGGAAATAATCTTCACCGGTTCCTGCTTGAACCCACCTGCTTCCTCGATCAATTCATGATAATTCGTACCGATACGCACGATAAAATTCCGCGGATCAGCCACCGCATCACCGGTTACTGTCACAATACGGTTCATCAGCGGCTTACCTTCATAGACAGCATGATATACGGCCACGATCGTGTCCACATTGTTGACCACGCACCCGGCATCCGCCGGAAGCATCGAGGAATTGATCGATCTGCCGGTCGTCGCATAGATAATCTGTCTCTCCGCTCCCTGGGGGTATTTAGTTCTCAACGCCTTGACACTGATACGTACTTCATCCTTCGTCAGATTTTTCAGAAGCTCTATGCAATCCGGCTTATTATCTTCCACTGCAAGTATGGCTCTGGCATTCTCAAAAAGTTTCAGATAAACCCTGATGCCATCTACCAGCTTCTCCGGTTCCTCCAACATCCTCCGATAGTCGGAAGTCAGATAAGGTTCACACTCGGCACAGTTCGCGATCACATACTCTATCTTCTCCGGCTCCTTGGGTGAAAGCTTGATGAAAGTCGGGAAACCGGCACCCCCCATACCCACAATACCTGCTTCTTTGATCCGCTCGATAATCTCTTCCCTGGTCATCTCCTCCAGAGGTTTGACTTCCGGATAATCCACTTCTTCATACAACCCGTCATTCTCCACTATAATGCTCATCACATTATCACCGGTAACTACGCGTCTGGGTTCAATCGCCTTGACAGTCCCTGAGACGGTAGCATAGACAGGCGCCGATACGAATCCGCCGGCTTCTGCGATCTTCTGTCCCGTCAGCACATGCTCTCCCTTCTCTACAATCGGCCTGGCCGGCGCACCGATGTGCTGTGACAGCGGATATACCAGATCCCCCTTCGGCAATACCGCCTTAATGGGCTTATCCTTAGACAATTCTTTGCCATCATAAGGATGTATCCCGCCCTTAAATGTTAACTTTGCCATTCTTTGCCCCTCTTTCTTATTCATAGTAAGCTTACATCCCACGGCCAAACTGCCGGATTGGCGGCCGTATGATGTACGGCTGTCCCTGTCGCAAAAGCCATGGTTTTCACGATTAACAGCCCACTCTATAAATATACTATTTTTCGACGAAAAAAACTACTGTTGTTTCAAAAAATATGTTAGTATATACCTAAGTTAACGTAACGGATTAGATTCCCTCCCTGTTGCATGATGAGGGTTTACTATAAGTTATTTAAATAAGGAGACCGATATGCGGACAAATAATCAAGCATACAAGAATTTCACAATACAGTATCCTGTGGAACAGATTGCTCCTCTGGATAAAGTATTGTTTGTCGATATTGAAACTACCGGATTTACTGCCAAAAGCTCTCATCTCTATCTGATCGGAGTCGCTTTCTATCAGGCCGGGTACTGGCGCATCAGGCAATGGTTCGCTGACAAGCCGGAGGAAGAGGTCCTCCTGCTGAAAGAATTTTTCACATTTGCGTCACAGTACACACACCTGATCCATTTTAACGGCAATAACTTCGATCTTCCTTATCTGCTGCAGAAGTGCGGACAGTATCAGCTGCCCTACACTTTCGACGGCTTTGAGGGCATTGATCTCTATCGACGGGTGGTCCCTTACAAATTTTTCCTGCACACACCCAACTGCAAGCAGAAAACATTGGAAGAACTGCTGGGTGTCAACCGGGAAGATCTCTACAACGGCCGGGAACTGATCAGCCTGTATCATGAATATACAGCCGCTCCTCAGGAAGATGCGTGCCATTTCCTGCTTCTTCATAATATGGATGACATGAAAGGTATGCTGCAGATCCTTCCTCTGCTTGCATTCTATGACCTGTTCAACTGCCCCGTCAAAGCCAGAAAAGTACAGGCCAACAGTTTTGTAGACTATCACGGACACGACAGGAAAGAGCTTCTGATGAAATTAGAGCTGCCCAATCCCCTGCCCCTCACAATATCCACGCTGTCCAACAGCTGCTATTTCAGCGGGGAAGGAGCGGAAGGCATTCTGAAAGTCCCGCTTTATGAAGAAGAAATGAAATACTTCTATTTCAACTATAAAGATTACTACTATCTGCCTGCCGAAGACACTGCACTACATAAGTCAGTCTCCTCCTTCGTAGATAAAAAGCACCGCATACAGGCCAATGCCGCCAACTGCTATACCCGCAAGTATGCCGTCTATCTGCCACAATGGGATGTGTTTGCCGAACCATTTTTCAAACGGGATTATAAGAGTAAAGAGCTTTTCTTCGAGCTTACTGACGAGTTAAAGACGGATCGCGTCTTTTTCTCGCGCTATGCACAGTACCTGCTTCGAAAAATGGCTAAAACATATTAACTCTCTCCATGTCGGACAAAAGCCGGAAGCGCTTCCAGCCAGGAAACTGCCGGAAGCGCTTTTCTTCTTTACCAAATATCAAAAATAGACTTTTACAACTCCAATTTATTGAAAAAATCAAAGCAGTCAAACGTTGCGAAATAATCTTTCGCTGTCTCGGCACGCCGAATCAGTTCCACACTGCCATCCTCTTTCAATAGCAGCTCTGCCGACTTCAACTTACCGTTATAATTATATCCCATCGCGAAACCATGTGCTCCTGTATCATGAATGACCAGATAATCTCCCTTCTCAATCTCCGGCAGCATTCTGTCGATCGCAAACTTATCATTATTTTCACACAAAGAACCTGCTATATCGTATCTGTGATCACAGACCGCGTCCTCTTTCCCCAGCACAGTGATATGATGATACGCCCCATACATCGCCGGACGCATCAGATTAACGGCACATGCATCCACGCCGATATATTCTTTGTGGATATGTTTCTCGTGAATCGCCTGTGTCACCAGTATACCATATGGACCCGTCATAAAACGTCCCATCTCCGTATAAATGGCAACGTCACCTAATCCCGCGGGAATAAGTACTTCCTCATATACCTGCCTTACCCCTTCACCGATCACACGGATATCATTTCCTTCCTGCTCTGGCATATAGGGAATCCCCACCCCGCCTGACAGATTGATAAAGCTAAGCGTAACACCAACCTTTTCCCTGATCTGAACAGCCAGCTCAAACAGCTGCTTCGCCAGCTGCGGATAATATTCGTTGGTCACCGTATTACTGGCCAGAAAAGCATGCATGCCAAAACGCTTAACGCCCTTTTCTTTTAAGATTCTATAACCCTCAAACAGCTGCTCCCGCGTAAATCCATATTTGGAATCGCCGGGATTGTCCATGATCCCATTACTCATCTGGAACACACCGCCCGGATTATAACGACAGCTCATAGTCTCCGGAAGATATCCCAACACTTTCTCCACGAATTCAATATGTGTGATATCATCCAGATTAATGATCCCGCCCACTTTAGCACAATATGCATAATCTTCCGCCGGCGTATCATTAGAAGAAAACATGATCTCATGACCGTTGATACCCACCGCTTCACTCAGCATCAATTCCGTGAGAGATGAACAGTCACATCCAATGCCGTACTCATGCAGGATCTGTATCAAAAAGGGATTCGGACACGCCTTAACAGCAAAATACTCTTTAAATCCCTTATTCCACGCAAAAGCCTCCTGCACAGCCTTCGCATTTTCTCTGATCCCTTTTTCGTCATACAGATAAAAGGGTGTCGGATATTTCTTAGCGATCTCCTCTATCTGCTGCTTTGTCACAAATGGTAATTTACTCATTACGCTCAAGGTTCCTTTCGTTTCTTTTCATAACTCCCCAGTCATGTTCTTTCCTATCCCCCGGCGCATCACCCAAACATCTTCCCCCAAAACCTATATATCCTCAATCTGCCAGTCAATCGGTGTTACACCGTTTGCCTTCAGAAATTCATTACACTGACTGAAATGTCTGCATCCAAAAAATCCACGATATGCCGACAACGGACTCGGATGCGGAGCCTTTAAGATCAAATGTCGTGGATTAGTCAACATGGGAATCTTACTCTGTGCCGGACGCCCCCAGAGCAGATAGACCACAGGCCTGTCCTGTGCATTTACTGCCTGAATGACTGCATCTGTAAACTGTTCCCAGCCCTTCCCCTGGTGGGAATTTGCCTGATGCGCCCGTACAGTCAGCACCGTGTTCAACAAAAGCACGCCCTGATCCGCCCATTTTTTCAGATAACCGTTATTCGGGATCGAACATCCCAGATCATCCTGCAGTTCTTTATAGATATTCTGCAGCGACGGCGGTATTTCCTTCTGATCCTGTGGAACGGAAAAACTCATGCCATGAGCCTGATGCTCATTATGATACGGATCCTGTCCCAGCAGAAGTACCTTCACTTCATTCAACGGAGTAAAGTGAAACGCATTGAATATTTCTTCCGATGGCGGGTAGATTACCCGCGTGCTGTACTCTTCCCTGACAAATTTGTACAACTGCCTGTAGTAATCTTTGTGAAATTCCGGATCCAACACTGTTGCCCAATCATTACTTAACATTGCCATATTCTTGTCTCCCAATCATCTATATTCTGACAGGAATTCCTTTTTCTCTCAGGAAATATTTTAAATCCCTGATCTCCAGCTCTTTAAAATGAAACAACGAAGCTGCCAGGGCCGCATCTGCACCACCCTCGGCAAATGCCTCATAAAAATGTTCCATCGTGCCTGCACCACCGGAAGCAATCACCGGAACAGATACACTGTCAGCGATCGCTCTGGTTAATTCCAGATCATATCCTGCCTTCGTCCCATCACCGTCCATACTGGTCAGAAGAATCTCCCCCGCGCCAAGTCTGTCCACCTGCATGGCCCATTCCACGGCATCAATTCCCATATCTACACGGCCGCCATTCTTATAGATATTCCAGCCGCTTCCATCTGACCGTCGCTTTGCATCGATGGCTGCTACAACACACTGACTGCCGAATTTATCTGCCGCATCGGAGATTAGACGCGGATTCATAATGGCCGCGGAATTTACCGACACCTTATCGGCACCTTCCCGCAGGATCGCCTTAAAATCCTCCACCGTACGAATCCCGCCTCCCACCGTGAAAGGAATGAAGACTCTCTCAGCAACTCTGCGAACCATCTCCACCGCTGTCGCCCTTGCATCGGAAGAAGCTGTAATATCCAAAAAAACCAGTTCATCCGCTCCCGATCTGTCATAGGCTGCTCCAACCTCAGCCGGGTCTCCGGCGTCCTTGAAATTTATGAAATTTACCCCTTTGACAACCCTGCCGTTTTTTACATCCAAGCAGGGAATAATTCTTTTCGTATGCATTTATTCCCACCAACTTTTGCAGATTTCCAGTGCACCGTAACCGCCTTAAACTCTGGTAATCTGCATGAAGTTTCTGAGGATGCGCATTCCCACATCAGAACTTTTCTCCGGATGAAACTGACAGGCGAATACATTTCCCCGCTCCACGGAAGCATGTATGCATGCTGCATATTCCGTCGTAGCCATAACAGTCTCTGGCTCATCTGCCTGCAGATAATAGGAATGTACAAAATACACATAGGCTCCTTCCTGTATCCCTTCGAACAGGCGTCCGGCATTCGGATATCGCAGAGAATTCCATCCAATATGCGGGATCTTTAACCCAGCCTCTTCCGGCAGCCGCACAATCCTTCCCGGCAGAATCCCCAGCCCTTCCACGCCTTCACTTTCCTCACTGCTCTCAAATAACAACTGCAGTCCAAGACAAATTCCCAGAAAAGGGATATTTCGACTGACAGCCTCCCTGATCACATCGGTCAAACCATATTTGTGGAGCTTTCCCATCGCATCCCCGAAAGATCCCACTCCCGGAAGTATAATATGATTCGCAGAAAGAATCTCCTGCCTCTGCCTCGTCACCTTAACACATCCGCCCAGCGACACGATGGCCTTTTCCACACTCCTGATATTACCTGCATCATAATCAATTACTGCAACCATCTGAAACCTCTGCTCTTACAAATCACCTTCTGCATCCGGTTCTGAGGTGTCTGGATTATCGATTCTTTCAATGATCTCCTCTTCTTCCGGTAATACATCCTGCTTAACCTTCGGCTGCTCCGGTTCTGACTCCTCGACAGCCGTACCATTAATAAGTCCGTACAATATCTCAGAATACGTCAGATCATCATCCGATGCCAGAATCTCCATCGCAGCTGCCTCCGATATACCATAATTTCCTGACAACTGCGCCAGGATCTGTGCATAGACGCCATCTACTTCATCGGATACTCCATATTGCTGCGCCTCCGCCCGGAACAGCTGATAGCGCTCCACACCTTCCAGCAGCGCATTCAGCGCCTCCGTCTCCATGCCCAGTTTACTGTAATTCTCATAAGACCGAAGCTTTGCCCTTACCTGCAATATAATGTTGCTCTTCTGCAACAGTTCAGACTCCTCTTCGTTCAGCTCCTTGCCATAAAGAAGATCATACACCTTCTCATACTGTTTTTCCTCATATCTCTCGCGTGCTTCCTGCTTCTGCATATATTCAGGAATAAACATATTCACCACGATGATACATGCTGCCACGGAAGTACAGAACAAAACTACAAATACGATCTTGGTTCTGGAAATCCTCTTCTCCGGTACTTTCGGCTCTTCTGCTTTGGGCTTTTTCTCCTTCTTGGGTTTCTTTGGCTTCGGAGGTTTTTTCTCTTTTGCTTTCTTCTTGGAATTCTTCTCTTCCTTCTTCTTCTTTTTCTTATCCTTTTTCTTCGCTTTCTTTTTATCTTCGGCGTTCAATTCATCTAACAATTCTCTGTTTTCGTCAGATAAAGTGCCCAGGAGCGCTCCATCATCGGCTCCATCTGCATTTTTATCCGAAAGATCTTCCTCATCCTCAAGCAGGAATTGCAGAAATCTTCCAAAAGCACCCTGCTTCTTTGGCATGTCATTCCCTTCCTTTGCCGCTTCATCCTTTGTCTTTTTCTCTCTGCTCTTTTTTTCTTTCCTCTTACGTTTTTCCTTTTTCTTTGATGGTTTCTCCTCTTCCTCTTTCGGCACGATCTCCCGAATCCTGGATTCCTCCCCATCCGTTGTCTCTTCCTGCCCCCAGAAATCAAAATCGTCGTTATTTTCCTCTGCTTCCTCCAGCGGATTATCCAGAAGAGCCATCATATCATCGTCTTCCATCAACCCATTGTCTGCTTTCTGCAGCAGATCATTGATCTCCGAAAGATCTTCATCCTGTCCTATACCTGCCAAAAGCTCGGCCAGTCCCTCGTCATCTTCTCCCGATTCTTCCAGTGCAAAATCATCTCCCAGTAATCGGTCAATGTCCTCCTCTGACATGGTCTCTGCCGGTTCAATATCCTCATCATCCAAATCCAACACAGTCAGATCATCCGGTATCTCCTCGATCATAGAATCACCAACCAACATTTCCTCCGGCATTTCGTTATCTTCTGCCGGCAGGTCACTTTCAGGACTTTCTTCCTCCATCTGCACTTCATCCATCACTGTTTCCTCAGACAGATCATTTCCTTCCAGGCCCCAATCTTCTAATTCAAAGTTCTCATCCTGATCCATCTCTTCCGGCAGAATATCCTCTTCCAGATTCCAATCATCCAAAGCACCGTTTTCATCCTGCATTGACTCTTTCATGTCACTATCCTCTTCCAAGCCCCAATCATCAATTTCCGGTTCCTCTAACGTTTCCGGTTTATTTGCCAAAAGTTCGTCTTTCAATGTCTGATTCTCCACTTCAAATTCGTCTTCTATTTCCACTTCATCTGGTAAAACTGTCTCGTCCTCTGCCAACACTGACTCGTCCAATAGATCACCTTCCAATAGATCATCTTCTTCTGACAAACTCTCTTCTGGCAGAACTTCCTCCGAAAAAGCTTCCTCCAGCGGATCTTCTTCCAGAAGATTCTCTTCCTCCAATGCCCAATCTTCCAATCCAAGTCCATCTCGTATCATCGACTCTTCCGGAAGATTCTCTTCCTCCAATGCAAATTCCTCTAATAAATTTTCTTCTTCCAGCTCCCACTCATCCAGTGCAAATACTTCCGGTGCTTCTGACTCCTCCAACAGATTTTCTTCTTCTAACGCCCACTCATCTGTTTCAAACGCTTCCGGTGCTTCTGCTTCTTCCTGCAGATTTTCTTCTAATGCCCACTCATCTGTTTCAGACACTTCCGGTTCTTCTGTCTCTTCCTCCAGTGTCAATGCCCACTCCTCTATTTCCTGCATTTCCTGTGCTTCTTCCTGCAGGTTCTCTTCCAACATCCACTTATCTATCTCATTCGCTTCTTCTATTCCCTGCTGTTCCGATACACTTTCCTCATCCAGAGTCCATCCATCTGATTCAAGCACTTCTTCTCTTTCCGACTCTTCCAGTAAATTTCTCTCATATGCGGTCCGGTTTCCAAATACTGACTCCTCCATCTCCTCATACCCGGCTGTCAGCCCACTTGACTCCATCAGTCTGTTATCCGACCTGCTCTCTTCCGCCATATTGTCTATGTAATCCACATTAAAATCTGACGCTGACACAGTCTGTCCATCCGATCCCAATTTATTCTCCGGCAAACCTTCCTGATCATGGATTTCCTCTTCCAATTCAGCATTTCCTGTCAGCAGATCCATACCCATAGAGGCAAACATCTCATCTATTTCATCCGTACTCATTGCTTTATTGGCTTCCACTGTCGCCATTCTTGCCTGTCCTTCTTCCGACACAGAACGGTTATCAGGAGCATCCTTGTTATCAGGCATATCGCCAATGGACGCAAACATAGCTTCAGGAGAGTCTTGTTCCCTTTTCTGTGGCTCCGTCTCCACTTTACTTTCGCCCGCCAGCAAATTTTTCAAAAGATTGTCTAAGTATTCTTCGCTTGAACTCATAATTTCTCTCCAAAAAATTTTTCTGTCTCATTTTAACACATACTGCTGCATTACACAAATCTCTTTTGGCCCAACTTTTGTTAAAATGCTCTCAACCAACATGCTCCGACACGACCAGCTCAATCTATTCACAGGCCCCGCTGATTTATTAACTTCTCAACCCATAAATTCTATGGCATCTGCCTGCATACCTGTTCCCCTGCCACTTATCTCTTCCCCTATCTGATACAGCTTCGAATGAACCCGATACAAAAATGACTTTTGATTATAATAGACTATCTTCTCAAAAGGAAATCTGATAACCGTAGGATACTCCATTCCAACACCTAATTCCAATACGCACAGATCCCTGTTCATAGTTCCCTGCAGCCACTTTGTATATCTTTCCCAACTGTCTAAATATCCCTCTTCTGCATATTTCGTTACACCCAGCTGATTAAAACGCAGTTTACTGCCGCACTGGTCACAGACAGGCTCGTGCAGATCTTCAAGCGGAATTTCTTTCCTGTAATATTGTATGACAGCATCATAGCTCTCCCCTGGAATATCACTTAAAACATGACAACAGTTCTGATCACACTGCATCTTCTGAAAACCACCGCAGGGTGTCACAATTCTGCTCTCATCAAAACCTGCCTTGTAAATGTAATCATCCATACACAAAGATACAATAAAGTAATCTTTTTCCTTAAGCACCTTCCCCAGGTTCCCGTATGCTGTTTGCCATTTATTCTGCTTACTTTCAGATAATACCATTTTCTGTAGAAATGGTACGATCCAAATATATTCCCCGCGACCGCCAATCTCCTTCTCGATCTCCTGATAACGACAATCCTCTAATAATGAACTCCAGTCAAATTGGAATTCTTCCCCCAATCCAACAAGAATCTTCTCAGCCTTATTGATTTTGGCAAACAGCAGCTCTCTTCCATCCCTCATCTGTCATCGACCACCCTCGTACCAAATAAAAGCCGGGAATTTCCCAGCCTTTATTTCCCTATATATATTTTGATTTATCATAAATCAGTTCAAAACCAAATCATCCACTACACGTACCAGGTTTCCTATTTCCGGTTTTGAAAGCTGTGCATTAGCGCCAAGCGATGCGCCCTTTCTCTTCATCTCTTCATTTACCAGCGAAGAAAATATAACCACCGGAATATCTTTCGTCTCTTCGTCCGACTTAATAAGCTTCGTGAGTCTGTGTCCGTCCATCAACGGCATCTCAATATCCGTTATGACACACTGTACATGCTGTTTCAGAGTTCCTTCCCTCTTACACTCCTGAATGACATCATATGCCTGCTGACCATTCTCCGTATGGATCAAGTTGACATACCCTGCCTTATGTAAGGAATCAACAATTAACTTATTCAGCAACGGGGAATCCTCGGCAACTAAAATAGGTACATCTATTCTATGTCTTTCACCCAGCTCTTCTATATCTGTCATCTTAAGTCCGGTTTCCGGATTAATATCAGTAACGATCTTCTCGAAATCGAGAACGATGATCAGACGCTCATCAAACTTAATAATTCCTGTTGATACGCCTTCTTCTGTAGTAGATACAGCAGCACCCGGTTTAATAATATCTCTCCATGAAACCCTGTGTATACCAATAACAGAATCAACATGAAACGCAATATCCAACTTATTAAAGTTCGTGATAATAAATAATCCTCCCGGTTCCGAAGTGCCACGCTGCAGACAATTCTTAAGATCAATTGCCGTGATCATTGTATCACGCGGCATAAAAATACCTTCAATACTGGGATGTGCATTCGGCACCGGTGTTACATCCTCATAGGTAATGATCTCTTTGATCTTGGCAACATTAATTCCGTACGCATTACCATCCAACCTAAATTCAAGTACCTCCAGCTCATTAGTTCCATTTTCAAGCAGAATCTTCGTATCCATGTAATCCACCTCACGTTATTGTTATATATTTAGATAATACATTCTAAATCTATCCAATTGCAAGTACATTTTTCATATCCATAACACAAAATCTACTGCAATCACAAATTCTATCCTATTATACCACAAAAAAAATAAAAAAAAAACACTATTTGCATTTTTTCGCAAATAGTGTAAACAACTCTTTTTAATAGACATACCCTCAAAACCGAACCTGATGATCTTCCTGCAATGATTTTTCCTATCCCTTCTTCTAAAGTTAATCCTCTGGGATCTACTTTTGGTTAAGCCCTCGACCGATTAGTACAGGTCAGCTCAATACATTGCTGCACTTACACCTCCTGCCTATCTACCTCGTCGTCTTCAAGGGGTCTTACGAAGTTTCCTTCTGGGATATCTCATCTTGAGGGGGGCTTCACGCTTAGATGCCTTCAGCGTTTATCCCTGCCGGACTTGGCTACCCTGCCATGGCGTTGGTCGCCAACAGGTACACCAGCGGTCCGTCCATCCCGGTCCTCTCGTACTAAGGACAGCTCCTCTCAGATATCCTACGCCTGCGCCGGATAGGGACCGAACTGTCTCACGACGTTCTGAACCCAGCTCGCGTACCG
>OFFG01000439.1_pt1 | contig 35804 bp, 53 predicted proteins | sample 1521331 | NCBI WGS metagenome assembly OFFG01 (sample SAMEA3504129, study PRJEB24116) | mouse gut metagenome | biome: mouse gut; feature: mouse-associated habitat; material: faeces | place: Denmark | collected 2011 | reverse complement strand
AAGATTTTTCAAGGCATAGTACCCGCTATGTCCAATGTTTATGTCCATTTTTCTCAAATTTCTTTTCCTGCACGATATTCAGTTGTCAATCTTCGGTTGGAATCTCATTCATTGAGATTCCGAGAAGTTATACTGGCATCCGCCTACGCTTTTGTCTTGCTATTCCCTCCTCTTTCCTTTATACTGGTGTTACAGACCGCTGCCATGGCCGAGTACATAGAAACGGGAATATGCACATGAAAACATTAAAAGATGACCTCAAAATTTTCCGTTACATTTATTCCAAGAGAACCGTATCCTATAAAAATCTCATTAAACACTTCAGAAACCGTTCCGATATCCCCGAAGTAATAAGGGGCATGCTGTCAAGCGGCTGTATCACGATTGTCTCTGGTATTGACAAGCCCATTTTAGGAGGCCCCATACCGGACAGCTGTGTTCTGGCCCTGACAGGGAAAGGCGCTGCAGAAGTAGAATCAAGCCAATGGTTTGATGTCAAGTATGTCATCACCTCCATTCTCGTTCCCATCCTCGTCGGCGTAACAAGCTCACTTATCACCGCGCTTCTTCTTGCCCTTCTCGCTTAGCCACTCTGCGATATCATCCACGGCATCCCTTGCCCAATCCCAGAGATCTTCTCCAAAATTCAGGATGACAAGGGATATCACCGTGGAAATGACTGCGCTGATTACTATCTGCATCTTTCCTCACCTCCCTCCTATACTGGCATCTGCTTACGCTTTTGTCTTGCTATTCCCTCCCCTCTCCTTTATACTGGTGTTACAGGTCGCTGCTATGGCCGAGTACTAAAGAAAGGAGTATCACTTTATGGAACAGTCAAATTCCAAGGTTGAATGTCTAGCCCATGAACTGGCATACGGTAAATTTTTAAACCGTCTGATTGTTGATTACAAGGATGTAAAACTTTCCGACGGCCAACTCTATACGCTATATCAGCAATGCTGCAACATAGCTGATTTCGTAGAAATAATCAATACCGGTTCTGCTGAAAGCCTGCCATAACTATTCTTCTCCAGTGTCAGAACCTTTTGTTTCTGGCACTGGAAGCTTTTTTCTCCACTTATTTCTCGGAGTATCATCAAGCTTCAGTTCTGCCAAGTCTCTTACTGTGTCAAACTGCAGCCTTATGGTATCCAGAATTTCAAGCATCTCAGAATAGTTGCTCGCCCGTTCGCATATAAGTTTTGCAATTTCGTAGGCAAAAACCGCCCTCGCGTCCTCTTTCTCGGACGCAGACATATCTGCTGTAAAATCTTTCATTCTTTCTCACCTCCCTCCTATACTGGCATCCGCCTACGCCTTTGTCTTGCTATTCCCTCCCCTTTCCTTTATACTGGTGTTACAGGCCGCTGCCATGGCCGAGTACAGCATAAGGTGAACACACATGGAAATCACAAAGGACGAATTCAGAGTTTTGCGTTACATTTATTCCAAGAGAACTATATCTTTCGAAAAGCTTAGAGAACATTTCCAAAAATACTCCAATATTTCCGAAATAATCAGGAATATGCTTTCAGACCATTACATCACAATCATTTCCGGTATCGATAAGCCCATTTTAGGGGATTCCATTCCCAACAGTTGTATCCTTACAATGACAAGAAAGGGAGCTTCAATGATAGAAGGAAACCAGTGGTTTAACGGTCAATTTATTTTGCTCCAGATTGTCCTTCCGATTGTGATTGCTATCATAACCACCCTAATCACAATATTCCTATCAGCTTAGCCAGTGTCATCCCGATAAAACTCCCAATAATTCCTCCTAATACTGGGAGTTTTACTTCATTGAAAAAATCTATGATTTTTTTCCTCAACTTTTTTCACCTCCCTCCTACCCTATCAAAATCTTTTGCTAGCTTTTAGCTAGTTTATCTGGTAAAAAAATATCATCCATTTTGCATCCATAAAGGCAACACAATTTGGATAACTGTATCGCATCGGGTGCAGTATAATCATTTTCCCAACTAACTAAAGTATTTGGGGCTATACCAATGGCTTTTGCCACTTCTTTCTGATTTAATTTTGCATTTACTCTCATTGCCTTTAAAGATATTTTCAAAAGATTCACCGCCTTTCTATTGTCATTATACTCGCTTTTGGTGAGTTGTCAATACTAAAAGTTAGTTTTTTTGTTTTTATAGTTGCTTTTTGCTAGCTTTTGATTTATAATCATACATACACGGAGGTAAAGCCATGTCAGAAGATGAATATAAAATAACTTTTTCAAATAATTTGCGGTATTACTTAGAATTAAACGAAAAAACACAAGCTGATTTATGCGAGTATATGAATGTTTCTTCAGCAACTGTTTCCGATTGGTGTAATGGTAAGAAAATGCCTCGCATGGACAAAATACAAACAATCTGTAACTGGCTACGAATTGAGAAATCTGATTTGCTCGAAGATAAAAAAAGTAAAAACAGTTCATATTATTTATATGATGATGCCAAAGAACTTGCAGAATTCCTCTACACCAACCCAGAATACAAGGTTCTTTTTGATGCTACCCGGAAAGTCAAAAAAGATGACATTCAATTTATAAAGGAAATGATCGACAGAATGAGCAACAGAGATTAACCAACCTAGGAGGATTCATAATGGAAGAAACAATTTTTACATATTATGTCGACTTACCTACCACTATCCGGTCCTTTGTCGTATCAAACAATGATATGAGCTTCACAATAATCTTAAATGCCAAACTCGGAAGAGAACAGCAGTTGAAAGCATATCTGCATGAGATGGATCATATCAGGAATGGCGATTATGACAAAAAATGTTCTGTTAATTTAATTGAAACAGCCGCACATGGAATTTAAATTATTCGTTTAAACCACTACGGCGTTTTAAAAAATACAAGATACCACAACATATTGTGGTTATCCACATTTTTATCCACGTTTTTGAAAAAAATGATTGACAAAACCACCTTTTGCATATATTATAAGAGTGTAACAGCGGTTACATGTTAATAATGCTTCAGGTTGTACGTCTCTCTATATATGAGAATGACCGAACCCTGAGGCTTTTTTATTGTGGAGGTACATATGAAAACTGCAATTCTGGTAGACGGCGGTTTTTACCGGAGACGTTCCCAGAAAGTCTTTGGCGACATCAGCGCACAGGACAGGGCAATTGAGCTAGCAAATTACTGCAAAAGGCATTTAAACTCCCACGGCGAAAGCAATAATGAGCTTTACCGCATCTTCTACTATGACTGCCCACCGACAGCAAAACGTCTTTTTCATCCATTCCTACAGAAACAGGTTGACCTTTCCAAGACTGATTTATATATATGGATGAACCAATTTCTGGATGAATTGAAGAAAAAACGCAAATTTGCAATACGCCTTGGGAAACTCGCTGAAGAGCAGGCGCATTATACAATACGACCTGACATTGTGAAAAAGCTCTGCAACGGCAGCCTTGACTTCGCCTCCTTGACAGAGCGCGACTTTAGCATTGAAATAGAGCAAAAGGGCGTAGATATGAAGATCGGGCTTGATATAGCATCAATGGCATATAAAAATCAGGTAAACCAAATTATCCTGATTTCAGGCGACAGCGATTTCGTCTCAGCAGCAAAGCTTGCCCGGCGTGAAGGGATTGATTTTATACTTGACCCGTTAGGCGCCCCTATTAAGCCGGACTTATTTGAGCATATTGATGGGCTGCGTACATGCGACAAGGCATATACGGCACACTAAAAAAGATTGACACACAAAACCGCCCGGTGCTACCAACACCGAACGGCTTTAGATATACCCCGGAGGGATACCACATATTCATTAATATTGTATCATCTCCGGGAGCAGCTTGCAAGTGATTTTTCGCGGGCTGTTATTTTTGTACCCAAAAAGGAGGAGAATACAATGGGAAAGTACAAAAAAAGACCGGACGGAAGATATGCCACTACTATCATGGTTGGCTATAAGGCAGACGGCAAGCCAAATAATGTGTTTCTGTCCGCCAAGACAGAAAAAGCCCTCAGAGACAAAATTGTGGAGTTAAAAATGAAAATGAAGACCGGTGAACCTGTAAAACAGTCCGACACCCTGCTGCGTGATTACGCTGACAGCTGGCTGGAAACCTACAAAGCATCTGCCAGCATAAATACAAAAGCCATGTATGATAACGTGGTGGAAAAGCACATCAAGCCGGAGCTGGGGCACCTGCCCCTTAATAAACTTGTCCGGTCTGATGTGCAGAAGCTGATAAATGATAACCAGGAGCACCCGCGAACCTGCGAGATCATTAAAATGACTCTTGTGCAGATCCTGAACAGCGCCGTGGATGACAAGCTGATCCGTGAGAACGTGGCCAAAAAGACTACAGTGCCCAAGCGCCAGAAAGCTGAAAAGCGTGCCCTGACGGATCTGGAAAAGGAAGCGCTCAAAAAAGCCGACTTTAATCCGAAGGAAAAAGCCTTTGTAATGCTGCTCTTCTATTTCGGCCTGCGGCGTGGTGAAGCCCTGGCGTTAACCAAAGGGGATATCAACCTGAAAAAGAAAACTCTGGAAGTAAACAAGACTGTAGTTTTTGACAAAAACACCCCTGTAATAAAAACCGGCGCCAAAAGCGATGCAGGCAACCGCATCATCCCTGTCCCAGAAAGCGCTGTACCCTTTTTCCGGGACTTTTTAAAGACAGTCGATACATTTTACCTTTTTCCCGGAAAGTCCTTCGAAACGCTCTCCAAAACGCAGTATGTAAAGATGTGGGAAAGGATCGTAAAGAAAATGAATGACGCTGTCACATCTGACAAGGAGAAGCTGATCGGGGCAGAGCCAATAACCGGGCTAACCGCCCATATACTCCGGCACAATTACTGTACCATGCTCTACTATTCCGGAATCAGCCAAAAGAAAGCCGTGGAGTTGATGGGACACTCCGACCTTAAGATGATCATGGAAGTTTACGCCCACCTGGATGAAAAGAAAGAGGCCGTACAGGAAAAACTGGACAGCGCTATTGCGCTATAAAGAATGATTATAGCTAAATTATAGCATAATTAATGAGACATGCCATAAAATAAGGGGAAATTGGACATTTGATATGTGACTTTTAATCAAGTTGTCTGGGGTTCGAATCCCCAATGTCTCATGAGGCTAAAACACCCGGAAAGCCAGATTTTATGCGGCTTTCCGGGTGTTTTGTTTATGGTTTTGAAAGAGAGGAATATGCCCGGATTACTATAGCAAAATTATAGCAAAAAGCGTGCTATTATAGCAGTATTATAGCAGGCCTCATAGATGTGAATCTGGTAAATCATTGGACATTTAATATTAAAACTGTACTCGTGTTTAGCAAACAAATGTTCTGGAATATGTTACAAGACGTAAAAAAGACGGCAGGATAATCCCACCGCCCTTACTGTCAGACTTTAACCATAATCGCATCAAAACCAGATGCCTTAGCCCTTGCCAACGTTGCCTCTGCATAACCCTTAACAGCATAAGTACCAAGGCGGATCTGATATTTCCCATTTTCGTCTCCTACCACAGTCTCCGCTCCGGGCGCTTCTGCTTCCTGGTCGATCGGCCCCTCTGTTGCCTGCACCCGCTGCCCGGTTATGCCAAAGACAATGGCCTCCGCCATCTTATGGACATCATAAAGCTGAACATCGTCCCGATCGTCTACAAAGCAGCACTCGATGAGCATGGCAGGCGCCTTCGTTTTTCTCAGGACATACAGGTTCCTGTTTACTTTTACTCCGCGATTGCGGAAGCCAAGGGAAGAAATGCATGCGCATACCCTCCCGGCTGCCTGCCCAGCTCGGCCTGCAGTATCATAAACCAGGACTTCTGTCCCGGTCGTCCGGCCATTCCCGGAGCTGTCCCCGGCGCCGGCATTAAAATGGATGGACACATCCAGATCCACGCTGTGCGCGTTGCAGGCACTCACAATCCTGGTCAGCACATTGGACTGACTTGTCCCGGCTTCACATGTACAATCATATACCTCATGCCCCAGTTGCCTAAGCTGTGCAATTACGGCATCCTTTACCTTTCTGGCTTCCGTGGATTCCCTGATAAAGCCGATTGCACCGCAAGCTACCTTCCCGTCCGGGTTATGCCCGGCATGTACATTAATCCTCATAGATATCTCCTTTCCGCCCGATATCAGGCAATAAAATCGGGAGCCGAAGCTCCCATTTTAAACATCTTCCCTATTTTCTTTTTCATCTGCAAGACCTGTTTTATCTTCTACCTGTTTCTTTATGTACTTGACCACCGGAAGCAGGAATGGCGGCATCTGGACACCAATATCCAAAATATTTTCCAGAATACTGATAATCTCATTCACAACCAACCATACTGCAACAATTGTAGCCGCCACAAAGGGAAGACTAACTTCCACTCCGGTGCATTCAATGGCGTAATTCACCAGGATATCTATCCATGCGCCTATCACTACCAGTAACCACATGCACACCTTTTTAATGATTCCCCTAACGCCTTTGTAGCTATTGACTCTCTCTGTCCTGTACTTTGCAGCCCAAATCCCGGTTATGTAGTCAATAACATTACAGCCTACCATCAAAAACACAGGTACAGCCAGGATTCCCAGCCAGCTCATCAGTGCGGACAGTGCCGCGATTAACATTACCTTTGCTTTTTCCATCTCTTTTCCCCGCTTCCTTTTCTTGATACATATTACTGCAGGAAGTATTCCATCCTGCACTTCTGACGTTTCATTTTGTGCCCCCTGGTAATCTCCCCCATATCGGTTTCCACGACACCACCCTAGCCCGGTACCAGAATCAATCCCCGGTTCCCGAATATGTAAATCAGCCCAAAAGCCTTTGTGATACAGCTCATCGCCGCCTCCGGTGATGCATCTAACAGATCGTTGACCGACTTATCCCCAATGCTTTCACCATTTTTCACAACCATCATGCTGTTGTGGTTTATAAATACTTCGCTGTTGTTAAAATACACGCCTCCCAAAAACTCGAAATTCTGTCCTGTGCTTACTACAACCTTTTCACCGGAGCCGATTATTTTCGCCAGTTCACATTCTCCTACCAAGGGATATATAAAACAATACAGGATATCCTTGCACCCAAACACACTGACAGCGCGCGGAGATACTTCATTAAATATAGTTTTATATTCGCCCTCACTGCTTATTCTGACTACACAATTATAAGCATTAGTCCCCGTATAAACTTCGTGTTTAAAATGTGCGAGCATTCCTGTTGAGTTTTTCGCCACCTCGACACTGCATATCCTGGTTGATGTCAGGCCTCCACCCTGCACAGTCCTCGTAACTGTCCAGTTATTTATCAAATCCCCCACGTATACAAGCAGCCGTTCCATTCCTGACGTCCTACTGGCAATGACGGCATATTTACCGTTAACCGGATACACCGCATAATAGCAGGTATCATAATTAGTATCTGAATCCAGGCTGTTGGGAATTTCAAGTTTCCGGTATTCCTTGAAATCCTCCGTAGCCAGGAGCAGCCCCACCGTATGGGACACTTCATTTGTATAGCTACCCGTAATGAGGAATCTTTCTCCGTCCCAGTCAATATCTGTAAACCTGCAGTCCTGATAAGCAGGTTTTGATGTCTCCCAGGATCTCCCATCAAACGAATATGCCACAGTCCCATCTTCAGTGATGGCTACCGGATAACCATTTGGGGATATTGCTTTTGTAAAGTTGCTGTTAGTGCCTGACGATACCCGGACCCATGATGTATTTTCAAGTTCACCATCCCACCCCGGGGCCGTCCCTCCATTGGCACCAAACGGAATCACATCTTCAGCCCCCGGCACAATATATCCCCATTCCCCATTGGCACTCTGTGCAAATCGCAATCCTCCTGAAACAGCGTCAATCGCTTTCTTCACAGCATCCGCAATAGCAGCCCCCATTCCTTCAAGCTTCCCTTCGGCATCCGTAAGCCGCTTCAGTACATCTGCTACATCATAGGCATTCAGCGTACCCATAAGTTCCATGAATTCTTCCATTTTCATGTCATACGCCTTCATCTGCTCAATGACCTGCTGGTACTTTACCACGATCGCAAGAAATATATCGTCACCGGGTTCTGCGCTGACCGTTTCTCCTGATATGGCGCCCTGCCTGATATAAATCCTTTCCACTGTGGATGTTATGACTTTAGGCCCGCTGACTCCAAACACGCCGATGTACATGTTCCCTTCCCCAGCCATTGCAGCTGCCGGTATCGCACATGTTCCGTCACTGTCCAGAACAGCATACTGAACCTTTGTCTTATCCTGGTAAAATACCGCAGTTTTCACATAGCCTTGCCACGCCCTGTCAAATTCAAAAGAGCAGGTATCATACTCCACGTTGCCGCTTGCAATAACCTCCTGGTTCAAGACCGTAAGCAGCTGCCCTTCCACCTTTATCCTAACTTCTGCCACTGTTTTCCACCTCCTGTTATTTACATTGAAATAGTTTCTGGCTTTCTTTATGTTACACACTTGACAACAGGTGTGATTGACCGCTCACTTAAGTAACCAATAAAAAACGTTTCATCATTGATCGTAAAAAAGGGCTGTGTATCCAAAAGAATGCCTTTATTTTGTCCCAAACCTGAATTCATCAAAAAAACGTAAGACTCAAGTTCAAAATATGCCAGCGACACCTTCATCAGAAAAAATTTCTTTCCAAAACTGTTAAAGTTTTCAACTGTCGTGTTCATAGATACCTGGAACTTGAGGTTGTAATAAGACCCGGGCTTGTAACCTGTATCAACGATATTACCATCCGTGTCCACATCTGTGATGCAAATCGAAGCAAGCGACTGCTGGTAAACAACCGCATTCAACCCCCGAAACAGATCCCTTCCTTTTACAAACTCAATATAACTACCCATCCTGGGTTCTGTCAGAAAAGAGTAGGATGTGGGAAAACCTGCGCTGGTTCCCGTATGGTTTCCGACAACATAGGTACCTGGAATGAGGATAAATGCGTTTGTCGGTTCCCCAAGCAGCCTGATCGTAATTTCGTAATGATTGTTGGTAGTATCAAATACAAAGGTAAACGGCGCATTCTTTGTATAATTCCCGGTTCCAGAGGCAACACTTCCTGTAAAAAACAGGGTGGAAGAAAAAGGGGAATAGATATGAACATACCTGTGTTTCGCATTGCCATATGTGGAATTTGCAACATAAAAGATAAATGGACATCCAAAAATATACACCCAGTGTTTTTCGCTGTCATAACGGCAGCCCGTACAGCTACACTCTTTTAAAAATGCGGCAACCGTTTCCCCGACAAGGTCAGTCAATGACGCATTCCCCGTAACCTTTGCAGTCAGTCCCGGAATACTTGCAAAAGCTGTATTAGCCGCCGTATAACCGGAATAAATCCCCCTGTATGTCTTCTGTCTAAACAAATTCAACACCTTCCGTTTCTGGAACAACTGTTCCGGTCAGGACAACAACCGGAGAATATGAAACCGGGACCGTTTCCCCGTGGTATCCTTCCATAACCAGTCCGCCGATCACCGTCTCCATGCTGCCCCCGTCCCCCGTCCTAAAAGGGGTCACTGTATCAGCACCATCCTTATAATACCCGTAATTTCCCCCCGAATCCACACCCAGACGAAAGGGAAGAAAGCCTGCCAGTTCCTTCACTGCCAGTGCATCGGCTGCCATTCCTGCTGCTTCGTTCTGCTTTACCTCCTCCAGAGTTGCGATAAGATCAACTGTCATTCCGCCGGAACTGCCCGGATTTCCCTTTTCGCCCATGGGAATCGTAAAATCCAGTACCGCCTCATTTTCCGTGCCCGTATTTACAACGGACGCCTCTGTTCCCGGAGGTCCCGTGGTAACAGTACCTATCCGGACCGTTGCCGCCTTCCCCGGTGCGCCGTCTTCTCCATCTTCCCCGTCCTTCCCAGGCGGACCCTGTTCTCCATGCAGGGAATCCAGCCATTCTGCTTCCGTTCCCTCAAATCCGTTCTGCAGTGCCGATTCATATGCGGATGCCCCCGCAGGGATACTCTCCACCGCTGTGTTTACGATTCGATTCACCTCAATCGTTTTAGGATACTCCGACAACAGATCCCCGGCCTTTTCCTCCGAAATATACCCTGCATCATTCTCCAGGGCGCTGACTTTCCTGGGCACGGGTTCCCGGCTGACACCGCCTTCGGAGGTCATATCACTTAAAACCCTCCTGCTGACCCCAAGATAGTAAACCGAATTCTGCGGCGATGCAATGCAGATATCCGCCCTGGTCAGCAGATACCTTCCCTGGATCCCATGGGGACCGCTCTCCACCGGCACATACTCACAGATATCCAGTGCCTCTATCTCCGGATCCGTCAGGTTCAGGTCAACAGCATTGATCTCGTAGGTCTCGCTCATGGCTGCCATGGATCCGTACAGCTTCTCCTCTGCCTTTTCCAACAGGTTCTCCGGCAAAGTCACATCCTCCCACCGGGATTCCCCTTCCGGCGCAAAAATCACGCCGTATCTTCCGGCCAGTTCTTCATTCACCAGGTAAACACTGCCGTTATTTACTGTGGAAATATCAATCTTTACCCCATCCACCTCCGCACCCACGGGCCGGATAGCCGTATAGGTTTCCGTGGCATCCATCTCTCTGGACAGGCTGATCATGTTCCTGGCAAAGGCAATGCTCTGGGAACACACTTTTGTATAGTCATCCAGCCAGTCAATATAATCCCCGTCCGGCTCATAACGGATACGGATATGCCCTCCAAGGGAGGACTGGAAACACCGGCTTTTCAATGCTTCCCAGGAATTTATAACGGCCTCGCTGCTCCTCACAATATAATCATTGGGATCCGTGACGGTCACGCGCCCCACCCGGAACCGCTGCCATTCCATCACCTGCGCATTGTGGTTTTCCAGGATCATCCGAAAAAGCGCCTCTGGACTCCCTGTAAAGGAAAAGGGCTCCAGGCAGGAATCATTCAGGAATGCCAGCTTCCCCTCCGCTTCCACCGTATCCGCATTATAAAAGTCCTTCCGTTCACTGACCACCCTGCCCTTAAAGATCGTCCTTCCGTCCCGAAATACAGTTACCAGAGGATACAGCTTCCTCACGCTTTCCCGGTTCAGGTTCTCCCCATAGATCCGGAATGTCAGGCTTCCCGCTGCATTATCCTCCAGTGTCAGTCTGGGTTCAATCAGCTGCAGTCCCGGATTTCCGGGATGGTAGATAGTCCGTTCCCCGCTCTTTATGGTAATCATACCAGTCTCCCCCTTCTGTAAATAAACCTGACTTTTCCGGTACCTGACAGACAGAGACGATTCAGCCCCTCCTGCAGCGTGATTTCCGGTACCTGGTACTCTCCCTGCTCCAGCCTGTATGTGTCCCCCCCAAAAGTCAGGAGGACCTTCCCCTCCACCAGGATCCTGGGCAGAACCGGCATGACATCATTGGGCAGCAGAATTTCCTTTTCCGTTCCGGAAGCCGTTTCCACATGGACGGTCTCCGTCCGCTCATATTTATAGGGCCTGACCCTGGCCGCAAAATACAGCTCATACAGAGGCCCCGCACGCTCCTCCTTCGTACAGGAGACCCGGCCATCATAGAAAAACTCCCTCTCCCTCTCCAGGATGATCTCCATCCTCCTCCCATGCAGGTCATTTTTCATCCTGTCCTTTTTCTCCGCGGAAAACAGAGTGAACTTAAACTCAATACTCCCGTCCCCGTATACCAGACCGCCCACGGCCTCGGTCAAATCAATGGAAGAATTCCCCCCTGCGATGTCTACATAGTTCTCCTTGACTGCAGGCGGCGTGATCCTGGCATAGTTCATCACCGCCCCATAGTCATCCCGGGAATACTGTTTCCCGAATACAGCCCCTTCCAGTCCCTGCATCAGTTACGCCTTTCTCTCATATGTTTAATCCGTCCCAGCTCCGCATTCATGGCCGGGGCCGTCTCTCCCACCAAAGCGCCGGTGTCCAGCACAAGCTGCAGTTCCGACAGCCTGGGCAGGTATTCCGCAAGCAGCACACGCACAGCCTCCAGTACCTCATACAAACGTCCGTCTCCTTCCGCCACTGCCTCCCTGACATACTCCTTCAACAACTCTATGGGAGCTATGGCCTCCGGCCCGGCTTCCCCGCCCACCATGGCATTACCAGTCCCCGGGTTCCGCCCAAAGACCGTAGGCTCCGTCATGATTCCGCCATCCTTATACCAGTCAATGCCAAAGCTCGGTATGGAGGGCGGGTTCAGGGAAAAGCTTCCGGATATGCTGAAGTGGGGAAGCTTGATCTTCGGGAGGCTCCAGTCGAAATGGAAGAAATCCTTCAGCTTCCCGACGCAGTCCGATACGAAGTTCTTCACGCCCTCCAGTTTGTCCTTTATCCCGTCCCCCAGGGCCGCGAACCTCTCCAGGGCACCGGATTTCAGTCCTTCAAATCCATCCACGCCCTTTTCCCACAGATTGGAAAAGGCATCCATAACTTTATCCCGCAGAGAGGATATCCGCTCCACTGCCCCTTCCTTCAGTTCGTTAAACTTATTGACAGCCCCTTCTTTCAGGGCGGAGACTTTTTCATCCACGGTTCCTTTCAGTTCTGCGAACTTCTCCGCTCCTTCACGGGTCAGCTCTTTGATCTTCTCTCCCGCCCTGTCCTTCAGCTCATGGAATTTCGTTACGGCTGCTTCCTTTATGGCAGAAACCTTTTCTTCTACTGTCCCCTTCAGCTCCGCAAACTTTTCTGCACCCTCTCTGGTCAGTTCCTTAATCTTTTCTCCTGCACTGTCCTTCAGCTCATGGAATTTTGTTACGGCCACTTCCTTCAGGGACGATACCTTTTCTTCTACTGTCCCCTTCAGCTCCGCGAACTTCTCCGCGCCTTCACGGGTCAGCTCTTTGATCTTTTCTCCCGCCCTGTCCTTCAGCTCATGGAATTTTGTTACGGCTGCTTCCTTCAGGGACGAAATCTTTTCTTCCACCGCTCCCTTGAATTCTGCAAACTTCTCCGCTCCTTCACGGGTAAACTCCTTGATCTTCTCTCCTGCACCGTCCTTTAACTCGTGGAACTTGTTGACTGCCGCTTCCTTCAGCGTTGTGAATTTCTCCACTGCTGCCTCCTTCAATTCGGAGAACTTTTCAGTAACCTTTTCCTTCAGCTCCCCAGCCTTTTCTCTGACCTTCTCCGTCATCTCATGGAACTTCTCCGATACCCGGTCCTTCAGGTCACCGAAGAATCCCTTGATCCCGTCAATGGCGCCTCCGACAGTTTCCTTGATGGCGCCCCAGGCCTTTCCTGCCCATTCGCAGATGGTGTCCCAGTTCTGGTACAGCGCCACGCCTGCGGCCACCAGGGCCGTTACTACCCCGATTACAGCCAGTACAGGGGTTCCGATGGCGCCGATGGCCGGAATCAGGGTTCCCGTTGCAAATGACGCAATGCCGCTGAATGCGCCTGCAACTTTCGACGCACCGGACACCAGGCCTCCACCGATTTTTATAATCTCGCCGATTCCTCCTGCAAGCTTGCTGCCGATATTCATTACACTTCCTACTATGGAAATACCTTTCCCCAAAACAGAAAGAAGCGGTCCAATTGCTGCTGCTAAAAGTCCAATTTTAACAATTGTCTCTTTTGTATTGTCATCCAGCCCTTTGAACCAGTCTGCAAACTCATGTACCTTTTCAGCTCCTTTTTCCAGATAGGGAACCAGCATCTCAATGACGGTACCGCCAAGATCAATGAAGACATTTTTAGCTTCATTAAAAACCTTCTGTACTTTATAGGAAGTGGTTTCAAGCTTTCCGAATGCGTTTTCTGTGGCCCCGGCGCTGTTTTCCATTTCTCCGAATACACTGTTTAACTGCTGTGCCTTATCCCACAGCACACTTGCTGCTTTTCCGGCTTCTGCGCTTCCAAACATATTTGCAATGCTTGTCCCGCTTATAGATGCCTGCTCATCAAGTACAGAAAGCACATCTGTCAGATCCCATCCGCTTTCCATGGCCTCCTTCATTGTCAGGCCACCCTCTTTGATATGTTCCGTACCCCTGGCAAAGGCATCGGCAGCAGAAGTCCCCTGCTTTCCAAGCTCGTTTAGCATGGAATTCATATATGTGGTAGTTTCAGCTGTCGCAATTCCATTCGCAGTCATTACCGCATACATTGACGCCAGACTTTCAATGGAAACACCATTTGCCTTTGCCGTAGGTATGATCTTTCCCATAGAAGAAGCAAGGTCAGCAACGGTTGTTTTGCCAAGGTTCTGCGTCTGAATCAGGACATCCGAAACCCGCGTAACATCCGATGCCTCCATTCCGTATGCATTCAGAATCGTTGTAAGAATATCCAGGGACTGCCCTGTCTCGGCAAACCCTGCCCTGGCCAGTTTCGTGGAATTGCTCACAAAATTTACAGCATCCCCTGTCTTCTGTCCTGCAGATATTGCATTATAGACATCTTCGGCAATTGCAGCGGCGCTTACCCCGGTCTGATTCGACAATCCGAGGATTGCCTGCTCCATCTCTGCCATAGACATCTCAGATTCATCCGCAATTGTTGATACCTTAGCCAAGGCATCCTCAAAAGTAGTAGCCGATTTTACTGATGCAATTCCCAGGGCAGATACGCCGGCTGTCACTGTCTTGGTGAGTTTTCCGCCTGCATCGGATACCTTCCCACCAACTTCTACAATTCCTTTTCCGATTTTTCCGGCTGTCTCTTCCAGTTTTTGCATGCTCTTCTCAGCAGCATCCGTATCTACAAAAATGGATCCGAATAATTTAAACAGTTCCATCTACATCACCCTATTATCCCTCTTACTGCTTTCAGGATCTCCTCCGCAGACCGGTTGTCCCGAGTTTCCACTGCCCCCGCAATCATACCTTTAAACTCATCAAATCCCACCACATTCTGGTACATTACTGCCCATCTCAAAAACAGCCTGTCCTCACATTCCGCCTCCTGCACAAAGCAGATCATCTCCCATCCATCCAGAAAAGGCATGGAGAAAATGTCCGCTGTTCCTCCCCCATACCTCCGATACAGCAAATCCTTTATCCCTGTATCTTCCCGCCCAACCTGGATGCTGATCTGAAAAAATTTACGATATTGTTCTCCTCACAGATACGTTTCAGATCACCCACAGTTGTCTCTATGGACTGGTTACTGATATCTTCCTTTTTCTTCTCGCAGATCCCGGCTAACAGGTCACAGAACTGGTCCTCCACGGAAGGATCCGTACACGAACAAAGAATGTCAAAAATAGCATTCATGCCGATATCTTCACTGTCCGCACCTTCCTTTTTTCCATCCAGATAAGCCTTCCTCACTGCTTCTGCAATATTCCCTTCCCGAAGCAGACGGGCCATTTTAAAAACGTCACTGGTATTAATCTTCCTCATCTCAATGCCTCCCTGTCTTTACAATTATTGATCTGTCCTGCCTGTCCAGATTTAAGTTCCTGTTTCCTGGCCGCTCCCCTGTTCCCCGGTGCTTCCGCCGTTTTCCTGCTTCTTTTTGGGATACAGGATTTTAAATGGCGGACTGTCAAGATCATCCTGGGTATAATGCCCGTAAAATGTCATGGGCAATGTTGCCTCCCCCTTGTCCTGCACCGTCAGCTTCAGCCCCTCTGTATTCAGGCCGTTGTATACCTGGATAATGACCGGTTCATTGCTGCCGCTTAATGTCCCAACCCAAGTCACGTTGTCTATGTAGTCTGTGAGTTCAATTGCCGCATTCCCGGTAATAACGTCATATTTTTCGTCTGATTCCGTATCCACTGTGGCTGCGCCGAGGGAAGCCCGGATGGTCTCCGTGGTTGTTTCCAACACGGTTGCCTTCAGATATACCTCCCAGGAATCAATTACTTCCAGACCCTTTGCACGTCCCTTTACACCGTCCACCTCGATCTGCCTCACAGCAGGAACGGCTGAAAACTCCCCGCCGCCCTTAGTTGCTCCGATCAGTTTCCCCGCGGCAACGGCAGCATCAAATGTATCGTTGGCAGTTCCTCCCTCCTCATATGTAAAGTTCCGGAAGAAAGCCCCTGCATCCAGCAGCAGCCGCTCTGGTGTTCCTTTGGTAAAACCTGAATAAGATCTCTTTTTCCCCACTTTTAATCCTCCCTTTCGTAAACCTGCATTTCAAACTGTTCCCTTACTCTCCTGACGGAACGATCCGGATCAGGGACATTCTGCCTGGATCCCTTAAAAATCCGGATCAGAAATCCCTCCGTCTGAAAGTTGCACCGGTGCAACTTTTTCTCCAATGCATCCATCATGCCCTCTGCCCTGGAATAATACGGATTCTGATCCCATACATTCACCTCCAGCGTATATAACTGTTTTCCCTCATCTTCTGACAGCCTCTTTGCAGAAAATACCATGTACGGGTACACCGCATCACCAGGCGCCTCCTCATGATATGCCCCTGTCAGTTCTTCCAACTCTTTCTCCAGGCTCTTCATCCATCGTCACCGCCCCCTTTGTACTCCTCGTCACTGATCAGGGCCAAAGCAGCGGCCTCATCTTCCAGGGCTGACAGGTACTTGCTCTCAATCTTAACAATCATGGGGATATTATCCTGCACTGTACCTGTCAGGATCCCATGCTTCCGCATCTTACTGGATCCAAGCTCCTGTTCTGTCCCATACCAGGCACCATGCTTGATTCCAACGATCAAATCCCCTTCCTGCTTCCTGGCCCAGTACTGAAATGCCCCCTTCGATCCCCTGACACGTCTGGATTTCCGCATACTTCCATAATAGAGCTTCTGCGCAGCCTTATTGGATGTGATACATACAAACTTCCCAACATCCCGGAGTGCCGCCCTGGTGAGTTCCCTAAGCGTATAGGCGCACCGGTCCACATTTGATACAAATTCCACTCCATCCTTTTTAATCCTGGTCACTGACGGCGGCAGCGGCATCCCTAACACCTCCATAACATGTAATTTCCAACTCATTCCCCGTACGGTATGTCCGCAGGACAGTGTACCGTATCCCCTCATGTACCAGGTACTTCTGGCCCTGGTAATCCATATAATCCGTTACCCTGAATTTCAGCTCCGGCTTCATTCCTGACGTCTGGGCCTGGTAGAACTCTTTCTGCCCAATGGAGCGGATCTCCGCATAAACCGGTTCGGAAATTACCTTTTTCAGCTCCGGATCCCCATATACGTCCCTTCCGCCGGAAGAAACCATATCTACAAAAAATATCAGTTCATCCCGCATCTGCATCTCCCCGGTATTCTGCCGCCATACTCATGGCATCCCGCAGACTTTCATAATTCTCCCGGAACTGCTCCCCCTTCCCCAGATAGTCAAACTGTGCCTTGCAGTACAGCTCCACTGCCTTGTCCGTGAGGGCATCCTCTTTCTGCGCACTGATGCCCACCCGGCTCATGTCCAGGCGGGCCGCTTCCATGTTGCTGCCGATGTCCGCATCCATATGGGTATGGCTGATACGCATTTTCTTTCTGATTTCCTCTGCAGACAGCATACTGCATTCCTCCGTTCCCTTCCGAAAATACCGCTTATGTTGCCTTCGCCGCTTCCTTCAGCAATGCATGGGCTTTACTGGTGACAATATTCCCGTCCATAATTCCATAACCCACATAGTCCGTGGTACGCTGCTTCACATGGTCCTCTGTCATCATACTGATTTCCTTGTTTACATTCAGATGATAGCCATCCTCCGCATTGGAGAAAAGAATTTCCCCGTCCTCCATGGAATCATCTTCCTTCACCGGCATCCCCAGGATCCGGAAAGCAGCAGTCCCGGTTACATCCGGAACAAACAGGGGCCGTTTGTTCTGGTCCTGGATCATGGCTATCTTTTCCCAGATGGTTCTTGAATTCGCATAAATTTTCAATCCTGCCCCATATCCGGATTTTATCTTTGCCCTGGCCTTCACAATGTCGTCATACTTCGGGACTGTTCCATTGGCGTATTCTGCTACCTGGGGTGTCCCATCCTCTGCCAGCAGGGCGGTTATAGTTCCCATGGGTTCCGGCTTTCCGCCTGCTGCCTCACCGCCCTTGCCATGGGTCACCCCGTACCCTGCAGCGGCCCCCAGTTTTTTCGCCATTTTCCTCTGGATATAAGGGATGAAGTCCTCAATAGCCATCTCCTTCAGCTTCCAGGATACCGTAATCGCCCTGGACAGTTCACATCCGGAAAGGTTGTACTCCTTAAACGTTTCCTTCCCGTCTTCCGTCGCCGTGTCCTCATCGTACCACTTGGCCTCGGACGATGTATCTTCCTGAATCATGGTAAGCAGACCGTTTACATAGGTCTTTGCCACATCCTCAAAGTAGGGATAATACTCCCCGGCAAGCTCCCATATCCCTTTGCTCACCGTCTCCGGAATGACAACGGCTGTATTGGATGTAGTGTGGGTAAACGCTTCGTTAACCATCAGGAAACTTTCCCTTTCCCCATCTGTGAGGCTCCTGCCCATAAGGTGCTTTGCCCATGCGGTTTTGTATTCTTCCGACTTCCAGGCCAGAACCTTGGGAGAATCCTCCCCTGCAGCCTCTTCCGGTCCAAAAGAATCTTCCGGTCCGTCCAAGGGGTTCCTGGCTGTCTGGGTGCCGTTCAACGCCGCCAGGTTAGCCGCTGCCTGGGCAATGGCATCCCACTGCTCATCCAGGGCCCTGACCTCTTCCATCTTTGCGTTGGCCTCTGCAGCCTTTCCTGCATCCAGAAGCTGCTGCGCCTCATCCATCAGTTTCCTCCGCATTGCTTCGTACTGTTTTCTGTTCATCTCTTCTCTCCTCTCAACTTTAATAAATTGAATTTTACCTGTTCCATGGATGGGCTGTCAGATTCCCTCTGCCCCGCCTTCATGGCTCTGTCCGCCCTGTCCATCTGCTCCTTTGTGGGGAGGGAAAACAGGGGACCTGCCGTCAGCGGGGCGGCCTCCACGCCGTCGCGAAACATGACCGCATCGATCAGCCCACGTTCCTGGGCCTGCTCCGCAGTCAGCCATGTGGTATGCTCCATCATCTGCAGAACATCCTCCTGGGTCATGCCGCTTTTGGCCACATAGGCACTGCACAGAGCCATGTCCGCCGTCCGCAGTACCTCCGCGGTGTGTTTAAGGCTGCTGTGGTTTCCCTCCGCATAGGTGGACACGCAATGCACCATCATCAGCGCCGTGGGAGACATCTCACAGTATGCAGCCATGGCAGCCACACTGGCAGCACTGCAGGCCTCCCCGGTAATATAGATCTTTACGCTGTCCTTCCTGCTTCGGAGGAGTGTATAAATCTCCGACCCCACATCTATAACGCCGCCGGGAGAATTGATATATACCTCAATCTCATCCCCCTCCATGAAAGCATCCATGACCTGCTGTACATCCTTCGGGCAGGTGCAGTCCTCTCCAAAATAGTCGTAATACCACTTGTAATCATTGGGGACCATCACGCCCCTGATATTGATCCTGTGCTTCATCCCGCTCTCCTTCCCCATGTGCCTGAAGCAGCATATCCTGCCGTCTAACAACACTCTCCGCCAGTCTTGCCACCATCTCAGACATGGCTGTAAATTTTTCAGTCTCTATATCTCCTGCCATATCCAGAAGCCTGCCTGCCAAATCAACCACCTGGGTATCCAGTCTCCTAATAGGCTGCTCTCCCCCTTCGACAGGCGCCATGTTCATCACTGCCCGCCACTCATTGGGCGTCATAGCCCCTCTGTCCACCATGGCCTGCATGGCCAGCTTGGATGCAAGGCTTGCACACTGCAGGTTGCTGGCCTCAAAAACAATCCGGTTCCCGCATCCCCTCTCCCTCCTGGAAAACAGCCTGACGGAATATGTCTCTCCCATCTGCACGGCAAGGGGTTCAATCTCCGCCTCATAATAGGCGTTCCATTCATCCTCTGTCCACCGTGACTGTATGATCTTCTCGTTGGTGTTAAAAAAAGAATAGATCCGGTTTATGGTCTCCTTTGTCTGCATGGCATTGGGCACATAATCTTTTGACTCTATCCTGGTTGCCGTGGCTTTTGCATCCACGCCTGCAGCTCCGAAGGTCTCGCTCTCAATGTCCAGATAATTTTTCACGAAATTTTCTACCTGCTTTTTGATATCCTCCTCCCGCAGGCTCTGGTTGAATGTCAGAAGCCAACGGATCAGGCCGCTGTTCTTGATTGCCTTTACAATCCCCTGGTCAATAGTCCGGATAACCTCCATCATGGATGCCAGGGCCGGCGCCGGGCTCTCCCCAAAAATGTCATGTTCATTAAAATCCTGCCGCAGGTGGATGATCTGTTCATAGGGAAATATCCCTGTCTTCCCGTTTCTGTACTGAAATTTCAGGTGCAGTTCCTCGTTTATGTACTTTGTCTCACACATCACACATGGCACCGGGTACAGCTGCATGGGTTTTCCGTTGATGTCCCTTACAATCAAAATAAATGCATTGTTGTTCAGGCACAGCTGCGTCGCAACCTTCTCCTGGAACTGCTGTCCTGTCATATAGGGATTCGGCTCCGAAAGCAAAAAACGGATATTTGCATCCGGATTCACCTTCAGGGTACCTGTATCTGCCCTGATATGCTTTCCTGCCAGTTTTCCTGCCGCTTTCACCTTTGGCCGGATGCAGGCCCGGACAATATCGCTGTTATACAGTTTCCCGTCCCAGGAATAATAATGCTCCCCATATGTAGTCACCATCTGCATCACATTTCTTCCGGCCTTCTCATTCTTCAAATGCTTTCTTTTCCGGAACAGTTCCAATCTCCCACCTCCTATGCTGCCAGGCTCATGTATTCCTCCAGGTTTTTCTCCAGTTCCACATACGCATCCAACAGACTGGCCGTGCCGTCAATACGCCGTGTCGCTCCCTGATTTCCTTTGGCAGGCTGTATATTGTCATTTTTGTCCACATCCACCGAAGTATTGCACAGACACCACTTCAGTACCGGATTATTGTCATAGACAATCCTTTTCTTTTCCAGATCCGCCCCCAGTGCCTTCATAGGACCGGACAGGGTTTTCTTTCCCTGAAATACCAGGTCCACCACGGAGGCCCCAAAGGTATTCTTCATCTCTTCCACGAAATAAGTGGCACTCCATCCGTCAACGCCGCACTTGAACAGGAAAATGTCATCCTCTTCCTGCAGCTCCCGGTACCAGTCCACCACGTATTTATAATGCATCCTGTTTCCGGGGCAGGTCCTCATGAAACCTTTCTGGATCCAGATATCATAAGGAATCTTGTCCTCCCTGACCCGCTTCTCCAGAAGATCTTCCGGAATCCAGTACATCTGTTTTACGTAAATCCTGTCATCCTCCGGCACCATGAAGAGCATGGTTGCACAGGTCAGGTCCGTGGTGCTTGACAGGTCACATCCCCCGATCCCATATCTTGGCTTCAGCAGGGAAATATCATATGTCTCCCTATTGTCTATCTGTTCAAATGTCAGCCAGGCCTCCGTTGACGTCTCCCGGATATTGAACTCCTTACAAACCAGATTTTTGACCAGCTGCGGGTTTGCCATTGCTTTCCGGACTTTTTCCGCCAGGGTTTTCAGATTCTTAATGGTTCCCAATCCCGGATTTGCCTTCTTCCAACACGTTTCATCCGTCCATTCCTCCCGCTTGTCCAGTTCATAAATAAACGGGAAAAAATGAATGTCCTTGTAACCGTTCTCATCCGTTAAACCGTTAATGACACGTTCCGCTTCGTCATATTTCTGGTCATAGATGTCTTCTCTGATGGTCCCGGCTGTGGAAGTGATATAGATCAGCGGCTGCTCCCTGGCCGTAACACCATCCGCTATGATGTCATACAGCTTTCTTCCGTCCTTCCACTGGTGTATCTCATCCATCAGGCCGCAGTGGATGTTCAGGCCGTCAAGCGTGTCACTGTCCGATGCCAGGGGTTTGAACGTACCGTCGTTGTACAGCTCACTGGACAGCTCTGCCACCAACGGTTTTACTCTCCTGAGGAGTACCCGGGATTTCCTTACCATCCGCCTGGACTCCGTCCAGATAATTTTTGCCTGGTCCTTTTTTGTGGCCACAGCATATACTTCCGGTCCCGGTTCCCCGTCTCCCAGGAGCATATACAGCCCTACGATGGAAGCCAGCAGGGATTTACCGTTTTTCTTTCCCACGATCAGAACTGCCTCACGGCACATCCTGCTGCCGTTTATGTCAATAAATCCAAATATGGATGCCAGATGGGCCTTCTCCCACAGTTCCAGGCGCACCGGTTTCCCTGCCCCGGCCCCCTTTGACAGCCTGCAGTAATTCTCCGCGAACTCCAGAATATGGTTTGCCCTTTTGGAAGAATAGAAATACTCTCCCGGATGTGCCACCAGCCATGCAAGGTGCTGATACCAGCGATATATCTTGCTGCAGACCGTTTCCCGCCCACTCTCAATTGCATCCCAGTATTCCAGGATGGGATTATAGTCAGACGCATATGTCACTTTGTTCATACGTCTTCCCTCGCGTCAACAAAACTGTCAAAATCATCCTTCGGCCCTTCCGTCTTCTGGGGCTTCGGCATACAGTCCACCAGAATCTTCATTGCCTGGGTCAGTTTCTGGGAAAGCTGCAGGTACATCTGGGCTTCCGGGCTTTGTTTTGTACCGTACTGGTTTTCACCGTTTTTATAGGTGGCCGTGGTACCCTCCCGGATGATCGTTTCCCGCAGATCCTGCATTGTAACCGTCATGAAGGCCACATCCGCAATGGTAGTAAATACCAGTTTCTTCCTGTTCTCCTCAATCTCCTTGAAAAGCTTCTTTATCCTGGATTCCTCTCTCTTAATCCGCTTTACTTTTTCCAGATATGCGGCCGCACTGTCCACCTTTTCCTCCCGTTCGGCCTCCTTCTGAACGGCATCATAGTCCGCCATATACCACACCCCCTTTACGCGCAACCTGCGTATTACAGAAAAGCCACCCCTACGGTCTCCTGAGAGACGCCCCGGGAACCGTTTCAGGGGGGAGGGTCAGGATCTTTCCGTACCTCGCATCCAACAGAACAACATTCCTTTTCAGCTTCCGTTTCAGGTATCGCTCCATCCTTTCCGTGTCCTCTTCCCGGCAGCACTGATTGAGCCTGATCATTACATCACTCTGTCCAATACGTTTTACACTCTTGATTTCAGTAACGAATCCTTCATCATCCTGTAAAAACAATTTCATTTCCTGTCAATCCTCCTTAACGATACCGGCTGCCCTTCCACATCAAATGTACACAATGGTTTTACTGCTTTGTTTAATCCATGCCCCTCATACAGATCATGACAATCACGGCATACATACTTCAGGTTCCAATGATTCAGGCTTACCTCGGGATCTGATACATTCTCTGCTGTCAGCATTTCTTTATGGTGTACGATATATCCAGGGCTGTTCCTGCATTCTTCACACAACCCGCCGTCCGCCATAATTCTGCCCTTGATATATGCATTCCTGCACTGCAGCCAACGTTTTGATTTGTAAAACGCTTTTGCCCATTCCTGTGCCATCCTGTATTCCTCCAGCCCTGCTGCCGCAGATATCTTCCCACGCAAAAGGACACGGCTGCTGCCGTGCCCTTACAATGTGTTGGTAGCCGGGACCTGTCTGCCTGGCTCTTCAATTATTATTATACATGTGAAAAATGTGATTTGTGTGAAAGTTTTTAAAAATGAATAGTTTTTTATAATACATCGCCGTTCAACACATATGAAAATATTTGTTTTTGAATTGACAAATATTTTTATATGTGTTACAATAATAATGTCAGGAGGGAACTCAAATGAAAAGCTACTCATCAAGAGAAGTCATCAAAATGCTGAAAGCGGATGGCTGGTATGAAGTAAATGTGGAAGGAAGCCATCACCAATACAAACATCCAACCAAAAAGGGGCGCACCACAGTCAAACATCCTGACAAAGACATACCCCTTAAAACGCTTAAGCGCATTGAGGAACAGTCAGGGCTAAAGTTTAATTAGCCCTGCCCCCTCCGGCATATCAGATTAAGGAGGCCAGATATGAAAAAAGTTGAACGTTATTTTTATCCTGCTGTTTTCACTTATGAACCCGGGCAGGAAATCGCTGTAGATTTTCCTGATTTAAAATGTGCCACCAGTGGCATTAACGATGACGATGCACTCCTATCCGCCAGGGAACTTCTTGGCTGTGTCCTTAACGGTCTGGAAGAAGACGGTGAAGAGATTCCTGCCCCTACCCCCCTTGCCCAGGTGGAAGTACAGCCCAATGAACGTGCTGTCCTGGTTGATGTTTATATGCCCTCTATACGCCAGGCCCATATCAACCGTTCAGTTAACCGTACCGTCACTTTGCCTGCATGGCTCAATGCGGCTGCATTGGAACGAAATATTAATTTCTCCCAGGTATTACAGGATGCCCTGAAATCCCAACTCCACCTTGGATAACAGGCGCCCCGGCTCTTCACCGAACCGGGGCGTTCAGCCTCTTGCTGATGGTGCTTCTGTCCATATGCATGATTTTTCCTATTTCTTTCTGTTTTTTACCATCCAGGAAATACATCCGGAAAATTCTCCTTGTTATGCTGTCGCTTATGTTCTCTATGTATTCTTCAACGTCGCTGCATTTCTTTTCCAAGATACAGATTTTATTCTCATACTGGTTTTTGACCCTGTAATATCTGTCCCAGTCTATACCAACTACCCCATTCGGCACAGGGAAGCCGCTGCGATAATCAAGAACAGTGCTGCTGCCGATCATGGTATCATCTTCCATGATATGCTCCAGCTTATAATTCAATTCCTGGATCTCTTCTCTCATACTCCTGTATGACTCCATCTGCTCCCTTATCACTGCTTCTTCTCCTCCCATGCCTGCTGCCATAAAAATATTTCCTAATACCCAGTCAGTTGCACCGGTGCAACCTCTCATTTTTCCACTCTGCCTTTGCAGATGACAATATTGCATCCCAGATTCAGCCAGGCAAAGGAAATCCTCCAGATCCCCCATGTCCTCGTGATCCCAATGGCCGGGAGCAGGAAGGCCTGCCCTTTTATCCTCCCGGCTTCAAAACGTTTCGTTTTCACCATATTTTCTCCCTTCTGATATCACAGTTGCGAAAATTCCTCCTGCAGTACGTTTATTTTCTTTCGAATTCCCTCAATTTCCTTATCCAATGCCTCTTTCGCAGAATCAGCTGAAATATAGACTGCAATATCTCTGGTTGAACCTCTCTCTGAAATAGCTACCTTGAATATCCTTTCTCTAACATCCCCCGTATTTCCCCAACAAAGCTTCTCGGATGACAGCAGGTCTTTTCTCTTTGCCTGCAGTTCCTTGATCTGATCGTTTACAAAGTTTGCCTTTCTTAATGTCTCCTCTGTCATCTTTCTGATTTCCTCCCCTGTCTCCTTTATCAACTCACATATTTGTCTGCTAGTTTACCCTTACCATTGTCGCCACCCATCAAACACTGCCGCATTACATCCTTTATTCCGTTTACCGGTTTTTCATAATTTCCTCTTTCTCCTTTTCTTCCGGTTGCACCGGTGCAACTTACCCGGTTTAGTCCACCCGGTTCTTAAATTCCCGGTTCCCGAACAGGTATTTCTCCACCGTCACCTGTTCATTCTGCAGCCGCCGCAGTGACTTCAGCAGGTTCTGGTTCTGTCGGTCAGCCAGGAAGTCATGGATCTTCCCGAACAGCTGCACACGGTCCTTTCCCTTCCGCCTCTCCCTCCTGCTCTGCTGCAGGCGGGTGGCTATCCTGTTCCGCGTCTTGCCGTCCGGCGCGAACTCCATGTCATGTAAAAATGTCTGGACCCTGTTGTCTTCCTTCCCCACATCAGCATAGGCAGATTCATACTCCCTGTCTGCAGCTTCCAGGAAATTCAGGAAATCCGTTATTATCTGGCTGGGCCTTTTCTCCATGCCGCCTCACCCCCTGGTTATTTTCGTCCCCGGCTCCCGATACAGGTCCGGACGCCCTTCCGGGCACCATATTGTTTTCCCATCCCCGGTAACCATGGTGATCAACCCATCCCGGAAGCGGTATCCACCAGCTACCCTGCCCCGGATCCACTCCCCTTGAGATAATATTTCGATTTCAGCGCCCACTGTGTAATAAAATGGTTCCTGCCTGTTCTCTCCCATGTCCTCCACCTCCGTTCAGTTGCTCACAAGCTCATCCTCCAGCGCCGCAAAATCATACGCATTCTGCGCAAACTGGTTAAAGCTGTTCTTTTTCTGCCCCTTTTTCACTTCTGCTTTTGGCCGTTCATACTGCCCCGGAAGATAGCTGGCAAAAAAGTTGTCCGTCAGGAATGACTCCGGATTGCGGATATATTTCTCCCCCCTGCCCAGGATCCTCACTGCCTCCGCATAGTTGACGGCTGCTGCCACCAGGTCCTGCTCCGTGATGTGACAGTCTTCCCGGAGTACCCTGCAGTAGGCATATTCTGCCCCCGGCCTGGATGATGTCTTCTTCGGATACGCCTTCAGGAACTCCTCAAATAATCCGATGGGGATTACAGGGGTTCTCTCTCTTTTATTTTGTTTTTGTTTATATATGTCTGCGCTTTCTGCTACTCCTTTTACTGCTTCTTTTACTCCCCTTTTTGCTTCGCTTTCTACTGCGTTTTGTGCTACGCTTTTGAAAGTGTTTTTTTCTTCAAGGGATATCATCCGGTAGCGGTTAGGACTTCCTTTCTTTCCCTTCTGGTATTCAACCAACCCTGCTTTGATGAGTTCGTCTCTCGCCTTTATCAAGGTAGCTTCACGGCTCATTTGCATGGCTGCCATCAAACGCAGGTTATCTACTGTCACCCACTCGCTCCACCCGGATCTGTTGCAGTAGTACATCAGCCTGTACCACAGCAGCTGTGGCGAGATCGGCAGGTAGTGAGTTTCGCGCCATTGTTCGAAGGCCAGTATCTCCGCCAGGTAATTCAATATGACCGCCTCCTTTTTGTCCTGTTACTCCGAAGGCCGCTGCTCCTGCTTTGCTTCCCACCGGCGTAAGGCATTGTACACAGCCCCTTTTGACATCCCCATGTCATCTGCAATCCACTCCAGGCTCCGTCCTGCCTCCCGCAGTGCCAGAATCTTTCCTATGTCAACGCTGTTCTTTCTGGTTTTCAGCTTCTGCTGCCCGAAGGGCTTTTCGCCTGCCCCGGTACTGCTGCCGGAAGCGTCCGCCGTATGTCCTGCTGTCCCTGTTCCGCCGGCTTCCGTTTCCTGTGCAGGATTCTTATTCTCCGTGCCGGTGCCGCTGTCTGCCTGTACCGGTTTCCTGTCTATAAAGTCAAATATCGTCCTCATGCAGGACTCGCAATAATCCCTGTCCTCCAGCACGTTATTTCCGACCATGTCCCCGCCATGGTCGCTGCGGAAATTCCATGCAAGGTACCCGGTCCTTCCCGGTACCGGGATCTCCCTCCCGCATCTGTCACATACCACCTTTATCATGACTGCCTCCTCTCTCCTGTCCCGATCCTGTTCTCTGCCCCGTCCCGGGTGCAGTATCCCCGTCCGGCACCGCGCCATACCTTTTCACATAAATAAGATGGTACGGCTCCCTGCGTCCCACGGCTGCTGCCTGCGGGCTGGCATCCGCTATGTAGTCCTCATATTTCTCTTTCCTTCGCTCCTGGTTCACTCCTTCTGTCCCTTTCCATGTTTCCTCTGCCCGCTCCGTCTTCCCCTCTCTGCATGCCCCTGCCCCCTTTCCGGCGCCGCCCCGGAATGAACGGCGCCAAACGGCTGAAACTGCAGTTGCCGTGATGTATCAAATGTTCCCAAAAGGCTAAATAAAATTACGGCCGAAGACCTCCATCCACTTCTCGTGGGAATATTTCTTCTCAAAGATCCTCTGTGCCTTTTCCTGCAGGATGTGCCGTATCCTGGCATTGTTATGTACCGCAACGGGGCCTGCCGTGTGGTGTTCCATACAGAGATAAACTTTCAGGCCGTACCTCTCTGACAGTTTCCTGTCTGCCGTGCCGGACATGACATGGTGTTCCTGCAGGCCCGTCCTGGTATCATAGTCCTGCCGCAGCAGCACGCACAGGTAGCATGTCCTGTCCTGTTTATGATGCATGATGCTTTTCGCCATCTAACACCTCCTGCTTCTTTCTTCCCCATTCCTTCCGGTATCCATCAGCTTCTCTATGGCTGCTGCCAGGCTTACGGCATCCTGGTGCGCCTTTACCAGGAAGTCCATGGGGATTTCATCATTCCAGATGGAAAATGTTTTCCGCAGCCGTTCCAGGCACCCGTCCGCCTCCATCCGGATGAGTTCTGTGCTTTCTTCCCGCTCTGCCTGACAGGCTGTGCTTTCCGGAGGCAGCTGTTCCTGTATGGCTGCTGCCTCATCAGGCTTTGCTGTTGGCAGTGGCTTCTCCTTACCCGCTGCAGGCTCCGCCGTTTTCGAATATACCGCTTCTCTGCCTTCCGCCCCCATGGTGTCCTCTTCCGGAATCTCTTCATAGTGGACATCCGGAATCTGCTTTTCCGCCTCCATGCAGGCAGCAGTTCCCATGGGATATGCCTCCGGATAATCCATGACCTCCATCTGCCCTGGTAAAGGTGTTTCCGGCTCTGAAGGCACGGTCTCCGCCACTGCCTTTTCCGCCCTTTTTGCAGGCTGTTTCGGAGGCGCTGCCTTTATGACCTTGGATTCCTTCCGCTTTTCTTTTGGTTCTGCCGGTGCCGCTTCTTTCTGACTGGCCTGCGCAGCCTCTTTTTTCTCTTCCTGTACTGCTTCTGCGGCTCCCGCCCCACTTCCCCCACAGGCCATATGGGCAACTGCTGCCATGAGTTCCTCCAAAGTATATTTTTCCTTCTCGCCGCTCCTGACCTTTGTGACGCTTGCGCCTGCCCTGGAAACGGCAAGCATCAGCCGCCCTGTGCCGGGAATCCGGACCATATAGATTGCATCTCCCTGGGGCGCAAGGATATCCATGATAACAGACGGTATCCCGGGAACGGCCCTGCAGAGTTTTCCGTACAGCCCGGGCTGCTCTTTTCCCAGCTGGCGGAAGACCCGCTCCAGCAGGCTCCCCTCCTCCTGCACAGCCTCCGCCGCCTCTATTGCAACCTCGATGTCGCTGACCGCACGCTCCGCGTCTATCTCTTCCTTGATCGCCTGCACTTCCTGCTTGCTGTAGTTCTCTGTGATCTCCTCGGCTATGGCATCGGGCATATGCAGCATCAGGGACAGCTTGGCAAAACCGATATTCTTATAGCCCTCCTGCAGGACATGGCTGCTGCCGCCCACCGAAAAACGCTCCACAATCCGGATGTAGCGGGAAACGGTCCCCTTGTCCAGGCCGTACCTCTTCTCTGCAAATTCCTCATGGCCCGCGTATCCGGATCCCGCCAGGATATCCGTGTCCCTGGCAACCTTCAGGATGTATCCCATCTCCATAAATCCTTCTTTTATCTTGGCTGCAGTCCTGTCCGCTGCCTTTTCCAGGTCCCGGTATTGTGCAAAGGCAAGGATTTCCGTACTCTCCCCCTCCGTGCCTCCTGCATCTGCCGGCCCTTTCGCTTCCCTGTACATTTCCAGGATATCTCCCATTACACCACCTCCATCAGGTCTTCCATCAACGCCTGCAGTACCCTGGTATTGTTCTTCTGCCGCAGCTCCTCCAGGTTTTCTTCCCTTTTGACGGCGCTGATCCTGGCATAGTCATAGTCCTGCTTCTTCATCCGCTTCCGGATCTCTTTCTGCCATTCCTGCAGGAAAGGTTTTACTTCCTCCAGGTCCGGCTCCCCGTCATACATTCCCCGGCGCTGCCTTATGGTGCCTCCCGGCTCCACCTCTATGGTATAAAACGGTTTCTCCGGATCCTCTGCCCTGCGCAGGAAACAGATATAGGTCTCATGCTGCAGGATCCGGTCAAAATATCTCTCCGTTGTCCCTACACAGTGGTGCAGTGCCATCCCCTCCAGCGTGATCTCATAAAAACTCTGCGGCACCATAATCCGGAAATGCGCCCCTTCATACTCATACTTCGGCTTTATCCCTGCCAGGATGCTTCCGGAGCCTGGATATTTCTCCTCCATTTCCCGGGCCTTCTCCCTTGCCTCATCCTGTTTCATCCGGACCCGCTCCGCTTCCAGATACTTAAGGTGTGCCTCCACAAGCTCATCGTGCCGGCGCTTCAACTCCCTGGGGCGGTATACCATGGGGTCCGACAGGTCTTTCCCCAGCTTTAAAGCCATGGACAGGTAGTCCTCGTAGGCGCCGAATACGGAAGCAGCATTCCTTTTCCCGGCGTAGGACTCCTTCCGCTGCCGTTCAATGTAGTGCATCAGCTGCTCCGGGGTCAACACTTTTGATGCCCTGCCTTCCCTGTAACCGTCGTTTGAAATCTTATTTTCCCCAAACCAGGTAAGGACATCTGTCCCGATCTTTTTCCCTTCCTTATCCGCCCACTGCAGCCATTCCAGCATGTTGATACCGCCGTTTTCCTGGCGGAGGCGGTTGATCTTCTGGCTGTCCCACAGGTACATCACCTCATGGATATCTTCCCCTTCGGGATTCAGGGCGCCGTAACTCCCGTATCCGGTATGATAACCCACTTCCTCGGATATTTCCTCCAGAAGCCTGTAAAACCGCCCTTTTGCCAGGTACTCCACCATCCGGATAAAAGAATTCCTCCCTTCAATCAGGAGCCGGTTGTAATTTGCCCTTATCCCCATGGATGCCATCTGCCGGAAAACAGCCGCCCAACTGCAGTAAACTGTATCCTCCAGGCCCTCCCGGATGCCCTCCGGGTACAAGTAGCCGGGCCTCCACCTGCGGTTCTGCGGGTTGCCCCTGTTGTCCCATGCATCATACTGCAGGTAATACAGGTCACAGATGTCCCTGCTCCAGGTCCCTTTGTGAAGCATGCACCGGATCGTCTCTTTCAGGGACACGGTCCTGCGCAGCCCCCGCCCCCAGCAAACAGACACTTCAAAATGCCGCTCAATGCCGCGTTTCCCATCCAGCCCGTGGATCAGCGTCATCCGCGTCTGCGTCAGAATGCTGTCCCGGCGTTTTTCCACCGCAAGCTTCTGTCCGCACAGGGGGCAGACCGTCCCTGACTTATGTTTCAGCCGGATGCCTGTTTCCTTTTCTGTAAACCTGCCGCCGCAGGAAGTACAGCTGTAATCCCCGGAATTTTTGTCCCAAAAGGCATAGTGCAGGTCCCCTGCCGCTTTTCCGGCTATCCAGTCGCACACCGGTTTTCCCGGATCCGGGACGCTGGACATCAGTTCATTGACCCGCTGTACGCGCCTGTCTTCCCGCCTTTCCCGGCATTCTCGCGCATATGTATACTCCAGGGCACTGATGCGGTCATAGATGTTGCCGGTTTCCCAGTGTACTTTCAGGGTATCCAGTACCAGCGCCCGTTCCTCCCCGGATACCGGGAAATGGTCCTCATCCATCATCCCCCAGCAGTCACAGAATGCATTTTCCAGGGTTTCCCGTGTCCAGCTGCCGTCCACCCAGCGGGAGGCATACTCCCCTGTCCCCGTGTCCATGACATGCCGGCATTTCCATTTTCCTCCGCTCCAAAGGTCAAAAACCAGGTATCCGTTACAGAGCTGCACGGTCACATGGTTCCCCTGGTCCTTCCCTCCCATTCCCGCGGGCCTTCTGCAGGGCAGCTTTTCAATCTGTTTTTTCTTCATTCCCGCACCTCCTGCGGCATCCCGTCCGCCAGTGTATACCAGGTATGGGGCTTAATGCCGCGCCTCCCCACGATGAGGAGCCTGGCCGCTGTAACCTCCCTGTTTTTCTCCTGTACCAGGCCCAGGCAGGACCCGGCGGCCCCCCTTGCAAGGGGATGCCCCCCACGGGCGATTGCTATGGACCCGGGCTGCAATGCCTCCGCCCGGTCCCGTTTTACCTGCAGCAGGCTGCTTTCCTTCTCCCACCCTTCCCTTCTGGGATGCTCCGCCATATACAAAATGGCGTGGGCTGTGATTCCCCGGATGTCCAGCTCCTGCACCAGTGTCAGCTTTGTGCAGGAAATCCGGGTATCCATGCCGTCTTCCACGATATCACCGGAAGCCTCCGCCACAAAAAACCGGTTGCTGATGCCCAGGCCGTAATAGCTTGTACAGTCCAGCACATACTCACACGCATGGAGCCCTGTCCTGCCGCACATGGACCTGTCTGCCACAGCCGGGACTCCCAGGACATAATGGTACGTTCCGCTTCCCATGGTACAGTCCATGTCCGCGTTGGTTGCCTTGTATACCCTCATTTGCCCGTCTCCTTATCCAGATAATACTTCTCCGCGATCCTGCGCAGTTCGTCCCGGCCGGTCATGCCGATGGGGATCCTGTCGGGAAGCCCAGCAAGCCGCGTAATCCTGCCCGGGACATACACCCTGTTTGCAGACGCATGCCTGATTGCATCCGCAAGCACCTGCGCCAGCTCCCTGTCCGGACGGAACACTGCCCTGCTCATTTCCTCACTGTCCGTACACATGGCCGCAATATAGTCTTTCCAGTCCGCAAGCTGGCTCTCCAGGTCCAGCGCTGCCGCCTCCAGGTCAAGTTTTCCCAGCGCTGCCATAAGCGGGGTTGCAAGTTCATCCGCTGCGCCGTCCAGATAATCATCCACATCCTCCCTGGCAATGCCGTTCTCCGCAGCCAGGGCATACAGAGCCTCCGTGTCCCCTTCCTCCTTCTGGTTTGCAGCAGCCCTGTTCAGCTCCTCCACCGTATTAAAAAGTCCAAACTTATGATCCATTCCTTCCTCTCTTTCCCAAGTTGCACCGGTGCAACTTTCCATTACCTACCGCCATGTACAGATGACTCCATTTGCCTGCAAATCCAGTCATTTCCAGGATTCAGCGCCGCTTCCCCCACCTCCCCGAACACATCCCGGGGGGCATACAGCCGGGGCAGGTTCACCCGCATCCAGCTGCTGTATTCATGCTTCCCTGCCACAGCCTGAAGCACATGCCCGGTGTCCTCCAGGTGCCACAGGATGTCCCTCCACAGCCCGGGATCCTTTACCCGCTTTCCCCTGCCGTTTACCCAGTCTTTTTCCCGCCATGCTTCCGCCCACCGGCTGTTAATGGCAGCAGCGATATAGGTACACTCCGTGTATACCGTCACTTCACAGGCATACTGAAACCGGGACAGGCTGTCACGCAGGCAGTACAGCACCAAACGGCTTTCCGTGGCGCCGCCGATTTCCACTGCCGCCTTCTTCTCATATATCTTTCCGTCTGCCAGCCTGGACTGCATAATATATATCCCCTTCCCAGTGCCCTTCGCAGACCCCCGCAGGGTGGTGCCCAGGTAAATCTCTGCTGCCCTCATCCCAACCGCATCCTTTCTGCCGTTATCCTGCATGGTATGCCGGGTTGGCCTCTGCCGGCATGTATCCGGTGCCCGGCTCCCTCCTGGCTCCGTAGAAGCCGATCTCCCCGGGGATCCGGTAGACCACGCACTCAAAACCCAGCCTGTTTTTAATGACGCACTCCCGCATCACCTGCTCCAGCATCCACTCCTGAAACATTCCCTCTGTTATTTCCTCGTGCTGCCTGCTGCCGAAAACCTGTTCCCGGATGCTTTCCGGTACCTCCAGGAACAGGCCTATGACAATGGCGCTGTCATATATGTACTTCGCCCTGGCCCATTCCTTCCGGCGGAAGGCTTCCTCAAACTGTGCCGGCATCTGCAGGAACTTGTCCATCAAGTATTCCCTGTCCGGTTTTTTCTGCATATTTTTCCAGCCTTTCCCGTTCAATCTGGTAAAACTCGGTTCCCTGATACATAAAACTGTATTCCCATGGATACAGGTAGTCATATTTGTCGTGTTTCTCTTTTAATTTCAATCCCAGCAGTTCCGTTATAAGGGCAATGCCGCTGTACACATGTACCCTGTCATCCGGCTCAACCAACCTTATGGTTCCATTTAAAACATAGGATTCCTTCCGCATGGCAAGATTCTTTACCTGCAGATTCAGCCAGTCCCTGACCATGGCGCTTTCAAGTGTAACAAAATCTGTTCTGCCCATTGACTTCTCCTTCCCATGTCCTTATAATGGACATAAAGACATTATTTTTATGTTGATGATAGGCTCACATGCTTTGGTCGGCGCGGAGCCTATCTTTTTTTGCCGTCCTCCCGGATGGAAAGATACGCACATACGGCAAAAACTACTGTACAGATAAGGGATAAAAGCGGATTTTCCTCCGCAGTCCCTGTAGCTGCAATCAGTGCAAACACTGCAACAGCCCCTAAAACGTAACTTACATCAATTCTGTAAGTCAGCCTCTCCGGCAGTTCCACGTAGGATATGTCTATCACTGGCCGGCTGTTCTCCATTGCCTGCAGTTCCTCCCCGCTGAAATCCCTGAAACCTTTCTGCCCCAAAGCTAATCCTCCTGTACGTATACGGATTTAGTGTGGCTGTCATATACCAGCACCAGCGTATCCCCGTTCTTATCCTTCAGGGTTGCCCTGTTTCCATCCATTGTAAGCGTGAAACAATCCATCACAAATCCCTGGTTCAGCAGCCACCGCCTGACTGCATACTCTGCAATGCTTTTACTCCTTTTATCAACCACTGCCACAATCTCCTTCTACCTCACTGCATACTTTTCCATCTGTCTTGCCAGCTTGTCCGTATCAAAAAAGAACTTTCTCCCTCCCGGCCTCCTAAATGCACACTTTTGACCGGGAACATGTGCCATCTGCCGCAGATATTTTTCTGACAGTCCGCATTCATCATGAATCTCTTTTGTACTCATTATCTTTCTCGGGAATGTCATCTCTATAACCACCTCCTCCCTATACTGACATCCGCACCCTCATATTTGCCTTACCATTCCGCCCCCTCTCTTTTATACTGTACTTACAGGCTCCCGCCAGAGCCGAGTACAAAAGAAAGGGGAATTCATATGACCATTAACGAGTTGAACCAAAACCTTGACAAAATCATATCTGATTATGAAGCACAAGCCGGCACTGCATGTTCATTTTGTTCCAACGACAGTGATGGCGAAGCGTTGCACAAAAGCCATGAAGCAGCAGCAAATGCACTGAATTCATTCAAGGTGGAAATCCTTACCTACCTCTCACAGATTTGATTTGCAGGGCAGCCCAAAGTACCATCCGGCTGCCCATCCATCTGCGCGATAATACTGCACAATGCGCCCAGTTGTTGCCTTAAGTTATTCAAGCAGTTCTCATGCATCTTTATGGCCCTTTCCATCAGCTTTTTCTGCTCCTCAAGCCATTCCATTTCCATCAGCTTTTCTCACCTCCCTCCTACCCCTATATTTGTCTTGCCATTCCGTCCCCTTTCTTTTATACTGTACTTACAGGCTGTTGACACAGCTAAGTACATAAAGGGAAAACACCGGTATGAAAAAATATAAAATATCGTCACGCTATCTGGACAAATGTATCAGTACAATCGAAAATAACTGCTACAGCACCTCATTACAGGTATTCACTGGAAATGCTCTCTCTGAATTTTGCAGTAAACCCAAAAACGTTCAGGCACTCCGTTTGCTAGAAGCCGCACACGAAATAACCACAACTACTCCTGACGGAGCAATGCATCCGGCAATCGTCCGGCTAGATGACAAAGGGGTACTGCATTTCTACACCAAAAGGGAAAAACGATTATCTGCCATAAAAGGTTTTATTGCCGGCGTGGTGTCAACAGTAATTTCCACTGTCCTTTTCCCTTATCTTTTTAATCTGCTTACCAACCCGCCAACGCCCTGATACTGGCAATGACCAAAGCAGTAAGTACCGTTCCTATCAGAAACCAGCGAGTATATGTATTATCGTTATCCACTGTCTGATCACCTCCCTCCTATACTGATAACTTCTCGGAATCTCA
>OFFG01000438.1_pt1 | contig 35859 bp, 33 predicted proteins | sample 1521331 | NCBI WGS metagenome assembly OFFG01 (sample SAMEA3504129, study PRJEB24116) | mouse gut metagenome | biome: mouse gut; feature: mouse-associated habitat; material: faeces | place: Denmark | collected 2011 | reverse complement strand
GAATCGCTCCCGGGGCTCCTGGTCAGAATTTCTGTATGTCGTTCAGATCCATCATGAAAACGGTCACCCCGCCGGCGGTAATGGGCACCGGCACCATCGGGATGGAGGTCGTAGGACCGCCGGCGGACATTGACATGTTGGAATAGCTCATCTGCTGCCGCCGTCCGGCGCATTGCTTGAGGATGTCCAGCGCGGCCTGCACCCGATGTTCCTCCACGCCGATCATCAGCGTCACGCTCCGCTTCTTGAGGAAGCCGCCGGTGGAGCTGAGCACCGTTGCAAAAAAGCCGCTCCGGGTCAGCTCGTCCACGGTATCCGGGTAATCGTCGCCCTGAACCACCGCCAGCAGCATCTTCTGCCTATACTTCTCCTTTTCCACAGAATCCACCTCACCTTTCAAAATGGAGTAGGGACCTCTGTCTCTATTATACCAGATACTGGCCGGTTTGCAAGAAAAATCTGACGGACAGCGGATTCCATCTTTTCCGGCTGGAAAAAATGTGCTATACTGGAAAAAAGAAGCCAAAAGGAGGACAAAGCATGGACAGAAATCGTCTGGAGGAGGGCATGCGGGAGCTGCCCATCGTGCAGTACGAATTTTTTGACACGGCGGAACTGACCTTCAGCCCCCGGGTCCGCCTGGTCTGCGAGACGGACTGCGCCCGCTGGGGGACCAGCTGGGCCTGCCCGCCCGCCGTGGGGACGGTGGAGGAATGCAGGGAGCGGTGCCTCCGCTATCCCCGCGCCCTGCTCATCACCACCATGAACGAGGTGGCGGACATCGCCGACCTGGAGGAAACCCTGACCACCCGCGCCCCCCACGAGGAGGTCACCCGGCAGGTAAACGCCCTGCTGCAGGCGCAGGGGGCGGAAACCTATCCGCTCTCCACGGAATCCTGCGCCGTCTGCCAAAAATGCGCCTATCCCGACGGCCCCTGCCGGCACCCGGAGCGGATGTTTCCCTGTCTGGAGAGCCACGGCATCCTGATCCTGGACACCGCCGAACGGCTGGGGATCGAATTCCAGCCGGGCGGGAACGTGGTGACCTGGTTCAGCCTGATCCTCTATCGGGAGTGAGCGGCAGGGGGCCGGTCGTCCCCTCCGAGGCGCTTTTCGAGGCGGTGTGGGGGGGAAAATTCCCGCAAAACAACAACGCCGTCTGTCAAGGGGGATTTCACCCAAGTGAAATCCCCCTCAAACCGGACCTTATTTTGTCACAGCACTATTTTTCTTTACGGGAACATACAAGTAACAATACTCGTGAGTCCCCTCTTCTGGTTTGAAAAAACCATAGTATTCAACGATTGGAAGTGTGTCATTGCCATAAGTATAGCCGAGTTTAGGGGCTATTTGCTCTCCAATCCATTGATATGGAGGAATGCCGCCCTCCCACGGTTCATGTCCGAGTACTCTTGCAGTTTCGTCACACATTCTTATCCTCAAAAATTTTGCAGCGGGTATTTTACAAATATCGTATGAATCCGGCTGAACATCAGTTGTGACAAGAAATCCAAACATTACGCCACTGGGTCGTTCGCGTGAAAGATAATTCAAACTCATGCAAATGTCCCAATTATCTTCACGGCTGTTTGGCAAGGTGGAAACAGACATAAAATCTTCCATAATTTTTTCCACATTCGGTTCATCAGTATTATTGTCTGCATAACCAACTTTTCCACACCAGATAGTGCCGCTCCATTCAACCAAATCAACCGTAATCCCGTTATAGTTATAAGTTTTAATAATATTTTCCTGCGGATGCTGTATGTTCATTGCGTCTTTCCTCTTATTTAGGTTCCAGTTAAAGTTTTAAATTTGAGATCAGTTTTTCCAGCGTTTCAGTGTTGGGAACCATGTAAGCATGGCTTTTCTTGCTTCTTCTTCACTCATATTAGGGTTCGCCGCTGCCATATTCGGTACACATGCCTCAATCATTTCTTCCATGGTACCGTTAAAAGTAAATGTTCCGTTTTCATAACAATATTTGCAATATTCTTCATTTTTGCTGCCGTCGGCATTTGTTCCGTTCAGCCCGTCCGTATCCCCCATAGGCATACCGCAACACTGGCAAAATTTTTGATTCATTTCATTCATATTCTTTCCCTCTTTCTTCACGAATGTGTTTAAAGTTTTGTATAGTTGTATTTTTATGATTTTTAGTATAGCACACATATCTTGACACCTTTTGTCAAGGTTTATTTTTTTCTATATATTTTTTAATCAGATACCTGGGAGGGCGTAACAGTTTTATAATATAATAACAATATGCTTGTTAATTTACCTGCTCTCCCATATAATAAAATTATTGAGGAGAGGTGATTTATGGGAATATATGTGAATCCGAAAAATGCAGGTTTTCGTGAAGCAGTCAATTCGGAAATCTATGTGGATAAGACCGGACTGATAGAGTATACAAACAGGTGTATGCATACCAAACAAAAGTATATTTGCGTCAGCAGGCCGCGCCGCTTTGGAAAGTCCATGGCGCTTGAAATGCTTGCGGCATACTATAGCCGCGGGTGCGATTCAGGGGCTTTATTTGAGGGACGCAAAATAGAGAAAAAAAAGACGTTTCTGCAGTATCTCAATCAGTATGACGTTATTTGTCTGAATATGCAGCAGTTTTTGATTGAGGCGGGGGAGCGGGAGGTAACGGACTACCTGACAAAAGAAGTGGTCTGCGAGCTTTGGGAGGAATATGGAGAAGTTCTGGAAACGAAGGATATGGAGCTTGCCGCCGCGCTAAGGAGACTCTATGTAAAAACGGATAAGCAGTTTGTTTTTCTGATTGACGAGTGGGACTGTGTAATGCGCGAGAGGCAAGAGTCGGAGGCATTGAAGAGACAGTATCTTGATTTCCTGAGAAATCTTCTGAAAGACCAGCCCTATGTCGCCCTTGCGTATATGACGGGAATTCTCCCGGTAAGAAAATATGGGCAACATTCCGCGCTAAATATGTTCTGGGAATACTCGATGACAGACCAGAAGGCGTTAGAGGAATACACTGGATTTACGGAAGACGAGGTCAGAGCGCTTTGTAAAAAATTTGATATGGATTTTGCAGAGACCGGCAGCTGGTATGACGGTTATCAATTTAAGAAATTTCAGCATATCTACAATCCAAAATCTGTTGTGGAAGCGATGAGCTGTCAGGATTATTCCAATTACTGGACTTCAACGGAGGTGTACGATGCGTTGAAGGTTTATATAGATATGGATTTTGACGGACTTAAGGGCGAAATTGTGCAGATGCTTGGCGGAGGACGCGTGAGAGTCAATACCCATAGCTTTCAGAATGATATGCGTACACTAAAGACGGGCGATGATGTGCTTACATTGCTGATTCATCTTGGCTATCTTGCTTACGACGCAAAGAAAAAGGAGGCTTTTATTCCCAATAAGGAAATTATTGAGGAGTTTGAGAACGCCATGAGCGTGGGAGGATGGCCGGAGGTCATGAGCGTTCTCAAGGCGTCGGAAAAATTGCTGAAGGATACGTTAAGCGGCGATGCGGACAGAGTTGCCGAAGGGCTTGATGCGGCGCATATGGAAGTGGCGTCCGTGCTGACATATAATGATGAAAATTCGCTGGCCTGTGCAATCGGTCTTGCCTATTACAGTGCAAGGAAGGATTACAGACTGGTGCGGGAGTTCCCGTCAGGAAAAGGCTTTGCGGACATCGTATTTCTGCCGCTTCCCCATACCCGTAATCCCGCGCTGGTGATAGAACTGAAATATGACGGGACGGTAAGCGCGGCGATACAGCAGATTAAGGACAGACAGTATACCCGGGCGCTTGAAGGATATTCAGGGGAAATTCTTCTGGCAGGGGTGAATTATGACAGGAATAATCCGAACAAGCCCCATAGCTGTGTGATTGAGAAAATAATAAAATAATCTTCGTGTGTAGTATGCTTTGCTTTCCAGATAGTGTGAGAATATCCGAAAGCAATATATGGGAGAGTCTGGCGCGAAGGAGTCAAAGAGGAATAATGACATGCCTCCGGTTCATATGGTGAGCCGGAGGTGTTTTTATGGCAAGAACAAAGCGAAAAGTCAATCCCCTGTCCGCGGCGCCCATAAAGCCGAAGGAGGAGAAAATTTATCGCGCCGGCGGCTATGTGCGTCTTTCTGTGGAGGACGGCGGGAGAGCGGGGGCGGATACCATAAAAACTCAGGAGGAGATGATTCTTCATTATATAGAAGCGCAGCCGGATATGGAGTTTGCGGGAATGTACAGCGACAACGGCAAAAGCGGTACGGATTTTCACCGCCCGGAATTTGAGAGGCTTCTTGGCGACGTGAAAAGCGGGAAGATTAACTGTATTGCGGTAAAGGATTTGTCCCGTTTCGGGAGAAATTATCTGGAAGCCGGGAACTATCTGGAAAGGCTGTTTCCCCTTTTGGGCGTGCGCTTTGTGGCAGTTGCGGAGGGCTTTGATTCCCTGACGGCGGAAAAGGGTGAGGAAGGGTATCTCATTCCCCTGCGAAATATGATGAACGAATTTTACAGCAGGGATATCTCACGGAAAATCGGTTCCGCCCTTGCGCTCAGACAGCAAAGAGGCGAGTTTATCGGCACATGGGCGCCCTACGGCTACAGGAAATGCGCGGACCATCCCCGCCGCCTTAAGCCCGACCCGGAAACCGCGCCGGTGGTCAGGGAAATATTTGACCTGTTCCTTAGTGGCGCGGCATATCGTCAGATAGCGGAAAGCCTGAACCGGCGGGAAATCCCGTCGCCTGCCCGTTACCGTTATCAAAAGGGGGAGGCGAAAGCAAGGCGGTACGCAGAAGCTGTGTGGAAGCCGCCGACCATCAAAAATATTCTTTCAGGCGAGGTTTATCTGGGGCATATGGTGCAGGGACGCAGGCGGCAGTCCTTTTATGAGGGGAAAGGGCGGCAGCGCATTCCGCAAAAGGAGTGGGTGATTGTCCGGGGCACTCATGAGGCTCTTGTGGATGAGGGGGTTTTTAAGAGGGCACAGGAGAGGATGGAGAAGGGAAAAAGGAGCGGGAACGTATCCGAACCATAGCCGGAAATCATGGAAGAAAAAGGGCGGAAAGCTTTCAGGCTTTCCGCTCATAAAGAATTATTTTAAGTAGTTTACCGCAAGAATCGCAGTCCCCAGAACCGCCAGCACCACGCCGGTGGCCCGGTTTAAGGTGGCGGCGCTGGCTTTGTTGGCGAATTTTGCGGCAATCCTAGCCCAGAGCAGGGTGGAGGCCACACAGAAAACCAGACACCAGATATCCGGCATGCCGCCGATGGCAAAGTGGCTCACCGCGCCTGTAAAAGCGGTAAAGGCCATAATAAAAACGCTGGTTCCCACGGCTGTTTTCAGCTCATATCCCAGAACGCTGGTTAAGAGAAGCAGCATCATCATTCCGCCGCCCGCTCCCACGAAGCCGCAGATAAATCCGACCATGGTTCCGCTGATAAGGGACTGGACGATACGCTTCCCGGCGCTGACGGCCGCCATGGATTCCTTTGTGGTCATGACGGGCTTTACAATAAACTTAATGCCGAGAAGCAGCGTCATAAATACGGAAAAGCTTCCCATTGTGGTATTGGGAACCCGGCTGGCAACAAAGCTTCCTACGAGAGTAAACAGCAAAACCGCGGCCATCATGACGATTCCGTTGCGGATATCGAGATTTTTGTTTTTTCCGTAGGTATAAGCGCTGACGGCGCTTGCAAGAACGTCGCTGGCAAGGGCAATCCCGATGGCCTCATAGGCCGGGAGCCCAAGAAAGGTAATCAGCATGGGACTGATGACAGCGGCGGCGCTCATGCCCGCAAAACCGGTTCCAAGTCCGGCTCCTATACCGGCAATAAAGCAAATTACAAATTTAAATATCATTTTTTTATCCTCATTTCTGCTGTTTTTTGGACTCAGCTTTGCTGAGTCCGTGCGCATAACGGAGTTTGTGGGCGCTGCGCAGACAAAAAACTCTTTGGATTAAAATTTTAATTTTCAATCTTCCTCCTTCAGATAACGGCTGATGTTATGGTAAATGCGGTCGTAATATTGTTTCATGCAAATCTGCTCCTCTGGGGAAAAATCTTCCATCATGATTGAAAGGAATTTTTCCTGCGCAGCTTTCCCGTCCCGGAGAATCTCCGCAGCAGCTTCACATATTCTTAAATGAGCCGTTTTCCGGTTGCTGTCCGTATATTCCTTTCTGATGTAGCCGCATTCCTCCAGAAGCCTGATGGAGGCCGATACCTGGGATTTCGACAGATATCTGATATCCACGATATCGGTTGCGGTGTCATAGAGGGGATTGTTTGCAAGGAACAGCAGAATGTCCAGCTCCATACGGCTTATTTTATGCCTGACGCAGACGTCGCCGACACATCTGGAATAAAGCTTTTTCAGCGCATTGGGATGTTCCCAGGGATTTAGGGGGAGCATAATTCACCTCTTTTTGTTCTTTTTAGAACTATTTTACTCTGGGAGAAAAATTTGTCAAGCAACAGATGTTTAATTTTTTGAAAAACGCAACCTTCGCTGCGCAAAAATATAAGAGAATTTATGAACCCTGCCGGGAGAAGCGGTTCTATCAAAAGAACTTCTCCGAATAATAATCTTATAAATACGGACGAACGGATATTTTATGAATACAGGCAGACTTACCATCGCAATCTACCTGCGCATCTCCGATGAGGATAAGGATATGGAAGGGGCGGCAAAGCGGGAATCGGACAGCATCGCAAATCAGAGAAATCTTCTCAGGGGCTTTTTAAGAGGGTTGCCGGAGGCCGGGAAGGCGGATATTCTCGAGTTTTGCGACGACGGCTGCAGCGGGAAAAATTTTGACCGCCCGTCAGTGCGCGCTCTGTTAAAAAAGGCGGAGCAGGGGGAAATTTATTGTATTGTGGTAAAGGATTTTTCCCGTTTCGGCCGGGATTATCTGACGGTGGGAAATTATATTTTCCGTATATTTCCCTTTTGGGGAGTGCGCTTTATCTCCGTAAACGACGGATTTGACAGCGCCGCCCGGAGGGAAGCGGACAGCCTTACGGTTTCCTTTAAGACCCTTTTAAACGATTTTTACAGTCAGGATTTGTCGCGCAAGGTGCGGAGCGCGCAGTATTTCAGGGCGGAAAAGGGAGAATTTTTGTCTTCCTTTGCGCCGTTCGGGTATAAAAAGGACGCCGGAAATAAAAACAGGCTGATTCCCGACGAGGCGGCGGCAGAGATTGTCCGCCGTATTTTTTATATGGCGGCGGAAGGGAACGGTACGGCGGAGATTGCCCGGAGGCTGAACGGCGAAGGCATTCCGACGCCCATGCAGTACAAGAAAGCGGCGGGCTGCACCCGCAAAACGTGGGGAAGGAGCGGTGACGTCAATTTCTGGACGCCTCAGGGGGTGCTGAAAATCCTGCGGGACGAGCGCTATACCGGAAAAAATATCTACGGAAAAAGAAGGCGGATACAGGTGGGAAGCGGAGGAGCCAGAGCGGCGGACAGGGAGAAATGGATTGTGGCGGAGAACACCCATGAGGGGCTGGTGACGGAGGAAGAATTTGACAGGGCGCAGGAAAAGATAAGGAGGCGGGAGAGGAAGAAGAAGCCGGAGAATGATTGCCGGGGAACGGTTGTACCGGGGAACGCGCCGGAGGGGTTGCCAGAGGGAGAGGGGATGGAAAAGCATTGCCGGGAGGAAGATGCCGCCGCTAAAGAGAAAAATTTGAGGAGGCTGAAAAACAGCCTTGCCTCCGCAGAGGAGGAGAGAAAGGCGCTTTACGGGCAGTTTGCCCTGGGGGAAATTTCAAAGGAGGAGTACCTCGTGGGGAAGGAGGCGGCGGAGAGGAAGAAGGCAGACTTTCTTCGTCAAAATATTTTTAGTCCCTGTCAGTCAGCAGGAGAAGAAGGTTATGCCGCCATAGACATCATCCGCTATTACTATGGAAGCGATATGTACATCAATACTGCCACAAGCATTTCAGGGGTTCCCTCCTCCTGGCCTGGCTATGACCTGACGATTGGCTCCTCCGGGGAAAAGGTAAGGCAGATGCAGCAGCAGTTAAACCGGATTGCCAGAAATTATCCGGCGATTCCCACCATCACCGCCGACGGGATTTTCGGTCCGGCCACGGCAAACGCGGTGAAGGCTTTCCAGAGGATTTTCAACCTGCCCCCTAATGGAATCGTGGATTTTCCCACATGGTACAGCATTTCCAACATCTATGTGGGGGTCAGCCGGATTTCCGAGCCGGGAACTTAAAAATAATTAATGACACAGAGCCCGGCTTTCGCTATAATGTAGAAAAAGAAATTTTTGAGAAATACAAAAGACGGTACAAGGTACTTCAGAATGGAGGATTCCCATGAAAAGAAAGAACAAGATGATGCTTACATTGATGGCGATGGCAGTCGGGGTACTGGCGGCGGCAGGCTTCGGCGGGAGGAACGGAGCTGATTGCGCGGAGGCCGCGGGACGGCCGGTATCCATCGAATCCTGTCAGATTTCGGAGGAGGATGTGGTCTGCGAAATCAGAACTTCCAGCGTTCCGTCAAGCGACGACGGCAAGTTCTATGTCTATGCCAATGACGTTCAGTTAGACGGAACCACCGGGAGCATTGTCGCTAAAGTGGACGCGGGGAAAAGCGTCACGGCCAGTTTTCCGCTGAATTACAATACGGCGGACTCCAACTTAAGCCGCAAGTTTCTGATTGCGGTGAAGCGAAACGGGGAGATGATTCAGGTAAGCGACGAGCATTATATTACCAATCCCGAGGCCATTGCCGCCTATTCTTCCACAAGAATGGACGGAGGAATCAAGGGGCTCCTTCCTGACATCACCAAGGTTACCGGCGAGGAGCTGCAGGAGCTTGGGATTCACCAGATGGTCTATAATATGGATATCGACGATATCTGCTCGGACGAGTCGGTTCCGGGAACCGTTGCCTTTCCCTATAACGGCCAGACCTGGTACTTTAACGGAGAGCGGCTTGCAGAATATGACTCCACCATCAGGACGCTGAATAAATACGGAATCCAAATCACCATGGTTCTCTTAAACGGGGGACAGAATCCCTACGCTCAGGATTTAATCCATCCGCTGGCGGCAGACGGGGATAACTGCCCCGGCTATGCGCTGAATGTGGAGGAGGAAACCGGAGTCAACCACTTAAAGGCAATCGGGGCTTTCCTGGGACAGCATTATTCGGGACAGACCGGCTGCGGGCAGGTGGACAACTGGATTATCGGAAACGAAGTGAACGCCCGCACCTCATGGTGGTATACCAATTCCACCTCCATGGATTTGAATGTCAATATTTATGTGAAGGCGTTCCGCATCCTTTATAATGAAATGAAAAGCATGAACGCCAGCGTAAGAATATACAATTCCATCGACCAGGAGTGGAACCGGAAGTCCAATCCCGGCAGCTTTCTGGCAAAGGAGTATCTTGACCAGTTTAATTACTATATGAACAGGGAAGGAAATATTGACTGGGGGCTTTCCTACCATCCCTACAATTCGCCTCTGTACGACCCCTATGCATGGAACGGGCCGGCGGTATGGGTGAAGGACAGCATCACCACACCCTACATCACCATGCAGAATATTGATATTTTAATCGACTATATGCATGAAGATAAATTTTTGAATCCTGCGGGAGAGGTCAGGAGCATTTCCCTTGCGGAAATCGGCTATACCTCCGCTTTCGGGGACGAGAAGCAGGAGGCGTCCATTGCCTACGGTTATCTGAAAGCGGCGTCCCTGCCGGATGTGGACGCGTTCATGCTGTTCCGCCAGACGGACGAGGCTTATGAGATGGAAAGCCATCTTGCCCTTGGACTGTACGATTTGGAGGGGAACAAAAAGCCCTCTTACGAAATGTATAAGAAGCTGGGAACGGAAAACGAAGGCGAGGCAAAGGAGCGGGCATCCGAGATTATCGGAATGGACATCGACGAGATGATTCGCGACAACATTGTGTGGACCAGAGAGGGAACGGGCGTCATAGCGGCGACGGCGGAAAGCGCGGAGTAGAGCAAGCGCCGCGTCATGGGAGATACAGATGGAAAATCAGGAAAAAAAGCGGTACGGCAAATGGATAGCGGTATTTCTGACAGTTGCTCTGGCGGCAGCGGGGCTTGTGTTTGCGGCGGTAAACATGAGCCGCCCTTCGCCGGAGCAGTTTGACGCTTTTCTGGAGGAATGCTTTCGGGAGGAAGTGGCAGGGAACACCATTAATCTCCATTATATTCTGGCTTATCCCGAAAACTACGGGATTACCGATTATGAGGTGACGCTGGGGAATTTTTCGCCGGACGACGAGGAGTTTTACAGTGAGCTTGAAGAATTGAAAAAGGAGCTTTCCGCTTTTGATAAGGATACTCTGACAGGGCAGCAGCAGATAGTTTATGATATTATGACAGACTATGTGGAGACGGAGCTTTCTGCGAGGGAGTTTTCGCTGTACGAGGAGATTTTAAGCCCCACCACAGGCTATCAGGCCCAGCTTCCCATAGTGCTTGCAGAGTATACCTTCCGCACCCGGCGGGATATCGACGATTATCTGGAGCTGGCTTCACAGACAGACGAGGCTTTCGAGGAGATTGTGGCTTTTGAGCGGGAAAAGGCAAAGGCCGGTCTTTTCATGTCCGACGACGTGGCGGACGCGATTATCGAACAATGCGCCGAATTTATCGAGGAACCGGAAGAAAACTACATGATAGAGGTGTTTGACGATAAGATAGCATCCTTTGAGGGACTTTCCGAACAGGAAAAGGAAGAATACCGCATAAAGAACCATGATATTATCACCGGGGAGGTGACGGAGGGCTATCAGGTGCTGATTGACGGCCTTACGGAGCTTAAGGGGAACGGCGTCAATGAATACGGGCTTTCCTATTATGAAAAAGGAAAAGAGTATTATGAATATCTGGTTCGTAACGCGACAGGCTCCGATTTGTCGGTGAAAAAGCTTCAGCGGAGCACGGAAAAATTTCTGGAAAGCTTTCTTTTCGGTATGCAGATGAAAATAATGGAAAACCCGGAGCTTTACTATGAATTTATGGACTATGAGTACCCGGTTACGGAGCCGAAAGAGATAATAGAGGATTTAAAGGGCAGGATGGGGGAATATTTCCCGGAGCCGCCGGAGGTGAATTACAGGGTGAAATATGTCCATCCCTCTATGGAGGAGCATTTAAGCCCGGCCTTTTATCTGACGACCCCTGTTGACGATTTGAAAAATAACGTGATTTATATTAACGGAAAATATGTGGACGACGGACAGACAGAGCTTTATCCCATGCTGGCACATGAGGGATATCCGGGGCATTTGTATCAGAATGTTTACACCGGCACCGGGGAGCTTCCCCTGATACGGAGCCTCTTTTCTTATCCCGGATATTCAGAAGGATGGGCAACCTATGTGGAGTTTGAGTATTCCGGCATCCTCGGGGGAATGGAGGAGGAGCTTGCGGAGCTGTCCGGGGGAAACAGCGCATGGGCGCTGGCATTGTCCGCCTACATTGACATGGCGATTCACTACGACGGCTGGACAAAGGAGGAGGTTTCCGAATTCCTTGAGGGATACGGGATTTCCGACGAGAGCACGGTTGACGAGATATTCGATTTGATTGTGCAGGAGCCCGCCAATTATCTCAGCTATTTTATCGGCTACCTTGAGATTTTGAATCTGAGGGAAAAGGCGCAGCAGGAGCTGGGGGACGACTTTGACGTGAAGGAGTTCCATGAGTTCTTTCTTAAGACGGGACCGGCTCCCTTCTATATTATAGAGGATTGCATGGAGGAGTGGATGGAGGAGAAGGCGGCTTCCCGGTGAAAGAAGATGGAGGAGGACAGTATGCAAAAACTGGTGCTTGTATTGAGTATAGTATTTATCATCCTGACATTTGCGGGGGCGGGATATGTGCTGCTTAACCGTGGAAACGGAAACGCCGGGTATGCGGCGATACCGATGGTCTGCGCGCTGGCATGTATTTCGTTTTACCGGCATAAGGAGTGAGAAAGTGCATTTGCCGGTTGAACAGGCAAATCTCTTATGCTATAATGAACCGATTACTCAGAGAAAAATAAAAAGAAAGGGAGCAGGAATTGGATGAAAGCATTTTTAATTCTGGAAGACGGCACTGTTTTTACAGGAACGCATATAGGCGCCGACAGGGAAGTTATCAGTGAAATTGTCTTTAACACTTCCATGGCGGGGTATCTTGAAGTTTTGACGGACCCTTCCTACGCCGGACAGGCAGTATGCATGACCTATCCCCTGATTGGAAATTACGGGGTGTGCAGGGAGGATATGGAGTCGAAAAGGGCGTGGCCGGACGCTTTTATTGTAAGGGAGCTTTCACGCACGGCAAGTAATTTCCGAAAGGAAATAACGATACAGGAATTTCTGGCCGAGCAGGAAATTCCGGGCATTGCGGGCATCGATACCCGCGCGCTGACCAAGATTCTTCGTGAAAAAGGCACTATGAACGGTATGATTACCACCGATGAAAATTATAATTCTGCCTTGATTCTTCCCCAGTTAAAACAATATACTACCGGAAAAGTAGTTGAAAAAGTAACCTGTTCCCATAAATATCATTTTGAAAAAAAGGACGGCCGGGGGCTTTCTGCAAAGCCGGAGGTTTTACAGACGCAATCTGCGCAGCCGGGGGCACAGGCCGGCAAAAGGGTTGCGCTTCTTGACTTCGGCGCAAAGGATAATATTGCGGCCTCCCTTGCGGGGCGCGGATGCGAGGTTACGGTGTATCCCGCGGGGACAAGGGCGGAGGAGATTATCGCAGATAAGCCGGACGGCATTATGTTAAGCAACGGCCCCGGCGACCCCAAGGAATGTACGGAGATTATCAAAGAAATAAAGAAGCTCTACGACAGCGATATACCCATTTTTGCAATCTGTCTGGGGCATCAGCTCATGGCCCTTGCCACGGGGGCGGATACCTTTAAGATGAAGTACGGGCACCGGGGAGGCAATCACCCGGTAAAGGATTTAAAAAGCGGCAGGGTTTATATTTCCTCCCAGAATCACGGCTATGTGGTGGACGCCGAAAAACTGGACCCGGCAGTTGCGGTTCCGGCTTTTGTCAATGTAAACGACGGCACCAACGAGGGACTTTCCTATACCGGAAAAAATATTTTCACCGTCCAGTTCCACCCGGAGGCGTCTCCGGGTCCCCACGATTCCGGTTATTTGTTTGACAGATTTATTGATATGATGGGTTAAATACAGAAGGAGGAGCAGCAATGCCTAAAAATCCAAATGTAAAAAGAGTAATGGTGATTGGCTCCGGCCCGATTGTGATTGGGCAGGCGGCGGAATTTGACTATGCGGGAACTCAGGCCTGCCGTTCTTTAAAGGAGGAGGGCGTTGAGGTTATTCTGGTAAATTCCAACCCGGCAACGATTATGACAGACAAGAACATTGCGGACAAGGTTTACATCGAGCCCCTTACCGCAAGAGTCCTGGAGCAGATTATAGAAAAGGAAAAGCCTGACAGCATTCTCCCCACTTTAGGGGGACAGGCGGGCCTTAACCTTGGCATGGAGCTGGAGGAGTCGGGATTTCTGGCAGCCCACAATGTAAGGCTTCTTGGCACTACCGCGGCCACCATTAAGAAGGCGGAGGACAGGCAGGAGTTTAAGGATACCATGGAAAAAATCGGCGAGCCCTGCGCCGCGTCCCAGGTGGTGGAAACGGTGGAGGAGGGCGTGGCCTTTACCAATACCATAGGCTATCCCGTGGTGCTTCGTCCCGCTTATACCCTGGGAGGCTCCGGCGGCGGAATCGCCCACAATCAGGCGGAGCTCGAGAGCATTCTTGAGAACGGACTCAGGCTATCCAGAGTGGGGCAGGTTCTTGTGGAGCGCTGTATTGCGGGCTGGAAGGAAATCGAGTATGAGGTGATGCGCGATGGCGCAGGCAACTGCATCACCGTCTGCAACATGGAAAATATCGACCCCGTAGGGGTGCATACCGGGGACAGCATCGTGGTGGCGCCCTCCCAGACGCTGGGGGATAAGGAATACCAGATGCTCCGTTCCGCGGCACTCAATATCATCGACGAGCTTGAGATTACCGGCGGGTGTAATGTGCAGTTTGCCCTTCATCCCGATAGCTTTGAATACTGTGTGATTGAGGTGAATCCCCGTGTCAGTCGTTCCTCGGCGCTGGCAAGCAAGGCCACCGGCTACCCCATTGCCAAGGTGGCGGCCAAGATTGCCCTTGGCTATACCCTTGACGAAATTAAAAACGCCATTACGGGCAAGACCTTTGCCAGCTTTGAGCCCACGCTGGACTATGTGGTGGTAAAGCTGCCAAGGCTGCCTTTTGATAAATTTATCACCGCAAAAAGAACACTGACCACTCAGATGAAGGCCACCGGCGAGGTTATGAGCATCTGTGACAACTTCGAGGGCGCGCTTATGAAGGCCATCCGTTCTCTGGAGCAGCATGTGGACTGTCTCCTCAGTTATGATTTCAGCGCCCTTTCCGCGGAGGAATTAAAGACGCGCCTTAAGAAGGTGGACGACCAGAGGATTTATGTGATAGCCGAGGCTCTCCGCAAGGGAATCGACTACGAGACAATTCATGAAATCACCATGATTGACGAGTGGTTTATTGATAAAATTGCGATATTAGTAGAGATGGAGCAGGCCCTTAAGGAAAAGCCGCTTACGCCTGAGCTTTTGCGGGAGGCAAAACGGATTGAATTCCCGGACAATGTGATTGCAAGACTCACCGGCAGGACAGAGGAAGAAATTAAAAAGCTGCGCTACGATAACGGCATCGTGGCGGCTTATAAGATGGTGGACACCTGCGCGGCGGAATTCGAGGCGTGTACCCCTTACTACTATTCCGTATACGGCAGCGAAAACGAGGCGGAGCTCACGACGCCGCCGAAAAAGGTGTTGGTGCTGGGCTCGGGCCCTATCAGAATCGGACAGGGAATCGAGTTTGACTATTGTTCCGTCCATGCCACCTGGGCCTTTGCAAAGGCAGGTTACGAGACGATTATCGTCAACAACAACCCGGAAACGGTGAGCACGGACTTTGATATTGCCGATAAGCTGTATTTTGAGCCTCTTACGCCGGAGGACGTGGAGAGCATCGTCCGTCTGGAAAAGCCGGACGGGGCGGTGGTGCAGTTCGGCGGACAGACAGCCATTAAGCTGACGGAAAGCCTGATGAAAATGGGCGTGCCCATTCTGGGGACAAAGGCGGAGGACGTGGACGCCGCCGAGGACAGGGAGCTGTTTGACCGGATTCTGGAGGAAACCGGGATTCCCCGGGCGGCAGGCGATACCGTTTACACGGCGCAGGAGGCAAAGGAAGTGGCAAACAGGCTGGGCTATCCGGTACTGGTACGTCCTTCCTATGTGCTTGGAGGTCAGGGAATGCAGATTGCCATCTGCGACGAGGAGATTGAGGAGTTTATGAACATCATCAACCGAATCGCCCAGGACCATCCGATACTGGTGGATAAATATCTGCAGGGCAAGGAGATTGAGGTTGACGCGGTCTGCGACGGAAAGGATATTCTGATACCGGGCATTATGGAGCATATCGAGAGAACCGGCGTGCATTCCGGGGACAGTATTTCCGTTTATCCGGCCTTTACCATATCCGGCACCGTCAGGGACAAAATTGCGGATTATACCGCAAGGCTGGCAAGGGCGCTTCATGTAAAGGGCCTGATTAATATACAGTTTATCGCTATCGGCGAGGAGGTTTACGTCATCGAGGTCAATCCCCGTTCCTCCCGTACCGTACCTTATATCAGCAAGGTCACCGGAATTCCCATTGTGGACCTTGCGGCCGAGGTAATTATGGGCAAATCCATCAGAGAGCTGGGCTACGAGCCGGGGCTTGCGCCTGCGGCGGACTATTTTGCCATCAAGATGCCGGTATTTTCCTTTGAAAAAATCAGAGGAGCGGAAATCAGCTTAGGGCCTGAAATGAAATCCACAGGCGAGTGCCTTGGCATTGCCAAAACCTTCAACGAGGCCCTGTACAAAGCCTTCCTTGGAGCGGGAATTGATTTGCCGAAGCACAGACAGATGATTATCACCGTCAAGGACGCCGACAAGGGCGAAGCGGTTGAAATCGGCAGAAGATTTGAAAAGCTCGGCTACACCATTTACGCCACAAGGAGCACGGCGGCGGCATTGCAGGAGGCGGGAGTGAAGGCAAGGAAAGTCAATAAGATTTCCCAGGAATCCCCCACCGTAATGGATTTGATTTTAGGACACAGAATCGATTTGGTAATCGATACCCCCACTCAGGGACGTGACAAGTCGAGAGACGGATTTTTAATCAGAAGAACAGCCATTGAAACGGGAGTAAACTGTATTACGGCAATGGACACCGCAAGGGCGCTGGTGACCAGTCTGGAGAATGCAAGGGAACAGTTTACGTTGATTGATGTTGCGTCGATATGAGATGTTTTGGAAATATAGTATGGGGTAGGAGAAGTAGGTAATGCTCAAAGGAAGAACGCTCAAAGAAAATAAGCATCCTTCGTCGCCGCGCTTTCGCTCTATAAAAACGTAGCGGTGGTAAGTTCGCGAGTTGCATAGCAACTCGTGACCTCACTAACCACCGACGTTTTTATAAGGGCTCCTTAAGGATGCTTATTTTTCTTTGAGCTGTTTCGTCTCTGGCTATAGGTACGTATATTTCAGAGAAAGTAAGCTAAGTAGCGGTTGGCGGTAGGGTTTTGACTGAGTTTGTCCAGTCAGCTATCGTCTCTCTGTTATATTAGCAAGCTTGTTACTTTATAGCAACTTTGGCTGACAGAAATTTGCAGTAGATTTTTCGATACACAGCCATGGAAAGGGGGGCGTCCTCAAGGAGCCCTTACAAAAACATCAGTACTTAGCGAGGTCACGAGTTGCTGTGCAACTCGCGAGCTTAGTACTGCTATGTTTTTGTAGAGCGAGAGCGTGGCGACGGAGGAAGCCCCCCTTTCTATGGCGTACTATTGAAACACACCAAATTTCCCACAAAAACCCCTTGTAAACCCTCCACAACTCTGCTAAAATAAAAACGTTTCAGGCAATGGATATCAGGAAGCCTGTCGGGTCTTTTCATCTGTTGCAATTCTTAAGAGCAAAAGTAAATGCATATATTGTCCGTTTCGGACATTTATTCCGTGAAAACTTTTTAACGATTTGACAAATACTTTATGCCGGAGATATAATGATAAAAACACAAATGAAGCGCATTGCCTGAAAACTGTTTTTGGCATATAATGATGACAGGTTCTCCTATAGCTGGAAAGGAGCTGTATGGCGAATGAATATTCCGGTTTGCAGCTGGAAGACAAGGCATTAAAGAGTGCCGGTATGTATTTCGGGCAGGAGCTTTTGCCGTATTTTCATGTGAAAGGGAAAATACGGAGGATGCTGCCTACAGAGCAGATTCGTCTGGAGGCGGTGCGCGGGACAGAGGATATGCTTTTTGAGATGGAGGACGGTTCTTTAGTGCATCTGGAGTTTGAGAGTGTGGAGATAAGCAAAGACGACCTCCGCAGGTTCCGGGTATATGATGCCCACACGGAAATGACTTACAAAAAGCCGGTAACCACCTATGTCCTCTGTTCGGGTAATACGCGAAAGATACACAGTGAATTGAAAGAAGGAATCAATCATTACCGTATTATTCCGCTGCAGATGAAAAAGCAGGATGCCGACAAAGTGATTGCAGAGTTAAAACAAAAAGCGGAGGAGGGAAGCCTTTCAAAAGAGAATATGGGTCCACTCCTTCTGACGCCGCTGATGTCGGGAAAGAGCAGTATCAGGGACAGGATACTCGGGGCAAAGAAAATAATTGATAAGGAAAGCCGCCAGATTTCAAAGGCGGACAGGCAGCAAATGGAAGCGGTTTTGTATGCGTTTGCCTGCAAATTTCTTGAAGGGGCGGATTTAAACAGAGTAAAGGAGGCGTTAGGTATGACAGCATTGGGTGAAATGATATGGAGCGACGGTGAGAAAGCCGGAATTGAGAAGGGTATAGAGAAAGGAAAAGGTATTCAACTGATTGCCTTAGTATGCCGAAAATTAATAAAAGGAAAAAACCCTGCGCAGATAGCGGAGGAGCTGGATGAGGAACCTTCGACGGTGGAGCGTATCTGCGAGGCGGCCGGAAAGTGCGGGCCGGAGTATGACAGCGAGGAGATATATCAGTTACTGAATGCATAAGGGAAGGTAGCGAAATAGACGGAGAAAGGCGGCATATGCCGGAGCTTTGAGAGGGAGGAGTTTCAGTGAACTTACTTGCAAAAAAGAATTTGAGTGACGCCGTCACGCGCGTGCTTCATGTGCCGGGGAATTATAACGGCGGACAGCTTGAAATGACGGTGGTTATTGACTGCAACCTTCCACGGGAATATGTAAAGCAGACGGCCTTTGATATCGCCGCCGCTCTGCGCTCCCACAGCGAGGTGTTCCGCAACGTCAGGTTAAATCTCCTGTACTGGAAAAGCAACGAGCAGATGGAAAATCAGGTGGTTCCGCTGTCCTTCCTGCAGATGGGAAGCAGCTTTGAAAAATATGAAGAACTGACGGAAAAGAAGACCCTTGACGCCCTGGCCGGGAATTTAAAGCTCTTTCACGCAAGGTCAAAGCTGATTCTGGCGCTGACGGGAGAGAATGTGACTGTGGGAGACAGGGAAGAACTGCGCCGGAACATGAACCCTTTTCTCGGAAAAAAGAGCCTTTTTTTATGCCGGAGTAACCCGGAGATGAAATGGGTAAGGGGAGCGGAACTGCTGCTGCAGATGGAAACCGGCAGATAAAGACAGGCGCAAAAGGGTGAAAATGGGGAGAGCTATGTCCGAAAATCTTGAATACTATAAGGTGTTTTACTATGCGGCCAGGTTCGGGAGCCTGACCATGGCTGCCGCGGAGCTTTCGATTTCCCAGCCGGCGGTGAGCCAGGCGCTGAAGCAGCTTGAAAGCGCTCTTATGGTAAAGCTTTTTGTCCGCTGTGCGCGGGGAATCCGCCTCACGCCGGAGGGAGAAATTCTATATGAACACGTGAAAGCCGGATATGAGCAGATTTTGATGGGAGAAAAAAAGCTTTCCTCCATGCTGCGGCTCGATTATGGAGAGCTGCGAATCGGAGCCAGCGACATGACTCTTAAATACTATCTGCTTCCCCTGCTTGAGGAATACCATGAAAAATATCCCGGAATCAAGGTGACGGTCACCAATGCGCCGACCCCTGAAACTCTCGATTTGCTGCGGGAGGGGAAAATTGATTTCGGAGCCGTGAGTATGCCTTTTTTGGAAGGAGCGGAGCTTTCCGTGATGCCGGTGCGGGAAATCGAGGACGTTTTCGTGGCGGGCCGAAGATTTATCCAGTACAAAAACCACATGCTGGATTTGCAGGAGCTGGAAAAGCTTCCCATTATCTCTCTGGAGGGAAAAACCAGTACCAGAAGCTATCTGGACGGCTTCCTTGGAAAAAACGGGATAAGGCTTCACCCGGAATTTGAGCTTGCCACCAGCGATATGATAGTACAGTTTGCTCTGCGGGGGCTTGGAGTCGGGAGCGTGGTCCGGGATTTTGCGGCGGAATATCTGGAGGACGGAAGGCTTTTCGAACTGCGCTTTAACAAAATTATCCCCAGACGGGAAATCTGCGTGGTGAGAAACGGGAAAATGCCGGTTTCCCGCGCAGCCGAAGAATTTTTAAAAATGACAGGAACGAATAACAGCTTCTGCCCTGAGGCGCATGGAACAATTTGCAGACGTGACAACGGCTGAAAATTGTTCCAGACAAAGGTGCGCGGAAGGGCGGAAGCGGAATAACAGCGGCTTCCCGGTCAGTGCACAAATCAATTTGAGAACGCATGAATTATGCGGGCGCAAATTGATTTAGACAAAAGTGTACTGGCCGGGAGCCGCGGAACTTGAAATAGGAGAGAATATGATTAAAAATATTGTATTTGACATAGGAAACGTTCTTGCCGGTTTTCACTGGCAGGATTATTTTCACAGCTTTGGATATTCTGACGAGGTATTCGAGCAGCTTGCGGACGCCACGGTCAGGAGCGCCGTCTGGAACGAGATGGACAGGGGAAAAATGAGCGATGACGAGCTGATTGCAGGCTTTATTGCCAATAATCCGGCGGTGGAAAAGGAAATCAGGGAAATCTATGCGAACATGCGCGACATGATAGTCCGTTATGATTATGCGGGGCCCTGGCTTAGAGAGCTAAAGGAGCGGGGATACGGAGTCTACATTATTTCCAATTTTGGCGAAACGGCATTTGCGGAATGCCAGGGGGCATTGGATTTTTTAAGCGAGGCGGACGGCGCAATTATCTCTTATCAGGTGAAGCTGGTGAAGCCTGACCATGAAATTTATCATCTGCTGTGCCGAAGGTACGGACTTGAGGAGAAGGAATGCGTTTTCATTGACGATACGGCAAAGAATGTGGAGGCAGCCAGAGAAATCGGCATGAAAGGAATCGTATTCCATAATCTTGCCCGGGCGAAAGAGGAGCTGGAAGCAATTTTGCGGTAATCGTCAGCCGTGAACCCATGAACCTGCCTGAAATCCGCGCCGAAAAAGGAAAACAGGCCGGGGTATTTTATTAAGTTATTTCATGAGGGAGGGTTGTCCCTGGCGCCGGAATCATTGCTCTCGGGATAAAGGTCTGCCATCGTTGCTTTGTTTGTGAACTTGCCGTAGGCCCAGATGTATATCCACAGAAGGATGGGCAGTCCGACGGTTGCCACAAGGCACGCCGCAAAGAGCCTGTCCGAGCCGGGAAAGTCCAGGAGAGAAATTACCAGTGTGGCTACATATAAAAGAACCAGTAGTACGATACAGATGATTGCCGCTATTTGTTTCGGTTTCTTTTTCATGGAAAACTCCTTTGTGTGGTTGAAAAGTGATTTATCACAATAAGCTGACTCGCAGAGCGCGACGGCGTTTGTTTCTGCGGGCAGGTTTCTGTCAGGGATTACTGCCCCAAAATGCAAAAAGCCTTTCATAATATCCCGCAAGCACATGGCTGGGGCTGTTGTAAATTTCATGCCTGCTCCCCGTAATCTGAACCAGCTCTGCGGAAGGGGTATATTCCACAAATCGCTTAATGGAGGAGGCTTTCACCAGATTGTCGCAAAGGGACTGAAATACAAGAACGGGAGCTGTGATTTTTTCACAGTTCTCTTTTTTCGTGGCAAGCCGGCAGGCGATAAGCGCCTGATAAGACCATCCGTAGCTTGCCCCGCTGGTCTGGAAAAGCGGGTTTGCAGCTCTTTTCTGCTGATAGTACTGAAATCTGGGAAGGCTTGTGCTGCAACTGTCCTCGAATTTTTCATTGGGGCTGTAGGCGCTCTGTCCAAAGGCATAGCGTTCATCTCTATGAAGGCTGGTCATGATATGCCCTAAGGCAAGGGCGCAGGAGTCGGGAACGGCCATGATAATACCCAGCATGGGGGAGGTAAGGACCGCCTTTTGGAAGGTGTCCGGCCAGGTTTCAAGGTAAAGCGCGCCGATACAGCCGCCCATGGAATGGGCATATAAATAGAGAGGCAGGCCGTTGCAGGAGGGCTTTACCACCTTTGAAATAAAGGCGTGCAGGTTTTCCGCATAATCGGCAAAGCGTTTTACGTGAACCATGTGAGGGTGGCCGGTATCCCGCAGGGAACGGCCGTGTCCCCGGTGGTCGGCAAGGTACACCTCATAGCCGGCATTTACAAAATAATAAATGACTTCTTTATATTTTTCTATGGATTCGCAAAAACCGTGGCTGATAACGACGGCGGCTGCGGCGTCCTTCGGGCGGTAAGCTTCATAGTAAAGCTTACCGGTGTCCGCATCGGCGCCGGAAGCATCGACGTCTACATATCCGCAATGACGGATGCTTTCAAGAAAGGGCGTTACCGTCTTTTCCATAGCGGTATAAAATTCTGAATCCTCAAGGATAATCGGTTTGGTTTGTGCAGATGAATAGTTCATAATTTCTTCACATGTCTTTTGATGGCTTCAAAGCTTTCCTGGCTCAAAACGTGTTCAATCTTACAGGCGTCCTGTGCGGCGATTTCTTCATCGACGCCCAGATTTACCAGCCATCTGGTAAACAGCTCGTGACGCTCGTAAATCATTTCCGCAATCTTCCGGCCGGCCGGCGTCAGATAAATGAATCCCTCTTTTGTGACGGTAATATGCCCCCGTTCGCGCAGATTTTTCATGGCCACGCTGACGCTGGACTTTTTGAAGCCCAGCTCCTCGGCAACATCCACCGAACGGACAACAGGCCGGGATTTACTTAATATTAATATTGTTTCCAGATAATTTTCCGAAGATTCAGTGGTGTGCATATTTTCCTCACTCCTGCGCGCTGTATTTTCCTTAAGAATTATACCACAAAAATCCCTTAAGAAATATTAAAAATTTGGAAAATGTATTATTGACAACTAATTATAGATAGACTATACTAACTAAAGGTAGCGAAAACAACAAAGCGATAGATGCATAAAACTTTAAATCAGAAGGAGGGATAATCATGCCGTTATCATTGATGAAAGAAGGGGAGCCCGGCGTAATACATAAGGTGGGCGGCAGGGAGGAAACCAGAAGATTTCTTGAAAATCTGGGTTTTGTGACCGGCGGGATTGTAACTGTGGTATCTCAGACGGGGGGCAATCTGATTGTCAATGTGAAGGATGCAAGGATTGCAATCGGCCGGGATATGGCAAATAAGGTTATGGTTGGATGAAACGAGGAGGAAAATGATGAAAACATTGAAGGAAATTTCCTGCGGGAACACCGTAACGGTGGCAGGGCTTACCGGAGACGGACCGGTAAAAAGAAGAATCATGGATATGGGTATCACCAAAGGGGTGGAGGTCTTTGTGAGAAAGGTTGCACCTTTAGGAGACCCGGTGGAAATCACTGTGCGGGGGTATGAGCTTTCCCTGCGGAAAGCGGATGCGGAGATGATTCTTATACAGTGACACGTATCCGGCAAACAGCTTTGCGGGCAGAACTTAAAAACAGGAAATTACAGAAAGCGGCGGTAGGCCGCATGTTTTTAAGGTTTAAGTTAGTTATAACTAATAACAGGTAGAGGAGAGATAAGCTATGTCAATAAAAATTGCGCTTGCAGGAAATCCAAACTGCGGTAAAACAACATTATTCAATTCGCTGACGGGTTCCAATCAGTTTGTGGGAAACTGGCCGGGAGTTACGGTGGAAAAGAAGGAAGGGAAATTAAAGGGCAGGAAGGACGTCGTGATTATGGATTTGCCCGGCATCTATTCCCTTTCGCCTTATACCCTGGAGGAAGTGGTGGCAAGAAATTACCTGATTGCGGAAAGGCCGGACGCCGTCATCAATATTGTGGACGGGACTAATATTGAAAGGAATCTGTATCTGTCCACGCAGTTGCTGGAGCTGGGGATACCTGTAGTTTTGGCCGTCAATATGATGGATATTGTGGCAAAAAGCGGAGACAAAATCGATACCGTAAAGCTGAGTGAAAAGCTGGGCTGCGAGGTGGTTGAAATTTCCGCCCTGAAAGGAAAGGGCGTCCTGCAGGCAGCCGAACGTGCCGTAGCGCTTGCGGAAAAGAGGACGCCGCCGCAGAGAGCGCACCGGTTTGCGGCGGAGGTGGAAAATGTGCTGGAATCCATTGAGGGCAGGCTGACGGATGAGATACCGGAGGAGCAGAAGCGGTTCTTCGCGGTCAAGCTGCTGGAAAAGGACAGCAAAATTGCGGAACAGATGAAGAATGTCCCCGATATTTCCGCGGAAATCGAGAGAATTGAAAAGGAAATGGACGATGATACCGAGAGCATTATCACCAATGAGCGGTACGTTTATATCGGCTCCATTATCGGAGAATGTTATAAAAAGACAGGCGGAAAGAAGCTGACGGTATCGGATAAGATTGACAGGGTAGTGACCAACAGATGGGCGGCGCTTCCCATTTTTGCAGGGGTGATGTTTCTGGTTTATTATGTGTCCGTAACCACAGTGGGAACCTGGGCGACAGACTGGGCAAACGACGGCGTTTTTGGCGACGGCTGGAGCCTGTCTGGCCTTGAAATCCCCGGAATTCCTGTGCTTATCGGAAATCTGCTGGAAGCAATCGGCTGTGCGGAATGGCTTTCCGGGCTGATTCTGGACGGTATTGTGGCAGGCGTGGGAGCGGTGCTGGGCTTTGTGCCCCAGATGCTGGTGCTTTTCCTTTTTCTTGCCTTTCTGGAAGGGTGCGGGTATATGGCAAGAGTTGCCTTTATCATGGACAGAATTTTCAGAAAGTTCGGGCTTTCCGGGAAATCCTTTATCCCCATGCTGATTGGAAGCGGCTGCGGCGTGCCCGGAATCATGGCTTCCCGTACCATTGAAAGCGACAGGGACAGAAAGATGACGATTATGACCACAACCTTTGTTCCCTGCGGTGCGAAGCTTCCTATTATCGCGCTGATTGCCGGGGCGCTTTTCGGCGGTGCGTGGTGGGTTGCCCCCAGCGCTTACTTTGTGGGAATCGGGGCGATTATCTGCTCCGGCATTATACTGAAAAAGACAAAGATGTTTGCGGGAGAGGCGGCGCCCTTCGTGATGGAGCTTCCGGCTTATCACTGGCCCACTGTGGGAAGTGTTCTCCGCAGTATGTGGGAGCGGGGCTGGTCGTTTATAAAAAAAGCCGGAACTATCATTTTATTATCCACAATCATCTTATGGTTTCTCATGAGCTTCGGACGGGCGGAAGGGTCTTTTGGAATGCTGGAAGCGGAACAGCTTGACAGGAGTATACTTGCATCTGCTGGCAGTATCTTTGCCCCTGTATTTGCGCCTCTTGGCTGGGGTGACTGGAAAATGGCGGTTGCGGCCATCACCGGTCTGATTGCAAAGGAAAACGTGGTGGGAACTTTCGGTATTCTCTTTGGATTTGCAGAGGTGGCGGAGGACGGAGAGGAAATCTGGGGACAGCTTGCGGGGAGCATGACTGCCGCGGCGGCCTATTCCTTCCTGGTGTTTAATCTTCTGTGCGCTCCCTGTTTTGCGGCCATGGGCGCAATCAGGAGAGAGATGAACAACATCAAATGGTTTTGGTTTGCCATCGGCTATCAGACGCTGCTTGCCTATGTGGTTTCCCTGTGCATCTTTCAGCTTGGCACATGGTTTAACGGCGGCGGATTCGGCGTCGGCGCGGCCGTGGCGGTTCTTCTGGCGATTGGATTTTGTTATCTGCTTTTCCGCCCGGTGAAGGACGGCTCCGGTATGAAGGTTGACATGCGGAGAATGGCTCGTGTAAAATGATAAATAATAATGGTAAGGGTTCGAACGGTGCGCAAATGGCTTGCAGGCGCAGAATGGGGCCGGAAATCAGGCCGGCGCACCGGGAGAGCCGAAGCAAAACAGGAGGCCTACAATGGGAACAGTAATCACGGCGGCAGTCCTTTTGGCGATTGTGGGATTGGCCGTAAGAAAAATGATACGGGACAAAAGGAGCGGAAAGTCTCTCCAGTGCGGCTGCGACTGCGCAAAGTGCGGGGGCTGCGGGCATAAAGGGTAACAAAAAGGTCTTTTTTAAAAAGGATAAATATAGTACACTGGAATTATCAGACAACAGATATGCTTGCAAAACGGAGGATGGAAAATGAACCAGTGGAACCAGTATGACAGCGAAAAGGAGCGCCTTGTGGCTCCCACTCATGACGAATTACAGTACTGCGGAAGAATCGACGATACGGATGCGGACGCGCCGGTGTTTACCATGCCGGGAAGCTTTGTGCGGATGGCATTTACAGGCTCCTCTTACGTGAAGGCGGTGGTAGTCAATAAACGGTATTATCACAGGTCTTTTCTGGGAGTGCTTCTCGACGATACCCAGAGCAGGATTGAAATAGAAAAGGACGGGGAGCCGGTGGTGCTTACCCTTGCGGAAGACCTTGATAAGGGCGCGGAGCACATGGTGACTTTCTTTAAAAGAATGGATAACTGTCATGAGTACGCTTTTCTGGGATTTCTTCTGGAATATGGCGCAAGGCTTGTAAAGGCCCGGCCTCTGCCCAGAAAGAAGCTGGAATTTTACGGGGATTCCGTGACTGCCGGGGAGGTGGCGGAGGCGACGGCTTTCTGCGGAAAGGAGGACCCGGAGAATGAAGGAGAGTTTTCCAACGCCTATTTTTCCTATGCCTGGGCGACGGCGCGTCTGCTCCATGCAAGGGTTCATCTGGTGGCCCAGGGCGGGATTGCGCTGAGCGACGGCACAGGCTATCTGATGGACGGAAAGGTTGGAATGGAGAGCTGCTACAGAAAGGTGCGGTTCTATCAGGAGGAAGGGGAGCGCAGGGACTGGGATTTCAACCGTTATACGCCCCATGTGGTGGTAGTGGCAATCGGGCAAAATGATGCTTATCCGGTGGATATCATGCAGGATGAGCAGGGGGAGAAGGCCAGGGAATGGAGAAGAAAGTATAAGGAATGGATACTGTCTTTAAGGGAAATATATCCGAAAGCATGGATTGTGCTGTCCACTACCATATTGAACCATAATGCGGGGTGGGACAGAAGCATCGGAAAGGTATGCGCGGAATTGAACGATTCCAGAATCGTGCATTTCTTATATCATATGAACGGAAGGGGGACGCCGGGACACATCAGAGTGCAGGAGGCAATGAACATGGCGCTGGAGCTTTCGGGATTTATAGGCGGCCTTGGAAACGGCGTGTGGGAATAGGAGAACGGCAGTAATATCGTCTTTAACGTGACGGGGAAAGATATGGCATTTTTGCTTTGTGCAAAAATTTCATATCTTTCTTTTTTTTGTTGCTTTTTCTGTACAAATGTGCTATTCTCTAAAAAGACAGGAAAATAATCCGGCGTGGAAATATTTCGATATAAGGCGGGTTATTGTTCCGAAAAAACAGGAGGTATAAAAAGTTATGAAATCACGCACTAAAAGACTGGTTGCACTATTTGCAACCCTGGCTATGACGGCATCCTTGCTGGCGGGCTGTGGCGGCGGCTCCGAACCTGAAACGAATGATGCTCCGGCCACAACCGACGACGCGGCGGCAGCCGATGATGCTGCAACCGATGACGCGGCGACAACCGATGATGCTGCAACAACCGACGATGCAGCCACAGATGATACAGCATCCGCTGGCGACACCAACAGCACACCGAGAAACGAGACATTGTATTTTGCTGGTCAGCAGTGGGGAACCATCAACGACTGGAACCCGTTCTCAACTAACTCCAACAATGCAATGTGTATTCAGCAGAAGGATTCTTCCCGTACGCTGATTTATGAAACCTTATTTATGTTCAATCTGTTAGACGGACAGCTTTATCCGCTGCTTGCAACAGACTGGTCCTGGGATGACGATACTCTGACAGCTATGACTGTTAAGATGAATCCTGATGCTCACTGGAGCGACGGTTCCGCCCTTACGGCTAACGACGTTGCTTATACCTGGGATTGCAATGTGAAGTATGAATCCTCTCTTGGTCTTGATTTCTCAAACTATGTTGAGTCCATGACCGCGACAGACGATACTACTCTGGCTATCAAGTGTAAGCTTGACGATGCAGGCAATCCGGCGAACCCTCTGAAGGTTCAGCAGGTTCTTCAGCAGATGTTCGTTATGCAGAAAGCATATCTTGAGACCGTTGAGGAGAGAAACGGCTCCGATAAGGATGCTGTGAAGCTTGACAAGATGGAAGACCTTGTTGCATCCGGTCCTTACATGCCTTTCTTCGACGACGACCAGAAGGTTGTATTTATCAGAGACGAGAATTACTGGGGCCAGGCAGCTTCCATGTGGGGCAAACTTCCTGCACCGAAGTACATCGCTCACGTAATCTATGCTGATAACAATGCAGGCCAGGTTGCATTAGAGGCAGGCGACGTTGACGTTTGCCAGCAGTTCACAACCGACGTGCAGAAGCTCTGGGAAGAGAAGAACCTTCCTATTACTACATACATTGACGAGCCTCCTTACGGACAGTGCGCTACCATGCCTTCCTGCTGGATGAACGTTGAGAAGCCCGGTCTTGACCAGGTGGAAGTAAGAAAAGCAATCGCTATGGCAACTGATTATGACCAGATTATTGCATCCGCAATGTCAAATCAGTCTCCTACTTTCAAAGATGTTCCCCGTTCAACCATGAACCCGACAGACGGCGAGCAGGCCCTGTATGACCATGACGCAGTAAAAGATTTACAGTTTGCCGGAAACGATATTGACGGCGCAAACGCTCTGCTTGACGAGGCAGGCATCGTTGACACCGACGGCGACGGCATCCGTGAGTACAACGGAACTCCTCTTTCCTTCAAGGCTGAGTGCCCTGACGGATGGACAGACTGGATGGCATCCCTTGAAATCGTAGCGGCTTCCGTCAAGAATATCGGTATTGATATCCAGACATTCTTCCCGGATACCAACACATTCTACGATGACATTACAACAGGCAACTTTGAAATTTGTATGAACTCTCCTTCAGGAGCTTCCATCACCAATCCCTGGGGACGCTGCATGCAGTTCTTAAGCAGCCAGTATGCTGACCTTTCAGTAAACTGGAGCGGTAACTGGGGCAAGTACAGAAATGACGAAGCAGACGAAATCCTTGCAAAGATTCCGCTTGAAACAGACCAGGCTACCCTGAAAGAATACTACACAAGACTGAACGAGATTTATCTGACAGACGTTCCTAACTTTGCACTTATGTACAGACCGGAATTGTTCTACATTGTAAACGAATCCGTATGGACCGGATATCCGATGAAGGATGACGGAAGCAACATTCCTCCTACCGATTGTACAGACGGTTATGGAATTGCAGCTCTCTATAATCTGACACTGGTTGAATAGGAATGAGTTTTACTATAAAAATAATTCCTTGATAAAGCCGGGCGGGGCTTAGGCTTTCCGCCCGGCTTTTTATGAGTAAGAGGAAGGGGTGAAGTATTTGAAAGGATTTAAGAAATATTACGGTCAGAAAATTATATGGTATCTGATTACATTGCTTTTTGCAATCGTGCTTAATTTCGTACTGCCAAGGCTCATGCCCGGCGACCCGGTGGCGAGTATTGCGGCAGGCTCTGTATCCGGCATGACGGATGCAACAGCAATCCAGAAGGTATTAAATGATTATGCGGAAAAATTCGGTGTCAACGAGCCCATGATTGTACAGTTTGGAATCTGGGCAAAGAACGCCATCCGCGGTGATTTCGGAGTTTCTTTCGGACAGTATCCCAGAACGGTAGCGGATATTATCGCATCTTCCGTGGGATGGACATTGGCTTTGCAGTTACCGGCGATTATTGTGGGCTGGATTCTCGGTAATCTTTTAGGCGCTGTGGCGGCTTACATAAAGGGAGCCTTTGACAAGGTCATCCTTCCGGTATTTTTGTTTGTCAGCAATTTCCCCGCATTCGGTATGGCGATTATCCTGCTGACGGTGTTTGGTATTAATTTGAAATGGTTCCCCACAAGCGGCGGCTACGGTTTTGACCTGATACCTAATGCAAGCTGGGAATTCGTGCGTTCCGTAATTTCCCACTATCAGCTTCCTTTCTGGTCAATCGTGCTGATTACCATCGGCGGTCAGGCAATCGGTATGCGTTCCATGGCTATTTACGAGTTGAATGCGGACTATGTAAAATACAGCCGTTTCCTTGGAATCAAGGACAGAAAGATAGTAGGTTATGTGTTCAGAAACGCAATGCTTCCCCAGATTACAGGTCTTGCAATGAGCCTTGGAACCATGATGGGCGGCGCGTTAGTTGCAGAGATTATCTTCAGCTACCCCGGTATCGGCTCCACGCTGATGACGGCGGTAAGAGGTCAGGACTATCCTCTGATTTCAGCATGTACGCTGATTATCACAGTGATGGTGCTTCTGGCAAACCTGTTTGTGGAACTTATTTACGGCGTCATTGACCCTCGTGTCAAGGCAGCACAGCAGGATTAGGAGGTGGATTATGAAAAATACATTGAGACAGGTGTTCCATTCTCCCAAGTTTGTTATTGGATTTGTAATTTTTGCCGGATTGCTTCTTACTACAATCATTTATCCGTTGATTGTGACGACAGACCCGCTTGAAATGGTAGGTAACGGTAACTTTTTCAAGCCCGGCACCTATGTGTCCGTAAAGGATGCGGTGGAGGGAAGCCGTTACACACTGAATATCGATGCGAAAGCCAGCTCCATAGGCTCCAAAATCAGCGCTGAGGATAAGGAAGCCATGAAGGAATGGCTGACGAAGTTCGGCGGCGTTGCGGAAGCCGATATTGACCTTGAGGATGTGGAAGGTCTGATTGGCCTCTGGGAGGCAAATTATTCCGAAGGTGCGGACCAGCCGGGACTTACCGCTTCCAAAAAGAAATATTATGTCCGTCTGAACAACAATATTGACGGAATCCTTTCGGACAACGATGTGATTATCGCACGTGAGAATCCCGAAACAGGAGAGCTTGAAGAAAGTGCTTCCATCGGCTCCAAAGAATATGTCAATACCAAGGATGTTGCCAACAGAAGGACTTTCATTCTGGGAACAGATAACTTCGGACGCGACGTGCTCACAGAGCTTGTTGACGCTACCAAGACCTCCCTTCGTGTAGGTCTGATTGCAGGTATGATTGCAACCCTGATTGGGTTGTTCCTTGGACTGATATCCGGTTATGTGGGCGGAGTTGTGGATGATATCATCATGTTTGTCACCAACATGTTTACTGTTATCCCTTCCTTTGTGCTTTTAATCCTGATTTCCTACTCTGTGGGACAGAACGCAAGAGGCGTTAATCTGGTAGGAATTATTATCGGAATCACCTCATGGACATGGACCACCCGTTCCGTGCGTTCACAGGTTATCTCCTTAAGAAACCGCGACCACGTGAACCTGTCAAAGCTTTCAGGACACAGCATGATGAGAATCGTCCTTACGGATATTCTTCCTTATCTTGCGTCTTATGTGGTGATGGCGTTTATCTTACAGATATCCTCGGGGATTCTTGCCGAAGCGCAGCTTTCCATGCTGGGCCTTGGACCTTCATCCTCTACCACAGCTACCCTGGGACTTATGATGAACTGGGCGACAGCCTATGCGGCGCCCCTGAACGGTTCCTGGTGGGCATACTTCCCGGTTGTTATTACCATCGCTCTGATTGCGTTTTCACTTAACCTGATGAATACGGGATTAGACCAGGTATTTAACCCGCAGCTGAGAGATTAAGGAGGGATATCATGGGAAAAGTAATGCTTGAAGTTAAAAATTTAAAGACGAAATACGTTACCCGTCAGCGGGAGGACGTATTTGCAGTAGATGGTGTTTCTCTGAAAATTGAAGAAGGGAAATCTCTGGGCGTGGCAGGCGAGTCCGGCTGTGGTAAATCCACACTGGCGCTGTCTCTCATGGGATATTATTTTCCGCCCCTTCATTATATCAGCGGCGACATCATTGTAGATGGAAACAACATTTCCGGTTTGAAGCCGGACGATGTGAGGAAAAAGATTCTGGGAACGGAAATCGCCTACATACCTCAGGCAGCCATGAACGCTTTGAATCCCACCCAGAAAATTATCCGTTTTATTGAAGACGTTATTCATGTACATGACCCGAAGGCTACCAAAAAGGATATCTACGACCTGGCAAAAGAAAGATTTGCGATTCTGGGACTTCCCGAGGAAGTACTGCAGAAGCATGCGGTGGAGCTCTCCGGCGGTATGAAACAGCGTACCGTTATCGCAATTTCCACGATTCTTTCTCCCAAGGTGCTGATTGCTGACGAGCCTTCATCAGCTCTTGACGTTACCAGCCAGAAGATGGTTATCAAGATGATGCGCGACCTGATGGAAAAGGGCTTTATCAGAAGCATGATTTTCATCACCCACGAGTTGCCCCTGCTTTATAACGTAACGGACGACATCATGGTAATGTACGCCGGACAGATTGTGGAACGCGGTACGGCAAAAGAAATGGTATTCGACCCGCTTCATCCGTATACAAAGGGTCTGATGGGCTCCATCATCGTTCCCGAGGAAGGTGTGCGTGAGAATAAGCTTGTGGCAATTCCGGGAACGCCTCCCAACTTAAAGCACCCGCCTAAGGGCTGCCGTTTCGCAGACAGATGTAAATATGCGACGCCCACCTGTATGGCAATGGAGGTTCCCGCACTGGAGGTTCCCAGCAAGGAAAGCGACAGAGACCGTGAGTATCGTTGCCTGATGTCTGTAAGAAAGATTCGGGAGGTGTATGAGAATGAGTGATAAGAGAGCGGAATGCTTAAGCGGCAAAGGCGTAACCAAGATTTTTGGTATGGGCGATAAGAAAACAGTAGCCGTTGACCATGTGGATTTTGACTTCCGCGAGGGAGAAATCGTCTCCATCGTAGGCGAATCCGGCAGCGGCAAGACCACTCTTTCCAAGATGCTTCTCGGCCTTATCAGCGTCACGGAAGGTGAGGTAATGTTCCAGGGCAAGCCCAGGGATATTTCCAGCGGAGCAAAGAAGAAGGAATACTGGAAGGGCATTCAGGCAATTTTCCAGGACCCTTTCTCCTCCTACAATACATTCAACAAAATTGATTCGGTTCTCCTTGACTGTATCAATATGAGAGGCGGAAAATCTCTTCCTTATGAGAAGAAATTCGAGATGATGCGGGAAGCCTGCAGCTTCGTAAATCTGGAGTTCAAAGAGCTTACCAACAAATATCCTTTCGAGCTTTCCGGCGGACAGATGCAGAGACTTATGATTGCAAGAATTTTCCTGCTAAAGCCCAAGATTCTGTTAGCCGACGAGCCGACCTCCATGATTGACGCCTGTTCAAGGGCGACCATTCTGGATATGCTGTTAAAGCTGCGTGATGAAATCAATATGACAATTATTTTCATCACCCACGATATCGGCCTTGCCTACTATGTTTCCGACTCCGTATATATCATGGAGCATGGAAAATTCGTGGAGCACGGCACGGCGGAGGATGTGATTCTCCGTCCCAAGGCCGCCTATACCCAGAGACTGATTAACGACGTTCCCAAGATTTATGAAGAATGGGATTTGAGTACGGTGTAGGGACTGACTTGAGAAAGTGAAATAATAGTGTGAAACAGGAGGCAGAGCGTGCTTTGGCATGCTCTGTCTTTTTACAATAAGCTGACTCGCAAAGCGTGGCAGCGTTTGTTGGCGGTATAGAGGGATAATTTTAATGTAAAACAATTGGCCTGTCGCAGTCTTACCATATGTCAGAGAATATAGAAGAACGCAAGGGTTTTGAAAGCCATTTTTTATGCCGATAAATATAACAGAGATTTTTTAGTTTAAGAAGATGCGGGAGATACGGAGAATATACATTCTCAGGTATGAGAATCAGGAAGGAGCGGCAGTTATGGCGGTTGGCGGATTAAGTACGGCGCAGATGATGCAGGAGATTCAGGGCAGGAAAAAGGAGCTTTACACGAAAATTCTCAAAGGGGAAACACAGCAGAAATTCCAGATTGGCGCCGGGGAATATACCGAGAAGGAATGGAAGCGCATGCTGGACAAATTCGACGAGACTCAGGAGGAGATTCGGGAAGCTCTTGAGGAGGAGAAGGAAGCGCAGGGAAAGAGAAAAGCCGGGGAGCAGAGTATTTCTGAAAAATCGAAGGATATGTATGAGGATATTGTCGGGTTGATGGGAAGGAAGATAAGCCTTTCGGATTGACAAACGAGGTTCAATTATGACGGACGAGCTTTTATCGGAGCTGAAAAAAATAACGCCGGAGGAGGAAAGCATTCTGGCAGGCAGAAAGGAAATTGAAAAAGAGCTGTATATGTCGGCCGGCCGGGATATGATAGAAGCCAAAAAGCTGCTGGAGGCCGGCAAGCTGATACAGGTGCGCCCCAATACCCGGTTTGTGCATTTCCCAAAACATACCCACAATTATATAGAAGTGATTTATATGTGTTCGGGAAGCACTCATCATGTGGTAGACGGCGACGACGTGATTTTAAAGGAGGGCGAGCTGCTGTTTTTGAACCAGAAAGCAGTACAGGAAATCTATCCCGCCGGAGAAAACGACGTGGCCGTCAATTTTATTATTCTGCCCGAATTTTTTGACCACAGCCTGAAAATGATGGGAGAGGAAAAAAACCTCCTGAGGGATTTCGTGATTGAAAGCCTGAAAGGAAAAGACGAAGCGTCAGGCTATATGCACTTTAAAGTGGCGGATGTGCTGCCTGTACAAAACCTTCTGGAAAACCTCATCTGGTCCATCTGGAATAAGCAGCCGAATAAAAGAAGCATCAATCAGGTTACGATGGGACTTTTGTTTCTTCAGTTGATGAATTATACTGACAGAATGGAGACCGGAACCGGAAGCGGGAAGCAGAGAATGATGATTGACGTGTTGAGCTATGTGGAGGAGCATTACCGGGACGGTGAGCTTTCGGAGCTGGCCGGACTTTTACACTGTGATTTTTACTGGCTTTCACGGGAGATTAAAAAGATAACCGGCAGAAACTATACGGATTTGGTGCAGGAAAAGCGTCTTAATCAGGCAATCTACCTTCTGGAAAACACCAATATGTCGGTGATGGAAATCGGTATGAGCGTGGGATATGAGAATGTCAGCTATTTTCACAGGATTTTTCAGAAGAGGTTTGGAGTGACGCCGAGGAGGTATCGGGTGACAAGAATGGAGCTATTGTACTAAAATAAATGTATTATAAGTAACAAATTAACATTTTTGTGGTATTTTGTGAATTATTGGTATATAATCAGGATTATTATACTAATGATTGGGGAAGCCGTTTTGAAGAGAATTATCAAGAATTCCATTATTACTTTATTGAATCCGATATCGCCGGTAGTTACGCTGGTTATTGGCTGGTTGCTGACAATATTAGTAACGGAGCCGAAAGCGGAGTTCCCCCGGGCCATTAACTATATGATAAATAATCCGATAGCGATAATGATGCTTCTTCTGTTTTGGCTGATATTTTCTGTTATTTACACGGAACAAAGAAACAGCATCACCAAATTATACGAAACACTCGGTACGAAAGAGGAAATTATTAAGGAAAAAGAAAGACAGTTGAATCATACGGCGGGAGTGATTTTAAATCGTAGCGGAGATTTTGCCAGATTTAATAAGCTGTTAAGATTTAATGATGCTTTGGCGGGATTTGTAGAGAACAATGTATTAATCGAAAGCGCGCAGATATATGCATATTCCATAAAAAGAATAAAAAGGGATGTTATAATTAAGGTTTGCTATGAATCCGGGTATGTTTACGAAGATATCGATATAAATAATCTGGCCCAGACGTATTACGAACTGGATTATGCAGACTATACACAATTAAAAGATGTCATAAATATGTGGAAAGAATTGTCAACTAACAGTGTGACAAGTATAAGGGAAAAGGATGCTTTAATAGAAGCAGTTCTAAAGGGAATAGAAAGCCTGTTCAGAAAATATTATTCGGAATTGTGTGGATTGTCAAACGTTTCCGAAGTGGATAACAAGCATTTTACCAAATACAGGATTTTGACATTGCTCATCAGGCTTGCGCGCCGTTATTCAACGACAACGATAGATAATAAAAATATACTGGGTGATGATAAAAAAGAAATAGAATATTTTTTGCTTAACGGAAAACGTACAGGTATTTTGAGCAGTATTTTGCTGGAAGATACCTTTATGTTTAAATATACACGTAATTCCCATAAAAAAGACGGCAGGGCATATGTATGTTTTCCGGCGAATATAGCAAATCAAAATTATATTATAGTATTTAGCATTCAAACATTTGATTTGGACGAATATATTGATTTAGAGCAGGAGATTGACAGCCTGAAATCAGATTTTGTAAACAGATTATTATGAAAATATATTTATTTTG
>OFFG01000436.1_pt1 | contig 35876 bp, 27 predicted proteins | sample 1521331 | NCBI WGS metagenome assembly OFFG01 (sample SAMEA3504129, study PRJEB24116) | mouse gut metagenome | biome: mouse gut; feature: mouse-associated habitat; material: faeces | place: Denmark | collected 2011 | reverse complement strand
AACTGTATTGTGGATGACCAGGTATGCAGGGAAGCCTCTTATATGGAGATTATCCGCCGGTACTATAAGGCGGCCAATGATGTGATCAAGGGAAAAGCCAAGGAAAATGAAGTATATAAGATAGAGCTTTTAATGAAGCAGGCAAAGATTACCACTGACAGCAGGAAAGTAACGGTAGCGGCAAAAAGGCGGGAAGAGGAACTGGGAGTCCCCACTGCCGCCATTGAACTGGGGGATGGCACTATTATTACATCCAAAACCTCTGACCTTCTGGGAGCTTCTGCGGCACTGCTGTTAAATGCCCTGAAAGCCCTTGGGGGAGTCCCCCATGGCACCCATCTGATCTCGCCCCTGGCCATTGAGCCGATACAGGAGCTGAAAACAAAGTATTTAGGCGGGAAGAATCCCCGGCTCCACACAGACGAAGTGCTGATCGCCCTTTCCATATCGGCATTAAATGATCTGAATGCAAAAAAGGCGCTGGAACAGCTTCCCGGATTAAAGGGCTGTCAGGTACATACATCTGTCATGCTCTCAGAGGTTGATATTAAGACCTTTAAGAAGCTGGGAGTAGGCCTGACCAGTGAACCAACAATAAAAGGAAGAGTAGCTAAATGAGTGAAAATAATTTAAACAAATATGACGGCGGCGCAGGAGGGAACAACGGTTCTGACCGTGGGGGCAATAACGGCTCCGGCGGCCCGGGGGGCAACGGCAGGGATCCCAGGAAACAGAATATCATTATGTTTGTGATAGCGGCGCTCTTATCCCTTCTTCTGGTAAGCACCTTTGTAAAGCTGATTACAGGAGATTCGGAGCAGGAAATTTCCTATAATGAATTTATCCAGATGCTGGAAGGGGATAAGGTCCAGTCCGTCATTATCGGCACGGACAGGGTTTACATCCAGCCCAAGGCGGAACGCAGCACCCAGTCCCCGATTTTGTATTTATATGGGGTAAACCCTGCAGTAAGCTATTACACAGGAAAAATCGAAGACGACGATACCCTGACAAGCAGGCTGTTGGAACATAATGTGGAGGTAAAGGGGCAGGTGGCGGACGGCACCAGTGCCGTAATCGGCTTTTTGCTTTCCTATGTGTTCCCCTTTATCCTTATGTGGGTGCTTCTTAGCTTTTTGTTCCGCAAAATGTCCAGGGGCGGCGGCCCCATGGGGGTGGGCAAGAGCAACGCCAAGGTTTATGTGCAGCGGGAAACCGGGATTACCTTCCGGGATGTGGCAGGGGAGGATGAAGCCAAGGAGTCCTTACAGGAAGTGGTGGATTTCCTCCATAATCCCGGCAAGTATGTGAAAATCGGCGCCAAGCTTCCCAAAGGCGCGTTGCTGGTGGGGCCTCCTGGAACAGGAAAGACCCTGCTTGCCAAGGCAGTGGCAGGGGAGGCAAAGGTTCCCTTTTTCTCCCTGTCCGGATCGGATTTTATTGAGCTGTATGTAGGCGTGGGCGCATCCAGGGTCAGGGACCTGTTCAAGGAGGCTACCAAGAACGCCCCCTGCATTATTTTCATTGATGAGATTGATGCCATCGGGCGCAGCCGTGACAATAAGTATGGGGGAGGCAACGAGGAGCGGGAACAGACCCTGAACCAGCTTTTGTCAGAGATGGACGGTTTTGATACCTCTAAGGGAATTCTGGTGCTGGGAGCCACCAACCGTCCTGAGATTTTGGATAAAGCCCTTCTAAGGCCTGGGCGTTTTGACAGGCGGATCATTGTGGATAAGCCGGATTTAAAGGGAAGGGTGGAAATTTTAAAGGTGCACGCCAAGGATGTCCATTTGGATGAAAGCGTGGATTTGGACGCCATTGCCCTTGCCACCAGCGGCGCGGTGGGCGCGGATTTGGCGAATATGATAAACGAGGCGGCCATCAACGCGGTACAGCACGGCAGGGAGTATGTGACTCAGAAGGATTTGTTCGACGCGGTAGAGCAGGTGCTGGTGGGAAAAGAAAAGAAAGACCGAATCATGAGCAAGGAGGAACGCAAGATTGTATCCTATCATGAGGTGGGTCATGCGCTAATCAGCGCTTTGCAGAAAAATTCGGAGCCGGTGCAGAAAATCACCATTGTTCCCCGGACCATGGGAGCGCTGGGGTATGTGATGCATGTGCCCGAGGAGGAAAAGTACCTTCAGACGGAAGCCGAGCTTCACGACAGGCTGGTGAGCCTCCTTGGCGGCCGGGCGGCGGAGGAGCTTGTATTTGGAAATGTTACTACCGGGGCGGCCAATGATATTGAGCAGGCCACGAATATTGTGACGAACATGATTACCCGCTTTGGTATGAGCAGGCGTTTCGGGCTGATGGGGCTGGCCACGGTGGAAAGCGAATATTTAGGCGGCGGCGCAAGGCTGACCTGCAGCGACAGGACGGCTGCCGATGTGGATACGGAAGTGATGGAAACCTTAAAGTGCTGTTATGACGAGGCCAAGGAGCTTCTCTCCGGCAACAGGGAGCTGATGGATAAGCTGGCGGCTCATCTGATAGAAAAGGAAACCATCAGCGGCAAGGAATTTATGAAGATTTACCGGAAGGAAAAAGGGCTTCCCGAGCCTGTGGAGGGCGAGGAAGAAGGGGACAAGGACAAGGCGCAAAAGAAAGAGGAAACCGGCGCCAAAAGTATGGAAAAGCCGTCTGACGCTCCGGCAATAAGCGGGAACGCGCAGGATACGGATTCTGAGAACAAAGCGGCGCAGGCAAATCCCTTTGCCGGTTTTGGGGAAAGCAGAGAAAGCGGAGCTGCGGCATCAGGAGACGTATCGGGCAAAGGCGGAGCTGCGGAGTCAGGAGACGTATTGGGCAAAGGCGGAGCTGCGGAGTCAGGAGATGTATCGGGAAAAGGCGGAGCTGCGGCATCAGGAGATGTATCGGGTGAAAGCGGAGCTTCTGCGTCAGGCGATGCATCAGGCAACAGCGCGCAGAGTGAAAACAAAGTAACCGGGCGTTTTTCCAACGCACCGTCCGACTGGTTTTAGGAATTGATAAGCATACAGAAAAGGACATCATTACAGGGCAAAAGTCCATAAATAATGATGTCCTTATTTCGCTGTGGAGGTTTGGTATGTTCGACATTCAGGAAGAATTAAAGAAACTCCCCAATTGTCCGGGAGTCTACATTATGCATGACGAGAAGGACGCCATCATTTATGTGGGAAAGGCGGTGAATCTTCACAACCGCGTCCGCTCCTATTTCCGCAAAAATATCGGGAGGGGCCCTCAGATAGATAAAATGGTAACGCTTATCAGCCGGTTCGAGTATATTGTCACCGATTCCGAGCTGGAGGCTCTGGTGCTGGAAAACAATCTGATTAAGGAGCACAGCCCCAAGTACAACACGCTGCTCAAGGACGACAAGACCTACCCTTACATCAAGGTTACCATGGGGGAAAGCTATCCGAGGGTGCTTTTTTCCAGACAGATGAAGAAGGACCGTTCCAGGTATTTCGGACCTTACAGCGGCGCGGCGAAGGTGAAGGAAACCATTGACCTAATCAACAAGCTTTATCAGCTCCGCACCTGCAATAAAAACCTCCCGAGAGACTGCGGGAACGAGAGGGCGTGTCTGAACTACCACATTAAACAATGCCTTGCGCCCTGCCAGGGAAACATCACGGAGGAAGAATATCAGGCGCAGGTGAAAAAAGCGCTGGATTTTCTGAACGGCAGTTATCAGGATACCCTGAAAGATTTAGGGGAGAAAATGCAGGCGGCGGCGGAAAATCTGGAATTTGAGGAGGCAGCAAGGTACAGGGATTTATATAACAGCGTCAATGAAATTGCGACCAGACAGAAAATCACGGACAGCGACGGGGAGGACAAGGATATCATTGCTCTGGCCGCCGACGAGCGGGACGCCGTGGTTCAGGTTTTCTTTGTGCGTGACGGAAAGCTCATCGGCAGGGAACATTTCTATATGACACATGTGTCGGAAACTCCAAGAGCGCAGATACTCCTTGATTTTGTGAAGCAGTTTTATGCGGGCACGCCCTTTATCCCCAGAGAGCTGATGCTGCAGGAGGCCATCGAGGATATGGAGGTTATCGAACAGTGGCTCACCAGAAGAAAAGGCAGCCGGGTTTATATCAAGGTGCCCAAAATCGGCTATAAGGAAAAGCTGGTGGAGCTGGCGGCCAAAAACGCCATGCTGGTCTTAAGCCAGGACAAGGAGCGTATCCGCCGGGAGGAAGGGAGAACTATCGGCGCGGTGAAGGAGATTGCAGCCCTTCTCGGCCTTTCCGAGGTGAGCCGGATGGAGGCTTTCGACATCTCCAATATCAGCGGCTTTGCCAACGTGGGCTCCATGATTGTCTATGAAAAAGGGAAGCCGAAACGCAGCGATTACAGAAAATTTCGGATTAAAACGGTTTCCGGTCCGGACGATTATGCGTGTATGAAGGAGGTTTTAACCAGAAGATTTGTCCACGGCATGGAGGAGCAGAAGGTTCTGGAGGATAAGGAGCTGGAAAAGGAGTTCGGCAGCTTTACGAAGTTTCCCGATTTGCTTCTCATGGACGGCGGAAAGGGGCAGGTGAATATTGCCCTCCAGGTTTTAAACGAGCTGCATCTGAATATTCCGGTGTGCGGCATGGTGAAGGACGACAACCATAACACCAGAGGACTTTATTATAATAATGAAGAAATACAGATTGACAGATACAGCGAGGGCTTTAAGCTGATTACCCGGATTCAGGACGAGGCCCACAGGTTTGCCATCGAGTACCATCGCTCCCTCCGTTCCAAAGCCCAGGTGCAGTCGGTTCTGGAGGGCATTCCCGGCGTGGGACCCTCGAGGAGAAAGGCGTTGATGCGCAGGTTTAAATCCATAGAGGAGATTAAAAACGCAGAGGTGGAGGCGCTGGCGGGCGTGGACGAAATACCGGAGTCGGTGGCAAGGGGGATTTATGAGTTTTTCCATGAGAAGGAACGTGGCTAAGGGGGGACGCGGAAAGGAAGGGGAGTATCCTTCGTCGCCGCGCTTTCGCTCTATAAAAACGTAGCGGTGGTAAGTTCGCAAGTTGCGTTTTTATAGAGCGAGAGCGTGGCGACGAAGGAAGTCAGCAGCGTTCTGAGCGTGCCTACGTGCCTGAATGCCCTATTGAGAAAATTTCATTTATATGTTACACTTACACTAGAAAAACGGTAGAAAAGGAGCGGTCATGGCAAGTGTAAAGTTGCAACAGATTATTGAAAAAATGAAGCTGGAAAACGTGACGCCGGAGCTGGATATCTCAAAGATTAAGCTTACCAAGCCGGACATTAACCGGCCGGCATTGCAGCTGGCAGGCTATTTTGAGCATTTCGAGGCAATCAGAATACAGATTATCGGTTTTGTGGAGTACAGCTATATGAAGGCGCTGCCCGAGGAGCGCCAGCAGGAGATTTACAGAAAGTTTCTATCCTTCGATATCCCTGCAATTGTGTTCTGCAGAGACCTGGAACCGGATGACCTTTTCAAGCAGATTGCAATGGAAAATGAAATTCCCCTTTTGAAAACACAGAAGGCCACTTCCGCGTTTACTGCCGAGATTATCAAATGGCTGAATGTGCGGCTGGCGCCCTGTATCTCCGTTCACGGCGTACTGGTGGATATTTACGGCGAGGGCGTTTTAATTACGGGGGAGAGCGGCATCGGCAAATCCGAGGCGGCTCTGGAGCTGATTAAGAGGGGGCACCGTCTGGTGACTGACGACGCGGTTGAAATCCGACGGGTGAGCGAAGAAACGCTGGTGGGCTCCGCACCCGATATTACCAAGCACTTTATCGAGCTTCGGGGTATCGGCATCGTGGACGTAAAGACTCTTTTCGGTGTGTCCAGCGTCAAGGATACCCAGAACATTGACCTGGTGATTCGCCTTGAGGACTGGGACAAGGAAAAGGAATACGACAGGCTTGGCCTTGAGGAGGAATACACGGAATTTCTGGGGATTAAGGTGGTGTGCCACAACATTCCCATCCGTCCGGGAAGAAATCTTGCAATTATCTGCGAGTCTGCGGCCATTAACCACCGCCAGAAAAGAATGGGCTACAACGCGGCGCAGGAGTTATACCGGAGGGTGCAGGAGTCCCTTGCGAAGCGGCGGCTCGAGGCGGAGGACGATTATTAACGTTTTGGGCAGTTTTTGCTTTGGCAAATTTTGCTTTGGCAATTTTTGCTTTGGCAAATTTTGCCAAGCCATTCATAAGTCACCAGATTATACGTTATGACTTATAATATCATGAATCGGCTGGTGACTTATTTCATGTCGGGCGTCCGCCCTATAGAATTGAATGCACAATTTGTCCTTGGTGAGCAAGCTCCCACGTACAAATTGTACATTCAATTCTGCATGGCAAACTTAAAATGCATAAAATAAAGAAACCATAATAAAAATAAAGGGAGGGATACTTATGGGTAAGTATATTTTTGGCGTGGATATCGGGGGAACAACGGTTAAGCTGGGATTTTTCGACAGGGAGGGAACCCTTCTTGACAAGTGGGAAATCCCTACAAGAACAGAGGACGGCGGCTGTAACATTCTCCCGGATGTTGCGGAGAGCATCAGCGAAAAGCTGAAGGAAAAGGAAGTTGCCATAGAAGATGTGGCAGGCATTGGCGTGGGCGCGCCGGGGCCTATTGACGGCGAAGGCGTGGTACACAGAGCGGTGAATCTGGGATGGGGCGTTTTCAGCATCAAAAAGACGCTGGAGGATATTCTTCATCTGCCGGTTATGGCAGGAAACGACGCCAACGTGGCGGCTCTGGGCGAAATGTGGAAGGGCGGCGGCAGAGGCAGCCGCGATATGATTATGGTAACCCTCGGAACCGGGGTCGGCGGCGGCATCATCACGAACGGAAGGATTTTGACCGGCGTTTGCGGCGCAGGCGGCGAAATCGGCCATGTGCATGTGGAGGATGCGGAAACGGAGAGCTGTAACTGCGGAAATTACGGGTGTCTTGAGCAGTACACTTCCGCGACAGGCATTACAAGGCTGGCGAACAAAAAGCTTGCGGGCTGTGATAAGGAAAGCGTCTTAAGAGGCGGCGAGGTTTCCGCCAAGACGGTTTTTGACGCTGTAAAGCAGAAGGATGCTCTTGCAATGGAGGTTGCGGAGGAATTCGGAAAATATTTGGGAGACGGTCTGGCGGTGATTGCCAGCGTAATCAATCCTGATACTATTGTAATCGGCGGCGGCGTTTCCAGAGCGGGAGAAATCCTGATGGATTATATTAAGCCCCATTATGAGAAAAACGTGTTCCACGGAAGCAGGGAAGTGAAGTTTGCCCTTGCGACTCTTGGAAACGACGCGGGGATTTACGGCTCCGCAAAGCTGGTTCTGGACGCTGTTGTGTAGCAGCTCCTCCGTGCCATTCATAAGTCGCCGGATTGTATGTAATGGCTGAACAATCTGTTCTTTGTATTTTGCGGTATCGCAGGCAATGTGCCAGGGGAATAAAAGTGGAAAAATTGATGAATGCTTACGTGCCGGAGGAAGATATTTTATCAAAGGAACCTATGTGGAAGCATACGACCTTTCGTGTGGGAGGAGAGGCGGACTGTTTTGTCAGAATCAGCAGCCCGTCCCAGCTCGCCGGGCTGATTCCCCGTTTGAAGGAAAATAAAATTCCCTGGTTTATCATGGGAAACGGAAGCAATCTTCTTGTGGGGGATAAGGGCTTTCGGGGCGTTATTTTACAGATAGGAAGTAAAATGGGCGCTCTTTCCACGGAAGGAAGCCGTATCAGGGCGGGAGCGGGCGCTCTGCTTTCCGCGGCGGCGAAATATGCCATGGAGCAGGGGCTTTCGGGACTTGAATTTGCCTCGGGGATTCCCGGCACCGTGGGAGGCGGCGTTATGATGAACGCCGGCGCCTACGGCGGCGAGATGAAGCGGGTGATAAAGAGCGTCACGGTTCTTGACGAAAACGGCAGAGTTTTTGAGCTTGAGGGCGGCGCCATGGAGTTCGGCTACCGCACCAGCGTCATCAAAAGGAGGCGCCTTATCGTTCTGGAGGCGGTAATGGCGCTTAAAGCGGGAGACAAAGAAGAAATCCGGGCAAAGATGGAGGAGCTTGCCGCAAGGAGAAAGGAAAAGCAGCCCCTTGAATTTGCCAGCGCAGGCAGCACCTTTAAAAGGCCGGAAGGGTATTTTGCCGGAAAGCTGATTATGGAGGCGGGGCTTAGGGGCTATGGCGTGGGCGGCGCCCGGGTGTCGGAAAAGCACTGTGGATTTGTGATAAATGCCGGGGAGGCCTGCGCGGCCGATATTGCGGCGGTAATAAAAGAGGTGCAAAGGAGAGTAAAGGAGCATTCAGGCGTCAGCCTGGAGCCGGAGGTAATCTTCCTGGGCGACTTTGCGTAAAAAGCCCCGGCGGCGGGGAATGGAGGCGTTATGCGGTTTGTGGTAGTGACCGGCATGAGCGGAGGCGGAAAAAGCACGGCTCTGCGCATGCTGGAGGACGCCGGATTTTATTGTGTGGACAATCTTCCGGTGCTTTTGATAGAGAAATTTGTGGAGCTGATAGCAACGCCCGACGGCGAGGTTACAAAGGTTGCCCTGGGGCTTGACGTCCGTGCGGACCAGGCTTTCGAGACGACCACGAAAATTCTGGATAAGCTGAAAAATGACGGTTACGCCTTTGAAATCCTTTTCATGGAGGCGAATGACAAAACCCTTCTTAAGCGTTACAAGGAAACCAGAAGGGTGCACCCTCTTTCCCCTTATGGGAGAATCGAGGACGGAATCAAAAGAGAAAGGGCGATATTAAGCAATATCCGGGCAAAGTCCGATTATGTAATCGATACCTCCCGGCTTCTTACCAGAGAGTTAAAGGAGGAGCTGGACAGGATTTTCGTGCAGAACGAAGGCTATAACAGTCTGATGGTTACGATACTGTCCTTTGGTTTTAAGTATGGCATTCCGGCGGACGCCGATTTGGTTTTCGACGTGAGATTTTTGCCGAACCCGTTCTATATTGATGAGCTGAAACATAAAACTGGTAATGAAAAAGAGGTTCAGGATTACGTTATGAGTTTTCCCGAGGCCCATACGTTCATAGAAAAGCTGGCGGATTTGGTGGGCTTTCTGATTCCCAACTATGTAAAGGAGGGGAAGTACCAGCTAGTGATAGGAATCGGCTGTACCGGCGGAAAGCACAGAAGCGTGACGCTGGCGAACAGGCTTTATGAGCACATGAAAAACAAGGGCGAATACGGGATTAAAATTGCGCACCGGGATGTGGGACAAGGCGTGTGACGACGGTCCGCCCCGCTCCCTGCGTCTGATGGGAAGTGGTAAAAAGTGTCATTTTCATCAAATGTAAAGGAAGAATTGGAAAAAGTGGTTCCGGGCTCCCGGCACTGTCAGCTAGCAGAGCTTGCGGCAATTATCTGTTTTGGCTGTAAAATCGGAGCAAAAGAAAATAATCAGAAAGAAACGGCAATATATTCTGAAAATCCTTTCGTAACCAGAAAATACTTTACATTATTGAAAAAAACATTTAATATAAAAGTTAATGTCAATAAAGTGTTGCAGTCTGTTAAGATAATAGATGAAAGCGGATGCATGCATCCGTTTTCGGAGGAAATTAATCCGCTGCTCATTAAAAACAGCTGCTGCAGGCGGGCGTTTTTAAGGGGTGCTTTTTTATGTATCGGCTCTATGAGCGACCCCAACAAGGGATATCATCTGGAGTTTGTGTGCGAGCATGAAGCCCAGGCATTGCAGATACGGCAGGTTATCTGCAGCTTTGAAATCGACGCCAAAATCGTGAGACGTAAAAAGTATTATGTGGTATATTTAAAGGAGAGCGAAAGCCTTGTGGACCTTTTAAATGTGATGGGCGCCCATGTGTCGCTGATGCAGCTTGAAAGCCTTCGGGTGGAAAAGGAGGTCCGAAATTTTGTCAACAGACAGGTCAACTGCGAGGCCGCCAACATCACAAAAACCGTGAAGGCGGCGGGCGGGCAGATAGAAGATATTCTGTTTTTACAGAAGCATTACGGCCTGTCGAATCTGCCGGAGGCGTTGCGGCAGATGGCGGAGGTCCGGCTCGAGCATCCGGAAAGCTCCTTATCGGAGCTGGGAGGTTACCTTAATCCGCCGGTAGGTAAATCCGGCGTAAACCATAGATTGAGAAAACTCGGCGAGATAGCGCGGCAGGTGGCAGGCCGTACGGAATGAGCCGGGAAAACAGGCAGGGCTGACAGGCATATCTCTGCATGACGGCCGGGAAGATTAAGGGATAAGGAGGAGATATTATGATTGAAAAGTCTATCAAAATTGAATTGAACGGGGGTCTGGAGGCCAGACCGGTCGCCATGCTGGTTCAGGTGGCAAGTCAGCACGAAAGCTCCGTTTATATTCAGTCGGAAGGGAAAAAGGTGAACGCCAAGAGCATTATGGGGATGATGAGCCTTGCCCTCAATTCCGGCGAGTCCGTTACTGTTGTTGCGGACGGAAAGGACGAGCAGGAGGCAATGCAGTCCATTGAAGAGTATTTGAGCGGCGGCAGACAGTAGGATTTTCATATGACAGAAAAGAAAAAAATGCTTTTCATCTACAATCCAAGAGCCGGAAAAGCCAAAATCAGAAGTAACCTTCTGGACATCATAGATATTTTTACCAAAGCCGGCTTCGAGGTTACCGCTTACCCTACCCAGATGAAAGGGGACGGCATTCAGGCGGTGAAGGAACGCAGATTTGGATTCTATGACATTATTGTCTGCAGCGGAGGCGACGGGACGCTGGACGAAGTGGTGTCCGGCATGATGCAGTGCGAGCGGAGAATTCCTATCGGGTATGTACCGGCGGGGAGCACCAATGATTTTGCCAACAGCCTTCATATCCCCAGAGATATGATTCGCGCGGCGGAGGCAATTATAGAGGGAAAGACCTTTAACTGCGACATCGGCGCATTTAACGATGATTTCTTTGTCTATATTGCGGCGTTCGGGCTTTTTACGGACGTTTCCTATGAGACGCCCCAGGATATCAAGAATGTGCTGGGCCACATGGCATATATTCTTGAGGGGATGCGCAGGCTCCCCGGCGTCAGGTCCTGCCGGATGAAGGTGGAGAGCGAGGAGCTTACAGTGGAAGCCGAATTTTTATTCGGTATGATTACCAATTCCACTTCCGTGGGAGGATTTAAGCGCATTACCGGCAAATATGTACAGCTGGACGACGGGGAATTTGAGGTCGTGCTTATCAAAAAGCCGGCCAGCCCCATGGAGCTTAATCTGGTCATGGCGGCGCTGATTAACCGCAATGTCAACACGGACTGTATGTACTGCTTTAAAACCTCGTCCCTCAAAATCACTTCCGGGGAGGAGGTTGCCTGGACCCTTGACGGCGAGTTCGGGGGAAGGCATAAGGAAGTGGATATCCGAAACCTGAAACAGGCCCTTGCTATCAGGGTGCCGGAATCATGATTTCCTTTGCATTTTTATGGAAATCTGCTATAATGTACTCATAAAAAATAAAGATTATATGAAAGAGAGGATGATTAGAAATGCCATTAGTAACAACAACTGAAATGTTTAAAAAGGCCTATGACGGCGGGTATGCTATCGGAGCTTTCAATGTGAACAATATGGAAATCGTTCAGGCGATTACCGAGGCGGCTGACGAGCTGAAATCCCCTATCATTCTTCAGTGCTCCTCAGGCGCAAGAAAGTATGCAAAGCATGCTTATCTGGTACACCTTGTAAAAGCAGCTCTGGAAGAGACCAATATTCCGATTGCATTGCATCTGGACCATGGCGGAGATTTTGAAATCTGCAAACAGTGTATCGACGGTGGCTTTACTTCCGTTATGATTGACGGTTCTTCACTTTCTTATGAAGATAATATCGCCGTTTCCAAGAAGGTTGCCGATTACGCTCATGAGAGAGGCGTTGTGGTAGAGGCGGAGCTTGGAACACTTGCAGGCGTTGAGGACGACGTGAAGGTAGAGCACGGCTCAGAATCCTATACACAGCCCGACCAGGTTGAGGATTTCGTGAACAGGACAGGCGTTGATTCCCTGGCGATTGCCATCGGAACAAGCCACGGCGCTTACAAATTCAAACCCGGCCAGAAGCCCCAGCTTCGTTTTGATATTCTTGATGAAGTGACAAAGAGACTTCCGGGATTCCCGATTGTTCTTCACGGCGCTTCCTCCGTACTTCCCAAGTACGTGGATATCATCAATGCAAACGGCGGAAAGCTGGAAGACGCCATCGGTATTCCTGAAGACATGCTTCGTCAGGCTGCAAGGTCTGCCGTATGTAAGATTAACATTGACTCTGACTTACGTCTTGGTCTGACAGCCGGTATCAGAGAGCATATGGCTCTTCATCCCGACCACTTCGACCCCAGACAGTATCTGACGGACGCCCGCGCTTATGTGAAGGAAGTTGTGGCTCATAAGATTACCACAGTTCTTGGCTCTGAAGGAAAGGCCTGAGATTAAAACAGAATTGAAAGAGGCAACATAAATAAGCCGCCGCACTCATTCAAAAAGTGCGGCGGCTTTTATTCCTGTGAGCAACGAACCAGGTGGATGCAAAGCATCCGTTTGGCGGAAATAAGCTGGCTCGCAAAGTGTGACAGCGTTCGTCCCTGCGTGTAGCGAGCCAGGCCGGCCTGCATATTTTTTGCAAATCCTTATTCCGTTTCCAGTGTCTCCTCCTGCATTTTCTGAATGGCAGGGTCAAAGGAAAGCATTGGCGTTACCACAGTATCCTGAGCTCCGGCGGATTTTTTCAGCTTGCGGTTTATGTAGTTTCCGGTGATTGCAAACACTGTTCCCGAAAGAGCCAGCACGCCAATCAGGTTGGGAATCGCCATCAGGGCGTTTAAGGTATCCGCAATTTCCCACGCCAGGTCAAAGCTCATGGTCGCGCCGAACACAATGCAGACTATAAAAATGACCTTGTAAACAATGGTTGCCTTTGTGCCGAACAGATACTCGCAGGACTTGGTTCCGTAAAAGGACCAGCCCAGAACCGTTGAAAAGGCAAACAGGCAGATGGCAACCGCCACGAATCCGCCGGCCAGAGTGCCAAGGCCCTCCGACAGCGCCTCGCTTACAAGGGAAGCGCCTGTGGCGGAGCTTAAAACCTCGCCGGTATCCAAATCAATCAGCCCGGAGCTCAAAACGGTGAAAGCCGTCAGGGTACATACCACAATGGTGTCAAAGAACACCTCAAAGATGCCCCACATACCCTGAACCACCGGTTCCTTTACGTTGGAAGCGGAATGCACCATAACCGAAGAACCGAGCCCGGCTTCATTGGAGAACACCCCTCTCTTAAATCCCATGGTCATGGCCTGCTTAATCATCATGCCTACGGTTGCGCCTGCAATGGGGCGGAGCCCGAAAGCATTGGCAAAAATAGCGGCAAATACCGCGGGCACGGAGGTGATATTTAAAATCAGCACAATCACCGTCCCGAGTATGTAGGCGCATGCCATAAAGGGCACAATCTTTTCCGTTACGCTTCCGATAGCCTTAATACCGCCCAAAACCACCAGAGCGGCGATTACCGCAATGATGATTCCCGTTGCCAGGGGCGGAATCTGAAAGGTATCCTCCATGGAGCTTGCAATTTCATGTACCTGCGTCATGTTTCCGATACCGAAGGAGGCAAAAACGCAGAAAAGGGAAAATAAAACGGCAAGAGGCTTTGCCAGAACGCCAATCACCTTTTTCCCCTTAAGGCCGTCCTGGAGATAATACATGGCGCCGCCCGACCATTCGCCTTTCGGGTTTTTGCGACGGTAATAAATGCCCAGCACATTTTCAGAGTAGTTGGTCATCATGCCGAACAGGGCGGAAAGCCACATCCAGAACACGGCCCCCGCGCCGCCGGTGATGATGGCGCCCGCAACGCCGGCAATGTTGCCCACGCCGATAGTGGCCGCAAGGGCGGTGGAAAGGGCCTGAAACTGGGAAATGGAGCTTTCCTCCTTTCCGGTATGCGCCGTCACATGTTTCTTTTTGAAAATGGCAAGGAACGTCTCGTTCATCCAGTGCTTGATATGCGTAATCTGGAAAAATTTCATTCCCGCCGTCAGATAGATGCCTGTGCCGATAATCAGTATCAGCATGGGAATTCCCCATACAACGCCGTTTATGGCATTGTTCACATTTGAAATTGTACTCATAATGTTTTCCATAATCTCTCTCCTCTCATATGAAAATCGGGCAGGGGAAGCTTTTCTCCCCTTCCCGCCGCGCGGTCCGTGCGCCACTTTAGTGGAACCTTCCTCTGCATGGGCCTGCGTATAAAAAAGAGAATTTGCCCGCATGGGAAATCCTCTTTGATTCTTCTCTTACTATACAGGAAAATTGCGGGAAATACAAGAAAAAATTTGATGGGTAAAATGCCCTATAAAAAGGGAGGATGCCAGATAAGCTTCCGCTTATCTGGCATTTATTATGAAAAAGTTATTAATAAATCAGTTACTTGAGGTTTTCGTTGTTCAGGTTTGTTTCTTTGTTGTATCTGATGATATAAGTATATGATAGAGAAATGTCAAAAGAATGTTATCTGAATTAAGTTTTTGAAAATTATATATGAACAGAATATGAACATGAGGGCGTATAACGGGGCGGTCACACGGAAATCAATTTTCGGGCTGAGCCACTCTCTGGCAGCATACGCGCTCTTCGGAATATGAAAATTGATTTCCGCGAGGCAGCCGAATTGTGAATTGACCGTAAAAAGCGGGAATGCTATACTGAAATTCCAGAGTAATGACGGCGGCGGACAAAGAGTAGCGGACGGAAAGGCCGGTTGGTATGCGCCGCAGAGCGGGTCAGGGAAGAATTCGGATATTTTCAGAAAGGGACAGGATGAGCAGTATGAAAGAAAAAACTGAAATTTATAAAAGAAACCCGTTTCCGGGAAGTTTATCGGAGGAGGAGAGTGTCAGGGAAAAGGAACACCGGAAGGTGATTCGCCGGGCAGCGGCGGAAGGGATGGTTCTGCTTGCCAACGACGGCGTGCTGCCCCTTGCCGAAAATCAAAAGGCGGCTTTGTACGGCGGCGGAGCCAGATACACGGTTGTCGGCGGAACCGGCTCCGGGATGGTGAATTACCGCAGCGCGGTCAGCATTGAAGAAGGGCTTAAAAATGCCGGAATTGAAATCACGTCGCGGGAGTGGCTGGAGGATTATAGCAAAAAGTATGAACTGTGCAGAGAGGAATGGAAGAAGCATATTTACGATATTTCCATTCCCGGGGATGCCGATTCGCTGTACCGGGCTCACGCGGCAAATCCTCTGGTGATGCCAAAGGGCGGGCAGATTGAAAAAATACAGGGAACAGATACGGCAATCTATGTAATCAGCCGGATTTCCGGCGAGGGAGCGGACAGAAAAGCCGGGGCAGGGGATTACTATCTTTCCGGTCAGGAAACAGAGGAACTGGAGCGGATTTGCAGTCTTTATCCCAGGGTCGTCGTGATATTGAACACAGGCGGCGTCATTGACTTGAGCTTTATGGATGAAATGAATATAGGGGCGCTGCTTGTAATGTCCCAGGCCGGGATGGAAAGCGGGAACGCCCTTGCCGACGTGCTTACAGGGAAGGTAAATCCCTGCGGAAGGCTGACGGACAGCTGGGCGTATCATTATGAGGATTATCCTTCCAGTAAAAATTTCAGCCACAATAACGGAAATGTGATTGAGGAAAAATACGAGGACGGCATCTACGTGGGATACCGGTACTTTGACAGCTTTGGCATAAAGCCGCGGTATTGCTTCGGGTACGGCCGCTCCTACACCTCCTTTGTCATAGAGGCGGAATCTGTGGCTGTAAGGGAGAATAAAGCGGAAATTCTTTTGTCCGTCAAAAATACCGGCATGGCGGCGGGAAAAGAGGTGGTGCAGATTTACGCCTCCTGCCCCGGAACCATGCTCCAAAAGGAATTAAAGCGTCTTGTGGCATACGGAAAAACCGGTGTGATTCCGGCGGGAGGCAGCGGGAAAATTCGCCTGAAATTCGACCTTTGCCTGCTGGAGGCTTTTCACGGCGGAAAATCGGCATGGCTCATGGAAGAAGGGGAGTACTATCTGCTTGCGGGAGATTGTGCGGAAAACGTATGGCCCATCGCCAGTTTAAACGTAAAAGAGACAGTTGAAACGGAAAAGGTTCGGGAAATCTGTCCTCTGCTGGACGCCTTAAAGGAAATTGAGCCGGATAACTCCTATCTTTTGTCAGAAAGGCAGAAGATGAAAGCAATATGCGAGGAAAAGGAGCTGCCCCAAATTGCTGTTGTCCCGGCGGCAAGAAAAGGAAGGGGCGCAGAGCCTGACGCCCCGGCAGCTTCTCCGGCAAAGCAGGCTCTTGAAAAACTGTCAACCGAGCAGAAGATACAGCTTGTGTGCGGACGCCCCAAGGAGGGAGCGGCGGAGATTATCGGAGCGGCGGCCGTGCAGGTGCCGGGAGCAGCGGGAGAGACGGTATCCCTTCAAATGCAGGACGGGGACGTGGCCGGTCTGATACTGGCTGACGGGCCTGCCGGCCTGCGCCTGCAAAAGCGTTATGAGGAAAACAAAAAGACAGGGGAAATTTATACGCTGAGCCGGTATGAAAGCCTGGAAAACCGCATATTCGGAACGGAATTTCTGCATGAAGATACCATAAAGCATTATCAATACTGCAGCGCTATTCCGGTGGGTACGCTGCTTGCGCAGACCTTTGACGCGGAGCTGATGGAGGAAATTGGAGCACTTATCGGCAGAGAAATGAAAGAATTCGGGGTGACATTGTGGCTTGCCCCTGGTATGAATATCCACAGAAATCCCCTGTGCGGAAGAAATTTTGAATACTACTCGGAAGACCCTCTTGTGAGCGGAAAGATGGCCGCCGCAATTACGAGAGGCGTGCAGTCCCTTCCCGGTATCGGCACAACCGTCAAGCATTTTGCCTGCAATAATCAGGAGGAAAACAGGAGAGGCGTTTCCAGCATTGTTTCCCAGAGAGCGCTTCGGGAAATTTATCTGAAAGGATTTGAAATTGCAATTAAGGAGTCGCAGCCCATGGCAATCATGACCTCTTATAATAAGGTCAACAGCGTCCACACGGCAAACAGCTACGATTTATGTACAGAGGCAGCCAGAAAGGAATGGGGATTTGAGGGAATCATCATGACGGACTGGACCACCACCAACGCCGGCGGGGGCTGTTCGGCTGCCAAATGCCTTGCGGCGGGAAACGATTTGATTATGCCGGGAACGCTTTCCGACCGGAAGGAAATTCTGGACGCTGTCCATGGCCTTGGCGCACAGTTTCTGGATATCAGATACCTGGATGAATGCGTCTTAAGAATGCTTAAGGTTATTTTTGCATCGGACGCCTGCGAAGGGGCGGAGAGCTGGCTGGCGGATAAGGAAACGGATTGTACCATGGAACAGGAATAGAAGGAAGCGACATGGGTAAAGGAGCCATGGCGCTGCCGGGGATGACTTGCCGTGCAGAATCAGGAGGAAGCAGGGGATTGAAAATTCGAAAAAATCTGATAAATCTGTTATTCATTTTATTTTTAACGGCTGCAGACCAGTTTACAAAACGCCTTGCAGTCGGGGCGCTCAAGGGAAGCGAAAATATTGTGCTGATAAAAGGGATTCTTGAGCTGGAATATTTTGAGAATTTCGGGGCGGCCTTTAATTCCCTTGTGGGGAAAAGGATTTTGCTCATCCTTATGACGGTTTTGCTCAGCGCCTTTTTAATATGGAAATTATTCCGCCTGCCGGACAAAAAGAGATATACCGGGATGCGCGTCTGTCTTTGCCTGGCGGCGGGCGGTGCGCTGGGAAATCTGCTTGACAGGATTGCAAGGGGATATGTTGTGGACTTTATTTACTTTACGCCCATTAACTTTCCAAAGTTTAATTTTGCGGATATCTGTGTGACCGGCGGGGTTATTGCGCTGGGGGTGCTGCTGATGTTTTATTACAGGGACGAGGAGGTTGACTTTTTGCTGAGTTTTAGGGGGAAAGGGTGAAATAAAGAAGTCAGGAAAAAAATCATAAAAAAACAGAGACAGTAATTGCCCGCAAAATGCAGGAACAGCTTTGTGCATTTTGCGGGCAATTTTATTTATTCCCGCCGAGGGCTGCGTTTTCTATAATGAATTTGAAAGAGCAGATGAACAGCTTTATCAATTTGTTTTATGGTTCGTGAAAGAAAAAGGAGGTCGAAGATTATGAGGGAAAAAATAAGCTGGAACAGGGATTGGAGATTTCATGAAGGAGATATCTCCGTGCCGGTTCAGGTATATAAGGGGGCGAGTTATATGCAGGCGAAAACGGAGAGGGAAAAGACAGGTCCCGGAGCATGGCTGTATCCGGACTCCCCGGACAGTTATGAGGAGGAGGGGATGCTTCCTTCTGAAAAGTGGAAATATGTAACACTTCCCCATGACTATATTATTGGACAGATTCCCAATGCTGAGAATAATAATGCATTAGGATATTTCAGATATGGAAATGCCTGGTATCGGAAGCATTTTACGCTGGATGAAGCGGATAAGGACAGGAGGCTCTCCGTATATTTTGAGGGGATTGCCGTGGAATCCACCATTTATGTTAACGGCTGCCTGATAAAAAGAAATTTCTGCGGTTATACTTCTTTTGAGGTGGATATTACAGATTTTGTACGTTTTGACAGGGAAAACGTGTTGGCTGTTTATGTGGATGCTACAAGTACCCATGAGGGATGGTGGTATGAGGGAGCAGGAATTTATCGTCCTGTCTGGCTGATAAAGACGGAAAAGGTCTATATAGATTTGTGGGGAGTCTATGTAAGGCCGGTATATGATGAAGCGGCGGGAATGTGGAATACCAGTCTGGAGGTGACTCTTTGCAATTCAGGGATACAGGACAGGAAAGTGCAGGTGATAAACAGGATATTGTCACCGGAGGGAAAATGTGTCTGCACAACTTCGGATGAGGCTGTAGTACTGGCGGGAGAAGATATTAAATGTAAAACAGATTTTACAATAAAAGAACCGTTTTTGTGGGATGTGGATAATCCGTATCAGTATACGGTGGCGACACAGGTGGAGGATGCCGGATGCCAGATAGACAGTATGCAGACCAGGTTCGGGTTTCGCACTCTGCGGTTTGACGCTGAGAAAGGGTTTTTCTTAAACGGCAGGCATGTGCTGATTAAGGGAGTATGCTGCCATCAGGATTATGGGCTTACCGGAAAGGTGCTGCCCGAGAGGGTAGCCGGATACCGGCTGAAGCTTTTAAAGGAAATGGGAGTAAACGGTTACCGTACCTCCCACTATCCGCACAGTGAGGCTGCCATGGACGCTTTGGACGAAATGGGATTTCTGGTGATGGACGAGACACGGTGGTTTTCTTCCTCTGAGGAGGGAAGGGCTCAGCTGGAAATGCTGGTAAAACGGGACAGAAACCGTCCCTCTGTTATTCTCTGGTCCATTGCAAATGAAGAACCCTTAAGCAAAACGGAGGCCGGAATAAAAATTACCCGTTCCCTGCGAACACTGGTGAAACGGATGGACCCGGACAGACCGGTCACCGCGGCAATCTCCACGGACCCGCTTCATGCGCCGGCGGCCGGGGAGCTGGACGTGTTGGGCATCAACTATAATTTGGAGCAATATGATGAGATTCACAGAAAGTTTCCCGCCCTTCCCATTGTAGCGTCGGAATGCTGCGCCACAGGAACGACCCGGGGATGGTATGGACAGGACGATGAGAGCAGGGGCTATCTTTATGGGTATGACAGAGACACCAATGAATGGTTCAGAGGAAGGGAACATACATGGCGTTTCCTTACACAAAGACCCTACGTTATGGGATGTTTCCAGTGGGCGGGAATCGAGCACAGGGGAGAAACCATCTGGCCAAGGCTTTGCTCGCAGTCCGGGGCAATTGATTTGTATCTGCAGAAAAAGGATGCGTTTTATCAAAATCAGTCTCACTGGTGCGACAATCCTATGATTCATCTTTTGCCGCACTGGAACTGGGGAGGGCAGGAGGAAGAAGAAATTCTGGTATATGCCTATACAAACTGTGAGGAGGCGGAACTTTTCTTAAATGGAAGAAGTCTGGGAAGACAGGAAATTGCCAGACCGGGACATGGAGAATGGCGGGTTCCCTATGAGGCGGGAAAGCTGTATGTGAAAGGCTTTCGGGAAGGTAAATGTGCGGCAGAGGATATGCGGGAGACTACGGGGAAGGCCGTCAGGTTAAAGCTCCATGTGGACGAGGGAGAGCAAATTTGGGCGGACGGCGCGGACGTGGCGATTCTGAGCTGTTATTGCGTGGATGAAAAGGGAAGGGAAGTGCCGGATGCTTCTTTCGAGATTTCCTTTGAGTCGGAGGGACCGGGAAAAATCGAGGCTACAGGCTCAGATGTCAGCGACCATATACCGCCGGCTTTTCCGGTGCGTCGGATGAGGGCCGGACGGTGCTCCATCCTCGTGAGAGCCGGAGAGGAAGCGGGAGAAATCAAAATTCGCGCCAGGGCGGAAGGACTTCTTCCCGGGTGTGCGAAAGTGATGTCGTGCGATTGCCGGGAAATCCTTAAGTCTTGACAAAATCACAATAAAAGATATAAATATATAGAAAAAATATTCGAAATGCCGACTAAAATGCGAAAAATATTCCTGTGATGACAAAACATGTACAGCAATTTTGTCTATATATTAAACAGGTTTATGTATTTTAAACAGAGCGGGAAACAGGTATAGTGATAGCACAGGCCGGTAATGGAAACTAGAATTATAATTCTGATATTTTACCTGAGAGGAAAACGAAAGAAAAAGTTGTTTTTTAAAAGAAAGGAGAAAAGTATGAAAAAGTCAATAGCGATTTTGCTGACAGGAATGTTGATGGCAGGGCTGCTGTCAGGCTGCGGAGGAGGAGCGGATAGTTCCCCTGAGGATGCTGGAACGGACACGGCGCCTGTAGCTGTGGCAGAAGCGGAAAAGGAGCCGGAGGCTGATGCCGGAACAGTGAAGGAAGCGGACGCGGTTTCTGCTGCTTCAGGTTCTATAGAGGTGGAGGTTACCTTTACTGACCAGGATTTGGAGAAGTTTCAGGCAATTGTAGATGGTTTCGTGGCAGAAAGCGGAATCAATGTGGAGCTGGTTGCACCGGGCGCAGACTATGAAACGGTAATGAAGACAAGAATGGCGTCGGGAGACCTTCCAGATGTATGGGAGACCCATGGATGGTCTGTGATGCGTTATTCTGAATATTTACGTCCCTTAAATGACCAGCCCTGGTTTGACAAAATCGACCCTGCAGCAATGGGTGTAGTGGAGGCTTCTGACGGCAATATTTATGTTCTTCCGGTTTCCCAGGTGGTATCCGGCGTGATTTACAATGCAGATACTCTTAAGGAGGCAGGAGTGAATCCTGAGGATATCCGTACACTGGAGGATTTCGAAGCCACTTGTGAGAAAATTAAAGCTTTAGGAAAAACTCCGATTCATATTGGCGGAAAGGACAGCGGAAATGCGGCAGGCTTTCTTGGCTCTATTGCGCCGGCAATGCTTACGGACGAGGGCTGTATCTATCCTAACGGAGACGAATTAAAGAACGGAACCTTTGACTGGGAACAGTATGGCACACCGGTAATGCAGAAAATTGCGGATTATGTAAATAACGGTTATATCAATGTGGACTTTACTACGGCGGATACCAAGACAATGCAGACTGCTCTGGGAGCCGGAGACTGCGGTTTTGTATTCCGTAATACGCCGAATATTGTAAATGCAAGAAATTATGTGGAAGGCTGTAATGTAGGTATTATCCCTATTCCCTCATCCACAGAGGAAGGAAAATCTTCTTTCAGAATCGGTGAAGGGACATGTCTTGGAATCTGGAAGGATACAGAAAATTATGATGCGGCGGCGGCATTTCTGGAATATTTAGCCCGCCCGGAGGTTGCAAAAGCAATTTGCCTGATTAATGGCTCCGTGCCGGCGTTGGTAGATGTGAACGTGGACGACGACTATGCGGTGACCGCTTTCCATACGGCTCAGCAACAGTTCGACGGCGACCTGTATTACGATAATATATTTGACAGAGAATATTTCCCCAGCGGAATGTGGGGAGTAATGGCAGACTCGGTGACAGAAGTGGTTATGGACCCGACGGAAGCAGGCGTTGCCTCCAGTGTGAAGATTCTTGAGGAAAATTATCTGGAGAAGTATGCGGAAGCAAAGGCACAGTAGGATGACCTGAAAAATAAAATAGCCCCGGCATTCGTAACCTTGTGATGCCGGGGTTTTTATTCCACGGAGGTGAACGATTGAAAAAAAGAAACAGACAAATGAATTTATTTTACATTCCGGCGGTTGCTCTGATGGCGTTGTTTGTCGTTTATCCGTTTTTCCGGGCCATTTTGATATCCTTCTGTAAATGGAACGGCTATTCCGAAAACATACGGTTTGTAGGGCTGGACAATTATATTTACATGATGACTGACAGAAAATTCTGGAATGCTTTTGGAAATACCCTGCTTTATGGATTTGGTTCTACCTTTCTTCAGAATGTGTTCGGACTGGCATTTGCATTGCTGGTCAATTCCAGATTTAAAGGAAACAAGATTGTCAGAACAGTGGTGTATATGCCAATTATGATTTCCAGTCTGATTATGGGCTATATTATGTATTATTTTCTGGTTTTTGACAACGGCGTACTCAACGATATCATCGGATGGTTCGGGAAGGAGCCTCAAAACTGGCTGGGAAATCCGGTGGTGGGGCGGGTGGCCATTACGCTGATTAATTCCTGGCAGTATGTGGGAAACAGCATGATAATTTACCTGGCAGGCCTGCAGAATATTCCCCAGATGTATTATGAGGCGGCGACCATTGATGGCGCGGGGAAATGGGCCAGCTTCAAAAGGATTACCATGCCGCTTTTGGTACCGTCCATTTCATCGGCTGTGATTTTAAATCTGATTGGCGGTCTGAAGCTGTATGATTTGGTGGTATCTCTCACCAATGGCGGTCCGGGCTATACCACTCACTCGGTTATGTCTTATATCAGCAATCAGTATTTTACGCAGGAAAAGGCAGGTTATTCAGCGGCAATAGGAATTTTTATCTTTCTGTTTATTGTGTTGGTATCCGCCATAGGGAATCACTATTTTGCAGGAAAGGAAGTGGATATGTAGATGAAAATAAAGAAAACAAAGAACAGATACCTGCATCGCTCCAACTGGTGGAAATATCTGCTCAGCGTTGTTATCGTAGGAATTTACCTGCTTCCGATTTTTGTAATTGTCGTCACTTCCTTAAAGCCTGTGACAGATAATTCCTCAAGGCTGGCGCTTCCGGAAGTGATTTACTGGGGAAACTACCTGAAAGCGTTTAATGCGGGCGGTCTTCTGAATGCAATTAAAAATACCATGATTATTACTTTTTTCGTGGTAGTAATTGAAGTATTTGCAGGATGTATGGGAGCGTATCCGCTGGCAAGGAACCGCTCCCGGCTGAACAAGGTGGTAAAGGCGTTGATTATGGGAGTAATGATGGTTCCGGGTCTGTCTATTGTGGTAGGTGTATATTCCACACTGGTAAATCTTCATGCAATATCCACCTACTGGGGAATTATCATTGTGACGGCTGCATTTGGCCTGCCCCTCTCCATTTACCTGTATTCTAATTTTATCTCATCGATTCCAGGGACTCTGGATGAGGCGGCGGCTATCGACGGCGCAGGAGCGGCACAGACCTTTTTACACATTATTCTTCCGCAGCTCAAACCGGTAACCGTGTCCGTAATTATTATGAAAGGCGTAGGGGCGTGGAATGAATATGGTTATTCCCTCTATATTCTGCAAAAACCGCAGATGTATAATATCACGCTGACCATTAAGCAGTTCTTTGCAGAAAGTATGAATGATTTGAATGCGGCGGCGGCCGGAGCGGTTCTTGGAATCCTGCCGGTTATCGTTATTTATCTGTTCCTGCAAAAATATTTTATTCAGGGCTCTCTGGACAGTGCGGTTAAGGGGTAGATAACAAAGTAAACAGAAAATAAAACAATGCCGGTTGGCGGAAGAAGGAGGAGAAAACATGGTTAAGATAGCTTTCATAGGAGCCGGGAGCACTATATTTGCAAGAAACGTTCTGGGAGACTGTATGTGTACGCCGTCGCTTCGGGACGCGCAGATTGCGTTGTATGACATTGACGGGGTAAGGCTTGAGGAATCACAGGTGATTCTGGAGGGAATCAATCGGAATGTAAATGAATCCCGGGCGCAGATACGGACTTATCTTGGAGAGGAAAATCGCAGAGAAGCTCTTGAAGGGGCGGATTTTGTGGTGTGCGCGGTGCGCGTGGGAATGCAGGAGCACGGACTGATTGATTTTGAGATTCCGAAAAAGTATGGTTACAGACAAACCATAGCGGATACCCTTGGAATCGGAGGTCTGATGCGGGGACTTCGTACCATTCCATTGATGGAGGAGTTTGCACGGGATATGGAGGAGGTCTGCCCGGATGCCCTGTTGCTCAATTATGTGAATCCTATGGCGATTGTCACAGGATATCTGCAGCGTTATACAAAAGTGAGGACGGTTGGACTGTGTCACAGCGTACAGGTGTGCTCGGAAAAGCTGCTTAAGTCGCTGGACATGGAAGAAAAGCTGGAGGGCCGCAGGGAGACGATTTTCGGGATTAATCATATGGCGTGGCTGCTGGATATCCGGGATAAGGAGGGGCAGAATTTGTATCCTGAAATCAGGGAAAGGGCAAAGCGTAAAAATCTTGAAAAGCACGAGGATATGGTGCGGTTCGACTACATAGACAAGCTGGGCTATTACTGTACAGAATCCAGTGAACACAATGCGGAATATAATCCCTTTTACATAAAGAGCCGTTACCCAGGGCTGATTGAGAAATTCCAGATACCGCTGGACGCATCCCCTGAACGGTGCCGGAAGATTATCGAGGGCTGGGAGGAGGAAAAGGAGAAAATATTGGACGGCGGTCAGATTACCCATGAGCGCTCTAAGGAATACGCCTCGAGAATTATGGAGGCAGTAACCACGGGAGAGCCTGCAAAGATTGCCGGAAACGTGATTAACAACGGTCTGATTGAGAATCTGGTGCCAGACGCCTGCGTGGAAGTACCCTGTCTGGTTGACGGCGAGGGCGTCCATCCCTGCAAAATGGGGAGGCTTCCCGTCCATCTGGCCGGAATGAATATGACGAATATCAACATGCAGCTTATGGCGATAGAGGCGGCAAGAAGCAGGAAAAAAGAAGATATTTACCGCGCGGCGATGCTGGACCCGCATACGGCTGCGGAGCTTAGCATCGACGATATCAGAAGACTGTGCGACGAACTGATAGAAGCTCATGGGGAATTAATGGAAATGTATTCTTAAAACCGCTTAGTTTTTATTTCGAAATTCCGAAGGACTGCTTCCCGTATACTTTCGGAACAGACGGCTGAAGTACAGCGGGTTATCGTAGCCCACGGCAAAGGAAATCTCCGATACGGAGAAATTGCTGGTCAGAAGAAGGTTTCTTGCCCGCTCCATGCGGAGCCGGATAAGATAAGTATGGGGGGAATAACCGGTGTATTCTTTAAATTTGCGTATGAAATAATAGGAACTCATGCCGCTTAAAGCGGCATATTCGTCCACGCTGCGGTTAATTTGATACTCGTTGTGCATCAGTTCTATAACAGGAATAAAAGCTTCATACTGAACCATATCAGGAACATGCTGACGGAGGAGATTACGGGAAATAATGCAGATAAGTTCCTGAAAATAAGCCACAGTCATGAGGGTATAGTTGTAGGAACGAAACTGCAGCTCTCGCACCAGCTTCATGATGAGGTCGGGAAAAGCAGGTTCATCGCCAAGCTGGTAAACACACTGGTCCCAGAGGTTGTTCTGGCGCAGAAGTGTTTCTATGCAGACGCCGGTAAAATGAATCCAGTAAACTACCGTAGGGCAGGAAGAATAGTAAGAATAGTGCTGAACCTCACCAGGTTTATATAAAACCATGCTTCCTTTGCCAAGGACAGTGGCTTTTCCGTCAAAATAAAAATCGGCGGCCCCTTTCTGGATGTAAATCAGCTGGTAATCCATCCGGCCCTGAGGGCGCAGAATAGTGACGCGTTTTTCATCATGGTCATAATAATTATAACCACAGCTGTTTACGCAGATGGGCTCCTGAGAAACCCGTTCAGAATTAAAAGGATTTTCGCCGCTGACGACATGAAAGCCGCCATCCTTCACATTAATTATTTTGCTATTCATAGTAAGCCTCCTGGATAGTTATCATTTTAGAGGAACGGTTATTTTCTGTCAATAGAGGAAATAGCAATTTTGTGTATATATAGAACAGGCCAGTGAATTTTCAAAGGACAGGATATAACGTATACTGTGGATAATCCCGGGTAACAGAAACACTGTAAATAAAATCCATTTAACTAATCAATCTGGTTTTCAATACCGTTTATGCGGTAAGAGGGGAGAGAAGATGCTTCAATACCATGTAACAATAGGATTAGCGCCAATGCGCAGGGATGTTACGCCAAGACCGGGGATTTTCAACTGGGAAAGGGCGGAGGAGAGAGGACGTCGCATAGTGGATTACATAGAAAACCACTATGCGGAAGAACATGTATCCTTTGTGGATTTAAAAGGGATTAATCCGGTGGACGTGATGTACAGCGAAGCGGACGCGGATGCGGTAATTGAACGGTTCCGGGAGGCGCAGGTGGACGGCATCGTATTGATAAACTGCAATTTTGGTAATGAGGAGATTGCAGGGAGGATTGCCCATACACTGGGAAAACCGGTACTTTTGTGGGCGCCTTTAGACGATGTATTTGAGCCGGACGGAACCAGATACACAGACAGCCAGTGCGGAATCTTTGGTGTGTCCAGGCAGCTTCAACGACTGAATGTTCCTTTCAGTTATGTGGAAAACTGCCGGGTGGAGGAGGATGCGTTCAGGGACGGTCTGGACCGGTTTATCCGGGTAGCCTGTATGGTAAAAAATTTTACAGGCCTCCGCGTAGGGCAGGTGGGAATGAGACCGAAGCCCTTCTGCTCGGTGATTTACAATGAGGGAGAGCTGATGCAGAAATTTGGCGTTCAGATAATCCCAATTAATATGGCGGTAATTATTGATAAATTTAACAGAATATTGAAGGAAAACCGGGAGGAACTGAAAAGGGGCGCGGAGCTGCTTGGAGAAAGGTATGAGGTAGACGAACTTTCCGAACCGAATCTGGAGAAAATATATACTTTTGTTTTATTGTACCGGGAATTGTTTGAGGAATACCGGCTGGATGTGTGTGCGTCGGAATGCTGGACTTCCATGCAGCTTGGGCTAAACGCCATGCCTTGTACTGCTTTCAGCATTCTGGCTGACGAGGGGTATGTGATTGCCTGCGAAACAGACGTACACGCGGCAATTTCCATGGCGCTGCTTTCCTGTGCCGTCCTGGGGAAGAAGCGGCCGTTCCTCGGAGAATTCACTGTAAAAAATCCCGAAGATGGAAATTCTGAACTTTTATGGCATTGCGGTCCTTTTGCCTACTCTCTCAAAAAGGAAGGAGAAAAGGCAAAAATGGTAAATATGCGTCAGTGGTTTCAGTTAAAAGACGGAAATTATACGCTGGCCAGAATGGACCAGGAAAACGGAGATTATCGTTTGTTGTGCGGCCAGTGTGGAACAACAGAGGGCCCTTATACTTTTGGCACTTATGTCTGGGCACAGTTCAGGAATTTAAAGAAATGGGAAAAGAAGCTGGTGGAGGGACCCTATATCCATCATATTGCGGAGGTGGAAGGGCAGCATGAGGAGGTTTTGACAGAATTTTGCAAATTTATACCGAAGTTAACAGCAGACCATGTGGAGGAATAATACAGGAGGATTTTAAGAATGTTAGTAAGCTTAAGCGAAATACTGGAGCCTGCCGGGGCGGAGGGCTATGCGGTACCGGCTTTTAATGTCTACAATATGGAGACGGTAATGGGAGTGGCACAGGCGGCAAAAAAGCTGCGTTCTCCGGTAATTTTTCAGGTATACAGCAGACTTTTTGAACAGGGGAAAGGAGATTATCTGGCGCCGGTTATTCTCGAGGCGGTGAAAGGGCTTTCGGTACCGGCTGTCTTTCATCTGGACCATGGCTCGGGACAGGATGCGGTAGTCCGGGCTCTGCGCTGCGGCGCCAGCGGAATTATGATTGATGCGTCGTTAAAACCGCTCAAAGAAAATATGGAGGAAACACGGAAAATAGTGGAGCTGTGCCGGGCGGCGGGTGTGCCTGTGGAAGGCGAGCTGGGGCATATCGGCAGTACGAGGGATGAAACAGCTTCTGAGTTTACACGTGTGGACGAGGCGGTGCAGTTTGTGGAGGAAACGAAAGTGGACGCCCTTGCAGTAATGATTGGAACGGCTCACGGTAAGTATAAGAAGGCTCCGCAGCTGAATCTTCAGCGTGCCGGGGAAATCAGCCGGGCGGTGAAAAAGCCGCTGGTACTCCACGGCGGTTCCGGGGTACCGGACGAACAGGTAAAGGGAGCCATTGCGCAGGGGGTTGCAAAGGTAAACTTCGGTACGGATTTATGTTGCGCCTTTCTTGAAGGGATAAAGAAGACGGCGGAGGGAACGATAGCGATTGATTTGTTTATGAACGAGCCCATTGCAACGGTAAAGGAGTTTGCAATGGAGAAAATCAGATTGTTAGGAGCGGATGGGCATGCATGATATAGTGGGAATTGGAGCCAGTCTTTATGACACGCTGATGGTAGTCCCCGGATATCCAAAAGAGGATACAAAGATGATGGCGGGACGAACCATGGGACAGGGAGGCGGCCCTTGCGCCACAGCTCTTGCGGCCGCCTCAAGGCTGGGTGCGAAAACCGCATACATCGGCATCATGGGAGACGATGCGGCGGGAAGCTTTATGAAGCAGGATTTGGAAAGATACGGTGTGGATACCGGTCTCGTACAGGTAAAAAACGGCTATCTGTCCTATATGTCCTTTATTCTTCTGAATGAGGAAACAGGAAGCCGTACCTGCATCTGGAGCAAGGGAGACATCCCGGCGCTGATACTTTGCGGGAGAGATATCGAGACGATTCAGAACGCCAGAGTGCTTCATCTGGACGGTAATCATTTAGACGCCGCCATTCAGGGAGCAATAGCTGCAAAACAGGCCGGAGTCAAGGTGAGTATGGACGCCGGAGGAAACTATCAGGGAGTGGGGCGGCTTCTTCCTTATGTGGATTATCTGATTCCTTCAGAGGAATTTGTCTGTCAGTTCACCGGAATCAATGATGTTGAGAAGGCGGCGGAACGCTTGTACCGGGAATATATGCCTGAGGTTTTTATCATTACACAGGGGAGCAGAGGCGGCTTTATTTATGACGGGAGCATTCACAGGTATCCGGTATTTCCGGTTCCGGTTTTGGATTCCAACGGTGCCGGGGACGTTTTTCACGGGGCGTTTATTACTGCCTATACGGAAGGGACATCCGTAGAAGAAGCGGCGGCGTTTGCCAGCGCGGTATCCGCCTTGAAATGCAGCCGGCTGGGCGGACGAAAGAGTGTGCCTGACAGAGCGAGCGCGCTTCAGTTTATGAAGCGGAAACAGTTAAAGAGAGGGGAGGAACTGATATATGAAATATGAAGCTTTTATGCCGGAGATGATTCTGACAGAGCTGGAAGATATTGTGGGACAGGAAAATGTGAGTATTGAAGAAGGAGAACGGCTGATTTACGGGGTGGATTACTTCTGGATTGGGAGAATGTGGTCTGACAGAGGGAAAACTCCGCCGATGCCGGACTTCGTGGTTCGTCCGGGGAGTACGAAGGAGGTTTCACAAATACTTAAGATTGCAAATTATTATAAAATTCCTGTACATACCTGGGGCGGAGGCTCCGGTTCCCAGGGGGGCGCGCTTTCCATGGCAGGAGGAATCGCCCTCGATATGAAACGGATGAACCGTCTGATTGCCATAGATGAGGAGAGCAGAACTATCACGGCGGAAACCGGAATGGTGTTCAAAATTCTGGAGGACTACGCCAATGAAAGAGGGTATTCCACTCAACATATTCCTTCCTGTTTAACCTGCGGCACTATAGGGGGCGCGCTGGCTCACAGAGGCATTGGGATTATGTCTACCAAATACGGAAAAATCGACGATATGTGTGTGAATATGGAGGTAGTTCTCCCGAATGGGGATATCATAGAAACGCTTCCTGTACCCAAGCACGCGGCGGGACCTGATTTAAACCAGATTTTTATCGGTTCGGAGGGAACGCTGGGCGTGATTACCAGGGCAACCTTCAAACTGTTTGAGCAGCCGGAAGCCAGGAAATTCAGGGCATTCCTCTTCCCGGATATGACTTCGGGCTTATCAGCGGGAAGGGATATTATGCAGAAAATGAAGCCTTCGATTATGCGGCTCTTTGACGAGGCGGAAACAGTGTCTATCGTTCGTGATGTTCTGGGGGTGGAGCATAAGGGAGCATTTATGAATCTGGCTGTGGAAGGACTTGAGAAGATAGTGGATATCGAAATGGAGGCCATTATTGATATCTGTGCGAAACATAACGGGCAGGATTTGGGGAGTGAGTACGGAGAAAAATGGTATGAGAACAGGATTACCTTTTTTTACCCCGGACATATCATGGACATTCCTCAGATGTTTGGAACCATGGATACGGTTGCAGACTTTGCCCATGTGGAAAAAATCTATTGGGCCATGAAGGAAGCCATAGAGAGCAATTTCCCGAATGTAAGGTTTATTGCCCATTGTTCCCACTGGTATGAATGGGGGACTATGATTTATGACAGGTTTATCTGTGATAATCCGCCGCAGGACCCCAGAGAGGCTATCCGTCTGCACAACAATATCTGGAATACAGGTGTGCGTGCAGCTATGGAAAACGGCGGTGTAATTAACGACCATCACGGTATCGGCCTGAAGCTGTCGCGTCTTATGAAGGAACAGTACGGACCGGCCATGCAGGTGTTTGAGGCACTGAAAAAAGGATTGGACCCCAACGGGATAATGAATCCCTATAAGCTGGGTCTGTAAGGAGGGGGAGCTATGTACAGTGAAAAAGCGTATCATATTGCGGATAATTGCCGGTTTTGCTGGATGTGCCGTCACGTATGTCCCGTAGGGCTGAAGACAGGTAAGGAAATCAATACGCCCCGGGCGAAAGGGCTTTTGGTATCCATGGAAAAAAGAGGATTTGAAATGGAAAAGGACAGTGCGGAGGCTTTCTATGAGTGTATGCTCTGCGGAAGCTGTTCCAACGACTGCGCCACAGGCTTTGAGCCGCCTGTTTTTATCAGAGAGGCGCGGACCAGGGCGGCTGCCGCGGGACTTTTGCCGGAGGCAGTAGAGCGTGTTCTTGACAGGGTTTTGGATACCGGAGTGATGTATGAGGAATGTGAGGAGCCAAAAGCGCTATCGGAAAAAATAAATGACCATCAGAAAAAAGCAAAGCTGCTGCTTCTTCTTGGAGCTACAGCCCGCATACGCAGACCGGAAATGGCGCTTGCCCTGATGCGCCTTCTGGAAAAGGCAGAAGTGGATTTTATGGTGCTTGAAAAAGAGCCGGGAACAGGTAGCGAGCTTTACGATTTGATTGGAGCCGTGGAGGAAACTAGAGAGCAGGCTGCCGCCTGCGGCAGGCAGCTTTGCGATACAGGCGCGGAGAAGATTGTGGTTTTAGACTCCTATCTGGCGGAAACCCTAAAGCATGAATATCCTCTGTGGGATTGCGCACCTGAGAGTGAGATTTTGACGGCGACGTCCTTTGTTGCCGGACTGATAGACGAAGGAAGGCTGCATCCGGAAGCACTCAGTCTGTCTGTGACCGTTCATGACAGCCCGCGCCTGGCGAGAGATTTAAAGGAGACGGAGCCGGTAAGGGATATTCTGAAAGCGTCCGTGTGTGAGATAAAGGAGATGTTTTTAAACAGGGAGCTTACAAGGTGCTGCGGCAGCAGTTTGTTTGCGGAGTATGCGCCAAAGCTGGCGCTTCTGACCGGGCAGGGGCGGCTGGAGGACGCAAAAAGAACCGGAGCAGGTATTCTGGTTGTGGAGTGTCCGCAGGCGCTGGATGTGCTGAAAATGGCTGCGGAGAAAACAAAGAAAAAACTAAAATAAATAATGCCCAGCTATACGTCTTCCTGTGGATATTTATCTTGATTTTCAAGATTACACCCGAACCTGGATCAAGCCGGAAGCCCATTTCAGGTGAGCCAGCAGGGCGGCAGTCAGTGCGTCCACATCTCGCTGGCGCATGAGAGATAAGATGTCCAAATGCTGGAGTGTGCTTTCCTTGATATTGTTCAAAGCTTCAAAGGAGAGAAATTGATACTGTTTCATACTGGAGTAGTTGTTGCGCAGAATGGTTTTCAGATAGTTGTTGCGGCATCGTTCTACAATCAGCTCGTGAAGCTCCCAGTCTAAATCGGAGAACCGTCTGGGGTCCGGGGGCGAGCCGGTCATGTAGCAGTCCAGGCAGGCGCGAAAACGTGCCTCCAAGCTGTCGATCTCGTCATTGGAAATGTTGAATACAGAGGTTTTAATGGCGAGCGTCTCTAAAAGGCAGCGCACCTCATACAGGTCCTCTATGTCCTTTGAGGAAGGGGACTTCACATAGGCCCCGATCCCCCGCCGGATCTCTACCCAGCCTTCGCTGGCCAGAATGCGCAGAGCCTCCCGCACGGGAGTGCGGCTGATGCCCAGTTCCGCAGCCAGCCGGCTCTCGCTCAGAATATCGCCGGCGGCAATTTCGCCCTTGCACAAGGCCGCTTTGATATGCTGGTAAGCACATTCAGATAAAGTTTCTTTTCCTTTGACCATAGGACCTCTCACTCAATTTCCATGATATGCTCGAACTGCCGCGCTCAGATATACTATAATATATCATAAGCCGTGTAAGACAGCAACCCCAAATGGGAGATTTTGGAGACAATTTCATAAATCAAGGACCCTTGATCCGTTCTTATAACAAAAACAGGGTGAAGGGAGCCCAATAGGTGGTCAGCATCAGGACGATAAGCAGGGCCAGGAGGAACCACAGCATGTATTTCATCATCTTGCCCATGGACACGCCGGAGACGGCGGAGGCCACGAACAGGTTGATGCCGTAAGGCGGGGTGCAGAAGCCGATGGCCAGGTTCATGGTCAGCATGATGCCGAAGGTGACCGGGCTCATGCCCAGAGACTCTACCACGGGCAGAAGGATCGGGGCCAGGATGATGGTGGCCGGGATGTTGTCCACCAGGCAGCCCACCACCAACAGGAACAGGTTGATGAGCAGCAGCAGGATGTACTTGTTGCTGGTAATGCTCAGCATACCGGCGGCCAGGGTACGGGGGATGCCGGTGAGGCTGAGGTAGGCGGCGAAGGCGGTGGACAGGCCCACCATAAAGGTGGTGGCGCCGTTGACCACGATGGTATCCCGCAACGCCTTGTAGACCGCCTTGCGGTCCAACTCCTTATAGACGAAGCGGCCCACAATGTAGGAGTAGACCACGCTGATCACGGCGGCCTCAGTGGGGGTGAATTTGCCGGAATAGATGCCGCCCAGGATGATGACTGGGGAGAGCAACGCCCACACCGCGTCCAGGAAGCTCTTGCCCACGGCCTTCAGGCTGAATTTGTTGTTGGTGCCCTTGAATCCGTGCTTTTTGCTCAAAATGTAGCAGGCGATCATCAGGGCCACGCCCATGCCGATGCCCGGAACCACGCCCGCCTTAAACAGGTCGGTGATGGAGGCCTTGGAGGCACCCACCACCACGCCGTAAATGACAAAGGGGACGCTGGGCGGGATGATGACGCCGATGGTGCCGGCGGCGGCGCAGATGGAGGCGCTGTAACCCTCGTCATAGCCCTTCTCCTTCATCTCGGGGATCATGAAGGATCCGACCGCGGAGGTGGTGGCCACAGCGGAGCCGGAAATGGCGGCGAAGAACATGCAGGTGATGGTGGTCACCATGCTCAGGCCGCCGGTGATCAGGCCCATAAAGGTGTCAAAGAAGTTCAGGATGCGTTTGGCGATGCCGCCACCGCTCATCAGGTTGCCAGCCAGCATAAAGAAAGGGATGGCCATCAGGGGGAAGGAGTCTACGCCGGTGATGGACTTCTGAGAGATCATCAGCAGGGGGATGGAGCCGTCGCCGCAGACAACCACAGCCACCAGAGTGGCGATTCCGATGGCATAGCCGATGGGGACCGTTAAAATGAGCAGAATAAAAAAGGTACCGAACAAAACTGCCGCTTCCATTTACTCCGCCTCCTTTCTTCCGGAAAACAAGGTCTTCACGTCCTCCACAATCTGAGCGGTCAGCCGCAGGCACAGCACAAAGGCGGACAGAGGAAGCACGATGTAGACCAGGTACATGGGAATGCGCATGGCGGTGGAGACATTGCCCCGGCCGATCATCTGTTGGACCAGCTGGGAGCCGTTGACCAGCAGGAACGCGGAAAACGCGACCCAGATCACGGTGGCCAAAATGTCGATCACAGATTTGGCCTTTTCGTTTTTGACAAAAGAAAACAGCAGCTCGACTTTGATATGCTGTTTGTCCCGCTGGGCAATGCTGACGCCCATCCAGATCTGCCAGATAAAGACATACCGGGTCAGCTCCTCGCTCCAGGTGAGGGAATTATTAAAGACGGAACGCATGATGATCTGGGCAAAAATCACCAGTGTGGTGAATACCAGGCTGCCGCACAGAAGATACTCCTCCAGCTTGTCGTAGCCGTAGACCAGTTTTTTCAAAAAACCGGCGGGTTTCATGCTGCCTCAACTCCTCTCGAAATACAGGGAAAAAGCGCCGGGCGGGCGAGGAAAACTGCTCAACCCGCCCGGCATATGGAAAGTTAGGGGTACCTTAGTGAAAAAGAGGATGGCGCTCAGCCGTTGAAGGAGGTGGCCAGATCAAAGATCTCGGTGCCCCACTGGCCCTGATACTTCTCATACATGGGCTGCACGGCGTCCACGAACTGCTGATACTCCTCGTCGGTGAGGTAGTTGACCTCCATGCCCTCGCCTTCCAACTTCTCCACGATGGTCTCATTGTCCTCCAGCTCGATCTTGCGCTGATTGGTCACCAGGTCGGCGGCGCACTCCTTGACCATCGCCTGATCCTCGGCGCTCAGGCCGTTGAACCAGGCCTCATTGGTCAGGATGGGCAGGAAGTTGTGGACGTGGTTGTCGATGGTCAGGTACTTCTGCACCTGCTGGAACCCGGAGGCGTAAATCAGCGTGGGGGGATTCTCCTGGCCCTCCACAGTGTTCTGCTGCAGGCCGGTAAACAGCTCGGAGAAGCTCATGGGGGTGGCGTTAGCGCCCAAGGTGGTGTACATGTCGATGAACACGGGGGAGCTCATCACGCGGATCTTCAGGCCCTTCAGGTCATCGGGGGTGTGGATGGGCCGGACGCTGTTGGTGGTGCAGCGGGGGCCGTTATAGGTGTAGCCCAAGCTGATGAAGCCGTTGCCGGCGATCCACTCGCTGATCTGGTCGCCCAGGGCTCCGTCCAGGGCGTCGAAGGCATCCTGAGCGTCCTTGAACAGGTAGGGCATATCCAGCACGCCGATCCGCTCGTTATAGGCGGTCAGCACGGAGGTGGAGGGCAGGGCCATCTGGATGGTGCCCATGGCCACGGACTCACACAGCTCCTCGTCGCCGCCCAACTCCGCGTTGGGGAAAATCTCGATCTGGAAGCGGCCGCCGGACTTCTCCTCCAGGTCGCTCTTGAACTGAAGCAGGGCCTTGTGGGTGGAGCGGTCCTCCGCCTCCACGTGGGCGATCTTCAGGGAGACGGTCTCTCCGTCGGCGCTGCCACCGCTGGGCTGCTGGGCGCTGCTGCCGCCGGAGGGCTGGCTGCC
>OFFG01000411.1_pt1 | contig 38055 bp, 35 predicted proteins | sample 1521331 | NCBI WGS metagenome assembly OFFG01 (sample SAMEA3504129, study PRJEB24116) | mouse gut metagenome | biome: mouse gut; feature: mouse-associated habitat; material: faeces | place: Denmark | collected 2011 | reverse complement strand
GTGTGGATTGAAATGACAAAAGATTGTATAAATCCGTGAATGTCCTTATCCATATGTGTATCTGTCAGTCATTATTCTGCCAACGGTGACAATATAAATGATTCCATATAGATTATCAATATTCTTTGCAGAAAATGAACTATTTGAGCAGAAAACGGACATTAAAACAACTTTACCGCATTTAATGGGTTAAAACTGAGTATTCCTTTTCATGTATTTGAATTGATGAAATTAAAACATTCTTCTTTTACAAATAAAGAGAGAACTGGCGTATATTTTAGCCAGTCCTCTATAATAAAAGAAAAATATGTTACCACACTTCCAATGAATCTTCCGCATCTATCCACATCTGCATATTTCCCTCAAGGTAAAGTCTTACATATTCAAGTGGTTCATCTATTGCCAAGGCATTCAAGGCACACTCGGAGCATGGAGTGGTTTTCAGTCCTTCTTCCGCTTTTCCGCAGTCTATTCTTAACATATATCCATCAAAAGTAGTCACATCAATACAGTTATGGTGCATATTATATTCTGCATATATGAATCTCATATCTTATCTGTCTTGTCTTTTAGCTAACATATTTTTGGAGAAATTAAGAAAGCATTTCAATCAGATCTTCCTGCCTGATTTATATTGTGTTATAATTTGTTACAGGTTTTTGTTTCCCTTATTTTTGCCCTTATGAGGGTTCGTAACATGAGGGAAAAGGATATAACACAAGGGAAAGTATAAGGGCAAACTCACTTGTTATAAATTTAGCATTTTCAAGGGTTTGCGGACTTTTTGAAGATAAAATATAACAGTTATTAAATGCTATAAAAAGTGTCTTATCAGAATTCTGGTTTATCGGGCAGTCATCCACTGGTGGAGGACTGCCCACTTTGAATATTTTGACGAATGGTTCAGCAAATCCGCTTTCAGCAACACCAATCTGAAAAGGGAGTTATTAAATAAGAAAAGATGTTGGGTACTTGACATTCATCTCTCATTGTGTATAATAAAAGTTACAACGGCAGAAAGAATAGCGGTCTCGCATCAGGCGGGGGGTTATTCTTTCTGCTTTTTTGTGCTATACATGGGAGGAGAAAATATTTATGACCAAAGAGAGCGGCAGAGTTATTTCGAACCGAGAGGTGAAAGACAGCGCGTTTACGGCGTATTTCGGAGAACCGGAAAACGCGTCGAGACTGTATGCCGCTCTGGGGGACGAAGAGGTAACCCCAGACGATATTACTTATGTGACGCTGGAGGGAGTGCTGTTCGTCGCCAGGAAGAATGATCTGGCGTTCACGGTGAAGAATCGGGTGCTGGTCATCAGTGAACATCAGTCTACGATTAACGAGAACATGCCCCTGCGGGATTTACTGTATCTGGGAAGGACTCTGGAGAAACTGCTGGATGAGCGGACGCTCTATAAACGCAGACAGTTTCGGATTCCTACGCCGGAGTTCTATGTTTTTTACAATGGTAATGAGACCTGTCCGCCAGAAAAAATATTGCGGCTTTCGGATGCATTTCTTGATAAAACAGAGCATCCTATGGTAGAATTGGAAGTGAAAGTAATCAATATAAATCTGCCAGCAGGACATAAGCTGTTGAAAGAATGCCGTCCGATGTATGAATATTCATGGTTTATTCAGAGGATCAAAGAGTATTTGGGCGCCGGATGGGTTCGCGACGAGGCGATTAAACGGGCAGTCAGGGACTGCAAAGTAGAGGGAGTCTTGACGGAGTTTATAAGGAATCATGGTTCGGAGGTGGTAAATATGTTGTATACACAGTGGAATTATGATGATGCGGTGGAAGTGGAACGGGAAGAGGCGTATGAAGACGGCCGGGAGGCTGGGATGGCCCTTGGAAAGTTAATTGGAATCGCAGAGGGAAGGGCAGAGGGAGAGCGGCAGGTAATATGTACGTTTTTGGAGCGTCTGGGGGAGATTCCCAGAGATATACGCCAGCGCATCGACAGCGAAGAGGACAGTAGGATTCTGAAAAAATGGTATATAATGGCATCAGCGGTAAAAGATTTTGATACGTTTCGGGAAAATATGAATGGGATATAAAGATAGATATTTTACTCGCATTGACTTTTTCTCTCAGGTATAGTAAGATGTATTATAACGCTTTAAAGCGTCACAGAAAAAAAGTACAGAGAGGGAAAGACAATGCCCGTTACGGATTTACTGGAGAGAAATCACAAGCTATATGGGGACGAAGTGGCCTTGGTGGAACTGAATCCCACGATGAAAGATACCAAGCGCACCACCTGGAAAGAGTATGATCTGGTGCAGCAGACCTCTGCGGAGCCTTACAGGAGAGAGATTACCTGGAGCGTATTTGACGAGAAGGCCAATAGAGTGGCCAACATGCTGATTCAGCGGGGGATTCAGAAAGGGGACCGGGTAGCGATCCTGATGTTCAACTGTCTGGAATGGCTGCCCATTTATTTCGGCATCCTGAAAACAGGAGCCATTGCCGTGCCCTTTAACTTTCGCTTTGACGCCAAAGAGATTCAGTATTGCGCAGATCTGGCAGAGGTACATATCCTGTTTTTCGGGCCGGAATTTATCGGTCGTATTGAGTCCATAGAAGGACAACTCAGCAAAGGCCGGTTGTTGATTTATGTGGGAGACGGCTGCCCCACCTTTGCCGAGAGTTATCGGGAACTGGTGGCGGACTGTTCCAGCCAGCCGCCCTTGGTGCGCCTGGAGGAGGAGGACGATGCCGCCATCTATTTTTCCTCTGGTACTACCGGTTTTCCCAAGGCCATTCTGCACAATCATGAGAGTTTGACCCAGGCGGCTCAGATGGAGCAGAAGCATCATCTGACGGATCGAGACGATGTGTTTTTGTGCATTCCTCCTCTGTACCATACGGGGGCCAAGTTCCACTGGATGGGGAGTCTGTGTGCAGGCAGCAGGGCTGTACTGCTTAAAGGCGCCACGCCCGAAATTATTTTAGATACAGTATCCAAGGAACACTGTACCATTGTCTGGCTGCTGGTTCCCTGGGCTCAGGATATTCTGGGCAGCCTGGATCGGGGAGACTTGAAGCTGGAGAATTATGAACTGGGGCAGTGGAGACTGATGCACATTGGCGCCCAGCCTGTTCCGCCGTCCCTGATCAAGCACTGGAGGGAATATTTCCCTCATCATATGTATGATACCAACTACGGCCTGTCCGAATCCACCGGGCCGGGCTGCGTACATCTGGGAATCGAGAATATTCGGAAGGTGGGAGCCATAGGTGTGCCCGGTTACCGCTGGAAGTGCAAGATTGTGGACGAGGACGGGCAGCCTGTGGCGCAGGGGGACGTGGGAGAACTGTGCGTCAAGGGTCCCGGTGTCATGACCTGTTATTACAATGATCCGGAGGCCACGGCGGCTACCCTGAGAGATGGTTGGCTGCGTACCGGGGACATGGCCATGCAGGATGAGGACGGCTTCATTTTCCTGGTGGACCGAAAGAAGGACGTGATTGTAAGCGGTGGAGAAAATATCTATCCCGTGCAGATCGAAAACTTTTTGAGCGCCTGCGAAAAAGTGAAGGATGTGGCGGTGATCGGCCTGCCGGACAATCGCCTGGGTGAGATCACCGGCGCAATAATCGCCGTTAAGGAGGGGATGTCCTGCACGGAGGAGGAGATCCAAAAATTCTGTGAAGAACTGCCGCGGTATAAGAGGCCCAAGAAGATTATCTTCGCGGAGGTGCCCCGGAACGCCACCGGCAAGATCGAGAAGCCGGCTCTGCGCAGGAAGTACGGTGCTGATCAGCTGGTGGCCCGGCAGAACAGGGGATAAATGGAAAATAGAGAATAAGGGATTTTGAGCGCCGCACATATTGCATTTGCGTATGTGGGGCGCTTGTTGTATGGGAAGGGGAGCACGATGGATATAATTCATTCTTGCGGTGGTATACGGATTGTGTGCGCAGTGATATGCGGGTTGGTACTTGACAATATAAGGATACTTTTATATAATAAAGGAAAAGACTTTTTGGATAAAATATATAAAAGAAATTTTAGAAGGCGTTTTAATGATAGATGTTTTTGTAAATGAGAAACCCAAAGCGCAATTGCAATTTATTTGGAGTTTGGTAATTATTTTTCAAAGAAGGGAGGGCGGAATTTATACTGAGAATGTAAGCGTATATGCAATTGTGCATTGAGGGGATATGTCTTTAGTGATGCAAACCTATATTTATTTTGCAGGTAGAAAGGAGTTGTATGAAAATGACGAAAAAGATGGTTGCTTGGATTGTAAGTATTGTTTTGTGTGTATCAATGTGTATGACAGCGTATGCCAATGAGAGTTTATATGAGGCTGAGACAGATGAGAATCTTCAGCTGATAGAAGCGGATGTCCTTGTGTCAATAATGCCAAGGTATACGGCGAATTTAGATTTTGACGAGATTCCGGTAGGCTATGTGTACTATGGTCAAAATCAGTTCAATTTGTCCGCGGGAACAAAAATCTTCTGCAATTTTGAGAGCACAGGAAAGTTTTCTCTGGCCCTTTTTAATCGTGATATAGGCAGGCCCTGGACAAGTGAAATCATTCATGAAAGTTCCTGCAGTTCCGAGATAACCGTTCCTGTTGATGGAACATATAGCATAGGGGTATATAACAGGGACTCAAAGCCGATTAAGGTTACGGGGTCATATTCTTTGTAGGAGGGAAGCATGAAGACAAAAAGAATGGTATTGTTTTTTATTCTGATCTGCTTTTGCGCAGTGGTGATAGTGGGTGTAAACATATACGCGAAAAACTTTGCGGCGACCGGCACAGGCGCTGATTCCCAGGACGGGGCTTATCACATTGGTTCAGAGGGCAGCGGCAGAGAGGCAGAAGGGATATTAATGGAAAGTCCGATAGAAGACGGATCTCAGATCCAGGGAGACGCCCTGGGCACTGATGCGGTTGGAGGGGCCAGCTATATTGGGCCGGATGGCGATGAGGAGGACGGGGACAGGACGCTTTTGGAGACGCCTCTTGACCAGTAGCCTGTTAATAACGCAAACTATATCTCACATGGTTTACCAACGAGCCGTTTATTAAAAACGTCCCAGGCTTGGGTCTGGATGTCATTGGCTTCAAATAATATCTGCATCATACTCCGGGTGACATATTCGGTTCCGTCACGGTCAGACCAAAGAAACACCGTATACCCGTAAAACTTGTTTTCGTGCGCAACCGCAATAAGCATATCATCATTCCTGTCCATGGATTGTTCGTATTCAGACGCCGAGATTATACGCAGGTATGGCTGCCGCTGGTCCGTTGAGTGTTGCTGCAAAGTCTGCAAATCCCTGTTAAAATCCGGCAAGGAGTTCCGGCCAGTAAACGATAATGTGACTGTATCCAGTACTGCATTGGTGTTTACCCGTTTTATCATTTTTGAATGGCTGCGCCATAAGCAAAACAATCAAAAATTATCAAAGCCCTTTCACAAAAATCATGGACGACATTCTTGCGAAAGGGCTTATTGATTTAATATTTAAAAATAATCCGGGGGTATATCAAAATGAAAAAGGATGCTATGTGCTTTTCGAAAAGCGCAAAGTTCTTATTCAATGGAAATCAGGTTGTGGCTGTAAATCGGTATGATGGCGGGTGGATCAGATTTTCCAAAGAGTGTTATGAATATCTGCTAAGGGGCATGGAAGCAGGACTGCCCAAAGAAGATTTTCTGGAAGCCTTTATGGATGAAGATGACAAGGCTTACATAAAAAAACTGGTTGATGGGCTGGAAAAAATAGGCGTGGTTGTGGATGCCGAAGAAAGAGAATGTGAAGAAGAACCACAGCTGGAGAGCGTTCAATTTTCGATAACCAACAGGTGCAATCTGCAGTGTAAACATTGCGCTGCAAGTGCAAAAGGCCTGGAAGGAGACGAACCTCTTGATACAAACGATATAAAGGGCATAATCGATAAACTGGTGCCGTGTCGAATGAAAACTATTGTTTTGTCAGGCGGAGAACCTTTGGTGCGAAAAGATTTTTTTGAAATTCTTCGTTATATAAAGAAAAAAGATAAGAATGTTAAAATCGCGCTTATGACAAATGCTCTTTTGATTAACAATGACAATGTCAAGGATATCGTCGAAAATGTTGAGTCGATTGATATTAGTCTTGATGGATATGATGAAGAAAGTTGCAGCAGCATCAGAGGAAAGAATGTTTTTTCCCGTGTTATTAAAAATATTGCATTACTGCAAGAAAAAGGAATGAAAAAAATAGCGCTTTCGATGGTATCGCTGGGAAGGGATTATGAGGGAGAGAATAAGTTTAGAGAACTGTGTAAAAAGCTTAACGTGGAACCGATGATAAGGAGACTTTCATTTACGGGGAGAGCGAAAGAAAATGAAGAATACTTAAGAAAGTTAGAGAAAATAACACAAGCAGATGAAAAAGTCGGTATTCCTATCGAAAAGGCTAGAGATGCTACTAAGGCGTGCACTTGTAAGGCCGGAATCAGAATGATTAACATCAATGAATCGGGGTTCATTTATCCTTGTAATACCTTTGACAGCTGTATGGAGAAAATCGGAAATATTATGGAGATAGAATCTCTATATGATTTTCTAAAGAAGCGCATGAATTCGATTTCTGACAATGATATGGAATTTTACAGGTTCAATCCATATTACGAACAAATTTGCAGTGATTGTAATGTTCGATACTTTTGCTGGACATGTCCGTATGCTGCTATGGACTATAGGAGTGAACATTCAGATCTATCTGATTATTGTGAAGGGAAAAAAGCTTATTTATACCCGATTATTTGGGGAGAAAAGCCGGCACAGGTGGAATCATAGATGAAAAAGGCAACTTTTACGATATTTGTAACCACAAAATGCAATTTATATTGTACTTATTGTTATGAAAAGGATTTTCATAAAGCTGAAATGTCAGCGGATGTTGCTCAAAAAACAGTAGACTTTGTTAAAAAGAAGATAGAAGAAAATGGCCTGACTCATATAGTTGTTCGCTTTCATGGCGGAGAACCGCTGCTTAATTATGAAGTCATCGAGTATATCATGGATGCGCTTGCGGACAGCCTGTGTAAGACCAGCTTTTTTATGACAACAAATGCCACATTAATCAGAAGGGAAATGATACCTGCATTAGCGAAGTTTGAATCCTTAAGCGTGAGTATAGATGGCACTGCGGAAGAGCATAATAAAAACAGGATTAATATGGGCGGTCAGGGTACTTTCTGCGAAGTGTGTAAGAGTGTAGATTTGTTATTAAGATATATCCCCAATCTAACTGCAAGGATGACAATCACTCCGGATACATACAAGAGAGTGTTTGACAATTTTAAAAGCATCGCTGACTTGGGAATAAAAAATATTGATGCTGATTTGGACTTTACATCGAGTAGATGGACAAGTGAAATGCTTGCAGAATATCTGGACGAATTAAAGAAGATAGCGATTTATATCAGAAAAAGGGAAGAAGAGGGCGTTTACATAAATAGTTCATTAATCGGAGCAGCTGCTGTAAAAACAAAAAATACATTATGCGATGGCGGAAAGTCGTCTTTTTCAATTACGCCTGATGGAAAGATATATCCTTGCGTGGCGGTTGCATTTAACGAAGAATTTTTGCTTGGCACTGTTGAGAACGGAATCACGAATGAGAAATTGCTTGATAAGATAAAAGAAGTAGGAAATGAAAGAAATAAGCAGTGTGAAGATTGTGCCAGATATGATTATTGTGTTATGACGAGATGTAAAATAATAAATTACGCATATACTGGGGACTTTAACTTACCTATGTCAATAATGTGCGCAAATGAACATATCAAGGTAAAATTAGGAAAGTACTTGCTTCACCAAAATTATTAACAGAGGAACCTTGAAAATGGCTAAAAGCCACACAGCTACTATATTTTAATTAAATTTTGCTTTTCACTTATTAATAGAAAAAGAGTATATTATATCCTTTTTTAGAAGGATTTTGATGTTTTTTCTACATGTATTAAATTTTATAATTCATGGAGTAGTTTTAGTTGAGGTACTACTTTGTGAATAATGTAGGCTTCATTTGACCATATAACCACATGAATATATGGAATACTAAAAGAAGGGAGGAAAAAGCTATGCTGAAGATTGAAAAGATTGAGGACAAGAGCCTTAATCTTGATGTTCAGGGTCAGGGTTGTCACGACGATTGTTATATCGGAGCCCATTGGGAGTTAAAGGCTAACTACAGTACTATGGGTTGTGAATGGCATAATGCTGAAAACACTGCAAAGACCTGGTTCCTCTGGTAAGAGGAGTATGACGTAATACTCTGTGGTGCTCTATAATATATTATAGAGCACCTACCAAAAAAAGTAGTAAAGACGCAAGGGGGCATAATATGTGCTTTGTCATTAAAAGTAAAATGTTTCGCATTATGAAAAACCCAATATATTATATTGGCATAATAGCGATGTTAGTATTTGTATATATGGAGTGCGGTAAGTATCTGAAAATAAATTACTTTTCCGATGATTCGCATATAAAGCCTCTTGACGAAGCTCTTGTCGGAGAAGCGGATGTGATGGATGGGTACATACCCATGACGGAAGAAGAAAGATTCGATGACGGACTGCTTAAATTGAGAAAAGATTTGGTAGAAACAATCGGGATGGATGAATCTCAGGTAGAGCAATTTTGCATTAACGCGCGTAAAATGGAGATGCGGGACGCAATAGATTATTTACAAAAGGAATACCCTTTTGTGGCAGATGTTTCCCTCTATTTTTATGTGGGTGAAGGGAAAAAATTCGGATCCGTAACAGAAGTTAATGAGTATATAAAAGATGCTTTGAGCAGGGAAGATTACATGGATTATATGGGGCGCAAGTATGCAGATTACTTAGGAACTATTTTTGCGTTCTTTTGTCTGATTCTTTATCCGTTTTATTTTAGTTCGGACAGTAAGAAAGAGATCTATGAGCTTCTTCATACCAAGCCTATATCAGGCAGAAAGTATATTTTATCGCAGGCACTTGGCAGCATATTAATTGGTTTGTCAGCAGTTTTGGTAATAACGCTTGTGTTTCAGGGCATTATTTTATTTAACAAAGACAGATTTGATTTTACTGTAAATACCATGAGAATATGGAAATATACGCTTTGGTGTCTGACTCCGAGCATTGTTTATGTTTCCGCGGTTTTTCTTCTTTTGAGCAATGTTTTTAAGTCGCCTTTTGCGGCAATTCCGCTTATTTTTGTCCAGATTTTCTTTTCGAATGCCGGAGTGAAAAATGTGGAAGGTATTTTTGAATATATGCATCGTCCGGGTGCGATTTTTGTCAGATATCCCGAATTGTTTTTCGAGACGAAAATGGCAGATCAATTTTATATCTATCAGATAGGGCTTCTTGCTTTGGCTGCTTTGGCAGTGATGCTTGCTATAGTATTATGGGAAAAGAAAAGGGTGTAGATAAAGACCACTATGAAATGTCCATTATTAAGAAAAATAAAAACTTACATCGGCGTATCTCTTCCGTGGTATATCAGTATCCCGGTGATTATGTTTTCAATTATGTTTCCGATCCTGTTCGGATGTAACACGTATGAGGATGTTGGGGCTACTTTGGACAGATGCTTTAGTTTTTTGGCTGTCCTGACTTTTTCGAATGTTTATTATATTGAAATACAGCAAAAAACCGCCGAAGTATATAATTTGTTGCCAAACAGAAGAAAAACAGCGGATATTTTAAAAAGATTGCTTGTAAGATTTCTTTTTTTAACATGTATGATAGGCATATGCTTTGCAGGCTACTCAATAAAAGGCTTGCATGTGTATGTGGGTCAAGAAGCGGGGACTATGTTTATTCAGGCTTTTTTTTCGGTAGTGGCAGTAATGTTTTTGTTTGGCGCCATAAGTTATTTGTGTGTGAATCTATCAGCTAACATGGGTTTGGGAATCGGAATAGGAATTGTGGTTTGGATGATTTTGATTTCGACCGTGGCTTTAAACCTGCCTGCTTTGTTTAATTTCTTTTCATATGGTGTCAAAGATGATTGGTACAAAGGAAAGGTGACAGCGATCGTTGTGGGGATGTTATTTTTCTTTATGGGGACATCATTAATTGATAAAAAAGCAAATAAAGATTAGTGGGTGATGCTTTGGTTTGTAAAATTGCAATAATAGACAGTGGAATAGATTTGGATTTTTATAAAAATCACGTAATTAAGTATGTTGAATACGCGGAGGAGACGGGTGACGAAAGTGAATATGATTCAAACGGACACGGTACGCTGTGCTGTTCGGCTATGCTTTCGATTAATCCCGCTATTCAGTTTGTTGTAATCAAAATATTGAATGAAAAAAATCTCTGTTCCGATGAAAGATTGCTCAGAGCATTGAATTTATTAAAAGACGTGGATGTGGATATCATCAATTTGAGCTTATCGACGTATTCTATGGCGTTTTCGGAACAATACAAAAAAATAGTAGCGGATTTGGCTGCTCAGGGTAAAGTCATTATTGCGGCTGCCGCAAACGGAAATATAGATTCGCTGCTATCGGGTTTAAGAGGAACAATCGGGATATATGGAAATCTGTTTGAAAGCCCCGATGATTATTGGTATAAAAAGACCGATGAAGTTCAGTGTGTTGCAAACTGCGTACCATACTTATACAGAGGAAAGCGAGGACAATACGAGCTGTTTGGCGGAAACAGCAAAGCTACGGCAGTTTTTTCGGGAATTGTTTCTTTGCATTGGGACAAAATCAAAAACTGCAGTTTTGCGGATAAAGAGACGTTTCTGGAAGGATTGGCCAAGCGGCAATCATGGTCAAAAGAAGATATTTGTTTGAATCCTTTATCGATTAAAGAATACACAGTGGAATCGGTCAGGGACGAGATCTATTTAAAAGTTGCCGATATTATGGCGGAAAAATTGAAGGTCGGTTTAAGCGATGTCATGAATTCTAAGGGTAAACGCCTGTATGAATGGGGGTTAACAAGATACAATGTGTTTGGCATTGTAAAAGCCATAGAAAAAGAGATAGGGATTAAACTTACGTATTCAAATATTAATATTTTTTGGTTTAGTTCTATAGATACTCTTTGCAACAAAATCAGAGAGGCAAAGGATAATTTGAAGAGTTATGAATAATAGTCTGAAAATTCTATGGAAATATGTAAAGGAAATATATTTAAAAAGTAATATCAAAATCAGTGCGGCTGTTTTTGTTTTATCCGCAATAAAAATAGTAAGCGTATTGGTTCCCCCCATCTATATCATCAAGATAATGGATGAGGCGATTCCGAAAAATGACGGAAGAAATATTTTTACATATATATGTATAATTCTGGCTTTTACACTCCTGGACGTGATACTGGGGATTAGCATTCAGAAATTGTACAATGAAATGGGGAAGAGAGCGTACATCAAATACCAGAATCAGTGCCTGGAGCACATGTACAGGCTTGATGGGAGATATTTGAGCAACAGTCGTATCGGCGAAAAACTTACGACCATGATGAACGATGTGTCTCAAATAAAAACATTGACATCTCCGGTCATTTTTGATTTTGTGATGGATACAATCACAGCAATCGTTATGATGTTTTTTCTTGCACGAATTCAAGCGGATATGCTTTTGATGGTTTTGTGTATTTTGCCGATTATATTTTTCAGCCAGAGATACTTTCAAAAGAAAGGTATGGAAAAGGCTAATAAAGCCAGGGATATGCAAAGCCATTATGCGGATATACTTGAAACGATTGTTTCAAATACTTTTTCCTGCATATTAAGTAACGGGCAATCATATTTCTTTAAAAAGCATGATAAGAGAATAAATGAATCGGAAAACTGCACCAATGAAATGAAAATGGTGCACGCAAAAAACGCAGGGGTCTTAAATTTTTTGTCGGCACTGTTTACCATTACGATACTTGGTGTAGGCGGATTCAGGGTGATGAGAAACACTTTGTCAATAGGCTGCCTGATCGCATTTAACATGTATTCGCAAAGATTAGTTCTTCCTGTACTAAAGATTTCAAGTATGATTATGACTTTACAGGGGGTTGTTGTTTCACTGGGACGCCTGGAAAACTTTATGGGGGAGACAGAAGTTGAACCGGCTTCTTTTGAACCGAATGCGTTCATGAGTAAAGAAAGCAGGGAGATAAGCTTTGAAAATGTTTTCTTTTCTTATGAAGAAAAACCTGTCTTGGAAGATGTATCAATGAAGTTTAAGCCAAACAATTTCAATGTGGTAGTGGGCGAGAGCGGATGTGGTAAGTCAACGTTAACGACGCTTTTGTACCGAATATGGAGTGTAAGCGGCGGAACAATAAGAATTGATGGACAAGACTATAAAGACTATGCAATAAAGGATTTAAGAAATAACATTTCGATTGTAGGGCAGGATGCATTTTTATTTAATGATACGGTGCTGAAAAATATTGCCATGAACGATTGCGAGGACATGGATAAGGTGGTGCAGTGCTGCAAAATTGCTTGTATACATGATTTTATTATGTCGCTTCCGGAACAGTACGAAAGTTTTGTCGGGGACAGAGGAGTAAAGCTCTCGGGAGGAGAAAAACAAAGAATCTGTATTGCCAGAGCACTTTTAAAGGATAACCCCATCTTGGTGTTGGATGAGGCCACCTCAGCGCTTGATCAGTTAACGGAACGCAAGTTGCTGGATAATTTGGCTCAGAACAGTAATGGGAAGATATTTATTTTGATAACGCATAGATTAACCAGCATTGTTGATGCGGATAATATCATAGTTTTAAAAGACGGGAAAGTTGAGGCTGAAGGAAACCATTATGAACTGATGCAAAAATCGACCTATTATAGTACGATGTTCCAGCGCAAAGAAAACATTGAATAGTGAAATATCAGGAGGAATAACTCATGAACATTACGATTGAAAATGTTTCTATGAAGTTTAAGGAGAATAAAGCATTAGATAATGTCAGCTTTGAAATCGGTGAAGGAATCTTTGGCCTCTTGGGAGAGAACGGAGCCGGAAAGACGACATTAATGAGGATTCTGACCACATTACTTGAGCCTACGGAGGGCAGTGTTACCATCTGCGGACAGAAGCTGTGCGCGGCAAACAGGGAAGAGATAAAGAAATTGATTGGATACCTTCCGCAGGAATTGGGGCTGTATCCGTCTCTGACCGTGAGAGAAACTCTGGACTATTTGGGCGGTCTGTGCGGGTTAAAAAATAGGGAGAGAAAAGAAAGAATAGATATGCTTTTGGATCAAACCCATATGCTTGAGCATCAGAACAAAAAGAACAGGCAGCTGTCCGGAGGAATGAAGCGAAGAGTCGGTTTGATGCAGGCGATGCTGACAGATCCCAAGGCGCTTATAGTGGATGAGCCAACTACCGGACTCGATCCTGAAGAAAGAATAAGGATCAGAAATTTATTGTCCGATTTTTCCAGAGATAGAATTGTTCTTTTTTCCACTCATGTGGTTGAAGATTTGAGTGCAACTTGCTTTAAACTTGGAGTGTTAAAGAGAGGAAAAGTTATATACCAAGGTACTTTGGCGGATATGATGAAGGCAGCTGATGGTCATGTGTTCCAGAAAGTTGTGAAAGATGAGAAGGAAATGGAAGCATTAAGAAACAGCTATAGTATTGTGAACAGTGTTTACGGGGAAGAAGGATGTAGGGTTAAATTTATTTCTAAGGACAATCCCGATATAACTGCCATCAGAACGGAGATATCTTTGGAAGATGCATATATATATTTAAACAGTATTTCTGATAGTTAATAATTCATGAATGATAAACCGGGCAAACACCAATGCGGTATTAGATACAGTCGTATTATAGTTTACTGGCTGGAACTCCTTGCCGGGTTTTAACAGGGATTTGCAGACTTTGTAACAGCACTCTTGAGTTAACAAAAGAGCCATATAGAAAGGGGCCGGTGCAGTCAACCGGCCTCTTCCTTTACTTAATGGCTATTTGCCCAGGGCAGTGGACTGCTTGACCATGGTCTCTTTGTTGTAGCAGGCGAAAGTCTCCTCCACCAGTTTTTGATCGGGTTTTGGAGTGACCAGGCTCACCACCGGTACAAGAACCAGACCGGCCAGCATGGCTATGGCGCCGCAGTTAATGGGGTTTCGCATGATAGCAGGCAAAAGACCGGGGGCTGCCATCTCCACCAGCATCAGCCCGGAACCGAAGATAAAGCATGTCCAGCAGGCGGCTTTGGTGGTCTTTTTCCAATACAGGGCGTACAGAAACGGCGCCAGAAAAGCCCCTGCCAGCGCTCCCCAGGAGATGCCCATAAGCTGCGCAATAAAGGTAATGGAACTCTTGTACTGGATCAGCGCCAGAATGGCGGAGATGGCGATAAACACCACCACCAGAATGCGGATCAGCAGGAGCTGCTTTTTATCGTCCAATTTTTTCAGAAAAGTTTCTTTCAAAAAGTCTATGGTCAGGGTGGAACTGGAGGCGATGACCAGGGAACTTAAGGTGGACATGGAGGCCGAGAGCACCAGAATGACCACCAGGGCAATCAGCACCGGTCCCAGGTTCTGCAGCATGGTGGGGATCACAGAGTCATAGCCATTTGCCGCGATGTCGATCCGGTCGGAGAACAGTCTGCCGAAGCCTCCCAGGAAATAACAGCCTCCTGCCACCACCAGCGCAAACAGAGTGGAGATAATGGTTCCTTTTTTGATGGATTCCTCGTTTTTGATGGCGTAAAACTTCTGCACCATCTGGGGCAGTCCCCAGGTGCCCAGGGAGGTGAGGATCACCACAAACAGCAGATTCAGGGGATCCGGTCCGAAGAAGGAGGCGAAAATACCGGGCGTCTCGGTGACCGCCGGGTCTGTGATCCGGGCCAGTCCTTCATAGGCAGCCATGAAGCCGCCCTTGTTTCGGATCACGGCCACAATGACGGTGACGATGCCGAAGAGCATGATGATGCCCTGGATGAAATCATTGATGGCAGTGGCCATATAGCCTCCGGCGATAACATAGATAGCTGTGAGCACCGCCATCAGCAGGATACATACGGAGTAGTCGATGTCAAAAGCCATGCCGAACAGCCGGGAGAGCCCGTTGTACAGGGAGGCCGTATAGGGGATCAGGAAGATAAAAATAATTACCGAGGCGGCGATTTTCAGCGGTCTGCTGCCGAAGCGCTGCCCGAAAAACTGCGGCATGGTGGCGGAATCCAGGTGCTGGGTCATGATCCGGGTGCGCCTTCCCAGTACCACCCAGGCCAGCAGGGAGCCGATGACGGCATTGCCGATGCCTGCCCATGTGGCGGCGATGCCGTATTTCCAGCCAAACTGTCCAGCATAGCCCACGAACACCACGGCGGAAAAATAGGAGGTTCCATAGGCGAAGGCGGTGAGCCAGGGCCCCACGGAGCGTCCTCCCAGCACGAAGCCGTTCACATCCGTGGCGTTTTTGCGGCAGTAAAGACCGATGCCGATGAGTACGGCGAAGTAGAGAATCAAAATGATCAGTTTTAACATAGTTCGATATCCTTTCGTATTTAGGAGTTCCGCACCGGGCCAGCACATGGGACTGCTGCTGCGTGTCCGGCGCGGATATAAGACACTAATGCTTTAAAGCGTTGAAGCGTCACTGTGGAAAGTTTAGCATAATATGCGGGAAAAGTCAATCTCACATTTTTAACTGTATTTTTATATGGTGTTCTACACACTGGATGCCTTTGTAAAAACCCATGGCGATGACACACAGGATCAGGATGCTGGTGATCACCAGATTGAGTTGGAATACCTGGCTGCCGTAGATAATCAGGTATCCAAGACCCTGCCTGGCAGCCAGAAATTCTCCGATGATGACGCCCACCAGTGCCAGGCCGATATTGACTTTCGTAGTGCTGAGCATGATGGGGATGGAGCCGGGCAGGATTACTTTGCGGAAGGCATCGCCCTTACGGCCCCCCAAAGTGTAGATCAGCGTGACTTTTTCACTGTCCACCTGCTGGAAGCCGGTGTAGAAGCTGATAATGGAACCGAACAGGGCAACGGAGATTCCCGCCACCACAATGGTGGTGCTGCCCGTGCCCAGCCACACGATGAAGAGAGGAGCCAGGGCGGATTTGGGCAGACTGTTCAGAATCACCAGGTAAGGTTCGGTGATTTCGGACAGCTTCTGGGAATACCACAGCAGCGTGGCGGAAAACAGGCTGATCAGGAACACCAGCAGGAAACTGACGATGGTTTCCAACAGGGTAATGCCCACATGCACAAACAGGGAGCGGTCCAATACCATCCCCCAAAGGCATTTGGCCACCAGGCTGGGGCTGGAGAAAAAGAAGCTGTCGATCCAGTGCAGCCGGGCGCTGATTTCCCACAGGGCCAGGAACAGCAGGAAAAAAAAGATGCGGTAAAAGGCAATCTGGTGATGATGCCGCCGGTGCTGCCGTACAAACGCCTCCTGTTTTGTCAATTCTTTTTTATGCTTGCTCATGTCCTCATCTCCTCCCATAACTCATTGAAATATTCGTTAAACTCCGGTGCGTTGCGGGCGGCCAGAGGCGAATCGTCCTGAATTGTCAAGTGGATGGGTATTTCCTTCTTGACGGTGGCGGGTCTGCCGGAGAGCACCACAATACGGTCGGCCAGACTTACCGCCTCCGACAGGTCGTGGGTGATCAGAATTACGGTTTTGCCGGTTCTGCGGATCAGATGGCAGATATCGGCGGACACCATAAGCCTGGTCTGGTAGTCCAGGGCGCTGAAAGGCTCATCCAGCAAAAGGAGCTGAGGTTCCAGAGCCAGGGTACGGATCAGGGCGGCCCGCTGTTTCATGCCGCCGGAGAGTTCGCTGGGGCGCTTATCCTTGAATTTCTCCAGGTCATAGTCCCGCAGCAGTGAATCCACATATTCCAGTCGCTCCGGGGTCAGCATATGGTTGATCTCCAGCCCAAGGATCACATTTTTATAGATGCTGCGCCATTCAAACAGATGCTCCCGCTGCAGCATGTAGCCCACCCGGGGGTAGTGCAGGGAGCCGTCAGGATTGTTGACCAGAATCGTGCCGTCCTCCGCAGGCAGAAGACCGGCGATAATGGACAGCAGCGTGGATTTACCGCATCCGCTGGGGCCTACCACGGCTATGAACTCCCCTTCCCGGACCCCGAAGGTGATCCGGTCCAGCGCCTTGGTCTCCCCATGGAGGCTATGGTAGGAATAGCTGATGTTTTTCAACTCCAGTATATTTTTATCCATCCAAGTGAGTCCTCTCAAAATTAGAATTTACTTTACTATATTCGTTCCTTGCAATAAAGTGCCATTCATGGTATGATGTAGGTTAGTTCTACTTTGGACGGAACGAAACAGTACGAATGGAGAGAAATGCATGGCTACATTATGGGGAGGACGCTTTACCAAGGACACGGACAGTCAGGTTTATGCCTTTAATGCGTCCATCGGGTTTGACAGGAAGCTGTACCGCCAGGATATCGAGGGCAGCATCGCCCATGTGGTGATGTTGGCCAAGCAGGGGATTCTGACGTCCCAGGAGCGGGACGAGTTGATCAAAGGCCTTATCGGCATCCGGGAGGATGTGGAGGCGGGGCGGCTTGTCATTGATGAAAAATATGAGGACATCCATAGTTTTGTGGAGGCTAATCTGATCGAGAGGGTGGGAGAACCTGGCAAGAAGCTGCATACCGGCCGCAGCCGCAACGATCAGGTGGCTTTGGACATGCGGTTGTACACCAGGGCGCAGGTGGTGTCCACGGACGGTCTGCTCAAGGAACTGATGACGGTGATTCTGGACACCATGGAAGCCAATGTGGAGACATATATGCCCGGGTTCACCCATCTGCAGAAGGCGCAGCCCACCACCCTGGCCCATCACTACGGGGCCTATTTTGAGATGTTCAAAAGGGACCGGCAAAGGCTGAAGGACATCCATGACCGAATGAATTACTGCCCGCTGGGAGCGGGGGCTCTGGCGGGCACCACCTATCCCCTGGACAGAGGCTTCACGGCGGCTCTGCTGGGCTTTGAGGGACCGACTCTGAACAGTATGGATTCCGTGTCCGACAGGGATTATCTCATCGAATTTCTTTCCGCATTGTCCATGATCATGATGCATATGAGCCGCTTCTGTGAGGAGATCATTATCTGGAATTCCAACGAGTATCAATTCGTGGAAATCGACGATGCCTATTCTACCGGCAGCAGCATTATGCCTCAGAAAAAGAATCCGGACATAGCGGAACTGGTTCGGGGGAAGACCGGTCGGGTGTATGGGGCGCTGCTGTCCCTGCTGACCACCATGAAGGGGCTTCCTCTTGCATATAATAAAGATATGCAGGAAGATAAGGAGATGGCCTTTGACGCCATGGAGACGGCCCAGAACTGTCTGTCCCTGTTTACCGGCATGCTGCGCACCATGGGCTTTCGGAGGGAAAGGATGGCGGACAGTGCCATGAACGGCTTTTCCAACGCCACGGACGCGGCGGACTATCTGGTGGGCAAAGGGGTGGCCTTCAGAGATGCCCATGGCATAATCGGAAGGCTTGTGTTATACTGTATTGATAAGGGTTGCGCCATAGATGCTCTGAGCCTGGAGGAACTCCAGGGGATCAGTGATAAATTCGGGCCGGATCTCTATGAAGCCATATCCCTGAAAGCATGTGTGGAGAAACGTCTGACGGTAGGCGCTCCCGGCAGGGAGGCCATGCAGGAGGTAATCCGCATCAGTAGGGAATATCTGGAGGAGGATTGGCAGCCCAGAGACTGGCAGCTGCCGAATTACAAATAGGTTAAACAGCGGGTTTCCCTACAGAGCAGCCCTTGGACAGACGCCGGGGCAGCCGGAGATAAAAGGGCCGGCTTATGGGCTGGCAGAAGGAAGCTGCGGAACAGAAAATGAGGAGGAGAACAGGATGAGTGACAAGTTGAAGGTAGGTATCTTGGGGGGTACGGGTATGGTTGGGCAGCGCTTTATCGCGCTGCTGGAGAACCATCCCTGGTTTGAGGTGACGGCTATTGCCGCCAGCCCCCGCTCCGCAGGTAAGAGCTATGAGGAGGCTGTGGGCGGCCGATGGAAGATGGACACTCCCATGCCGGAGGCTGTGAAGAACTTGGTGGTGATGAATGTCAACGAAGTGGAGAAGGTGGCGGCAGGCGTGGACTTTGTGTTCAGCGCCGTGGACATGACCAAGGAGGAGATCAAGAAGATCGAGGAGGATTATGCCAGGACCGAGACGCCTGTGGTATCCAACAACAGCGCTCACCGCTGGACCCCCGATGTGCCCATGATGGTGCCGGAGATCAATCCCCAGCACGCCAAGATCATAGAGGCCCAGAGAAAGCGTCTGGGAACCACCAGGGGCTTTGTGGCGGTAAAACCCAACTGCTCCATTCAGAGTTATGCTCCGGTGCTGACAGCATGGAAGGAGTTTGAACCCTACGAGGTGGTGGCCACCACTTATCAGGCCATTTCCGGCGCGGGCAAGACCTTTCAGGACTGGCCCGAGATGGAGGGCAATATTATTCCCTTCATCGGCGGAGAGGAGGAGAAGAGCGAGAAGGAGCCTCTGCGCCTGTGGGGCGAGATTGTGGACGGCCAGATTGTGCCTGCCTCCAGCCCTGTGATTACCTGTCAGTGCATCAGGGTGCCGGTGCTGAATGGTCACACGGCGGCGGTATTTGTTAAGTTTCGCAAAAAGCCCACCAAAGAACAGCTGATTCAGAAGCTGGTAAGTTTCAGCGGAGAGCCTCAGAGACTGGAACTGCCCAGCGCGCCGAAGCAGTTCATCCGCTATATGGAGGAGGATAACAGACCCCAGGTTTCTCTGGACGTGGACTTTGAGAACGGCATGGGGATCAGCATTGGTCGTCTCCGGGAAGACGCGGTGTACGACTATAAGTTCGTTGGCCTGTCTCACAACACCGTGCGGGGCGCGGCAGGCGGCGCAGTGCTCTGTGCGGAACTGCTGAAGGCCCAGGGATATATCACCAAAAAGGAATGATATTTTACAGATTCAAAAGGCACTTTAACGATTGATTAAGAGTCCGCCCAGGCGGATACGGGGTATGACCATGAACGAACTGCGATATCAAGTGGATTTGCTGACTGCTAAAAATCAGAAACTGAGCGTACAGGAAAAAATGTACCGCCTGGTCTGTGAGACTTCCTACAATGCCTTTCTTTACTACTCTTTCGAAAAGAGCGAAATCAGGCTGCTTGGAAAGTGGGACAGCTTTTTCAACTTTCGCATTCGGGATTGGAAAGACCTGGGCCGCCTGTACGAGATGGTGGATGAACCTTATGTGGATCCCCTGAGAGAAGTGCTTTTTCTGGAGAAAAAGCAGAGGCAGGACGCCGTGACGGAGTGCATGCTGCGGGACCGAAGGGCCTGGCTGGAGTTCCGGGCCAGGGTGTATTACGATAAGGACGGGATTCCCCAGGACAAGATTATCTGTATCAGCGATATCACCAAGTTCAAACAGCAGAATGAGGAGTTGACCTACATGGCTTATTATGACTCCCTCACAGGCCTGTTTAACCGCAACTATTTTGTGCGGCTGCTGTCAGAGTATGTGCGCAGGGCCCAGGAAGAGCGGGAGATCGTAAGCGTACTGCTGATTGACATTGACGATTTCCGTAAGGTAAATGACGGATTGGGAATCATTGTGGGCGATGAACTGGTGCAGCAGGTGGGCAGCTTTTTGAAGGAGATGTCATGCGAGGATATCATTGTGTGCCATTTGAACAGTGATATTTACTGCATGGCCATCTATAATCCCACGGGGCAGAAAACCGTAAACGGCGTCCATGAACGGATCCAGGAGCGCATGCGCAGACCCTTCCTGTTAAGCGGCGGCCAGGAGATTAATATCACCGTCAGCATCGGAGTGGCGGAATATCCGGAGTCGGCTTCCAACGCACTGGAACTGATCGGCTGCGCGGAGATCGTCATGTACAAGAGCAAGGATATGGGAAAGAACACCATCCAATACTTTGACACTCCTATTTTGAACGAGTTTTTGCAGAATGTGCAGATTGAGAACCAACTGAAAGACGCCGTTCACAGCCGCAGCTTTGAGCTGTATTACCAGCCCCAGTATTACGCGGGCAACCGGCAGCTGCGGGGGATGGAGGCGCTGATCCGCTGGCGGGACGGCTCCGGGCGTATGGTCAGTCCGGCGGTGTTCATCCCCATTGCGGAGCAGAACGGGGCCATTGTGTCCATTGGCCGCTGGGTCATGGAAGAGGGCATCCGGCAGTTTGCCAAGTGGCGGCATATGCAGGAGGAATCGCTGGTATTGTCCATCAATGTGTCGGCCATACAATATATGAAGGACGGATTTGTGGATGAACTTATGCAGCTTCTCAGCACTTATCAGGTACATCCCCAGGAGGTGGAACTGGAGATCACGGAGAGTGTGCTGATTGAGGATTTTGACAAGGTGACGGCCAAACTGCGGGCGCTGCGGGGCTTTGGGATACGGGTGTCCCTGGATGACTTTGGTACGGGTTTTTCCTCTCTGTCCTATCTGAAAAAGCTGCCCATAGATACTTTAAAGGTGGATAAATCCTTTATTGACACGGTGTTGTCCGACTCGGCTACCCGGGTGATCACCGAGAGCATCATTTCCATGGTGCGCACGCTGGGGCTGGAGACCATTGCGGAGGGCGTGGAACAGGAGCAGCAGTACAAGTATCTTCATGCCATCGGCTGTGATGTTATCCAGGGCTATTATTTCGGCAGACCGCTTCCCGTACAGGAGATGGAAGCATTGCTGGAAAAAATGGCATAAGCGCCCCTTCAGGCGTTGAAATACCAGGGGAACGGGGCGTCAACCCAGGCAGCCCGGGAGCCTGGCACTGGTCAGGCGGCCGGGAGGGATACAGGAGCAAGATTAATTTGGGAAAAAGTTTATTTATAGCTGAGAAGCCCAGCGTGGCCAAGGAATTTGCCAAGGCTTTGAAACTGAATACCAATTCGCGGGATGGTTTTCTGGAGTCCCAGAACTGCATTATCACATGGTGCGTGGGCCATCTGGTGACCATGAGTTACCCCGAGGTATACGACGCAAAATATGGAAAATGGAGTTTGGATACCATTCCGTTCATTCCCCGTGAGTTCAAATATGAGGTCATTGACAATGTGCGCAAACAGTTCACCATTGTCAGCGGCCTTTTAAACCGTCCGGATGTGACCACTATTTATGTGTGTACCGACTCCGGGCGGGAAGGGGAGTACATATATCGTCTGGTGGAACAGATGTCCGGAGTCAGGGGAAAGGAGAGGAAGCGAGTATGGATTGACTCTCAGACCGAAGAGGAGATCCGACGGGGCATTAAAGAGGCTAAAGATTTGTCAGAATACGATGCCCTGAGTGATGCCGCTTATCTGCGGGCCAAGGAGGATTACCTGATGGGCATTAATTTTTCCCGGGTGCTGACCCTGAAATACGGCAGGGCGGTAAAGGATTACCTCAAGCGTGATCGGGCGGTGATCTCCGTGGGCCGGGTGATGACCTGTGTGCTGGGTATGGTGGTGAAGCGGGAGCGCGAAATTCGGGCATTTGTAAAAACACCTTTTTACCGGGTGCTGGGCAGTTTCGATCTGGAGGAAAGGAAACTGGAGGCGGAGTGGAAAGCCGTGGAGGGCAGCCGCTATTACGGGTCGCCCATACTCTACAAGGAAAACGGCTTTAAGAAAAAGGAGGACGCCCAGGCGCTGATTGACCAGCTTTCCGGCGATGCGGTAATGGAGTCCGTCACCCGGAAGAAGGAGAACAAGAATCCTCCCCTTTTGTATAATCTGGCGGAACTGCAGAATGATTGTTCCAAGCTGTTCAAGATCAGCCCCGACGAGACCCTGCGCATCGTGCAGGAATTGTATGAGAAAAAGATGGTGACTTATCCCAGGACGGACGCCAGGGTGCTGTCCACGGCGGTGGCCAAGGAGATTCACAAAAATCTTGGGGGACTGCAGGGCTATGGGCTGTGCGGCGGTTTTGCCAGAGAGATCCTGAGCCAGGGAAGCTGCAAAAATCTTGCCAAAAGCCGCTATGTAAATGACAAGCAGATCACGGATCACTATGCCATTATCCCTACGGGGCAGGGCCTTGCCGGTCTGCAGGGTCTGGCGCCCCTGTCTGCCAGGGTTTATGAGGTAATCACCCGGCGGTTTTTGAGTATTTTCTATCCGGCGGCGGTGTACCAGAAGATAACGCTGGAGGCCAAAGTGGCAGGGGAGAGTTTTTTTGCCAATTTCAAGGTGCTGGCCCAGGAGGGGTATCTCAAAGTGATGCAGTACTCCTTTTCCAAAAAGAGCGGAGACACCGGTTCCCAGGTGCAGAGTGCGGATCGGCAGCAAGGTCAGACGGGAGCAGATTCCCAGGACCAGGGCACAGGGCAGCAGGGCCAGGCGGGAGACGGCGAGGAGGAGCAGAGATGTGATCAGCAGTTCATGACATTGTTAAAGGGACTGAAAAAAGGCTCCCGTCTTTCGGTCAGGGGCTACGAGATCAAAGAGGGAGAGACATCTCCGCCCAAACGCTACAATTCCGGCAGCATCATTTTGACCATGGAAAATGCCGGACAGTTTATTGAAGATGAGGAGCTGCGGGCTCAGATCAAGGGCAGCGGCATCGGCACCAGCGCCACCAGAGCGGAGATTTTGAAAAAGCTGGTGAATATTGAATATCTGTCTCTGAATAAGAGAACCCAGGTGATCACTCCCACCCTGATGGGGGAGATGATCTTTGATGTAGTGAATCTCTCCATACGGCCCCTCCTGGATCCGGCGCTCACCGCAAGCTGGGAAAAGGGGCTGACGCTGGTGGCGGACGGAAACATCACTGCGGACGAATATATGGGGAAACTGGATGATTTTGTGACCCGTCGTACCAACATGGTAAAGGGGCTGGCCAACCAGGGCAGCCTGCATCAATGTTTCCGGGCATCGGAAGCGTTTTACCAAAAGGGAAAGTGACGGCTGGGGGAGGCGGGAAAAACCTGTCGTATTAAGAAAAGGGGGAAGCTGTATGCGGGAAGAAATAGAGGAAAGAATTCGTACCCTGGAGGAGAAAGGGGTCGTCATTATAGATCCCAGGCAGACTTATATCGGCCCGGAAGTGGATCTTGACAGGATTTACAGCGGCAGTGTGCTTTATCCGGGAAGCCGCCTCACAGGGCCGCGCACATTGGTGGGTTCCCGGGCGCAGATCGGCACCGAAGGTCCCGGGATAATCCATAACTCCATCATAGGGGCCCATGGGGAGGTGGGCAGCGGCTTTCTGTCGGATGCCACTCTGCTGCCCCGGGCCAAGGCGGGAGCCAACTCCCACTACCGGGCGGGAACGCTTCTGGAGGAATATGCTTCCACGGCCCATTGCGTGGGCCTGAAGCAATCCATATTGATGTACAGTGTCACATTGGGTTCGCTGATTAATTTCTGTGATGTACTAATCTCCGGAGGACGTTCCCGCAAAGAACATACGGAGGTGGGAAGCGGTTTTATTCACTTCAATTTCACCCCCTGGGGGAAGAACGGGGACAAAGCCACTCCTTCCCTGGTGGGCAATGTCACGGAGGGGGTGTTCCTGGACCAACAGCGTATTTTCCTGGGGGGACAGTCCGGGATGGTGGGGCCTTCCACCGTGGGATTCGGCGCCATGACGGTGGCGGGGCAGGTCATACGGCATGATGTGCCCGGTTCGACCATGCATGCGGAGAGCGTGCGCAATATGGATCGGAACTGGGCGTCCTCGGATGTGGTGTTTCCGGAGAAACGGTTCAGACAGATCTACGATAAAAACGCGGAGTTCCTGGCTCAGCTGTATGCTCTTAGGGAATGGTATCTGCAAGTCCGCCTGGAAAGAAGCCGGGTTCAAAAGGATTCTGAACTGGAACTGGTTCTGAAAGGAGCGGTGGAAACCATTGAAACCTGCATGAAGGAAAGGCTTGACAGATACAACAGCCTGGCGGCAGAATGGTCCCAGCCCTCCATCGGCGAAGCGGTACTGGAGGGGGCGGGCGGCTGCCGGCCCATGGATATTTTCACGGACTGGAAGCCGGAACTGGAGTATGACCAGTGGATCAGAGAGATGGACCGGCCGCAGGGGCAAATGCTGCGGGAGTGGATAGAAACTGTGGCAGAGGATTTCCGGGGTATACTGCGAAATCATACAAAAAAATGATTTTCCACTGGATTTTTAGGCTGAAATATGAGAAAATAGATGAGATGATTTATGAATACATTTTCCAAAATTGGAAAATAGTGTTTTAGCAACAAACGAAAGGAGATTTCACATGATTTACTCAAAAGAAGTTGAAGAAATGTGTCCGGTAGCGCAGGGCGTTCACCACGGCTGTGCTCCCATCCCTGAAGAAGCAAACTGGGTTCAGGCTAAGAAGGTGGAGGATATCTCCGGCTTTACCCACGGTGTGGGCTGGTGTGCTCCCCAGCAGGGCGCCTGCAAGCTGTCCCTGAATGTGAAGGAGGGCATCATCCAGGAAGCGCTGGTGGAGACCATCGGCTGTTCCGGCATGACCCATTCCGCAGCAATGGCCGCAGAGATTCTGCCCGGCCTGACCGTAATGGAGGCGCTGAATACCGACCTGGTATGCGATGCCATCAATACCGCCATGAGAGAGTTGTTCCTGCAGATCGTGTATGGCCGTTCCCAGAGCGCGTTTTCCGAGGAAGGTCTGCCCGTTGGCGCCGGCCTGGAGGATCTGGGCAAAGGCCTGCGCAGCCAGGTGGGTACCATGTACGGCACATTGGCAAAAGGTCCCCGCTATCTGGAGATGGCTGAGGGTTACGTGACAGGCATCGCTCTGGACGCCGAGGATCAGATCATTGGCTACCAGTTCGTGAACCTGGGCAAGATGACCGACTTTATCAAGAAGGGTGACGATCCCAACACCGCCTATGAGAAGTCCAAGGGCCAGTATGGCCGTGTGGCTGACGCGGTGAAGATCATTGATCCCAGAAATGATAAAGAAGTGAAATAAGAGAGAAGAGGAGGTAAAAAGGAATGGCCTTATTTGAATCATATGAAAGACGTATTGATCAGATCAATAAAGTACTGAACGGTTACGGCATCTCTTCGATCGAAGAAGCCGAGAAGATCACCAAGGATGCCGGTCTGGACGTGTATGAGCAGGTGAAGAAGATCCAGCCCATCTGTTTTGAGAATGCATGCTGGGCCTACACCGTAGGCGCTGCTATCGCCATCAAGAAGGGCTGCCGCAAGGCTGCAGACGCTGCTGCTGCCATCGGAGAGGGTCTGCAGGCTTTCTGCATCCCCGGTTCCGTTGCCGACACTCGTAAGGTGGGTCTGGGACATGGCAATTTGGGCAAGATGCTGCTGGAGGAGGAGACCGACTGTTTCTGCTTCCTGGCAGGTCATGAATCCTTCGCCGCCGCGGAAGGGGCAATCGGTATCGCCGAGAAGGCCAACAAGGTACGCCAGAAGCCTCTGCGCGTCATCCTGAACGGTCTGGGCAAGGATGCCGCACAGATTATTTCCCGTATCAACGGTTTTACATATGTGGAGACCAAGTATGATCCCTACACCAACACCGTGGAAGAAGTATTCCGCAAATCCTATTCCGAGGGTCTGCGTGCCAAGGTAAACTGCTATGGCGCCAACAGCGTTCCCGAGGGCGTTGCCATCATGTGGAAGGAGAATGTGGATGTGTCCATCACCGGCAATTCCACCAATCCCACCAGGTTCCAGCATCCCGTGGCAGGTACCTACAAGAAGGAGAGAACCGAGGCCGACAAGAAGTACTTCTCCGTTGCCTCCGGCGGCGGCACGGGCCGTACTCTGCATCCCGACAATATGGCGGCAGGTCCTGCTTCCTACGGCTTTACTGACACCCTGGGCCGTATGCACTCCGATGCGCAGTTTGCAGGTTCCTCTTCCGTACCCGCACATGTGGAGATGATGGGCCTGATCGGTATGGGCAACAACCCTATGGTCGGCGCTACCGTGGCTGTGGCTGTGAGCATCGAGGAAGCCGCCAAAGAAGGCAAGTTCTAAGAAATGCAGTAAAATCAAGGGCTATCGTTGACATGGGCTGTCGGCGGTAGCCTTAAATTTTACCACGTAATAGACAAGTAGTAGACAGGTAATAGACATGTGGTAATAGACAAATTTAGGCAAAGAAAAGGGCATCTGCGACTAACAGACACCCTTTAGTACGGTTTTGTGTAACGGTTATTCCTCTTGGAAGACTGTGTCGCACAACAGCAGATAATGCCCTTAAATCTGCCATGTGCTATACCTCACTTTCTTTCACATACTCCTGGAGCGAAATGTAGATACGCCGGAGAAACTTCTCGTTATGGATTTTCTTTAAAAGGTGGATAATCATTTTCTTGTAATTCATACCGTTGCACCGCCTTTCTGCAATTTTCTCAAATCAGCCTGAATCCTGCGGATTGCTTCAGCATTGTCAAACCGCTGTGCCGTTTCCGGGCAGATAAGGGCGGCTATGGGTCTTCCTGTTCCGGCAGCAATCAGGGAAAGCGTGGAAATCCGTACATCCTTTTTCTGGTTCAGAATCCCGGAAAGTTCGTTCCGGCTGATTCCCATAAAGTCCGCCGCTGCGCAATTACTCCATCCATTCCCGGCAATAATCTTAAAAAGCTGGTCTGCAAGGGTCTTTCTGATTGCAAATTCATACATTCTGTTCGCCCTCCCTTGCCCAACGTGTCGGAGAACCCGACAACTCGTCCGATTCATCCGGCTTTAAAGTGCCGTTGCCGTACAGATAACCCAAACGGAAAGCTAAATCAATAGCAACCTCCGGCCTGACCATACGGGCGGCAAAGTCGGAAAACTCAAAGAAATCCTCCCACGGCATATTTACCTTTACCGCCTTTTCAAGCCATTTGCGGTAGCGGTCAAGGCTTTTTTCCATTTCCTTTTTAGTCCTCTTAAGCCCTTTCCACGGCTTTTCATTCAAGATGCACAAGTGCATCTCATGCAGAATCTTGTTCTTTTCTTCGTTTGTCATAAAAATAGCCTCCTTTGAAAAATTTCTTGAAAGAGGCTTCCGATTCTGATATAATCAGATTTATCAGTGGGAAACCTCTGGTGGCAAACAAGGGTAAGCGCACTCGCCAAAGTCACCGCTTACTCTTATTTTTTTATATCAGCCTTCAACTTCTTAATCCCTCTTCTTGTCGCTTCCATTTTACTGACTTGTTCCTGATCACAGTAAGCAGCTAAGATGCCTTCGCTTTCCTTGTCAAGTCTAACATGGATTGATGTTCCCTTGGGATTATCCGTTGGTCTGCCTGTACGTGGACTCATGTATTATCACCTCACTTTTGAAGCCCATAAATATATTATAACTTATGAAGCCCAAAAGTCAATATCTTTTTTACAAAATAGCTTTCCCCACAAGTGGGGACGCAAGGAGGTTCCAAAATAGAACATCCTATTACAAGTTCATCCGAAAAACGGACGAAGCTCAGATGAGATGAGAGCCAGACGAAATCTTGCGTTGAGGCAAAACCAATTACTGATAGGAGAACATAATTCCCCTAAAACGAAATTCGTTTAAGTGCTTAGTTTTCCCCATCCTGTTGGGGAAAGATTTTCGTATGTGAGACATATGAAGCCAATGAAATAAACATTCTTCATATGTGAGGAAAGCCAACTGGCTCCCAAATGGTTGACAGTATGGCCGAAGCAGAATCCTCTTGCAAAAGCTGTATACGCCCCATATTGGGCTTGCCGCCGCATTGCTTGATAAATCCCGTTACAAAAATCTAAAGGCTGTAGCGTATCCCGACAGGTATTCCGTTTATCTCCGTAGGAGACAGCACTTTCCTGAACTATCGGGATACTCGGCCCACTATGGAGGTGAATGCTATTCCCATCCTTTTAGCGGCGGGAATTTTCCCATTGCCCTTACCGCTAATTTTCATGTACATCGCAACTTCTTGCGGTGGCTTACAAAGCTAAATCAAAAAGGCTACCGATACCTCTGGCAGCCTTTCTTTATATATCTTTTAATTTTACAACAACATTGCAACAAATCCTTGTCTAAAACCTCTGAAAGTGGCTTATTTACTGCATTCCTGCAAAAATCTTATCAAGTGTTTTTTCTTGATGGGTTTAAATTTTTTGCATGTGCGGCCATTTTACCCCAAATGTTCACCAAAACATGCTCCGGCGGTACCGGCGTGAAGCCGCTTATATCTCCGTATTCCCTGCCACGCTGATATTTTCCAGGCACATGGCAAGGGGGCCTTCGAAGTCTTTCTCCACCTGCATTTCCCTGGAAAATGTGATATGTTTCTGGGTTTCCAGGATATTGCCGTTGATGGAACCGCCTGTGACAGGAATCTTCTTCTCACCGTCACAGAGGAAAGCCAGCCGAATTTCCCCGCCGAAATGTCCGTCGAAGGCATCCATCTGGAAATCGGAAAAATTCAGTACTTCAAGGTAAGGCCCGCTCCTCATCTCCTCCAGGGACACCGTACCCGCAGGCGCGCTGTATCCCTGGTAATTTCCCGTGGGTTCCAGCTTTAAATAACGGGCAAAACGGTTGGGACCATGGAGCAGCAACAGCTTTCCGTCCCTTACCAGTTCCCTGTCTTTCATGGGGATGCCCTCTGCGCTGTAAGGCACAGTGGCTTTCAGTGTCAGGTTAATCCTGTCCTTCGCTGCCTCCCCGCCCTGAACGTCACATCCCGTCCGGAAGGATGAATAGTTCCGATAGACCATCGCCGTATTGGAGCGCTCCACATAATAGCCGAGTATTGTCTTCACATCGGCGCCTCTCAAAATGACACGGTATGTTCCGGCCGGAGGCGCTGATACAGCCCCTGCCCTGGCACGGGTCAGCTCCATGGTTTCGCGCACCTTCTCCCGCAGGGCTTCCGTGTTCATATTGTCATATGCAAAATCCTGGTACGTTTCCACATCCTGCCCTGCGGTACACTGTACTACAAATTCACCTTCTACCCTGCTTTTCCGATAGCTCACATCCACACCGCTGGAATTGATGACATGGCATGCGGTCATGGTGGCAAAAATCTCAGCCGAATTCAGGAAGACGTCCGTCTCCGTATCTTCCGCAAAAAGGGCTTCCGTAAAACGCCGTGCAATCTCTGTCAGGGTGCTTCCCTCCATGCCGTCGGCAGGTGTCGTACTGCCGGTTTCCGTCTCTCCCTGCCCCTCATAAAGTTCGTAATACTCGTTTTTCACAAATCCGGCGGCATACAGGGCATCCCGGAACATTTCCTCCATCTGCCGCGGGGTAAAACTGTCCTGGACCTGGACGGTTGCGGAACCCATCCTGCGTTTGCCGTCTTCCGTAAACGCCCTGTACACTGTGACTTCGGCCCGGCATACATGATTCTTTCTCTGCATGTCCAGTGACTTGCGGATAAAGAACAATTCCGAACTCTCTGTCTTCGTTTCCGTTATCTGATATATTTCTGCGCCGGCTGCTCTCAGCGCGGACAAAATTTTTTCTATCATGGCTAACCTCATTTCCGAATGTAATTAATCAGTCTTCTCCGTGGGGGCACAAAACCCTGACGCCGCGCTTATCCAAGCCGTATCCTTGCCTTGATAAACGGGCCTCCGTCCGAGACCTTCACCCATTCCTTATATCCCTTGCCGCACATGCCTCCGCCGCCCAGTTTTACCGTTTCGGATACCATACTGATGGATTTCAGCAGGTCGGGCACATATCCGGTAAGCACGACTGGAGAATATATCTTCCCCGTTAGTTTTCCGTCCCTGATCTCCCGGGCAATGCTGACCATGCACTGGATGCCCCAGTTCTTCGGATCTTCCATACCGCTGGAGGGTTCTTCCAGCAGAAATCCGTAATCGATGGATGCAATCATATCCTCCACCCTGTCATGGCCGCCCTCAAAGAAGGTATTGGTCATCCGAGTGTAGGCCTTGCGCTGATAACTCTCCCGCCTGCCGTTGCCGGTGGGACGGGTGCCCAGATGCATGGCGGACTGGGCGTCGCTGATTCCCGCCTTTAATATCCCTTTTTCGATTACGACAGTGTCCTGCGCCAAAACACCTTCATCGTCAAAAAAGTAAGTGGCAACCTCCTTTGCCGCCCCTGCGCCGTCATGCATGGTAACCAGGTTTGACGCCACCTGGCTGCCCACAAACTGTTCTGCCAGCGCCCGCTTTTTGACAAACATGTCCATCTCCACGCCATGGCCGAATGCCTCATGTACAATCATCCCTGTAGTCTCCGGCGTACAGACACAGTCATATTCTCCCGGATGGATGGGTTCGCTCTCCAGCAGCTCCAGTGCAACCTTCGCTACATCGCATACTTCTTCACGCATTTTCGAAATGAGTTCCGCTCCCCCCAGATTGGAAAATCCGCGGTAACTGCTCTTAAGCTCTTCTCCCCTGGCGGCCATAACGCTGAATCCACCTGACATCCAGAGCACATTCTGCTCCATATCCCGATTTTTTGACAGGAAAAGCTTACTGTACTTCTGATAATTGGCAAAGGCGTTGCAATCCAGAACCTTATCGCTGTATGCGCGGCCTGCTTCGCTGGCAGCGGCCAGTTCCCGTATAATCGCCTCATCGCCGAATTCCCGGGGATCGATTTCATATTCCGTGCTGTCTGAGAATACCAGCGGTTCGTCTTCCAGCATGGCATAAACGCTTTTCCGAACGCCCTCAGGAAGCTTTTCCGACATGGGCCACAGTTCTTCCCTGATTTTTCTCACGATATCTTCTATCAGTTCTTCCGATATTTCATTAAAGGAATATTCTCCGTAACAGGAGCCGTCGTACACCTTTACGACGAAGCCCCGTCCCGACAGCCATCCTGTCATACCGACGGAGGTGACTGCCTTTGATACCGAATACTGCTTCGATATCGAATCCGACGCCAGGATGGAGGCATACGGATACTCCTGCAGCAGCCGGTCTTTTAACCGGAGCAATACCGGTTTTATTTCTCTTAAATATTCGCTTGGTTTCACTTTCATTTTACGGTGCTTCCTTTCTTATGCCTGCTACCCCTTCCATCGGTTCTTCAGCTTATTCTGCAGCCGATACAGCACATTGAGGGCATCAATAGGTGCCAGGGTATTCACTTCCACTTCCATCAGTTCCTTCAAAACATCTTCATCCTTCACGGTATCAAACAGGGACATCTGGGATAATTCAATCTCGTCCATTCTGGGCGGCTTTTTTGTTTTTACGTCCTTCACGTCAACCGTGATATTCTGGATTTTCTCAATAATATCATTATCCGTAAGCTGCTCTACGATTTCCTTGGCCCTGTCAATGACCATATCCGGCACCCCTGCAAGCTTGGCTACCTGGATCCCGTAGCTTTTATCCGCCCCGCCCTTGATAATCTTTCGCAGGAAGACAATGTCGTCCCCCCGCTCCTTCACGGCAATGCAGTAGTTATTTACATTGTTCATCTTGCCTTCCAGCTCCGTCAGCTCATGATAATGGGTGGCGAAGAGCGTCTTGGCCCCCAGGAGCTTGCGGTTGCTGATATGCTCAATGACAGCCCAGGCGATGCTCAAACCGTCAAAGGTGGAGGTTCCCCGGCCAATCTCATCCAGAATCAGCAGGCTGCCCGATGTAGCGTTCCGCAGAATGTTAGCCACCTCGTTCATCTCCACCATAAAGGTGGACTGCCCGCTTGCCAGGTCGTCCGAAGCCCCCACCCTGGTGAATATCCTGTCCACAATGCCGATGTTGGCGCTCTTCGCCGGTACAAAGCATCCGATCTGCGCCATCAGGACAATCAGCGCCGTCTGGCGCATGTAGGTGGACTTTCCCGCCATGTTGGGTCCGGTAATGACGCTGATACAGTGATGGCTGTTGTCCAGGAACGTATCGTTTGCAATGAACATATCGCCCGTAATCATCTGTTCGACCACAGGATGCCTGCCGTCCTTGATGTCAATGACGCCCTTCTCATTCAGCTTCGGCCGCACATAACGGTTCCGCTCCGATACCAGGGACAGGGAAGCATATACATCCAGCTTCGCCACAGCCTTGGCAGTGGACTGGATACGCTCCAGCTCCACTGCGATGGAATCCCGTATCCTGCAGAACAGATCGTACTCCAGCGTAGTCAGCTTGTCCTCCGCGTTCAGTATGGTATCCTCCAGTTCTTTCAGCCGTGGGGTGGTGTACCGCTCAGCGTTGGCAAGCGTCTGCTTCCGGATATAGTCCTCAGGAACCATGTTTTTATAGGAATTGGTCACTTCAAAATAGTACCCGAATACCTTGTTATATTTTATTCTCAGGTTCCGGATGCCCGTCCGTTCCCTGTCCTGCTCCTCCAGCTCGGCCAGCCACTGCTTTCCGTCCCGTTTCGCGCTGCGCAGCATATCCACGGTCTCGTCGAACCCGTCCTTGATGATACCGCCCTCCCGGATGGTGACAGGCGGATCCTCCTCAATGGATGCCAGTATCAGCTGGAAAATATCCGAAAGAGCGTCAATATTGTTCTCGATTGCCGTCAATTCCTTGCCGGAAAATCCCTTCAGCACTGCTTTTATGGCAGGAAGCATCTCCAGTGAATTGCGGAAGGCGATAAAATCCCTTGGATTGGCAGTTTTGTATGTAACTTTGCTCAGCAGCCGTTCCAAATCGTACACGGGATTCAGGTACTCCCGGATTTCATCCCGGGATACGCTGTCCTTACCCAGCTCTTCCACCGCATCCAGACGCCGCTCCATTTCCGCCCTGTCAATCAGCGGCTGCTCCAGCATGAGCCGCCCGCCCATGGCTGTCTTCGTCTTGTCCAGCACCCAGAGAAGGGAACCCTTTTTCTGCTTTTCCCGAAGCGTCTCCGTCAGCTCCAGGTTTCTGCGCGTGGAACTGTCAAGCAGCATATATTTGCTGGTCAGATAGGGATAAATATGGGTAAAATGCGCTAAATCCGTCTTCTGGGTATCATAGAGATACTGCAGAAGCGCCCCGGCAGCCGTCATGCCTGTGGGAAAATCACCGATTCCCAGCCCGGCAAGGGTGTTCACATTAAAATGCCGCTGCAGGATCTTCCGGCAGCCCTCATCGTCAAACAGATGGGATTCCAGGGTATTGACAGAAATACGGTACCGTTCCCGCAACTCCTCCACATCAAAGCCGCTGACCAGAAAGGCTTCATTGCAGATCACCTCTGAAGGCTCGTACTTCATCAGCTCGTCACCCAGCTTCTTTAAATCCTCCACCTCTGTGAGATAATAGTCGCCGGTGGTGACATCTGCCACTGAGATGCCGATTTTCGTAGGAGTATAGGCAATACACAGCAGGAAATTGTTCTTTGACTCCTCCAGAGACTGAAAATTTAAATTGGTGCCGGGTGTCACGATGCGGATAACCTCCCGCTTCACCAGCCCCTTCGCCAGCTTCGGATCCTCCACCTGCTCGCAGATGGCAACCTTGTAGCCCCGGCTGACCAGCTTTGCCAGATATCCCTCCACCGCATGGTAGGGAACGCCGCACATGGGCGCACGCTCCTCCAGGCCGCAGGATTTTCCTGTCAGGGTAAGCTCCAGTTCACTGGACACAATCTTTGCGTCCTCGAAAAACATCTCATAGAAATCTCCCAGACGGTAAAACAGAATGCAGTCGGCATACTGCTTTTTGGTCTCCATATATTGCTGCATCATGGGGGTCAGTTCATCAACGGGAATTTGTTCCGGCATTTGTATTGCTCCTGTTCTGTTGCTTTTGTATTTTGGTAAAAATGAGCGCATGTACTATGCTTTGTACACACGCTCTTATTCTAGCACAAAATATTGGGATTGTAAAATTCCTTTTGAGGAATTTCAGCACAACTTTCTGATACCAGCTATTACTTTCCCTCCGCCATTTTCAGCTGTGCCGTTACCAGTCCGTAGTAAATTCCCTTTTTCTCCAGCAGCTCGTTGTGAGTGCCGATTTCGGCAATCCCGTGCCTGTCAATCACTACAAGGCGGTCCGCATTACGCAAAGTGGAGAGACGGTGTGCGATGGCAAAGGTAGTCCTGCCTTTTACCAGCCTGTCCAGCGCCTGCTGAATCAGGAATTCGCTCTCCGTATCCAGGGCGGATGTGGCCTCGTCCAGGATCAGCAGCCTTGGGTTGTTTAAGATAGCCCTGGCTATGGCAATCCGCTGCCGCTCCCCGCCTGAAAGGTTATAACCGTGTTCACCCACATAGGTGTTGTAGCCGTCCGGCGTCTTGCAGATAAAATCGTGGGCATTGGCTGCCTTGGCCGCCTGGATTACCTCAGTCAGGCTTGCATCCTGCCTTGCGAAACGAATGTTCGCCAGAATGCTGCCCGAGAACAGGAAAGTCTCCTGGAGTACCACGCCGATCTGGGAATGAAGGCTCTCCGTCTTCATGTTACGGATATCCACGCCGTCGATGGTGATCCTTCCCTGGTCTACATCATATAAGCGCATAATCAGGTTGATCAGTGTGGATTTTCCCGTGCCGGAAGCGCCTACCAGTCCAATCATCTCCCCTGGCTCCACCCGGAAATCGATGTCCTCCAATACCGGTTCGTAGGTATGGTAGCCAAAGGAAATATGCTCAAAGGAAAATGCACCCCGGATGGGAAATGCCCTGCTGTCCTGTCTGTCCGCAATGACCGGTTCCTCGTCCAGCACGTCGTAAATGCGGTTCATACTGGTGACCATCTGCATTACCATCCTGGGCATATGGGTCATCCAGTTCAGCGGCCCGAACAGATAGCCGCAGTAAGCGATAAACTGAACCAACTCTCCCAGCGTCATATCCCCCTTCAGTACATCAATGCCGCCGAAGTACACGGCAATATAGGTGCCTGCCCCCAGAAGGAAGGTCAGGATGGGGAAAAAGACTGCCCAGAAGGTTTCGTTCTTCTTGCTGATATCGGCAAATTCCCGGGTTTTTTTCTGGAAGCGTTCCGCCTCCCGCTCTTCTTTTCCGAAGGATTTCACCACCCGCATTCCCGAGATAATGTCCTGCAGGCTGCTGGAAAGATCATCCAATTTCAGCCACTGTTTATGGAAAATTGTGTGAATATGGTGCCAGAACAACCTGGTAACCGCAAATACCACCACAATAAACGCCAGAGATATAAGCGTCATTTTCCAGCTGATGGAAAACATCACCACCAGAGATACCACCATGGTAATTAAAGTGGAGAACATCCCTCCAAATACATCTTCCATAAATTCGCGGATCTGCCGCGTATCCCGCGCCACCCGGTTTAACAGTTCTCCCGGCTTCCTGCTGTTGATGAAGGAGAGGGACAGGGACTGTATCTTGTAATAAAGCTTCTGGCGCAGCGTCATGCTTAAGGAGGTGCCCAGGGAGATACACTGCCAGTACTGGAAATTGTCCAGCAGGATCCGTGCCGCCACCATTATAAAGGTAGTCCCCGCAAATGCCCACCAGTCTGCCCAAGTTCCCTTTCCGGTGGAAAGGGCGCCGTCAATGAAGTTTTTCTGCACCATGGGTACAGCCAGGTTCAGCAGGGAAACCAATGCCATCAACAGGGAAATCAGCAGAAGCTTTCCTGTATAATCGCCGCAGAGTTCCTTGAATTTTTTCAGCAAATCCGTTTTGCCGTCACAGTAGGGGCATTTGCTGGTGCCCGGAAGCGCCCTGCCGCATTTTTCACAATATTTCTCATACTCCAGGCTGACTACCGGTTCCGGCTTTCTACCGGTTCGGCGCGCCGTCAGGATAGTCTGGGCGCCCCTGGCCACATAAGCGGCCCGGACAATGTGGCGCATGGAAAAACGCGCCGCACAAATCATCTGCCCGTCCTTTTTCGTCACGGTCAGGATGCCGCTGTGTACCTGGTGTTCGCATTTGACGGTTTCGCAGTCATCCAGAAGAAAGGATGCCGCCACGTTTTCCCCTTCCAGCACCAGAAGGCGCTCCCCGGTCACCACAATCCAGGTTTTTTCCGTATAGGCCTGCTTTGCCTGCATTTTCCGGCTGTCAAATCCCAGGTCCACCGGGATACAGTACATGGGGTCCTCCCCCGGCGCAAGCCCAAGGGCATCCATCTGCCCCTTGTTTAATGTATATAATAGTTTCATAAAGTTCAAGTGCCTTTCTCTTATCAATGGTTCCGCCTTAGTTGCGGCCACTGTCTTAAATTACCAAACACGTTTTTTAGATAAAGAGATCCAACTTCTTGCGTTCCATGACGCCAAGCTGATAAAAATCCGGAATTTCATAACGGTTCCCGTCGATATCCGTCACCAGCAGCCTGGAATCACTCAGATGAATTACGGCGTCCCCGCTCATCTGTGTGGTAAAACGGCAGGCGCCGAAGGCCGTTACGACATTCCAGTAGGCATAGCCGTACTCGTCTTTCACATCCAGCACCTTGGTAATCACCGGCATGAAGTAGCGCAGTTTAATCTGTTCCCTCAGCATGTCCTGCTGTTCTTCCGGCAGCTGGGACAGTTTTTCAATGATGCCAATCTCTTTTGCCTTTTCGTCGGACTCTCTGACGGAGATGAATTCCTCCGGGTTGGTCAGCGGGAATGTCAGGTACACACCCACGCGGGCATATTCCTTATCTTTTGTCTTCAGTGCAAGGAAGCCGCCGGGAGTCCTGCTGAAAACAGCGTTCTCCCCGTTCAGGAAGCGCATTTCCAGCAGCTCCTCAGATTCTTTTTTCAGGGCTTCCTCATCAAATTCTTTTAAATCCAGCAGGTCCATGCTGTTACCAGATCCTTCCATATTGTTTCCTTTCTTATTTCCAGTTCCGCAACTGCCCTTCCAATACCTGGTTCGGACAGACTGCTTCCGGACGCCCCCTACTCTATGCCGCGCATGGCGAGGGCTTTTGTCTGGAGTTCGCTCAGTTTATAGTAAGTACCCTTTTGGGCAAGCAGTTCTTCATGTGTCCCGGACTCCGTCAGCCTGCCGTCATCCAGCACGATGAGGTGGGTGGCGTTGCGCAGGGTGGAGAGCCTGTGGGCGATGGACAGCACCGTCCTGCCCTTTTCCAGCCGCTCCAGAGACTTCTGGATGGCAAGCTCCGTCTCTGTGTCCACAGCGGATGTAGCCTCGTCCAGAATCAATATCTGCGGATCCGCCAGAATAGCCCTTGCGATA
>OFFG01000409.1_pt1 | contig 38272 bp, 40 predicted proteins | sample 1521331 | NCBI WGS metagenome assembly OFFG01 (sample SAMEA3504129, study PRJEB24116) | mouse gut metagenome | biome: mouse gut; feature: mouse-associated habitat; material: faeces | place: Denmark | collected 2011 | reverse complement strand
TGAACTCAAACGGCGGCTGGAATGTGATCGGCTGCATGTCCTTTATGAACCAGCCAATCCTTCAGTACAGCAATGAGATTCGCAGTGCGGTTCTTATCATGCACGGTGAGAAAGCACATTCCTGTTATTTCAGCCGCGATGCTTATGCTGCAATGGTGAAGGATAACTCTTATGCAGACAATAAGGAGCTGCTGATTATCCCGGATGCAGTCCATACGGATCTGTATGACGGCGGCGGAAAGGATGCAATCCCGTTTGATAAGCTGGAGCAGTTCTTTGAGGAAAACCTGAAATAAGCGTAAGGTATGGAGGTAACAGTTATGCGTATTTTAGTATTGAACGGAAGTCCCCGTCCAAAGGGCAATACAAAACAGATGGTAGATGCATTCCAGGAAGGCGCAGAATCCGCAGGACACAGGGTGGATGTAATCGATGTATGTAAGAAAAAAATTGCAGGCTGTCTGGCCTGTGAATACTGCCATACAAAAGGAAACGGAATCTGTGTGCAGAAGGATGATATGCAGGAAGTCTACTCTCTGCTAGGGGAGGTGGATATGCTTGTCATTGCTTCACCCATCTATTATCATGGCATTTCAGGACAGTTAAAATGTACTATTGACCGGTTTTATTCTGCGGCATATCCGAAGAAACCGCGGAATCTGAAAAAAGCGGCCATGATATTAAGCTCCGGTGATCCCAAAATGTATGACGGCGCGATGTTTTCCTACAAAGGAGATTTTCTGGAATACCTGGGCCTGGAAAATATGGGGGTGTTTACGGCTTACGGCGCGGAAAACGGTTCGGCTTCAAAGCTGAAAGAGTTGGAGGACTTTGGGAGAAGGCTGAAATAGCGGTAAGGGAGGCGATGAATGAGAAAATTATTTAGTCTTCTATTCGTTTTCTTATTGGTGTTTCCTGTGACAGCGTGCGGGCAGAGCAAGGGAGAGGAAAGCGGGACAGCCGTAGATGCTGAAATAATCCTGGTAACAGATGCCACGGAATCTGCACAGGAAACAAAAACTGTGTCTGATGCTGCAGACAGCGGAACGGAGACAGGGGAAGAAACAAATGTAAAAGCAGAGTTTGATTTTGAAACGAAGACTGTTATGTTAAACAGCGGATATGAGATGCCGATCAACGGTCTTGGAACATACAGCCTTCACGGTGATGAGTGTATCAATTCTGTGAAATCTGCATTGTCAAACGGTGTCTGCCTAATCGATACCGCATCTGCTTACGGCAATGAGGAGGAAATCGGGCAGGCAGTCCGGGAAGCGATAGACGAAGGAATTATACAGCGGGAGGATATCTTTGTTACGACAAAAATATATCCGGGCAGTGAGATGGAAAATCCGGAGCAATCGATCCAGGCCTGTCTTGACCGGCTGGATATCGGCTATGTAGACCTGATGCTCTTGCATCATCCAGATTCCAGTGATGTGGAAGCATACAAAGTGATGGAACAGTTTGTGGAAGAAGGAAAAATCCGTTCGATTGGGCTGTCGAATTGGTATGTGGAGGAATTGACAGAATTTCTGCCGCAGGTGGATACTGTCCCTGCGTTGGTTCAGAATGAGATCCATCCATATTATCAGGAGAATGATGTGATCCCTTTTATCCAGGAACTGGGGATTGTGGTGCAGGGCTGGTATCCGCTGGGCGGCAGAGGACATACGGGAGAGCTGCTTGGCGATCCTGTAATCTCTGAAATTGCCGGGGCGCACGGTGTGTCCCCGGCACAGGTAATTTTGCGCTGGAACCTGCAGAAAGGCGTAGTGGTCATTCCTGGTTCCAGTAATCCCGACCATATCAGGGAAAATACGGAGCTGTATCATTTCAGTCTGACGGAAGAAGAAATGGCACGGATAGGCAGTCTTGACCGGGGCGAAAAACATGACTGGTATTAAAATCTTAGTTTAGAAATTGTTTAGATATCTTTGTGAATTCTTTTATCCTGGCATGGTAATGTGAACGTAAGCTAAAAATCTGCATTTACAAACAGGAAGGTATGCCGCGGTATCAGACATTGCGGGTGTATATAAATGTATGCCAGAAAAAGGAGAACAGGGAAGGTGACCATTAAGAAAAAAATCAGATTATCCAATATTATGATGGTTCTGATACCGATTTTGTTTACCACAATCGTACTGATCGTGTGTCTGAATACCTCCTTGGGTAGTTACTGGCATACCTTTATTGATATGTACAGCGATGAAAACGGTGTCCAGTTTGCCCAGAGCATGATCTATAACTATCAGCAGGAGTTGTGGGAAAACAACTGGGGGCATTGCCCGGAGATGGATGCCTGCCAGACACAGATCCGGCACAGCGATGAGATGACCCATCTGGAGAATAAACTGTCTGGACTGGGATATCGTTTTATGATCACAAAGAACGGAGAAAGTATCTATTCCAACCTGTCTGAAACGGATTTGGAAACAGCGCGGTCTGTGGCAGGGGATGCCATTGACCATGCGAAAATGCTGACAGCTAGCCGCTATGAGGTGTCTGTGATTAAAAGCTCGTTCTGGCATGGAGAGAATATCTTCTGTATCACGGCGGTTCACCCGCAGGAGACAGATGGAGCTATGGTAAATTATCTGAAAAACTGTATTTTGCGTTATCTGGCTGGTATTCTGGTTATTTTTGTGGTTTTGACCGTGTGTATCAACGGCGTTCTCTCCTGGTGGATCTCCGGCAGTATTTTAAAGCCTCTTGGAAAATTGAGCCTTGGTACAAAAGAAATCCGGGAGGGGAATCTGGATACACCCATGCAGTATGAGAAAAAAGACGAGTTTGGCCAGGTGTGCAGAGATTTTGACGAGATGCGGGCCTACCTGCAGGAGTCCGTGCAGCAGCGGCTGAAGGACGAAAAAAGAAGGCGGGATCTGATTACCGGAATTTCCCATGACCTGCGGACGCCTTTGACCACCATTATGGGATATCTGGACGGACTGTTGGACGGCATTGCGGATACCCCGGAAAAGAGGCTGCGCTATCTGCAGGCCATAAAGACAAGAACAGGGAATCTGGTGAGCCTGGTAGACAGCCTGTCGGAATACAGCAGGCTGGATGCCGGTTTCCGTTATCACATGGAAGAAACAGATTTCAAGGATTATATGGAAAGGTATCTGGAACTTGTGCGTCCGGACATGGAAAACCAACAGGTACAGATAGAATATATCTGTGGAAAAGGCGGCTTTTCGGTGAGACTGGACAGGGAAGAATTCAAACGTATCTTTAATAACCTTTTTGCCAATACGGTGAGATACCGCAGAAAAGAAAATTCGAGAGTGATGATCTCTCTGAAACGGACGCTGGAAGGTAACAATGCGGAACTGGTGTTCCAGGATGACGGTCCGGGAGTGCCAGAAGGATCTCTGGAACAGATATTTGACAGCTTTTACCGGGTGGATGATTCCAGAAACAGCGCGGAAAAGGGAAGCGGCATTGGGCTGGCGGTGGTGAAGGAAATCATCCTCGGCCACGGCGGGACAATCAGGGCGGAAAACCGGGGAGGGCTGGCAGTGATTGTTACGATTCCGGTTATAGATTGAGAAGGAAAGGAATCCGTTGCGATGGAAAGAGTGTTGATTATAGAGGACGATGAACTGATTGCGGAACTGGAGCGGGATTATCTGGAAGCAAATGGATATGAAACTGATCTTGCTTTTGACGGTATCACTGGAGAGCAAAAGGCGAAAACAGAAAAATACGATGCGATTTTGTTGGATGTGATGCTCCCCGGCAAGACAGGGTTTGATGTCTGCCGGGAGCTGCGAAAGAGCCTGCGGCTGCCTATCATCATGGTGACAGCCAAAAAGGAAGACATCGACAAAATCCGAGGACTGGGATTGGGGGCAGACGATTATCTGGTAAAGCCTTTCAGCCCTACGGAGCTGGTGGCCAGGGTGAAATCCCATATCTACATTCATAACCTGCTTTCTGCAACAGAGGAAGAAGAGCCGCAGGAGACGGAGATTACCTATCGGAATCTGACCATCCTGCCCAAGTCACGGAGAGTCTATCTGGATAAAAAGGAAGTGGTTCTGGTCAACAAGGAGTTTGAACTGCTGTTGTTTCTGGCGGAAAATCCCAATCTGGTATTTTCAAAGGATACCCTGTTTGACCGGGTATGGGGGATGGATTCCCTGGGAGATGCGGCAACCGTGACCGTCCATATCAACAGACTAAGGGATAAGCTGGGAAAGAATGATTCGAAAAACCAGTTTATTGAAACAGTATGGGGAGCAGGTTATCGGTTTCGGATTGATTAGGCCAAAATGACATAAATTGTCAGATGAAAAAAAACTCGCTTAATTGATACAAAGGGAATGAACAGAATATCGAATAAACCGCAGAAATAAAGGGCTTTTTTGTGAGTACCTGATATTTTTTCCATGAAATGGTTCAATCATAAGGAAATGGTCTATATTTGAGTTGAAAATAATTTACTTGGCATGAAATGTTATAAAATAGGCATCTACGGTTATTCATTTTGCATTGCCTGTTTGGTAAAATGCACATGAGGTGTAATGTATATATGGATTTTATGTAAAGGAGACAGAGCAATGGAAAAGGTTGTATTGATTACAGGTGGAAGCAGCGGTATTGGTTATGCAACAGCGGAGCTGCTTGCGAGAAACGGTTATAAGGTCTATGCTGGAGCCAGACGGATTGAGAAAATGGAGCCGTTAAAAAAATTTGGAGTTATTCCAATTTCTCTTGATGTGACATATCAGGAATCAGCAGAGGCTGCAGTAGACAAGGTTATTTCATCCGAAGGAAGAATTGATGTGTTGTTTAACAATGCGGGATATGGTTCCTATGGTCCTATTGAAACAGTATCGCTTGAAGAAGCACAGTTACAAATGGATGTCAATGTAATAGGTGTTGCCAGGATGACACAGCTTGTACTCCCATACATGAGAAAACAGAAGTCCGGGCGTATCCTCATAACTTCTTCTGTGGGTGGCAAAGTTACGAGTTATTTGGGAGGATGGTATCATGTTAGTAAGTTTGCAGTAGAGGCGCTTGGGAATTCTATCCGCATGGATGTAGAAAGGTTTGGCATTAAAGTGTCCATTATTGAGCCAAGTGGTGTTTTAACCGAATGGGGGGTAATTGCAGCGGATCACTTGGAAGAAGCCGGAAAAGGAACAACATATGAGGAAGAATGCCATAAAGTTGCACAATATTATCGAAAAGGGTATACTGCGGGAAAGCAGAATGCAACCTTTAATTCGTCAGAAACATTGGCAAAACTCGTAAGAAAAGCAATAGAGGCAGAGCATCCCAAAACACGATATCAGGACAGCGCGCTGGCAAAAATGTCTATATTGATGTCTAAGTTGTGTTCGGATAAATTTTTAGATAACATGATGAAAAATACAGTATTAAAATAAAAGGCGGTGATACAGTGAAGGTTACGATCACAAAACAGTTTCAGGATTTTGTCAAAGGCGTAGGAATTTCTTTAGATGAAATCCTGCAAAAAGCAGAAATACCTAATATTTTGTGGAAAGACGAACTGGAGCTGACACCGGAAGAATACTATCGCTTTTTAGATTTTATAGGAAAAGAAGTAACGGATGAACAGATTTTGGCAATGAGCGATATCCGTGCCATGCAGATGTTCCTGCCAATGTTTTATGCAGCGCTTTGTTCTGCAAATGGGCTAGATGGTTTAAGGAGATTTGCTGCTTATAAAAGAATCATAGGCCCAATCAATATTGATGTTGTAGAAAATGAACAGGATGAGGTAGTGGTCACCATGCTTCCGCCTATACAGAATCAGGAACTTCCCAGAATGCTGCTTTTAAATGAACAGTTATTGATGGTGAGCCTTATAAGAACAGGAACTGGTGAAGAATTAAGCCCTCTTCGGGTGCAGGGACCATATGAGTATGGGGATGCCATAAGGTCATATCTGGGAATCCAGACAAGGGTAGATGAAAGAAATGAGCTTGTATTTAACAAAAAGCAGTTGAAATATCCGTTTATCACGCAAAACAACATCATGCTGGAATACCTGGAACCGGAACTCAAAAAAAGATTGAACGATTTGGAAAAAGATTATTCATTCGTCGGCGTAATACAAAAAAAACTTTATTCTGCGATTCCGGCAGGCAGCTATTCTATTGGCGAAGTGTTTGACTCGATGGGCTTAAGCGTAAGGTCGTTACAGAGAATGCTGAGTGACTATGGCTTGACATATAAGGAGATCGTTGTTCAGGTACAACAAACACTTGCCAAAAATTATATAAGAGAGGGCGCACTTACAGCGGATGATATATCCATTCTTGTAGGATACCAAAACACTGTTTCGTTCCTTAGAGCCTTTAAAAAATGGACGGGAATGACAGTGACACAGTTTCGTGGAAAAACAAAAAATAGGAGATGAGGATTATTATGAACAGTATATTAAATAGATGCCGAGTAGTATGTCATATGGTTACCTCTATTGATGGCAAAATTAATGGTGGTTTTGAAGAACAGGCAGATGTAGCGCAATCGGGGACATATTATATGCAGAAGCTGGAAGAGTATAGTAAGAGCATGGCAATAGGGAGGGTTACAAGCAAGCAGTCCGTATGTAAACAGCAGGTGGACCTTTCAAATTATGCAAACAGTGATGTCCCAGAAGGAGATTATATTATTGAGAATACAACAGACCGCTATTATATAAGCTTTGACCGCAAAGGCAGCGTTCATTGGGAGAGTAATATTTTTGCCCATGAAGGGATGCCTGAATATACCATTTTGTCTGTTTTGACAGCACAGGCACCAAGAGAATACCTTGCATACCTTCGCAGTATTAAGCTGCCTTATATTATTGCGGGGGAAGAGGAAATGGATATTCCACTGGCACTTCAAAAGCTGAAAAAATATTTTGGAATTGAGCAGCTTGCTCTGTGTGGCGGGGGTATCATAAATGGAGCATTTTTCAAAGCAGGTGTGATTGATGAATTATCAATGGTAGTGTATCCGTATATTCAGGGAAATGCAGAAGCCCGCTCCGTCATAGAGCTGCCGGGCGGTGAATGTTTTAAAAAGATGTCCGCAATAAAGGCTGAGATTCTTGAGGATGGAGGCATTCATTTAGTGTTCCAGCCCAATTAATGCTTTGGTGATTTGATTTAATGGGCAATACATATGAAATCGGAGCAGCCAAAGCAGGCGACTATCAGGTATGGAGCGTTGCTTCTGCATCCCATAGCAAAATTTGAAGAAAGGAAAATTTATAGGTAATTTCTGGAAATTTGATCTTGGCAAGAGATTACGTCATAATAGGTGTTAATAAAAATGATAAAGAATATTTCAGAAGTATTAGCTGCTATTGTAGTGTTTGCTTTGGCTGGTCTTGGAATTTGGTATGTTGGTTCGCGCCTGGCATTTATTTTTGAGACAAGTTCCAAGTGGTGGAATTTGAGTCTGGCAATTTTGATGGTAATAGGATTTACAGCGCTTGGAGTAGAATCCTATTCATGGACAAATAATGGATTTATGCATACTGTAGTTATAGTTGGCAGCGTTTTGGTAGGATTTTCAATATATCTTGTTGGAGCAACTATAATTGTTGACCTTGTAAGAATCATCATAAAGATGCCCAAAATGGTTTTCGGATGCTTGGTTGGGGTACTTAGCATTGGGCTTACAATATATACGCTGATAGCGGACTTTTCTGTTAAAGTCACAAATGTTGATATTCCAATAGCCGACAGTGGTCTTTCAGGCACTAAGATTATTCTTTTATCGGATACACATTGGGGGCATTTCAGAGGAAAAGAGTTTACGAAGAAGATTGTAAATATGATCAACGAACAACAGCCTGATATTGTCCTTTTTACAGGCGACGCTTTTGAAAGTTGGTACAATTTTAATGAAGAAACGCTGGAACCTTTCAACACTATTGAAGCTCCTATATATTTTGTTGACGGAAATCATGATGAATATGTTGATTCGAGAAAAGTCAAGGAATTGCTAAAAACCTCTGGCATAATTGTTTTGGAAAATGAGATTGTTGAGGATCACGGTCTTACTATTGTAGGACTTGATTATATGAATGCTGATGCAAAAGCTGCTGAAGGTATGCACGCAGCAAAGGGTAAGGATACAATACAAGATATTGTTCCAATACTGATGAAGGATTGCTCTGACAGTACGGTTATTGTAATGCACCATGCACCTACCGGAGCAGAATATATTGAAAAAATGGGGGCAGACATTTATGTTGCCGGACATACTCATGGTGGTCAGCTATGGCCCATGACTTGGTATAATGATTTGGTGTTTGATTATAATAGGGGGCTGAAAAAATCAGGAAATATGTGGGTGTATGTAACAAACGGGTTAGGAACTTTTGGACCGCCTATGAGACTCGGTACTCAATGCGAGCTCACAGTAATTACTTTGACAAACTGATGCGTAAAGTAACTCATAATGTTGGCATTGCAAAAGCACATCTTTTTATTTAAAAAGTCATGGAGATTTAAAACAAAATCAAATTGAATCAAAGACGGTGGGAAGAAAGAGGTTGTTTTGATGAAAAAGAAATGTTTACTTCCGTTTATCTTAGCGTTGTTGGCAGTGATTTCTGGCTGCGGACAAAAAAGACAGGGTTCGGCCTCTGAAATTCTGGGAACAGATGGGAACAGGACAGAAACTGTGCAGGAGAATCGGGAAGAAGATATGGAAGCTAATAACATGGCATCATCAGCCACAGAGGGGCAGGAGCAAAAAGCAGATATGCCGGTTGTGTATATGACAACGGATATCAGTTCGCAGGGTCTTATGAACATTTACCAGGCACTGTCAGCATCTCCCTCCGGTAAAATTGCCATAAAGCTTTCTACCGGCGAACCGGGCAGCAACTATCTTCGGACAGAACTGATCGGGGAACTGGTGCAGTCTCTGGAGGGAACCATTGTGGAATGCAATACCGCTTATGGAGGTTCCAGGGCAAATACAGCCATGCACTATCAGGTGGCGGAAGATCATGGTTATACAACCATTGCGGATGTGGATATTATGGATGAAGACGGCTCTATGACATTGCTGGTGGCGGGAGGGGACAATCTGACGGAAAACTATGTGGGCGCACATTTTGCGGACTACGATTATTATGTGATTTTGTCCCATTTTAAAGGACATTCCATGGCAGGTTTTGGAGGGGCAATCAAGAATATTTCCATTGGTATCGCATCTTCGGAGGGGAAATCCCATATCCACAGCGGCGGTACGGGCGGAAGTATGTGGGGAGGAAGCCAGGATGCTTTTCTGGAATCCATGGCTGAAGCCGGAAAAGCAGTTGCAGACTATCTGGATGGAAATATATTGTATATCAATGTGATGAACCGTTTATCAGTGGACTGCGACTGTGACGGAAGTCCGGCAGAGCCGGATATGCATGATATCGGGATTCTGGCATCCTACGATCCGGTAGCTCTTGACCAGGCTTGTGTGGATCTGGTCTATGGAGCGGAGGATGGGCGGTCTCTGATTGAAAGGATTGAATCCAGGAACGGTCTGCATACTTTGGAGCAGGCGGAAAAGATCGGTCTGGGAAGCCGGGTATATGAACTGGTGAATATAGATGATTGAATTATTACACCGTGAAGCAGTCTATCTTTGGTACTATTTTAGTGTTCAGCTGGAGCAGATTTTTAAATACTGGGTATTGGGAATGGTGCTGGGAAGCTTGGTATCCGTGTTCCTGAAAGAATATATTCACAGGGCATTCCGTTCCATGGGAAAAATGCGGCTGGGGATTTTGGGAATCGTGACTGCCAGTGCGTTGGGGATTGCTTCGCCGTTGTGTATGTACGGAACCATTCCGATTGCCGCATCCTTTTCCAAAAGTGGCATAGAGGATGACTGGCTGGCAGCTTTTATGATGAGTTCCATCCTGTTGAACCCACAGTTGATTATTTACAGCGTGGCGTTGGGATTGCCAGCCTTAACAGTGCGCATCCTGTCCTGCTTTTTATGCGGTGTTTTTGCAGGTGGATTGCTGCGGCTTTTTTACCGCAATCAGTCCTTTTTCAATTTTCATGGCTTTGAAGGGCCAGTGAGCAGGGATACTGATTCTAATCTGCTGTTTCGCTTTCTCAAGAACCTGGGCAGGAATGTAAAAGCTACCGGGGGGTATTTTCTGGCAGGTATCGCTTTATCCGCATTGTTCCAGCGGTATGTGCCGGCAGATGTGATGGCGGGATTGTTTGGTGGAAATGAAGCGTTCGGCGTTTTGATGGCGGCAACTATTGGGGTTCCCCTTTATGCCTGCGGCGGAGGAACCATACCGCTTTTGCAGACGTGGCTGATGGACGGCATGAGCCTGGGCAGCGCGGCGGCCTTTATGATTACCGGGCCGGCCACGAAGATTACTAATTTAGGGGCGTTGAAGATTGTACTTGGAATAAAGCATTTTGTATTGTATCTGATGTTTGTAATGGTGTTTTCTTTTGTGACGGGACTGGCGGTGAATCTTGTCATATAACATAAAGGGGGAATAAAACAGAAAAAGCGAGGGTGGATACTATGGGACAATTTCTGAAAAAGCATAAGCTGGCAAAGGTTGCGGTTGTACTGGCGGCAATACTTTTGAGTCTGCTTCTGGCAGTTCTGTTATTCCTGCGGCTCTGGCCTGCCTTTGGCGGAAGGGCTTCCAGGGAAGACAAAGAGGATTACGCTGCCCGGGCGGAGAACTATCGGGACGGGAAATTTTACAATGACGGGGATTTTCAGATTATGCGGGAAACAGAACGCAAGGATGATAAAGTGATGTCGTCAAAGGGAGTGAGGCCGGAGGGTGAAATCCCCACGGTAACGCCCGAATACGGACAGCCCCTGTCGGAGGAGGAAATCCGGGTTACATGGTTTGGGCATTCTTCCATGCTTCTGCAGATGCATGGGATGAACATCCTGATTGATCCGATTTTCAGCGAACGGTCATCACCGGTGGTCTTTGCGGGGGCAAAGAGATTTTCAACCCCGCCGATAGCCGTGGAAGATTTGCCCCATATTGATATTCTGGTACTGTCCCATGACCATTATGACCATATGGACTATCAGACCATAAAGAAGCTGGACGAAAAGGTAGACAGATATGTTGTCCCCCTTGGAGTGGAGAACCATCTGGAACGCTGGAAAGTGGATATGGAGAAAGTCCAGAACATGGCATGGTGGGAAGAGACGGAAATCGACGGACTGACCATCAGCTGTGCGCCTGCAAGGCACTATTCCGGACGGAGCCTAGACGACCAGTTCGCCACGCTCTGGGCTTCCTGGGTATTCCTGGATGAAAACCACCAGGTGTATGAAAGCGGTGACAGCGGTTACGGAGAGCAGTTTGCGCAGGTGCATGACAGGTATGGGGATTTTGATTTTGTATTGATTGACTGTGCCCAGTACGATGTGACATGGCCGGAGGTGCATATGTTCCCGGAGGAGGCGGTTATGGCAGTGGAAATCCTGGGGGCAGATGTTGCCATGCCCATCCACTGGGGGGCATTTTCTCTGGCATACCATGCCTGGGATGATTCCGTGGAGCGTTTTGTGGCGGCAGGGGAAGAGGCTGGGATGCAGATTGTGACGCCGAAGATTGGGGAAACAGTGAAACTGAAGGAGCCAGGGGATTATATGGAAAGATGGTGGAGGGATATTCCATAGAAAATTTTGGGCTGGATGGTAGTGACATTGGGAAGAGGCGTAAACCCGGATGGACTGTTACAGAACAAGGAGGGAAAAATGGAGTACAGGACAAACAAAAGGACAGGAGACCGTATCAGCGTGATCGGCCTGGGAACAAGCTATATTGCGGAAACGGAGGAAAAGCAGGCAGTTCAGGCACTGGAATATGCCTATGAGAATGGCGTCAACTATGCAGATCTTGCCACAGCCGATGCAAAGACTTTTTCTTATTATGGGAAAGCTTTTTCATCCGTCCGAAAGAATTTATTCTATCAGGTACATTTCGGCGCAAATTATGAAAGCGGCGCATATGGGTGGACTACGAATTTGGAGACAATCAGGCGTTCCGTGGATACTCAGCTGACAGCGCTGCGAACCGATTACATAGACTATGGGTTCATCCATTGTCTGGATGAGGAAAAGGACTGGCAGGCTTATCAGGAGGGCGGTGCTCTTGCATATCTTTTGGAGTTGAAAAGACAGAGAGTAGTCCGGCATATCGGGCTGTCCTCTCATACGCCCGGCCTTGTGACAAAGGTACTGGATGCCGGAATCGTGGATCAGCTGATGTTCTCCATCAATCCCGGATATGATTACAGACGTGGAGATTATGCAAATGGTAGTACCGAAGAGCGGATGGCAATGTACCGCAGATGCGAGGCGGACGGGGTGGGCATTTCCGTGATGAAGCCCTTTTCCGGCGGGCAGCTGTTGGATGATAAGGCATCGCCTTTTGGAAGGGCGCTGACACGTTACCAGTGCATCCAGTATGCATTGGACAAGCCGGGAGTGCTGACGGTGCTGCCGGGCATCCGAACTGTGGAGGATGTAAAAAATCTGCTGGGATTTTTGGGGGGCATCTTCCGAAGAACGGGATTATTCCGTTATCGGCACATTTACGCCGGGAGAGGCTGTGGGGAACTGTGTGTATTGTAACCATTGCCAGCCATGTCCTGCGGGCCTTAATGTGGGGCTGATCAATAAATATTATGATCTGGCGGTGGCAGGGGATTCCATGGCAGCCGGTCATTACGGGAACCTGGAAAAGAAAGCCTCTGACTGTGTATCTTGTGGCCATTGCGACAAAAGATGCCCTTTCCATGTAAAACAGACTTCCAAAATGAAAGAGATTGCCGCTTATTTCCGCGAGCAATGAGACAAGTGTCGTGCTTGCATGGACATAAAGCCATGAAACATGGTTTTGCGAATGCCGCGAGAGTCAAATGGCGAGGTATTTGCCCTTGGAAAGTAAGAGGAAAAGAAAACAGGAGCATGGAATGAAAAAAATAAAATTGAAGCATATCGTTTATGCCGTTTTCATTTTGTTGTTTATTGTACTTATTGTTTTTATCATACTTTTCCAAAGAAACATACGAACAGCTGCCAGTGTAAAAAAGCTGGAGGACGGTTTATATTCTATGGAATATAAAGGCGATTACAATCTGGACGATTTCCTGGAGCAGGGCGGCGCAGTTGATGATCTGGCGGTGGCGGAATTTGTGATACAGGATGTGTTCCATGGTCTGCTTCCCATAAATTTGAGGGGTGGCTCCTTTGGATGCAGTACCATCTCTGTCAGGACATCGGAAGGCGATGCGGTGTTTGGCAGAAATTTTGACTGGGGAACCTGTACGGCGCTGATTGTACAGACTGAACCGGCAAAAGGGTATGATTCTGTTTCCACCGTGAATATGGATTTCCTGAACCTGGGATTGGATATGCCGGAAGAAACACAGATGCGCCTTCTGTCAGTGGCAGCGCCTTTTGCGCCTATGGATGGGATGAATGAAAAAGGGCTGTGCGTGGCGGTTCTGATGATTCAGGATAGTCCGGGATTCCAGCAGGATACAGGGAAACCGGATCTGACCACGACAACGGCGGTGCGTCTGCTACTTGATAGGGCGGCTGATGTGGAGGAGGCGGTGGAACTGCTTTCCCAGTATGACATGCACGCATCGGCGGGAATGATGGTGCATTTTGCCCTTGCCGATGCGGAAGGACATTCTGTGGTTGTAGAATATATTGACAATGAGATGGTGGTAACAGAAACGCCGGTTGTCACAAATTATTATCTGTCTCCCGGCGAAAAGTACGGCATTGGAACAGAAGAATCCAAAATCCGGTATGCCATGCTGAAGGACCTGCTGCAGAGCGATTCCTCATATAGTATGGATAGGATACGGGATGCCCTTGACAGTGTGAGCAAGCACAATTTTGATTCCGAGTTTGCCTCTACGGAATGGAGCATTGTCTATAACCAGAGTACCGGGGAGGTGCGCTATTATCACAGGGAAAACTATGAGAAATATTACTCATTTATGGCAAATATGTAGTGGTAAGAAAATAAGTCAGATAGAATAGAAACAGTATTTTGTTCAGGAGAGAAAATTATGGTAAAATGTCTGAAAACAGTAATTTGTATCTTGTTTTTGATTTCGCTCTCTGCCTGCGGGGCGAATCAGGAACATACCGCTAATTCAGATACAGAGGCAACGCCTGAGAAGCAGGAATATGATTTGCAGACAGAGAAGGCGGCTGCAAGTATACCTTCTCAGAAGGAGATGTCTCAAGAGATGGATTTAGAAGAAAAAAAGGATGCCGTTTTACAAATTCAGGTACAGGATGGTAATCATACTATTATATTTGAACTGAATGACAGTCCGGCCGCCCGTTCATTGTATGACCAGTTGCCGCTGACGGTTGAGGTTCAGGATTACAGTACCAATGAGAAAATATTTTATCCGCCAGAAAATCTGGATACTGAAAATGCGGTAGAAGGCGGCGGACCGGCAGGCAGCCTGGCATATTTTTCTCCTTGGGGAAATGTGGTAATGTATTACAGCGACTATGGTCCGTACAATGGTCTTTATCATCTGGGAAATGCAGTGTCCGGCAGTGAGTGGATTGCTGAATTGACGGGCACGCTGGAGATACAGAAATTTGTGGAAACATAGACATCATGTTGGGAATTAAGATAGTAGTTTGAGGACTTGAAGACTACCGGTTTTGCATGGATCGCAGATAAAGAGCTGTTGACCTTGTGAAACCGGTATTTTGTATGGACAGATAAGAGATCATATGAATTTGTCACATCAGTAGCGTTTTTACGAATACGAATTTTGTGTGATTGATGTCAGTTGGTTAATGCAACTGAATATTTATAGAAAAATTCTAGTCAAATACATAATATATAAGTATTTGCTATTTACATACTATCTTGTTAAGATAAATCCAGAAACATAAAACAAAAAGTAATTGAGAAATCTGCAAGAATTCATTTAGAAATTGTTTATCTTTCTGTTAGGTGGATGTTATCTGGGGCAGTTAAAGTATAGCTCATAAGATACACATGGTTACAGCCGCAGAAAAGGAAGTGAAAAAGGTGAAAAGAGATTTTTTGATATGTCTGCTTTTGATACTGGGGGTGGCGGGGTTGCTGTCAGGATGCGGAGAAGGTTCCGGTAAGCAGACAGAAACGAAGAACTACAGTGAAGAAAGCCATGTAGAGGAAGAAAGTACAGTAAGAGAAGAAAACGGAAAAGAAAGCAGGGATAAAAACGCAGTCCGGGTTACTCCGGCTTCTGAAATCACGGAATTGGAAACAGGATTGTCAATGGTCCGGTACGAAGGGGAGTATGGCTTTGACACATTCTTAGAGCAGGGAGGAGCCGCCTCTGACGGAGACGTTGCGACGTATATCACTTCACTGCTGGCACAGGAAATTCAAATGGAAGGAGCTCCTTTCGGATGCAGTACCCTTTCGGTGGAAAATCAGGATGGCGGATACCTGTTCGGAAGAAATTTTGACTGGAATGCCTGTAATGGATTGATTGTCAGTGCCAAGCCGGAAAACGGCTACGTTTCCGTATCAACCGTCAGTATGGACTTTATTCATGCCGGAGGGCTCGACATTTCACAGTTGCCGGATTCCGTGCAGGCTTTGGTTTCCTTATATGCGCCACTGGATGGAATGAATGAAAAAGGGCTGGCGGTTTCCGTGAACATGATCCAGGATTCCGTAAGTATCAATCAGGACACAGGAAAGCCAGACCTCACAACTACTACAGCAATCCGGCTGCTGCTTGACAAGGCAGCTGATGTGGAGGAAGCGCTGGAACTTTTGCGGCAATATGATTTTCACAGTTCCATGGGAATGATGGTGCATCTGGCCTTGGCGGACGCGGACGGTAGGAGCGTGGCCGTGGAATATGTAGACAATGAGATGATTGTTATCGAAACACCGGTTGTTACCAACTTTTACTTGGCGGATGGAGAGAAGCAGGGAATCGGAACCGCCCAGTCCCATACCCGGTATGAAATCTTTACCCGGACACTGGAAGAACGAGGAGCGATGACAGAAACAGAAGTGCGGGACGCGTTGGACAGTGTGAGCAAGGACAATTTTGGTGAATTTGAATCAACCGAGTGGAGTATTGTGATGAATCAGGAAACAAAGGAGCTGATTTATTACCACAGGGAAAATTATGAAACGGCATATGTCATTTTGGTAGAGTAGATGAATCCACGCAGCAATCTTGACAGGAGGAAGGAAATGAATTACATAAAGATTTTAATGGACTTATACAGACTGAAAAAGAATGTGAAGTTAAGTGCGAAAAAGATGCATTCCATGCAGGACAAAAAACTGCGGAGGCTTCTTAGATTCACATGGGAACATTCCGCTTATTACAGGGCAGCTTTTGAGGATGCGGGAATTACGAAAGAACAGTTGGATACATTGCCTCTTTCCTGCTTTCCGGCCATCGACAAGCAGGTGCTTTTGGAGCATTTCGATGAACTGGTCACAGTGCCTGATTTAAAACAGGAAGACTTACGGAAATTTGACGCAGAAGAGGACACAGACCGAAAGCCCTATCAGGGAAAGTACCATGTGGTTCATTCTTCCGGCAGCACCGGAAAACCCGGATATTTTGTGTATGATGAAGATGCCTGGAATCAGATGCTTCTGGGTATCATCCGGGCAGCTCTGTGGGATATGTCCATGCCCCAGATTTTAAAACTCCTGATGAAACGCCCCAGAATTGTCTATATCGCTGCCACAGACGGAAGGTACGGCGGTGCTATGGCAGTGGGGGACGGAATCGATGGGGTAGGAGCAGAGCAGATGTATCTGGATATCAAGACACCGGTTGCCGAATGGATCAGACAGATTAGAGAGTTCCGGCCCAATATTGTGATCGGGTATCCGTCCGCCATTAAGATTCTGGCGCAGCTTATGGAAAAGGGGGATGTTGCCATAGAGGCTAGGAGGGTAATCTCCTGTGGAGAGCCGTTGGGTGAGGCTTTGCGGAAGCATCTGGAGAAGGTATTTCAGACACCGATTGTAAATATCTACGGTGCCAGTGAGTCTTTGGCTCTGGGGGTGGAGACCAATCTGGGAAAAGGAATGTTCCTTTTTGATGATCTGAACCTGATTGAAGTGGAAAACGGAGTGATGTATCTGACCTGCCTGTATAATTACGCACAGCCCTTGATCCGCTACCGACTTTCAGACCATCTGACATTGGAGGCTGCGAAGGAAGGAGAACTGCCGTTTATCAGGGCGGTGGGCCTGTTGGGGAGAAACGAAGATGTCCTGTGGTTTGAGGATGGAAAAGGGGAACGGGAATTTCTGCATCCCTTAGCCATTGAAGGGTTCTGTATTGAAGGACTGAAAGATTACCAGTTCCGGCAGACAACAAAGGATACCTTTGAAATGTATGCCGAAACAGACCGCAGCGCTTCCAGAGAATATATCCGGCAGGAGATGCTGCGTCAAATGCGGAAGATACTGAAAGAGAAAAAGCTGGAATATGTGCAGTTTTATGTAAACTTTGTGGATATGATCCTTCCAGATAAGAAAACTGGGAAAAAGCCTTTAATCTTAAAAGGAAAGGTGGCATGAGCAGTGTGGAAAATGTGATATTACAGGGAGAAAAAATCACCAGGATTTTTTATCAGGGAAAAACAGAGACAAAAGTCCTTGACGGAGTTGACATCAAAATATTTGAGAAAGATTTTACCGTCATTATGGGGCCTTCGGGAGCCGGAAAATCTACGCTTCTGTATATGCTTGGCGGCATGGATCATATAACCGGAGGCCGTGTGCTTTACCGGGATAAGGAAATCAGCGGCTTTTCGGAAAAAAAGATGGGGAGGCTGAGGGCAGAGGAGTTTGGGTTTGTATTCCAGCAGACCCATCTGGTGAGCAGCTTGACACTTTTGGAAAACGTGCTGGTGGCAGGATATGTAAGCAAAAAGGACAGCGCCGAAAAGGTAAGGGAGAGGGCGGAAAATCTCCTGCGGCAGATGGATGTGGCGGAAGCGAAGAATCGTCTGCCTTCTCAGGTATCCGGGGGCGAGGCACAAAGGGCAGCTATCGCCAGAGCCATGATTGGGAAGCCCGGCCTGCTGTTTGCTGATGAGCCGACAGGCGCGTTGAATCAGGCAAATACCCGTGAAGTTCTTGGCCTTCTGACCGATTTGAACCGGAAGGGCCAGAGCATCCTAATGGTGACCCATGACCTGCGGGCAGCCGCCAGAGGAAACAGGATTCTTTATCTGGAGGATGGAAAGATATGTGATGAGTTGGCTTTGGAGCCTTATAACGAAATGGAAGAAAAGCAGCGGGAAAGAGATGTAAGCCAGTGGCTTTCCGGATTACGTTGGTAAGAGGAGGCGAAAATGTTGGAAAATCAGATGATAATCCGGGCAGGAATGAAAAGGCATAAAGGAAGTCTTTTTGGAATCGCAATCCTTATGTTTCTGACGGCGCTTTCTTTGACAGCGGTGCTGATGATTGCTTTTGTAGGAAACAGCTACATCCGGGAGGAGATGGAGAGGGCGGGGTTCGGAGACCTTACCGCATGGACAGCCGATGTGCCGGATATGGAATTCCTGCTGGAAAGCATCCGGGGACAGGAAGGGGTAGAGGCCGCAGAGGTTCAGAGGCTGATCTTTTCGGAATATGAGGCAAACGGCGTGGAATCCGACAGTGAGGGGCAGATGATTCCGTGGGTATCTTCGGAGAACGGAATTTCCACCCGGAGCAGATATCGTTTCTTTGAAAACAGCCTTTCCGGATATGCAAAAGCTCCGGAAGAAATCGGGGAGCAGGAAGTATTTGTCTCCCCTTCCATGAAATCCATGATGGATTTGGAACCTGGGGATACCATCACCTTTCCCATAGCCAGGGGCGGGCAGAATATCAGCCTTACCGTGACGGGATATTATGAAGATCCCTTTATAGGCAGCTCCATGATTGGGATGAAGGGATTCCTGATTTCGGAAAAAACCTATGAAGAGATTCTCTCCGTCATAGAAGAAAGCGGTATGGATGCTTTGGCCAGGGACGGAAGCATGATTCACATGGAAACGGCAGAAGGGATTACTGTTTCAGAGATGAACAGGGTATTGACCACGAATACGCCGCTTTCCATGTATACGGAATTTATCCACAGCGGGGAAACAATCGCAGGCTTTATGATGATTCTCCAGAACGCTTTCAGTGCGCTTTTCGCGGCTTTCGCGGTGGTATTGTTAGGAGCGGCCCTGGCGGTAATGGGACATAGCATTTCCGGGCTGGTAGAGCAGGAATGGAAAAATTTCGGCATCCTGAAAACCATTGGATTTACCGGGAAACAACTGGCAGGGCAGGTAATGATGCAGTATATGACAGCTGTGGGAAGCGGTGTGGTGCTGGGAATGCTCCTTGCGATTCCGGTAACAGGACGGATCAGCTGGATGATGGTCACTACCACAGGGGTACTGCTTCCTATCCATTTTCCGATTCTGTCCTGTATGGGGGTTCTGGCTGTACTCCTGTTACTATCTGCAGGATTTTGTTTCCTGCGTCTTGGGAGGCTTGGCAGGATTTCGCCTATGGCGGCCATCCGCAGGGAAAACGGGGAGCAGGACAACCGGGGAAAGCACATGGGATGCAACCCCAGGATTCCGGCCATCCGGGCAAGGGGGCTTACATTCCATCTGGCGCTGCGCCAAGTCCTGACGGGGAGAAGGCGTTATGTCAGCGCCTGCCTGGTGGCGGCCATGCTGGTGTTCTTCGCTTCTCTGGCAGGCAGGATAAACGGGTGGCTTGGAACAGACGGGAAGGGGATGATGGATGCCTTTAACCCGGCAGACCTTGACTTGGGCGTGCAGGTTCTGGGAAAGCTCCCGGCGCAGGAGATGGAGCAGATGGTGCTTTCCTACACGGATATCACAGACAGCTATATGCTGGCCATGCCCAGCGTGTCAGTAAACGGGACGAATTATACGGCCAATGTGATTACAGAGCCGGAGAGGTTCCATATCAGTGCGGGCCAGACCTGCATGGGAGCGGATGAGGTAGTGCTGACAGAGGTGCTTGCGGCAGATCTGGGAGTTGGGACGGGAGATACGGTGACAATTCGGGGAAACAAAGGCAGCAGGGAGTTCAGGGTTTCGGGCATTTACCACTGTGCCAACGATATGGGGGCAAACTTAGGGATGAGCAGGGAGGGGTATCTCTCCATCGGGGAGGATGACAGCCGCTTATGGTGTTACCACTATTTTTTAAGCGACCCTTCCAGGAAACTGGCGCTCACGGAGGAACTCGAACAGACCTACGGAGGGGATGTGCATGTCCATGAGAACTCCTGGCCGGGGCTTTTCGGTATTATTTCTGCCATGCATGTATTGATAATCTTTCTGTATGGGGTAAGCGCGGTATTTATCTGTATTGTCACGGGAATGGCTGGGGCAAGGATTCTGGATACAGAACAGAAGGATATCGGGATTTATAAATCCATAGGCTGCTCTGTGCACATGCTCCGCTTATCCTTTGCGTTACGGTTTGGGCTTGTGTCGGCAGTTGGGGGAGTGATTGGGACGCTGGCGGCAGTCTGCTTTACCGATGTGATTGTTTCATCTGTTATGCGGCTTGCAGGAATCAGCAATTTTGCATCAGGGAATACACCCGGAAGCATTCTTTTTCCGGGGCTGGCTGTTACCTTTCTGTTTCTGGGTTTTGCCTGGCTTTTGGCGGGCAGGATCAGAAAGGAGGATATGAATGTGCTGACGGCAGAATAGAGCCTGAAAAAAGACAGCATGTGATATGGCACTGTAATAAAATATTGAAAGGACGAAAAGAAAATGAAAAAAAACCATTACAAAGCAAACAAGGTAAAAAAAGGAATGAAAATAATGGCGGTTGCAGCACTTTCTGCAGTGCTTCTGGCAGGATGCGGCCAGAGTGCTGCGGAAGATGGTAAGGATACCATTGCCGATACAGGCGGAGCCGGTGCGACAGAAACGCAAAGGCTGGAAGATACCGCCAAAACAGCAGAGAACACTGACAACGCAGAAGAGATTTCCGGTACGGAAAACCAGAGTGGCGGGGATCAAACAGCAGAAAGCGGAAACGCACAACTGGAAGTCCGGTTTGGGGACAGCGGGGAAGCATTTATGATGACCCTTCTGGATAATGAGACAGCGGCAGCTATTGCCAGGTATGTGGGTACTTCTGACTGGCGGCTCCCCATCTATGAGAGGGATGACGATGTGGATTACAGTGTACTGCAGTATTACGACATTCCCAGCAGATATGATATTCCATCCGACAATCCGGAGACCGTGACAGAAGCAAAAGCAGGTGATGTGTTTTACTCTGATCCAAACCGTATCGTCCTGTTTTACCACGATGCTGAGATTTCAGCGGAATATACCAAGATTGGTACATTTGATGCCACAGAAGAGTTTGTGACTGCTGTTGAGGAAAACCCTGTGCTGGAGGGATGGGGAAATAAGATTATCCAGATATCACAGCCGTAAAATAAGAACGCTTTGACAATCCTGTAAAACCTATTGCTTGAAGAAATATCAATAACGAAATAAAACCTATAAAATATATGAAATCGAAGTGGAGGAAATCAAGATGAAAGTAATTGAAAGTCAGACTTTTGACATGGAGCGTGCTCTTTATGGAAGCGAGAATGTATTGGTACAAAACTGTTCTTTTGACGGGCCAGCAGACGGAGAGAGTGCCTTCAAAGAGGGAAGGAATATCGAAACGGCGCATTGTTTTTTCAATCTGCGCTATCCTTTCTGGCATGACCATGGGCTTTCCATTAAGGATTCGGAAATGACGGAACTTTGCAGGGCAGCTCTCTGGTATTCCGACCATGTAGAGATTACGGATACGAAGCTGCATGGAATTAAGGCGCTCAGAGAGTGTAGCGATGTTGTAATCAAAAACTGCGACATCATCTCTCCGGAGTTCGGATGGTCTACCAGGGGAATTCGCATGGAAGATACCACGGCGGCCAGCGAGTATTTTATGATGCGGTCGGAAGGTCTGGTATTCCACGGCGTGGAGTTTAAGGGGAAATACTCCTTCCAGTATATCAAAAACGCCACTTTTGAAAACTGCGTATTTGATACAAAGGATGCGTTCTGGCATGGGGAGAACATAACCGTCAAAGACAGCGTGGTCAAAGGGGAATATCTGGCATGGTACTCGGACGGCCTGACACTGATCCGCTGTAAGATTATCGGGACCCAGCCTCTGTGTTACTGCAAGAACCTGAAATTGGTCGATTGTGAAATGGTGGATACTGATCTTGCTTTCGAGAAATCGGAAGTGGATGCAGTCATTACAACAAAGGTTGACAGTATCAAAAATCCGCTGTCCGGCCGGATCCGTGTGCCGGAGGTGGGAGAAGTGATCATGGATGATGAACATGCAAAAGGAGAGGTAATGATCGGCGGATTAAAAGAAGTAGAAACTACATATGCCATCCCGTCTGAAAAAACCGCCTGATACTTCCTTTGGCTTATTGAATGGAGGGATGATACATGGAAGAGATGCTGACGCCAGAGAATCCTATGGGAACGGCGAAAATATCAGGTTTAGTGCTGAAAACAGGATTACCGCTGATGATTTCCCTGCTGATCAATTCTCTTTATAATTTTGTGGACAGCGTGTTTGTTGCCAGGATATCGGAAGAGGCATTGACCGCATTATCACTGGCGGCACCGGTTCAGATCATCATGTCTGCCATGGGGCTTGGCATTGCGGTGGGGCTGAATGCGGTAATCTCCAGAGCATTAGGAGAGAAGAATAGAGATAGAGTAAAGAAAACGGCATCAGCCGCACTGGTATTGGCATTTCTGGCATGGGTACTGGTTGTCATGTTGGAATTAACTGTAATGAAACCATATTTCAGATGGCAGTCCGGCGGAGCCGAAACCATTATGGGTTATGGAATCCCATACCTGCGGATCTGTATGCTGGGTTCTCTGGGGATGATGGGACAATGGGTATTTGACCGTTTTGTGATGGCAAGCGGCAAATCATCGTTATTCCTGTTTACACTTTCTGCAGCTTCCATCACTAATTTGGTGTTAGATCCAATCCTTATTTTCGGATATTTTGGGTTTCCGGCTATGGGGACGGCAGGGGCAGCCCTGGCCACCGTAATTGGTCAGTGGGTTGGGTGCTTTGCCGGATATTTCATCAACCGCAGATGGAACCGGGAAATTCCTATCCGTTTTACCATAAAGGCAGATACTGGGTGTATGGTGGCAATTTTAAAAGTTGGGATACCAAGTACATTTGTGCAGGTGATTACTTCTGTGCTGGCAATTTATGTGAATTCAGTCCTCATGGCCATTACACCCACGGCGGTTGCCGTCTATGGAGCCTGCGTAAAAATACAAGGGCTTGTGACTGTCGGGGTGAATGGTATGGGAAGCGGGCTGATCCCTATTGTGGCCTACAATTATGGAGCAAAAAAGCCGGAAAGGATATATCAGAGCTGCCGGTGGGCGATGTTGTATTCCGTTATGCTTTACAGTGTATTCTTTCTCATTATGGAAATCGTGCCGGAACAGGTACTTTTGTTGTTTGATGCTTCGGAAGAAATGCTTGCGATAGGCGTGACGGCTCTGCGGATCATGGCGGTAAGCTATCTTCTCTCCAATGTATGTCTTACCTTTTCATCCGCTTTTCAGGGATTGGGAATGGGAGTCCAGAGTATGCTGCTTACTTTAAGCAGGCAGGTGGTCATGCCGGTGCTTTTGATTACAGCTGTTTCCTGGTTTGGTGAGTTGTCATTGATCTGGTGGGCGTTCGTGCTGGCAGAAGCGCTGGTGATTCCTGTAGGAATGATTCTCTGGAAAAAAGAATCAGGGAAGAGTTTAGGAGCATTGACAGTAATGTGCAGTGAATGAAAAGAGGTGAATATGTTTTTTAAGGGTATTCTGATTGGGCTGATCTTCGGGGTGCCAGTAGGGGCTGTGGGAGCAATGACAGTACAGAGAACATGGGAGCATGGAATAAAGGCAGGGCTTCTCACAGGAATGGGGTCTTCCATAGCGGACTGCATCTATGCGGCAATTGGAGCTTTTGGCCTGACCATAATTTCAGATTTTCTTCTGCAATACCAGGGGGCTATTCATCTGGTGGGAGGAGCTATTGTCCTGTTTATGGGAATCCGGCTGCTATTCCGAAAAGGAGAGGCGGCGGAAGTCCCGGCAGTGTCAGGAAAAGTACGGATGTTTCTCTCTTCTTTGGCGGTAGGGATTACGAATCCGGCGGCAATCCTGACCTTTCTGTTTGCCTTTTCCTGGTTTGGCATTACAGGTGACAACACAAAAGCGGGTGGATGGCTGGTAGTTTTGGGGGTGTTTGTTGGAACCTACCTCTGGTGGGGAGGGCTTACTGCTGCGGTTGCCCTGGCCAGAAAGAAGAAACGGGCGGACAGCTTCCGGAAGATGAACCGGATTTTCGGAGTAGTATTGAGCTTGTTTGGAATCCTTGTTTTTATAAGGGCAATCCCGATATGAATTATGTGAAAAAGTTGAAAAAGGAGCAGGTAAACGATGAGAAAATTATATACAGTTTTGTATCTGGCTATCATCCTGTCTTGTATGGCGGCCTGTGGAAAGAACGATACACAGGTCCAGACACCCAGCCGCCAGGCAGAGCCTTCCACGATAGAGAGTTCCTCACAATCTGATAGTTTGAGCAACTCGGAGAATGCAGATGAATCCTCTGTGGCTATGGATTCCACGAAAACTGCGGATGAAACAATGTCAGAGAATACCATAGTGGATGGATCTGAAAACGTGGCAGAATCGATGGAGGATGCAAGAGAAGGTGAATCTGTGAAGGAAACCGAGAGGAATGAAACGGATATGGCAGAAACAGATATTCAGAATAATACGGAGGAAAATAAAGTGGCAAACATGAATGTACAGGTTGGTGATGTGGTATTTTCAGCGACACTGGAAGAGAATGAAGCCGTGTCTGCGCTGGTGGAAATGATGCGGGAGAGTCCTGTAGTAATCCAAATGAGCGACTATTCCGGCTTTGAAAAGGTAGGTTCCCTGGGAACAAGCCTTCCGGCCAGCAACAGCCAGACCACGACACAGGCCGGAGATATCGTCTTATACAATGGAAATCAGATTGTTATTTTCTATGGTTCTAATTCCTGGAGTTACACGAGATTGGGGCATATTGATGATCTGACCGGCTGGGAAGATGCACTTGGAAGTGGAGATGTGACGGTGATTTTCTCGCTGGAATAAGGTAGTTTGTTGGGTGAAATTTGATAGAAACTTTGGAGAGTAGTATGACTTACGATTTCAATAATTCTATCAGTGGAAAAATCCAGAGGCCATAAAGAATGGTGTCTGGCCAGTTGTTGATATACATGGTATGGGGATATAATTCCTTAATTTTGCCAGAGAGAAGGTGGTAGCTTGGGAAAATGATAATCGTAACTTTTTCTGATCCAGAAGAGCAGATTGTGGAAAAAATCAAAGCAGTACTGGCAGAAGATCACGAAATTGAGTGTATCCAAATTGCAGATGGAAGAGAAATGAATTTTGGTGATGTGGAGATACAGACAAAACAACGGAAAGTTTTTTTAAGAGGAAAAGAAGTGGAATTGACCGCAAGGGAATTCGATGTCCTGTATACACTCGCCTATTATCATGACCAGGTGCTGACCACCCGACAGATTTATAAGGCAATTACGGGAGAAGATATCATGAGTGATTATCATGGGATAGAGAGCAGCGTATATGCTATAAGAAAGAAACTGGGGCATGATATTATTCAGAACATTCGAGGATATGGATATCAATTAAAAAAAGAAAAATAGAGGAGAGCCAGAAACAAGCAGTTTTTACAATGTTGTTTCTGGCTTTTTCATATATTTTTAAGAAAATCGAGAGAAAAATGAATTTGCGCTGAACGTACATTGAAATTCATTTGATAAAATAAAAGAAATATAAAACAAATATTTAATAAAACCGGGATATCCCGTCAAAGAAAAAAACGGTGCTTTGACGGGTACATTAGTACGCCGGTTGACATATTTTTATTCCCTTCTGGCCCTGTTTTAGAGCCAGGGGGATTTTATATTTGCAAATAAAATACGGCAATGCTGTTTTTTACATCAGACAGCTAAGAAACTTTAGTATCAATGCCTGTGGTGGCTGGTTAAAAAAATCATCAGTCATATACAGGCATTTTTTGCGCTATATAGTGAACGAATAGAGCAGGATTTATATGAACAGTTTACAGGCGCACAGATAGGAACTTTTATCTGTTTGTGTGCCGATTGTGATTCCTCACGGATTGAAAAGTTATTAGCAGTATGGCTTAAGGATGGCAAACAGGCAACAAGGTGTCGATCTCCGCCCGGCTTGTTCTTCATTTTTGAAATTTTAAGAAAATGGAGGACAAGCCTATGGCAAAGCCAGGCAGACTGCCGGATTTCCGGAAAATGTACCCGGAGGCCAGCGAAGAAGTGATCGAAGTATTGAAGGAAACAGAGAGAAAAATGCAGTATCAGGAGTACGACCTGAAGGCAGAGCAGACCATCATTGACCAGGATGCACAGGAGATCCGGGTGATACCGAGCCGGGAGGACTCCTATGAGCGCCTGCTGGAAGAACATAACCTGCCGGCAGATGAGCAGGCGGATGTGGAAAACATCGTACTTAGAAAGATACTGCGAAAACAGCTCCATGAGGCCATCCGGAACCTGGAAGAAGGGGAACAGTATCTGATCATCCAGCTGTTTTTTATGGACAGGAGTGAGAGGGAGCTGGCAGAAGAACTGGGGCTCTCCCAGAAGGCCGTGAACAAGCGCCGCCATAAGATTTTGGGAAAGCTGAAAAAGCTTTTAGAGAAATTTTGATTTTTTGGTTCTCAAACCTCTCTCCCAACGTGGAAATAAGTGAAGGGGATAAAAGTCCCTTCTCTGTCCTTTGAAAAATACCGCCCCAGACGGTCATATCCAGCAGCTACAATACGTTAGCTGTACAGCGCGAAAGCGCGAAGCGGCGAAGGAGGACACGCCAGGACCACCTGCAGACAGTCAGAGTGTCTGTCAATAAGATGACATCAAAGGTGCAGAGCGGGAACTGTCCGTCCTGAAAATACCCCATGGCCGGGGCATACCGCAATGACCTGTACAGCCTATAATGATACTTCCGTCCAGTCACAGCCCCTTTTTAGGAAGGGAACCGCAATGAGGGCGGCGGCCAGAGATCCTGGCCGGGGTTCGAGTCCCATGACGGTTAGCCAAAACCGGTTGTAACTGACTGCCCAGGCTCCGGGAAGTAGTGTCGAATAGGAGCGGATGAAACTTAAAAATGAAGAACAGGCACGATTTTTCATGGAATAAAGGTGATAAGTTCTTAGAACAGGTGACCTGCGCACAGATCAGTGTGCGTCCATGTAATATCATAGGGCGGCGGTCCGCGGTTTTTGGGCCGCTGCTTTTATAAGGAAAAGCCGGGAAATATTGTTTAGTTCTTTTAAAGCAGAAGGAAAGGAAGATGAAAATGGCAGGAAGAAAAGTCCGGCGCGGAGAGATCTACTATGCCGATCTGAGGCCGGTGACAGGCAGTGAGCAGGGCGGCATCCGGCCCGTGGTGATCCTGCAGAATGACACAGGGAACCGGTTCAGTCCCACCACCATAGCGGCGGCGATCACCAGCCGGGATGAGAAGCATCGGCTCCCAACCCATATCTGGATCGGCAGCCGGTTTTACGGACTGCGTCAGGATTCCATGATCCTGCTGGAGCAGGTCCGGACACTGGACCGGAGAAGGCTGCGTGATTACATAGGCTGCCTGGATAAAGAGACCATGCAGGCAGTGGACAGAGGGCTGACCGTCAGCCTGGGGATGAAGCATCTCCAAAAGGAGGAAAAGAAGGCGGACAGTCAAAAGCCGGGGTGGACAGGTGTTAGAGAACAGGCCAGGAGAGGAGAATGAGAGATGGAAAGCAGAAAGAAAAAAGCATGGATCTACACCCATATCGACGCACCGGAGGACAGCCATGGTGCCTTGAAGAAGCAGTATGAACAGCTGAATACTTATGGAGAACAGCTTCAGACAGAGATCGCGGGCAGCTCCAGTGATGTGGGAGGCGGGTCAGGAGCAAACAGACCGGGACTGGACCTGTTCCTTGAGGCAAAGGACAGCAGGGGGATCGAAGTGCTTTTGGTCCTGGATACGTCCAGGATCTCCCGTGATGAAAAGCAGTGCGGGGAATTCCTGCGCCAGATGGCGAAATGCAGGATCGAGGTATGCTCTCCTCTGGAGGGAAGGCTCTCTGCCAGGCAGCCGGCAGCCGGATCATGAGGTGTATGGATGGATTATGTCGTAAAAACAAGAATACTGCTGAATACGAATTTCAATATCAGTGAATTTAATGATCTGATGTACGAAGACGCAAAGCCGGATATCATTGAGGATATCAAGTCGGTGATAGAAGAGGATCCCACCCTGTGCGGGTACATTGACAGGGATCTGACCTTTCGTTTTCTGTCCAATTATAAAGTGCTTTTGACCTATGACTTCAACTGTAATGATGAGAACGAGGCAGAAGCGGAAAGCTTTTCCAAATCCTGCGTGGAGGATATCCGAAAGGAGCTGGAAAGGAAAGGGTACCCTATTGAAAAGATCAGATGCAGGGCAGGAGAAATGGATATGGAATGGCTGGAGAAGCTGGAGGATATGGTTTTTTCAAAACCAGAACAGCAGATACAAAACCTTTGATGGTGACTTATCGGAAAAGGTTGGAATGAAATCGATCAGGCATTGCCTGGAGAAGGGGTTGGTATGGAGAAAGAACAAATCTATTATGGGGAACTGGTGCCGGTCACGGATGGTGAATCTGCCAGGATCCCAACTATTGTGATAATACAAAATAATATGGAAGACTACAGCAGCCTGTCTGAAAAGGCGGAAAAAATCCTGGCCTCTTTTAAAGGCGGGCAGCTTTTCGCTTCGGGAAGTCTGGCTGTCAGCCGTTTGATCCGGGAACAGGATATAGCAGTCCTGATAACGGCGCAGGTATGTCCGGTTGACAGCAGCTGTCGGAAAGAATTGGCAGGACACCTGAATGCGGCGGCCATGCAGTATGTGGATCAGGCGGTAGCATCCAGTTTTGGTCTGGGAGAAATCCTGGCACAGAATGATATCTATGAAGAAAAGCAGAAAGAAGAAAGAGGAGAGCGATGACGCAGCAGGAGTTTGAATATTGGCAGACAGTGACCGGAAGCAGCCAGTACCACTGGAGAGAGGACACGGTGACCCATCTGAATGGCCGTGGAGCGTTGTATTATACAGGCGGGGAATCCGGTATTTATATAAGGATCACGGAAACGGGACAGCTGACGGTAGGTACTTATGAGGGGGCTATCCCACATATTGGAGAAGCCTGTTTTCAGAAAAAGGCGGAACATGCATTTAAAAATTTTAATGAAGGGTTCCAGTATGCCTGTCAATTAGGGGGCATCAAATTTTTGGCAGACCTGTTTTCCAGTGACCAGATTCCCCAGACAGGGCCGAGCCTGTGCTGAAAATATCCCTTGTTGGTTATGCTTGGGGTTGGGCATTCATATTTGTTGGGTTTGCGTATGGCTGTCATCGCGGCAACACGGTATACTGTGTATGACGTGAAGGAAGGAGGGAGAAGCGATGAGGAGATATGCCGTAGAGACCATAATCGATGAGAACGTAAAATACTATTTTATCCGGGACTGTGAGACGCTGGAGATCGTCCTGCTCCCGTCCAAATATCTGAAACATAAGACAAAGTCAAACCGTTCCCCCAATACAGTGAAGCGGTCCGCATTCTCCATCTGCTACTACCTGGAATATTTAGAAGAGCTTTCCCTGGATATCCCGCAGGCCTGTGGACTGGACTTTGAGAAACAGAGTGATCACTTTGTGGGGTTCCTCCACTGGCTGAAGGCCGGGAACCACACACAGGAAAACAAAATAAGGACGATCAACAATGGAACCTGTAACGCATACCTGGAGGATGTGTTCAGGTTCTATCTTTTTGCCGAGGCCCAGGACAGCCGGATCGGGAGCCTGAAGGTGCTGTCCTACAGTTACCATGTGGCAGTCAATGCCGTAGGCGTACAGAAGAAGCTGCGCTATCAGTCCTTTAAAGGATATCTGAAAGCGGAGGAAAGGGATGTCAGGCCGGCAGAGCAGGAGGAGATCATCACGCTCCTTAATGCTTGTACCAACTGCCGTGACCAGCTTCTCCTGCTGTTATTGGCGGAAACCGGCTTTCGGATCGGAGAACTCCTGGGAGTACGGTATACCCATGACATTGATTATACACACCATATGGTCGGCGTTTATTTCCGGGAGGACAATGACAACGATGCCAGGGCCAAGAATGCGGAATACCGGAAAGCCAAGATCAGCCAGGATACTTATGAATTCCTGATGTACTATCTGGCAGAATACCGGGAACTGCTGCAGCACCAGTCATACCTGTTTATCAATATCACAGGAAAAACAGCAGGACAACCCCTGAAAGTAGACAGCGTCTACGACATGCTGAAGCGGATGGAGAAAAAGACAGGCATAGACCTGACACCGCATATGCTCCGCCGGTATTTTGCCAACATGCGGCGAAAAGCCGGATGGCGGCTGGAAATGATCCAGCAGGCTCTTGGGCATAAGCACATCGGGACTACCATCAGATACCTGAACATCGTGGATGATGAACTGATCGAGGCCAGCCAGGAATTCTACGCAAAGCATTCAGCACTGTACGGGGTGAAGGAACTGCTATAGAAAGAGGTGAGAGGAAATGCCCGTATATGCAATACGGCAGACAGAACTGCAGAGTTTTCCACAGGAAAGCAGACAGCCGGAGCTTCCGTCCAGGGTCTGTGAGGAACTGGATGCCTGCACAGAGACAGGGCGTGTTGAAAGAAACAAGCTGAAAGCATTCCTTCTGGAGACGGGTATCAGAAGCATCACGGAGATGGATTACCCACTGCGGCAGGCATATAAGGAGTATCTGGAACAGCACATCCAAAAGCCGGAACGGTATCTGAAAGCATATGACAGGGTAAAGCAGCATTCCATCCGGGAGCAGATGCAGACCCTTGCAGGCAGACAGCAGTGCAGATGGCAGTTGGAGGACAAGATCCTGTTCATTCCCTACCATCCGGATTCGGCCATTGTGGCGGAGTTCGACTCCGTCTGGAACAGGCCAAACATGGTATGGGACTTTACCAGAACCTGCAGCCAGACCTTAAAACATCAGATATTTATAACGCTGAACGCTGTCATAGAAGGCTTTAAGGAACCAAGGCGAAGGGAGCAGAGACTTTCAGGACTCCAGTTTCTCTACCATTTCTGCACAGAAAAGGGGATAGCGGATATTGAAAAGCTGGAGATGGCGCAGGTAAAGGAATTTGAGACCTGGCTGAAACAGGAAGGGCGGACCAACAGCGAAAGCAGGAAGCAGCAGATGCTGCCAATCCTGAACTTCTGCAGAAAGACCGTATTTTTACAGAACGAAGAGATCCACTGGGATGCGAATATCTGGTACCTGGAGCGCCTGCACCTGCCAAAGAACCGGGTGAACCCAAGCGGCTCCTTCGCAAGCATTTCCTTCCTGGAGATCGTAAGGCCGGATAATCGAAGGTATGCACAGGAATATATGAAATACCAGCTTGGGATTACCGGCCAGGCAGTCAGCACCCTGGTGGTCAAGTATGAAGGGATAAGGAATTTCCTGGTCTGGCTTGGCAAAGAGGACATAAGCGTATGCGAATGCTCCGAAAACAGGATTGATACATACCTGGAACAGCTGCAGGAAAGGGGCATCATAGCAAAGACATTCAACGAATATCTGGCAGGGCTACATCATTTTTTCCGGTTTCTGGTGGTGCGGGGACACTTAGAGCAGGTGCCGTTCCATCCGGAGTACCATCAGAAAAAGGTGATACCAAAACATCATGACCGGAGCGTTTCTCCGGAAGTATGCATGGAGATGCTGTCAAAGCTCCATCTTATGCCGGAAGACCAGCGGTGCATGTATCTGCATCTCTGGTGCCTGGGGCTTCGGATCAGCGAGGTATGTACCCTGAAAGGAAACGCTTACTACCGGCAGGGACAGGACGCATGGATCCAGGTCTATCAGATTAAGATGAAGAAATATAAACGGATTCCCATAGCAGATGGACTATACCGGATCATGCAGGTATATATCAGGAGGAGGCAGATCGGCCCGGATGATTATCTGTTTACCAATAAAAACGGAGGCCCGTATCGAAGCGCCACCCTGCAGTACCAGATGAAAAAGTTCTGCCGGGAGAATGAAATCGAGGAAGGTGAGTATTTATTTAAATCCCATGACTACCGCCATACAGTAGCCACCTTTTTCTACGATAACGGCGCTTCCCTGCAGAGTGTCCGGGATTACCTGGGACATAACTATGAGGAGATGACGGAGCAGTACCTGGATTATGGACCCAGGCGGATCGCAAAAGCGAACGATGAATTCTTTGAAGAGCCGGGCAACCGCCTTGCGGTTCATCTGGAAAAGGAAGGAGGGAGAAATGAAAGACAGGTTCTATTATCGGGAACTGGAATGCTATGAAAAAGCAGGAGAGGCCCTGCTGCGGATGATCGGAAAGAATGACTATTTTGACCTGTCACTTCTTGGCACAGAGACCATGAAAGAAGAATTCCGGCGGTATATCCGGTACAGAGGGACCCAGGTATCCCTGAACACGATCCAGCATGAGAAAAGCTGTTTCCGGCAATTCTGCCAGACACTTCAGACACGCAGGGATCTCCCGGAAAGCCTGCTGGACTGGGAAGAAGATCGGTGGGTCCAGCTGCTGAAGGCATGGATGATGCGGAATGGCATTCCACTGACCAGTGAAAAAAGAATCTCTATGGGAAGACCAATGTGGTCGAAGCGAGACTGCCCTGTTATATCCGGAGGGTATACCGGTTTTTAAAGCCGGAGGATGAAAGGCCGGAGCGGGAAAAGGATATATGGGAACTGGAAAAGCTGGATATCCCCATTGAACAGAATCCTATCTACAAAACGGATACTTTGAATTTTACCGGAATCCTGCAGGAGAAGATCAGAGAAGAAGTGAAGCTGGCAATCTACCAGCACCTGAAGTATGAAAAGCTTGGGACAGTGAAAAGGGAACTTACCTCCCTGCGGCAGTTTTCCAGATATCTGAAGGAGAAACAGATCCGGATACAATCCTGTTCAGAGATTGACAGGGAACTGTTGGAAGGATATCTGATCTTTAAGGCAACCAACGGAAGCTCCGGAAGAGGGAACAGCGATGATATTTTAAAGCTGCGGTCCGTACTGGAGACTGTCGGAAAACTTTGCGGGTATCCTCAGCTGGAAAAGCTGTTTCTGAATACGGATATCCCGCCAGAGCTGGAGCCGGAGTTCAGAGCATATTCAGACAGCGAACTGAAGCGACTGAACGCACAGATCACAAAATTGGATGAGCAGATCACCAGATGCATGGTCATCCATCAGATGCTGGGGACCAGGATATCAGACACTCTCACCCTGCAGAGAGACTGCCTGTTCCAACTGAATGGTGTGGATATGATAAGGATCCGGCAGGTCAAGACAAAGACCTTCGAGAAGCCGGTCAGTGCTGATCTGGCGGCGCTGATCCGGAAGGCGATCAAATATACGGAGGAACGGTATGGAGAAACGGTCTACATTTTTGTAGATGAGAGGGACACCAGGCGGCCTCTGCAATATACAACGATTAAACATAAGGTCCTTGGTCTGATACAGAAAGAGGACCTGCGGGATGACGAGGGGAAGCACTTCCGGTTCGGCACGCATATGTTCCGCCGGTCCTATGGTGTGAAGCTGACAGAGCTGCATCTGGATGACTGGACCATCGCCAAACTGCTTGGGCATAAGGGTGTCAACGCAGTAATGCATTACCGGAAGATGAGCAACCAACTTCTGGCGGACGAAACACGCAAAGCTAGGGAAGCACAGACCAGGATCCTGCTTGCAAACTTGGAAGGGTGGGGTGAAGACTATGAACAAATACGATAAAATGATCGAACTGAACCGGGAGAAAAGCGATGAAAAGATCGCTGCGGCAAAGCTGGCAATCCGGAAGATGCTGGAAGAAGGGGACAGGATAACGATCCCGCAGCTGATGAAGATGACCGGACTTTCCAGAGGCTTCTTTTATAAGAATCCGATTGTGAGGGCAGAGATCAACCAGGCGCTGGAACAACAGGCCGGAACCATCGACCCACGCCGAAATATCCTCGATAAAGCGATGGGCGGCAGGATTGAGCTGCTGGAACAGCAGGTCAGGGAGCTGAAGCAGGAGAATGAAAAACTGCAGAAGGAGAACCAGAAGCTGCGGAAGGGGATGGGGAAGCAGGATAAGAAGGTTTGGAAAAATCTGTAATGTGAAAGTGTACATAGGGCCGGCAGGCGAAATTCTGCCGGCTCTTTGCAGTTATTACCTTTTCGTTTATACTTGAAAACTTTTTGAGACTTCCGTTTTTGCGGGAGTTTTTATAACATTATAAAGGAAGAAGAGGGATGACGGCGGATATGCTCTACAGGCATATGCTATCCATGCAGTGCAGGTATTTGAAAAAAGATATGGTGGATAGTAGAATGAAGTATCAGGAAACTGGTGACAGCGCTATCAGAAATCAGGTAAAAGGAACACAAAACACATTTTTGCATAGCGTTAAAGCCAGTCTTTTCAGAGGGTTCCAGAGGGAGGCTACATTTTAGTTCCCCAACTGGTGGGCCTCAATTCCCATGCCAGTAGCCTCTTTTCTGGAAGAATACGATTTTAAGGGAAAAACGATTATGCCGTTCTGCAGCCATGGTGGCGGCCGGTTCGGACAGAGCCTGACTGCGGTCGCAAAGCTGGCTCCAGATGCGGATATAGGAGAAGGACTTGCAATCAATTATTCCGGAGGTACGTCCATGCCTTCGGATGTGAGTGCATGGCTAGAAACAAACCATGTGGACAAAAAATAACGAGGAGGATACGATAATGAGCAAAAATTTAGTAGTATATTTCTCTGCCAGCGGTGTTACCGCCAGGGCAGCAAAAAATCTGGCGAAAGCCGCAGGTGCAGATTTATATGAGATTCTACCCGCAGTTCCTTATACTTCGGCGGATCTGGACTGGAATGATAAAAAGTCCCGCAGTTCTTTGGAGATGAATGATAAGGCATCCCGTCCGGAATTGAAAGACCATAATGCCTCGGTTGCGGAGCATGACACAATTTTTCTCTGTTTTCCAATTTGGTGGTATACTGCACCTACGATTATCCGGACATTTTTGGAAGACTATGATTTTACAGGGAAAAAGATTGTCCTCTTTGCCACTTCTGATGGAAGCGGATTAGGACAAACGGCAGAAGAATTAGCGGATAGCTGTCCTGGAGCGGATATCAGGAGCGGGAAAATGCTTAATGGGAACTTTTCAGAAGCAGAATTGCGGGAATGGGCAGAAAGGCTGTAATCAGGAGGCAGTACGATGAGAATTGTTGTTTTAGAGGGAAGTCCTAACAAAAAGGGTTCGTCTAACCTTTTGGCGGATGAATTTATCCGAGGGGCAGAAGAAGCAGGCCATACGGTGGAGATCATTGATGCGGCCCATGCAGATCTTCATCCCTGTATTGGCTGCGTGCGCTGTGGATATGAAGGTCCATGCGTCCAGAAGGATGATATGGAGCGGTTTCGGGAACAGATCCTGAATGCGGATATGATAGTATTTGTCACACCGCTTTATTACTATGGGATGTCTGCACAGTTGAAAACTTTGGTGGATCGTTTCTGTGCCATCAATAGCAGCATGAACCGAAAACACATGAAGTCTGCCCTTCTTACTGTAGCATGGAACGCAGATGATTGGACATTTGAGGCTCTTGAAAGCCATTATAAGACATTGGTGCGGTATCTGAATTTGGATGACCAGGGGATGGTGCTGGGATATGGATGTGGAACAGTGTCAATGACAAGGCATAGCGAATATCCAAATAAAGCCTATCGGTTTGGTCGGGGGCTTTAAAAGAGAATTCCCTGCCTTATGTGGTTAGCTTGCCGAAAAATGGACACTTGACATGTGCTGATACCGTTTATAGACATGATATGTAAAACAATAAGATGTTAACTTTCGTTAGGAGGAAAACAAATAACAAAGAAGAAAATGTATGAATCTGATTGGATCTATTGTCCATTATGCGGAAGCAAAACCCGCGATAAAATCAGGGCAGATACAACCATGAGGCACTTTCCTGTATTCTGCCCAAAGTGCAAACAGGAAATTCTAATAAATGTGGAACAATTTCAAATAACCGTGATTCAGGAGCAAGCCGCTAAGCCGCAGAGCCAATGAATTTGCAGATGATGCAGATTCTTGGTTCTGCGGCTTTTCTATATACAACATATTAGGTGATTGCGAAACTCGCCAAGCTCGTTCGCAATTCTGATTCCAGACAAAGAAGAAAACCTGCAAAGCAGGATTTCGGGGATAAAAACAAAATATGGATGATTCAGGCGCACTTTAATAAAGCATTGCCCTATTTACGAAGTGGTAAGTCCTATGAGACCAGCGGCTTTAAACTGCGGATATATTCATGATGATGGATTCTGTCTGCAAGCAATACGGTGATCAACTGTGTGATGCCCGCCAGAACCAGATCTGCATGTAAGGTTTTTTGATTCTGTGTACGCCGGCCGGCAAGACAGAGATTTTCTTTCATATGATTGATGTTTCTTTCAACAACAGTCCGTATTTTGTAAGTACTGTCCCATTCTTCGGAACCCCGGATGGCACCAGGATATGCACGGAGGTCTTTTTCAGGATAGATATAAACCATGCGTCCGCATTTAGAGGAAGTGCAGGGGGCAGCACACAGGCATTGCCTGTGATTTTTCCCGGAGGATTTATCGGATACCCATTTGACCTTGGGACAGACGAACTTGTATCTGGTCACACCGCTGCGGAGTCTGGAAATCCCCTCATATTTCATGGGAAGGGATGGATCATGGGGACAGCAGGGGATGCCATTTTGATTGACTGTATAATCCACATTTTCGAGATGAGCCCTTGCATTAAGCGGTATGTATGCTTTAGAAAAATGGCGTCCATCGCCAAAGGTATCACCAGAAAGAAGATCTTTATAAAGCTGCAGGGTATCAAAAGCAGCATCACCAAGAAAGATTTTCGGATTGATGAGGGGATGCTTAGAGAAGAAATCTTTCAGGGTAGGGATAAGGAGCTTTGAATCATGGGCAGATTTATCTTCATCTGGGGAGTCCGATTTTTTGGTGACAATGATATCAGGGTGGGAAAGCATGAAATCCTTGTTGTAAAAAGCAATATGGCGGACGATGCCTAAACCGTTGGTGACGATGCCAAACTTAAAGACATAGCAGAAATGTCCATTGATAAAAAGCTGCCTGATCTGTGGATTAGCGAGGGCATGGGAAGGCATGGAACGGTAAGCAGCGGTATAAGGATTATAATTTTTATCGAATCCCATGGATTTCGCATAAGCTTTTAACTGTCTGATAATGCGGTTTGCGTATTTCGGATTATTTTCAGTGACAAAGGCTGCAATCCCGGAGGAATCAAAGACAGTCATACCGGCTTTGGCAGAGTCAATGACCTGACAGATCGGTTCGGTAAGGTCAACAAGGCTGTCAAAAACGGACTGCAGATCAACAAGGAAGTCCTGTTTAAAACGGGTGATTTTGGAGGGATCGGGAATTTTGGAAAAACCGCAGAATTCCCGTAAATATCTGGAGTAATGGAGAAAAGTGAGCAAAAGCCGGTCGGTGGGAATAGAAAAAATGCGTTGGATGATCAAAGCCCAAAGTAAAGCTTTGAGAGGGTATTTACGGGATCTGCCCGTTGACGCATAGAAATGATTACGGAAAGTAATAGGAATAATTTCATCAAGATCGATATGTTCTTCTAATAGAGACAGAAACGCAGGTTTGTCATGATCAAATTTATCCTGACAGTCCTGAAAAATATCTGCCAAAGAAAGCTGTTTGTATGGTATCATAGGTATCAGAATAACTCCTTTCCTGATGCATGGTTTATAGTTTCTGGACAACTCTATTATACCATATCCGGTGAGGAGTTATTTTAATTTATAACAAAAAGAATCCCGTAATTATGCGGGTTTTGGCGTTTCGCAAACGCTTATATGAAAATTAAAAATAAAGAGGAGGAGCAAGAAGCACATGTATATTCTTATTTGC
>OFFG01000399.1_pt1 | contig 38790 bp, 27 predicted proteins | sample 1521331 | NCBI WGS metagenome assembly OFFG01 (sample SAMEA3504129, study PRJEB24116) | mouse gut metagenome | biome: mouse gut; feature: mouse-associated habitat; material: faeces | place: Denmark | collected 2011 | reverse complement strand
TTTGAGTTCCTTGACCGTTGCTGAATACTTCTGTGGGTAAAGAATAGCGGCATGCCGCAGTCCCTACAGGAGAGCCGTTACCTCGATCAGAGTTGGGGAGTGGAGGGGTTGAGGGTTGCCGAAATTATCCCCCACGGGTGTGTTTGTTTTTACGGAGGATAGAGTTGGAGAGGTGGTAGGGTTATTTCTGGAAGTGTTGGTAGTCTTTGCGTGTGCGCCATGATCCGCCCCAACGGAATCCACGGGCGCGGAAAAGGCGGTAGGCCGGATCGGAGAGGGTGATCTTGAAGGGGATGTCGCGGCGCGAGCGGTCGGCGTAGGGTGCGCCTTCGATAGGGGTTATGACTTTTCGTCCGTCGATGGTTCGTACGTAGGGATTGTAGAGGGGATTGATGTCGACAGCCATTCCGAGGGCGTGGCGCGAGAGTCGTTTTGATCCGTCGATCAGCCGGAAGTTGAAGCAGGATGTATTGTTTGCAGCCATTGAGGCTTGGTCGTCGGCACCGAAGTTGTCGATCAGCTGCATGCGTTCAATAGGGTAGCGTTGTCGGTAGAGTTCGCGGAATATTTGGATCAGGTCGTCGGCGATAGCTTTGTTGCATACCATCTCGCCTATGCGGATGTTGCCGTGGCCGTCGTAGTGGGGCAGGAAGAGGTAGCGCAGATCGGACCATGGGACAGTGCAATTGGAGGGGTAGGACAGTCCACGCATGCGTTGCTTGGTGCATTCCGCAATTTCTTCGGAGCGGAACAGGGGGAGAAGCGATTCGGGGTCGGATAGCGAGTCGACGCACCATACGTAGGCGGAGAGGGGATCGCTTTGTGAGATGTGGGGCGTGTCGGCGGTATGTGCAGTGGCTGCAATCGAGGTGATGATGCATGCTGACAGGGCTGTTGCTTTCATTTGCTTAGAGGGAATTTGACGGGGCAAAGTTAATATAAAGCGTTGTCACGGGCAATGACCTGGAAGTAAAAAAGTGGGGAGGTTGATTTGTGGGAATGGGGATTAATTGCTAATTTTACGTTTGTAATAACGTCCTGAAAGGGCATAAAACCGATAGAGAGCAAGATGGCAAAGAAGATAGTGGAGACTCCGCTGATGAAGCAGTATTTCGAAATGAAGCAGAAGCACCCCGACGCGGTGTTGCTGTTTCGTGTCGGTGACTTCTACGAGACTTTTTCCGATGATGCCATCACGGCTTCCGAGATCCTGGGTATCACGCTGACGCGGCGTGCCAACGGGTCGGCGCAGTCGGTTGAGCTGGCCGGTTTTCCCCATCATGCCCTCGACACGTATCTTCCGAAGCTGATCAGAGCCGGAAAGCGCGTTGCTATCTGCGAGCAGCTTGAAGATCCGAAGCTGACCAAGAAGCTGGTGAAGCGCGGCATCACGGAGCTGGTGACACCGGGTGTCAGCCTCGGGGATAATATCCTTGACAACCGTCGCAACAATTTCCTTGCGGCTGTGGCTATGAGTCCCCGTCAATGGGGAGTGGCGTTTCTGGATATCTCGACGGGCGAGTTCATGACGGCTGAGGGGAGTCCGGATCACGTTGGAAAGCTATTGGCCAAGTTCGCACCAAAAGAGGTGCTCGTGGAGCGCGGCAAGAAGAAGGATTTCGCGGAAAAGGTTGATGCGAATTATCTGATATTTGAACTCGACGACTGGGTGTTCACGGAGCCTACAGCCAGAGAGCGTCTGATGAAGCAGTTCCAGACGGGATCACTGAAGGGTTTCGGCGTGGAGAGCATGCCGCTGGCCATCATAGCCTCCGGAGCGGTGCTCTATTATCTCGATATCACCAATCATACGAATGTGAGTCATATCGCGGCTCTGTCGCGTATTGATGAGGAACATTATGTGAGGCTGGACAACTTCACGATCCGCAATCTTGAGCTGACGGATTCGATGGCTCCCGACGGCAAGAGTCTGCTGGATGTCATAGACCGAACGTTGACCCCGATGGGTGCGCGAATGCTGCGCCGGTGGGTTCTTTTCCCATTGAAGGATGTGGCTCAGATCAACAGCCGCCTTAACGTGGTCACGGAGTTCATGCGTCAGCCCGATCTGCGCGAGGAGCTGAGCACGGCGCTTGGTCATATCGGGGATCTTGAGCGACTGATAGGCAAGGTTGCCGTGGGGCGAGTGAGCCCGAGAGAGCTGAATCAGCTATGTCAGGCTCTGACCACTCTCGAACCGATGAAACGGGCATGCATGGAGAGCGACGATGCGACACTACGCGCTATCGGCGATCAGCTGAATCCGTGTGCCGGCATCCGCGACCGTATAGCCCGTGAGATTGTTGACGATCCTCCGGCAGCCCTGAACCGCGGCGAGGTGTTCCGCCAGGGTGTGGATGATGAGCTTGACGAACTGCGCCAGATCGCATTTAACGGCAAGGACTATCTGATGCGCATCCAGCAGCGAGAAAGCGCGGCTACGGGCATCACAAGCCTGAAAATAGGATATAACAACGTGTTCGGCTACTATATAGAGGTGACCAATACCCACCGCGACAAAGTTCCGGCGGAGTGGGTGCGCAAGCAGACGCTGGTCAATGCCGAACGCTACATCACATCGGAACTGAAGGAATATGAAGAGAAGATTCTCGGGGCGCAGGAGCGGATATCCGTCATCGAGACCCGATTGTATGGCGAGCTCGTGGCGGCTGTGGCTCAGTATATCCAGGCTATCCAGCTGGATGCTGTGCTGACGGCACGGCTGGACTGTCTGCTGTCGCTGACACGCGTCGCGATCGAGAACCGGTACTGCCGCCCGACGGTTGATGATTCCCTCGATATAGAGATCGTGGAGGGGCGTCATCCGGTCATTGAGCGCGAGCTCCCTCCGGGAGAGCCATACATAGCGAACACCGTGCGTCTGTCCAACACGTCGACCCAGATCATGATGATCACAGGTCCTAACATGTCGGGTAAGTCGGCATTGCTTCGCCAGACGGCTCTGACGGTGCTTATGGCACAGATAGGCAGCTTTGTGGCCGCTGATTCGGCAAGAATTGGCATCGTTGACAAGATTTTTACCCGAGTGGGCGCAAGCGACAATATATCGCACGGCGAATCGACCTTTATGGTTGAGATGACCGAGGCAGCTTCAATCCTCAACAATCTGAGCGCACGGAGCCTTGTGCTTTTCGATGAGCTCGGCCGCGGCACCTCGACCTACGACGGCATATCCATAGCGTGGGCCATCGTTGAACATATCCATAATCATCCCACAGCCGGAGCCAAGACTCTGTTTGCCACACACTATCATGAGCTGAACGAGATGGAGAGCAGTTTTGAGCGCGTGGAGAACTACAATGTGTCGGTCAAGGAGATCGACGGCAAGGTGGTGTTCCTGCGCAAACTGACCCGTGGAGGCAGCGAGCATAGCTTCGGTATCCATGTGGCCAAGCTGGCCGGAATGCCGTCGTCGATAGTGAAACGCGCTGACGAGGTGCTGAAACAGCTTGAGCAGACCTATCGTGGCGGCGAAGAGGATGTGCGTCGTCAGGCTGTCAGTTCGGCTTCGGGTAGTGGCAGCCGGAGCGGCGATGGCATGCAGCTGTCGTTCTTCCAGCTCGACGACCCGGTATTGTCGCAGATCCGCGATGAGATTCTGTCGACCGACATAAACAATCTCACACCGATGGCCGCCCTCAACAAACTCAACGAAATCAAGACAATCCTGACCGGCAAGGCGTGATAATTGTCATGGCATTGGCTGACCAACGCTACTTGTTTTTGTCAGGCATTACAAAGTTACGTTAGTCACCTTAGTCAGTCTAGTCACGGTGACTAACATGACTAATGGTTACGTTTATCCATGCAAACAAATTGATTATCCGGGTGTTATGCGGACATTATCCGGACGCGGCATGCCGCAGTCCCTACAGGCGAGGGGATAATTCCGCCCCTGTCGATGATGATTTCGGTCAAACCGCACGGAGTGCGGTGACCCCGACCAATCCCGACATGGCGTTGGTGATGATTCCGGCATTGAACGGCCACGGGGCAAAATGAAAGAAGGGACACTCTCACGAGCGACCCTTCTTTCATTTACACATAGTACTTAACGTCAGTGGATTTTTATTTAATGTCTAATTAACACATATGAAAAAGCAATCGTAGCTGCTGCAATAACCGCTACTGACAACAAAGGTACATAAAAATCTGAAACCGCCCTACCAACATATATATCACCCCATTACGCTGCTTCATCATGTTTTGAAAGCAATTCCGCTTTCAGATCGTAACAAGCCGGCCAAGAGTTCAAATTTCGCGAAATAAATGAAACCAAAACATGCCATGACCGTATCATTTTGCAAATTTGTTAAATTTAGCTAAAACAAACAATGCAGCTTTCAATTTGCAATTCCGGCTTTTTATCCGTAACTTTACTGAATCATACTTACAACACATTTCAACAACATGAAGCGAACAATATTAGCAGCAGCCATCATGGCTTGCGCTTCCGCCATCCATGCCGCACCAAGACATGGCCTCTCAGGCGGAACAAACACCAATGTCATTCTCCACGCATGGTCGTGGGATTTCAACACCATAGCCGACAACATGCACCTCATCGCCGACGCTGGATATGACTTCGTGCAGACTTCTCCGGCCAACACTTGCTTCGTTGGCGAAGGTGGAGGCAAAGCTCTCTACAGCCAGCCCGGCGATTCGGTGACTGGAAAATGGTACTTCTATTATCAGCCCACCGACTGGAAAGTGGGCAACTATCTGTTGGGCACTCGCGACGAATTCAAGGCCATGTGCGACAGCGCCATGAAATATGGCATACGCGTGCTTGTCGACGTGCTGCCCAACCACACTGCCGTCGACCACACTGCCGTGCTCCCCGATCTCGACCGTGCCGTAGGCGGCCACGACAACCTTTTCCATGCCAACGGGTTCACACCAATAACCCAATGGAACGACCGCTACGAATGCACCACCGGCGAGATGGGCGGTCTGCCGGATGTCAACACCGAAAACCCCGACTTCCAATACTACTATCTGCAATATGTCAACGACCTGATCAACCTCGGCGCCCGTGGATTCCGCTACGACACGGCAAAACATATCGGACTCCCCTCTGATCCCACCGATGCCAAAGCCGAGAGAAACAACTTCTGGCCCGTGGCCACAGGACGCGAAGCCGCCAAGGGGCTATCGCTGCTGATGCCCGACAGCTTGTATATGTACGGCGAGGTCCTACAGGATCTCAACGTCAAGGAACGCGAATACACTGAATTCCTCGATGTCACGGCCTCCAACTATGGCGGTGTCATACGGCAGGTGCTGGAAAAAGGCTCTGCCAAGGGGCAGGACATAGCATCGTGGCACCACAAGGCCCGTCCCGACAGCCTCGTGACATGGGTGGAATCCCACGACACATATTGCAACCACCACGAATCGGCCCACCTGACCGACGATCAGATCCGAATGGGATGGGTGTTCCTGACGGCACGTTCGGCCGGTACGCCACTGTTCTTCAGCCGTCCGGCCGGTAGCACGCGCGACAACTACTGGGGAAACAACCTCGTAGGGCCGCGCGGAAACGACGAATTCTTCCACCCCGAAGTGGTGGCCGTCAACGCATTCCGCCACGCAATGGCCGGACAGAAAGAGACAATCGAAACCTCACCCGACGGAGCTGTAGCCATTGTGGGGCGCGGAGATGCCGGTGCCGCTCTGGTCAACTTCTCCAACAAGCCGGCCAAAGTGAAACTCCCCACGGCTCTCCCCGACGGAACATACACCGATGCCGTCGGCGCCGGAGAATTCAAGGTCAGAAACGGCATCCTGACAGGTGCCCTGAAACCGCTCACTTCGGCTATACTCTACCGCTAAAACTGACAATTTGCACCTCATAATGAAAAATCGGGCTCAAAAAGTCCGGTTTTTCATTTTTATTCACTATTTTTGCAACGTCAAAAAAACTGATCCGCACGCTATGGAGGAGATACTCTTTACAAAGATGCATGGTCTGGGCAATGATTACATCTACATCAATTGCCTCGCATCGACTCCCCGTCAAATCGAACAGCTTGCCGTCGAGATGAGCCGCCCACACACCGGCATCGGATCCGACGGCATCATTATTATATGCCCCTCCATGATTGCCGACTTCCGGATGCGCATTTTCAATGCCGACGGATCGGAAGCACGCATGTGTGGCAACGGAGCACGCTGCGTAGGCAAATACGTCCACGACTACTGCCTGACCGACAAAACGACAATCTCGCTCGAAACCCTCGGCGGAATCAAGACAATCAGCCTCCACACGGGAGCCGACGGACGAGTATCATCGGCTACCGTCGACATGGGATCTCCGGAATTCCGATGCACAGCCATCCCGGCACTTCACACCGAAGAAACAATGATCGACTCTCCCCTGGAGACATCAATTGGCCTCCTGCGGCTGACTGCCGTCTCGATGGGAAATCCCCACGGCGTGGTATTCGTCAATTCCCCAGCCGACGTCCCACTCGATCAGATAGGCCCCGAGCTCGAATCCCACCCCATCTGGCCTGAACGCGCAAATATAGAATTCGTGTCGGTCGACTCCCCCACCCACCTGACAATGCGAGTCTGGGAACGCGGTTCGGGCGAGACAATGGCATGCGGAACCGGAGCCTGCGCCTGTGTGGCCGCCGCCATTGCCACCCATCGAGTGGATCCCGACAAAGAAATAACCGTCACCCTCCCGGGTGGCGACCTGAAAATCCGGCGCGACCCATCGGGGACAATCCTCATGACCGGACCTGCCGAGACATCCTTTGAAGGACGCTACCTACGAAAATCCAGAAGTTAAAAAAACCACCCTCATACATTCACCCAACAATGATAAAAGTCAACGACAACTTCCTGCGGATCCCCTCATCCTACCTCTTCTCCGAAATAGCAAGGCAAGTGTCGGACTACTGCCACACCCATCCCAACGCCAAGATCATACGCATGGGGATAGGCGACGTGACACGCCCCATATGTCCGGCGGCCATCAGCGGACTCCATGCCGGAGCCGACGAACAGGCACAGGCTTCCACATTCCACGGCTACGGCCCCGAACAAGGCTACCAATGGCTGCGGAATGCCATTGCAACCCACGACTATGCCAGCCGGGGCATAACATCCGTGACGCCCGACGAGATATTCATAGGCGACGGAGCAAAAAGCGACCTCGGAAACATAGGCGACATCCTATCACCCGACTGCCGTGTGGCCGTGACCGATCCCGTCTACCCGGTCTACGTAGACACCAACGCAATGGCCGGACGCGCCGGCACGCTATCCGAAAACGGCCTCTGGAACCGCATCATCTATCTCCCATGCACGAAAGAGAACGGATTCGTCCCCGAACTCCCCCACGAAGTCCCCGACGTGATCTATCTCTGCTACCCCAACAATCCCACCGGCACCACCCTCAACCGGCAGCAGCTCAAAGTGTGGGTCGACTACGCCCTGGCCAACAACGCCCTGATACTCTTCGACTCGGCCTACGAAGCATACATAACCGACGCTGACGTGCCCCACAGCATATATGAGATCCCCGGAGCACGGCAATGTGCCATCGAATTCCGCAGCTTCTCTAAAACGGCCGGATTCACCGGACTGCGATTGGGCTACACCGTTGTGCCACACGACCTGAAAGGCTTCGGCGCAAACGGCGAGGAAGTGGAGCTCCACCGCCTCTGGCTCCGTCGCCAGACCACCAAATTCAACGGAGCCAGCTACGTGGTTCAGCGTGCCGCCGCAGAGTTATACACCCCGGAAGGACGCCGTCAGGTACGTCAGACCGTGGACTATTACATGGCCAATGCCCTCATGCTCCGCAATGGCCTGACAGAAGCCGGATTTGAAGTCTACGGCGGTGTCAACGCCCCCTACATCTGGGTCAAGACCCCCGACGCTATGTCGTCCTGGGACTTCTTCCGCTTCATGCTGGAGAAATGCAACATCGTGGTCACTCCGGGAGCCGGATTCGGCCCGTCGGGTGAGGGCTACGTCAGACTGACCGCATTCTCAACCCACGAAGCAACAACCCGGGCCATAGAGCGGATCGCCGCCCTCAGAACCCGATAACCTACCGACAAACCAACCATCATCACTCAATAATAACACCATCAGCAAAATGTCATCGCTTAGATTCAAAGTAGTCGACGAGGCCTTCAACCGCAAGGCCGACCCTGTGGAAATACCAACCGAACGCCCTGAGATCTATTATGGGAAACAGGTGTTCAACCGCCAGAAAATGTTTGAATACCTGCCGGCTGACACATTCGAAGCCCTCATCTACGCAATCGACAACAAAGAACCGCTACCTCGCGACGTGGCCGACAGCGTGGCCGAAGGAATGAAACGCTGGGCTATCGACAACGGCGCACGCCACTACACACACTGGTTCCAGCCACTGACCGAGACAACAGCCGAGAAACACGACGGCTTCATCGAACACAATGGCAAAGGTGGCGTAGTGGAGAAATTCAACGGAAAACTGCTCGTCCAGCAGGAACCCGACGCCTCAAGCTTCCCAAACGGCGGAATCCGAAACACATTCGAAGCCCGTGGCTACTCCGCATGGGACATTTCATCCCCGGCTTTCCTGATGGACAACACCCTCTGCATACCGACAATCTTCATATCCTACACCGGCGAATCGCTCGACTACAAGACCCCTCTGCTCAGAGCGCTCAACAGCGTTGACAAAGCCGCCACTGCCGTTGCAAAATACTTCGACCCCAAAGTGGAACACGTCCGCTCATACCTCGGATGGGAACAGGAATACTTCCTCGTCGACGAAGCCCTCTACTCCGCTCGCCCCGACCTCATGATGACCGGACGCACTCTCATGGGACACGAATCAGCCAAAAACCAGCAGCTCGAAGACCATTATTTCGGCGCCATACCTTCTCGCGTCGAAGCCTTCATGCTCGACCTTGAAATCGAATGCCACAAACTCGGCATCCCGGCGAAGACTCGCCACAACGAAGTGGCTCCCAACCAGTTTGAGCTCGCACCCATATTCGAGGAAACAAACCTGGCCAACGACCACAACCTGCTGCTGATGTCGCTCATTGCCGAAGTGGCTCGCAGGCATCATTTCCGCGTGCTGCTCCACGAAAAGCCATTTGCAGGCATAAACGGATCCGGCAAACACAACAACTGGAGCCTCGGAACCGACCAGGGCGTCCTGCTGTTCGCCCCCGGCAAAACGGCCAAGGACAACCTGCAATTCATCACATTCGTGGTCAACGTGATGGCCGCCGTCTACCGCCATAATGGCCTTCTAAAAGCATCCATAGCCTCAGCTACCAACGCCCATCGCCTCGGAGCCAACGAAGCTCCCCCGGCTATCATATCGATCTTCACCGGATCACAGCTTGCCGATATCCTGCAACGGATCGAATCCTCATCCAACGAAGAGCTGTCCGACCTTTCGACTAAAGAAGGGCTTCGACTCAACGTGTCGCAAATACCCGAGATCATGCTCGACAACACCGACCGAAACCGCACATCCCCATTCGCATTCACCGGCAACCGATTCGAATTCCGCGCCGTAGGTTCATCGGCCAACTGTGCATCGGCAATGATAGCCCTCAACGCTTGTGTCGCACAGCAGCTCATGGAATTCAAATCAGCCGTCGATTCCCGTCTGGCTGCCGGCGAAGAACTCCGCCACGCTCTCCTGGAGGAAATACGCGCACTCATCGTGCTCTCACGCCCCATCCACTTCGACGGAAACGGATATTCCGACCAATGGAAAGCCGAAGCCGCTCGCCGGGGACTCGACTGCGAGACCTCCGTACCTGCCATTTTCGATGCCTACCTGCGCCCGAGCTCCATCGAAATGTTCCGCTCAACCGGAGTGATGACCGAAGTCGAACTCGCGGCAAGAAACGAAGTGAAATGGGAGATGTACACCAAGAAAGTGCAGATCGAAGCACGCGTGCTCGGCGACCTCGCCCTCAACCACATCCTCCCCGTCGCAATCCGCTATCAGTCAATCCTGCTCGACAACGTAGCCAAGATCCAGTCCATTTTCGGTAACGAGAAAGCCCGGCAGATGGCATCGGCCGAACTGACCACAATAGAGGACATCTCCGAACACACCCGGATAATCAAATCCGAAGTGGAGAAGATGGTCGACGCCCGACGCGAAGCCAACCGCATTGAGAGCGAACGCGAAAAAGCCGTCGCCTACCACGACTCAGTAGTTCCCTCCATGGACATCATCCGCTACCATATCGACAAGCTCGAGCTGATGGTCGACAACGAAATGTGGCCTCTACCCAAATACCGCGAACTCCTGTTCATCCGCTGACAATCCACTCACACACGCATACCCTTCCGCCTACGGCCGCATGTCCTCTCCCACCCGACATGCGGCCGTCGCCGTCAACAATAGCCATATCCGACTAATAATTGGTCTATTTGGCGCATCGCCCCAATAAAAAGACACAGAAATTAACTCTTTTATAAAAAATTCTTTATTTTTGCCGTTGACAAATTCTATTCACTTAATCAAAACCAAAATGAAAAAGTTCTTAGCAATGGCAATCCTCGCGATTGCATCTCTCGGCGCATCAGCCGAAGGTCTCTACGTAGGTGGTTCACTCGGCTACTGGCACAGCGGCGACGACAACACCAATCATCTGACAATCCTCCCCGAAATCGGTTATAACCTCTCATCAAACTGGGCTGTCGGCACTACTATCGGATATGATTATACCCACTTCTGCGGTCAGGGCATTTCCGGCAACACTTTCCAGTTCAACCCCTACGCTCGCTACACTTACTTCAAAAGCTCAAACAACCTCGTCAATCTTTTCGTTGACGGCACCGTAGGTCTCGGCCTCGGATGGGCTTCTTACGAAGACGAAGATTCCAAGACTGCATGCACATGGCAGATCGGCGTAGCTCCCGGCATCGCCATCAACCTCACCCAGAAATTCAGCCTCGTGGCCCACATCGGTTTCCTCGGCTACAAAGGTGCCAACCACACTGCCGAAACTATCGGCTACTACAACGAAGGTGGCCTCAAGCTCGACGGTAACGACATCAAGCTCGGATTCTACTACAACTTCTGATAAATCATTCAGACCAACTGAAAGGAGCGTATCGGCCTCATGCTGATACGCTCCTTACTGTTATATATATTCCGCCAACCGGCTTGTCACTTCAACTGATTGAAATATCTAAGACGCTCACCCGGGAACAGAGCCGGATGGAAAATGATTGCATAGTCGCGCAGCAATCGTTCCGGATGGAAAGGAAACTCATCGAACAGGGGGGACACAGAAGTGTCGCAGACATAGACCCCTCCATCTCCTACAGCCTTGAAATGACCATTCAGAGGATTGCTCTCTTTCAATCCGGCCAACGTCATAGGACCGAAACTCCTGATCAGCCAGAAATCAGCCATCTCCGCTTTATCCAACACAGCGGCGGCATCGAGCTTCAACGATCCGGCACCCTCGGTCATGCTCCACGGATACCGTCCCCCGGCATCCGAGAGCATCCTCGCCATATAGCTGCCCCCGGCCGGAACATTCCATTCACCCGACGACATCGGCTGCTCTGTCAACACGACCGGTCCCTCACCGGCCACAGAAGCAACCGAGTCGCTCAACCGGCGATAATCGCCCAAAACAGCTGCATAGATGGAATCAGCCCTCTCACGTTGGCCATACAACGCCCCAAGAAGCTTGATCCATTCAGCCCGTCCAAGCGGAGTGGCCTCCATATAATCCACCAGCTGCATCACCGGCACACCAAGTTTGGTCACAGCCCCCGACTCCTTATTCTGGAACGGAGACAGCAGGATAGCGTCAGGATCCAGTTCGACGATCATCTCCACAGATGGCGACATCGAATTACCCACATCGGCAATCCGCCCATCACGTATGCGCCCGGCGATATCGGCATTCATAAAGTACTGCCCGTCGGCAACCCCCTTGATCGAGGCAATCGCACCAAGCTCATTGACAGCTCCGCCATGAACCGAACTGTAGACCACCGACGACTCCAACGGCACCCTCACCACAGTCCCTTCCGGCAGATCGCCCGTGAAATCTCTCCCTACAAGCACATACCGCTCGAGCAGCGGCAGACTGTCGACCCATGGATTCCTGACATCCGCAATCAGATAATCGCCATAATCAACCAACGAAAGCAGCTGGGATTCAGCCGTCAGCGTATCCCCCTCCCGACTCGGGTCACTGCCCTTTGCACGGCTGCACGACATCACAGAAGCCACTGCTGCCACAGCCAGAAACATATTAAAAAAAATCCGTTTCATTTTAGTTACATATTTGTGGTCAAAGTTAACAAAAATAAGACATCCGCGTTAGGGGATTACGGAAAAAATTCATTAATTTTGCGCCAAGCAACAAATCATTAACAACACATATATAAAGAATTAATTATGTCAAAAGTTACAGTAGTGGGCGCCGGCAACGTAGGCGCAACATGTGCGAATGTACTGGTAACACAGTCAATTGCCGACGAAGTTGTTCTGATCGACATCAAGGAAGGTCTCGCTGAAGGCAAAGCAATGGACATCATGCAGACCGCCAACATCCTTGGTCTCAACTCTCGTCTGACCGGCGTCACCAACGACTATGAAAAGACCGCCGGCAGCGACATGGTTGTCATCACATCAGGCATTCCTCGTAAGCCCGGCATGACTCGCGAAGAGCTCATCGGCGTTAACGCTGGCATCGTGAAATCGGTAACCGAAAGCGTCCTCAAATACTCGCCCAACGCAATCATCCTCTGCGTTTCAAACCCGATGGACACCATGACCTACCTGATCCACAAGATCTCAGGTCTTCCCAAAAACCGCATCATCGGTATGGGCGGAGCACTCGACAGCGCACGCTTCAAATATTTCCTCAGCCTCGCACTCGGTGCCAACGCCACAGAAGTTGAAGGCATCGTAATCGGTGGACACGGCGACACCACTATGATTCCCCTCGTGCGCTACGCTGCCTACCGCGGTGTTCCTGCTTCGAACTACATCTCCGCTGAACAGCTCAAGACCGTTGCTGCCGACACCATGGTTGGCGGTGCTACCCTCACCAAGCTTCTCGGCACATCGGCATGGATGGCTCCCGGCGCAGCTGCCGCTCAGGTTGTATCTGCCGTCCTCAGCGACTCAAAGAAACTGATCTCCTGCTCTGCACTTCTCGACGGCGAATACGGCGAAAAAGATCTCTGCATCGGCGTTCCCTGTATCCTCGGCAAGAACGGCATCGAAAAGATCGTCAAATTCGAGCTCACCGACGAAGAGATGGAACTCTTCCGTGCAAGTGCCGCCGCAGTCCACAAAACCAACAGCGCACTCAGCTGCTAATCCGTGCCTGTCATGAAAGCAATCCGCTTCATCTTCGCAGCCGCACTGGCCTCTGCCATGATCAGCTGCAACGGATCAAAGGCCGATGCCGGTAACGCCGACTCTGCCGCTGCCACAGGTGCCGACACAACAGTCACCGAAGCCACGACAGCAGCTACCGACCCTGCCGAGGTCATCGAGCTGGAAGCCGACGATCAGATCGTCCCCCAGGATGTTCCCGTGATCATCGACTTCAACGCCACATGGTGCGGTCCCTGCCAGAAATTTGCTCCCGTTTTCCACAAACTGGCCGAAGAATACGCCTCAAAAGCGACATTCGCTTCCGCCGATGTTGACAAATGCACCGATCTGGCCGCTCAGTACAACGTATCCTCCATTCCTGCCGTGATCATCATCTACCCTGCATCAGCAGGCAAAGAACCCGTCAGCAACGTAGGCTACATGGACGAAGCCCAGTTCAAGGCATTCCTTGACGCAAATCTCTAATCCCCAACTCCAATAAACCGACAGCCCCCGGATGCGTTCTGCTTCCGGGGGCTGCTTATTTTATACGCACGTCGGACAGGGATCAATCCCATCCGCCAACCGTGCCGCCGATCTCTATCTTCGTCTGGTCAGGATTCTTCGACAGAGTGACAACGAGCGTGTGGGCATATCCCTGCTTGAACGACATCTTACCCTCCATCAGATACGACACTCCGTGGCTGACAACTTCAACCAACGGCCTGCGTGACTCAATGTTCTGCGGCACAACGATAGCGCAAAACTCGCTGTTGCTGATCTTCCGGGCCTTGACCGTGGCAGTCAAGCCATAGATCGACTTGGATGTGCCGCCCGTCGACAGATCTATCGACGCAGAAGGAACAGTGTTGTGGATATACACCTCACAGTCCGACGGCAGCTCTCCCTCGAAATCCTCCCCTTTCTCAAGCTTGACAATCGCCTTGCTGAGAATATGCGAGAATTTCAGCGTGACCGCGCTCGCCGATGCCGAGACATTCTTGGCCGAAGCCCAGAGAAAATCGCTTTTCTGATAGCCCCCGTCAACCGACTGGTCAAGTTCCAGATCGAACGTGTAGTCCTGCGTATCGTCAATAGACTCCTTATAAGGATAGTAGGCATACACATTATGCTCACCCTCGTCCCAGTAAAGGCGACGCGCCGGAGTCCAAGCCGATCCGTTGTAGGTCAGCAATTCATTGTTCAGCTCATTGCCGCTCATCTGCAACGAAGCATCGGAGGCGGTCATATAGACCCCGATCTTATCCTGCGATTCAAAATTCGTGTCTGTCACACGTGATTTCTGCGACGGATGCACTACGGAAAACACGATTTCCTTGCCGTTATCCACCGGCTGAGGCTCATTGTTGTCGCCGCATGAAGTCACTGCAACCAACGTTGCAGCAACCAAAGAAAGTGATTGATATAGTTTCATAGCTTATTTGATTTTTCGTTTGATTTTATCTTTTACTATTGTCACCGGACGATGCGTGCCATTGCCGTAAGGCGTGCCCGACACCGCAGCGCGGCTTCCGCCGGTCGATCCCCACTCGGACGAATCGTTGGCATAGAATTTATCCATCGTGAATCCCTCACCGGAATTATTGAGAATACGTTCCACTATGGCCTGACGGCTTATAGCGTTATAGTACGGTATGCCATAGTTCATGCAGGAGTTGATCTCCGAACGGTAAACACCACGAGCATAGCCATAGCCCCCCTCGAAAATATCCACCACATTGCTGTAGCGCGGATCGAAGATGAAATGACTCCATGCCACATCTGTCATCTTTCCGCTTGTCGACAGGTTGCAGAACAATCCATAACTTTGAGCTCTGTTAATCTCCTTTATAATTTTAGATGAAGCGAATCGGGAATCTCGTACCAGCTCATCGCCAAGTTTGCCAAATCCATGCCCTCCGGCTTCGTGCTGCACTATTCCGCGCGAATCATTGGGATAGCTCTCCTGACTCGGCGAACAGATACTGATAGCCCGTCCATCCTCGAACAGATATGTTGCGCCGCCATATTCATCCGAGTTCATCGACATGATAACCAATCCATTCCGAAGTCCATTAGCACTGACCGGAGAGTTCGCCATGACATACTCAAACACTTCTTCCGAATCATTGACTCTAAGTTCCGGCACGGACTCTTCCATTCCACCTCCACCATACCATGTCAGGAAGCGTGTGTCGCGATAAGTGTTGATGGTATTGACGCCTGTTTCCTGTGAAAGCGACATTATGGCATAGACATTGAAATAGTCGCGATAGGTGATGTAAGGTTCAAGACCGAAGAAATACTCCATCTGACGGCTCACCTGTGCCAGATAAGCCCCCGAAGCTATCGACTTGGCGTCGAAGCCATCACCGACAAACACTATATCAACGCCATTGCCCCGGGTAGCCGACTGCAGTTTGACAGTCTCATCCTCGCCATACTGATAATCATATTGCGAGATCCGGCAGACCGTTGTGAAATCCGTGCCTTCGAGGCGGAACACCAAACTATCAGCTCTGTTGCCGGCTCCCCTCGACAATTCATTGATTGTAAGAGTCACCGATGTTTTCTGATTGCCCGATGTAGCCGATAGCGAACACCAGTCCGGCTTATGCTCTAATGTCCAAGCCCCATCGGCATTTATCACGAGTTCCTTTCTATGGGCTGTGTTGAGCGCACATGCCGTTGACGGACGACACACAAAGCCACTGTAAGCTGTGATCCTCCTGAATTCGCTCCAGCCCTTTGCCCGTCCGTAGACATCCTCCGATCCGGCCGGAACCTCCAGCGAGAAATTGTCCATAGGCACTCCGGTAAAAGCCCAATAAGTTCCCTCATAAGTCATGGTTGGTGGTTCAGGATTATCACACACAACCTTATTAAGGTTATAACAATCTAAAAATGCCCCATAGCTCACCATAGTTACATCCTTATGCATAACCACACTTTCAATCATAGTACATCCGGCAAAAGTATACCAATTTATACGATCTACTTTCTGAGGAATGACAATTTCTCCAGCCAGTCTGGTGCATCCTGAGAAACACTCCTCCCCGATATATGCAATATTCTCACCAAACGCAACAGAAGATATCTGAGTGTTTTCAAAGGCCTTAGCGCCAAGATATCTGACAGTAGACGGCAGTATTAGCTCCCCTCTAAAGTTAGTATTATCTCCAAACGCATCTTCCTTGATATCCATCAGACCCTCATTCAATACCAGCATTGTGAAGCCACAATTGCTGAATACTCCACGTTCTATTGATTTCAAGCCTTTCGGAATTTCAAGCCTGCCGGTGAAACCGGCTCTTTCAAAGGCACTGACTCCAATAGTCTCAATATTCTCAGGTAAAACAAGCTCTCCGGTGAAATTACAATTGTAGAATGCCTCCAGACCAATTTCACGTAAGGACTCAGGTAAATATAGCACTCCCGACAATGTAGTAGATTTAAAGCAATAAGGGCCTATGTATTGCAATGTGCTGGGTAACGTGAGAGATCCAGATAAAGAGCTACAGCGACTAAAAGCACCACTCGTCATACTGCCATTCCAATTTACTTCATATGAACCGCAATTAGTCAATCCTTCAGGAAGAATCAGGGAACCAATCAATCCGGTATTTTCGAATGCCGACCCACGTATCTCCTTTATATTATCCGGAAAAACGACATGCGTCAGTGTCTGCATATTCATCATAGCTCCAGGAGGTATTACACAAGCCTCTTTATTGTAATAACATGTCGCTTCTTTGAGATTTAAACTACCTATAATTGACATACTACCACGGATATAAGCGAAATCACGTTGATCAATTCTCCCCCGAATCTTCAAATTTTTAATCAACGATGGTTCCGAGGACAACTTCCTGACACACTCCTCAAGGGTGCCACACTCATCAATATCAACCGTCAGATACTGGCGCATAAGACCATCGCGGAATTCAACATCATCGAGCCATGCCGTTATAGCCTCATCAACGAGCGTGAACTCATAGTCGCCGGTAGAATTGCGCTTGTCAACCTTTATAGTGAATATGTGCAGTTTTCCTGCGGTGTATGTTACCGATGCGTCTTTTACGAGCCGGTATGTAACGCCGTCAACCGTAATTGTCACCACATCAGCGCCGGCTGCCACAGTCTGCGGAACAACCACTGCCCGGTAATCGTCGGCATATTCGTAAGCCACTATGTTGGTTGGATCGCCGGAAACACTCTCAATGTTTCCCGTCGTCAGATCCACTTCCGCATCTGGCCTGACATTATTAACCACCACGGTCTTGGCCATCTCTGTCCATTCTCCATCCGCAAAGCCGGATCCCTCCTGTAACGTTATCCTCAGACCAGCCATGACATGACGGAATGTCAGTTCCACGCGCTCCGTTGTCGGCATTGCTTTCACCGATCTTGCTATCAGAAGGTCGCTCGACTCATATCCGCCCATCTCGTCGCCGGAACCGGCCACATCCTGTCGTGAAGACACGGAATAGCTCAAGCGGCAAGGATTGTCAATATTGGAAACATAAGGATAATAGGCCACGATGTCGACAGGAGTTTTCCCGTCTTTCCAATAAATTGGTGTCACCGCACTCCAACTGTTATTGGATCCATTGAATGTGAAGCGGACATTTGATGCCCTTATACCCTCGGAATCAATACCGGGAGCTTCCTCTCCATCATAATCCACAACGTACACACCCATCCGGTCTCCATCTTCAAAACCGGCGTCGCTCGCACGCGACAGCGTTGGATAGGCTGCCCCGAGTGTCATTTCCAGATCCTGATCTCCACGGGGCGCGGTTGATATCCCATCCGGCATTTCATCGCTGCAACCTGTCAGAGAAAATCCGGTCAAAACCGCAACAAGACCCAATATATTATATTTCATCTTTTCCATAGCTTACTTTCTTTTGCGTTTTGCGCCGAAGCGATATCCATCTACAAAAACAGGAGCATTATGCCACATGGATGGTGTTGACACTGCTTTTGCTGCACGACTCGACGTGAAATCCCGACCCATGGTGCGCTTATCATTGGCAACAAATTTCTCAAAATCGAATGACTCACCGGCCAGACGCATTATGCGTTCCACGATCAGCTGACGGCACCAGGTACTGAAATAAGGAATATTGTTGTTCATACATGAATTATACTCCGAACGAAACACTCCACGCGAATGGAAATATGAACCCTCGTAGAGGTCGACAATGTCGCTGTAGCGAGGATCAAATATCAAATGGCTCCACTCCACTTCCTTATATTTTCCATCAATCGATATGTTACGGCCAAACCCACGAGCCTTTTTGGCGAGCAATTCCGCTACGTGGCCACAACCATCAGTGCATTTACAATTCTGGATAAATTCATAATGATATATATACTCGTCAAGGAACAAACCGAAAGCATGGCCACCGGCTTCATGCTGAGTGATACCTCTTGCATCAAAAGGATACGGCTGAACACTGTTGGTGACAAACGCCACATTACTTTCTCCGAGCATTTGGGTCACACCATCATAGCCATCATAATTTACAACACATATAACAACAACTGTCGGATCCGGCTTGCTTGCTATCGGACTGACTGTTGCATCACAATAATCAAGGACAATCATACCATCACCTTTCATTCGTGTCTTACAATCACCCATTTCAACTCCGAATTTTGTATCACGTAGACGGTCAACCGTTCCTACACCACTTTCTTCTGAACGAGCAATCGAAGTGTAGACATTGAAATAATCGCGATAAGTTGTATATGGCTCGATCCCGAAGAAATACTCCATGTGCTGCTTCATATCACGCAGAAAGATTCCTGATGAAATATCCGAGGCATCATACCCGTCGCCGACAATGAAAACATCAACCCCATTGCCGCGTGTAGCCGACTGCAACTGAACGTATTGATCCTCTTCATACTCGTAATCGTATTGCGACAGATTTATATGTGTGGTATAGCTCTCCGTTTCATCCGTAAGCCGGAATATTATGCTGTCCGACCGGAAGGATTCACCTCTCGCCATGGCATCCACCGTGAGTTTCAGTTCTGTTTTCTGACTGCCCGAAGTCTTATCGACATGTGCCCAAGCCGGACAATAGGTCATCTCCCATGCTCCCGGTGCATTCAGGATCACGCTACGCTGACCGCCCTTATTGAGTGTGTTGTATTTCGACGGACGCGCTATGAAATCCTTATACACTGATATTCGCTTGAACTCTCTCCAAACCGGAGCATTGCGATAGGCATCCACACATCCCTCAGGAACCACCAGTGTGAAATTATCCTTGGCAACACCGGTAAACACAGATTCATTCTCAATCTGAGGGGGCGTTTTGGATTGGCATCTCATATAGCTTAACGAATAACAATTAGCAAATGCCATACTTTTTATTGCCAATAATTTCTCCGGCAATTCAACTGCATCTACCATCGCGCAATTACGGAATGCCCCCGACTCTATAACTTCGACATCCGACGGAACTACCACCGTATCCTGCAAATTGCCACAGTCTGCAAAAGTCTCACTACATATTATAGTGATATCGGATGGCAAAGAGATATGTCTTATCAGAGTACCACTAAATGCATTCCTACCTATATAACCGATACCGGATGGCAGGACAATATCGCCACGAAGTTTTGTTCCCATAAAGGCATTATCACCTATGGATACTGCACTATTCGGAATCCCGACCATCGACACGTCTATTCCGCTCAGACAACTGCTGATCTCCGTTATTCCTTCAGGAATATTTACCATTCCGGAGATTCCATCCATTCCTGAAAACGCCTTATTTCCGATAATCTTAAGTGAGGACGGAAGATGCAATTCTCCTGAGAGATTCTTACATGCGTTGAAAGCTGACTCTCCTATTTCCTCCAGCCCCTCAGGGAATATGAGCTGCCCCGTGAAATCACATCCGATAAAACACTCTTTTCCGATATATTTCAACGTCGCCGGAAGCACAAGTGATCCGGTTAGATTATTATGAGACTGTGGTTTACCACCGGGAAAGTCAGAATACTCAGTGCCATCATAAATGTTCTGGAACGCTCGTTCACCTATCCACTCCAATCCTTCCGGTAATATCAATGCCCCCGTCAATGGTGCTCCAGCGAATGCCGATTCTCCGATAGCCTCCAATTTGTCAGGAAGTACAATAGTTTTCAAAGTCCTTTTATTGGCAAATGCCAGATAGGGTATTGAATTTTTTCGGGAATACCCACTTTTGATTACTACTTCTTCAGTAGTAGCCTCCTTGATATTGAGAGCCTCCAATGCTGTAACATTATCTCGAAGATATATGAAATCATTCCTGTTCATCAAGCCTTTTAACTTGAGATTGACCACTGTCTCCGGATCAATGCCAGCCGCCTTGAGAGAGGCCTCCATCTGACCCGGGCCGAGCATCTCCACAACTGCGTATCCCTTGACTTTGCCATTGTGGGAGATGAGATCACTCTCCCACGCGGTAACAGCCTCGCTTATAAGAGTGAACGCATAATCACCCGTAGCGACCCTGCGATCCACCTTGATGGAGAACTTATGCATTTTCGATGGCTCGAAAACCATATCGCTCTGACGGGAGAATTGATAGGAGGTGCCGTCGACCGTGATAGACAGAAGCGTCTGCCCGGCAGAGACTGTCTGCGGAACAACAACCGCACGGTAATCATCCTTATATCCGGCCATTATGATGCCTCGCGGTGTTTCCTGCGGATCGGACAACGTGATTGCTCCTGTCGACAGATTGATTTCCGATTCCCGGCGAGTGTTCTCCACAAGAACCGATTTTTCCAGATCAGCCCACTGCCCGTCTTCAAAATCAGCCCCTTCAATCAAGGTGACCTGCACTCCGGCCATCATATGGTTGAACTGAAGAGGGATTGTTCCGTTGCGGCGGTTGGCTTTTTCATATCTGGCATACAGGAAATCGCTTGCCTCATAGCCTCCCAACCTACCGCCGGCCGGCTCTGATGCCTGATTATATTCAACTGTGAACGGATATGCCTCAACCGATGCCAACTCCGGATCATATGGATAATAGCCGTAGACATCCACATCCTTGTCATTCCAATAGACCGGATAAGCCGGTGTCCAGGATCCGTCGTTCAATGTATATTTCAGGTTATCGGCGAGATTACCGGCAGGCAATAGCTCTCCGGGATTCGATGCGGAGGCATACTCCACCATGAACACACCGAACTTATCGCCATCGGCAAATCCTGAGTCATCGACCCTTGAGATATTCGTCTGGCGGATCTCTGCCGAGAGTGTAATCTCTCCGGTGGAACCATCCGGACGGGCCGGTGTCCCATACCGCTCATCGGCACACCCGACGGCCAGCAGGAACGGAAGAAAATATAATAATTCCTTTTTCATAGCTGTAATCAGTTAACCGTGCCACCGAAATCCTCATCCACCACATCCCAGCTGCCGATACCGATATTGATACCGCCGGCTGTCTTGTCCAAAGTAAGTGTGGCTGTGTACTTTTTACCGGACTCGAATGTCATGTCCGGATCGTTTTTCAGTACGAACGAATCCTTTGCCGTCTCGACCACTATGAGTTGTCCGCCGGTCATGGTGGATCGGCTATGGGGAATGACCACCGCCTGCCAGGCACTGTCGGATTGCTTGAAAGCCGGAAGCGTTTTCAATGCTGCCATGTCGGGGGTCAACGCTCCTGTTCCGAGGTTGATCACAGCGGATTCCGGGAATTCCTTGAGGCTGACACTTGCCACAGTGGACTCGTCGCTATTCTCAAAGCCCTCTCCATAGACAATTTTTATGTCGATCAGACTGAAAAGATGTTTCATCTGCAAGCTGATCGCCGATGCCGTGGGTTTCACATTCGATGTCATACCCCACAGGAAATCGTTGGCATGCACGGAAGTTGCATTCAGTGTGAACTTATAGGCCGACGGATTGGTAACCGATGCCATATATGGATAATAGGCTATGAAATCGGCATTGGTCTGCGAGTCTTTCCAATAAAACTCCGTGTGGTAGTCGCCGGACGTTGTCGACTGCTGTCCATAGACAAGCTGACGGTTAGCAATCTGCAAGTCGGATGCATTGCCGATACTGCCGGCTGTGGAGCCTGCGTAATTGACCATGTAAAGACCTATGGCATCACCTCCACTGAACTGAAAACCGCCATCAGCGGTGGCTCGGGATATGGCAATGCTTGATTTTACAACGTTTTGTTCCTTGCCACCCATAATGGGATCCTCGCCGTCCGATGAACAGGCCGCCACGAAAACACCGCCTAAAACAACGGCCAACACTCTGAATCTATTTATATTCATATTCTTCATTTTCTTTACTTATCTAATTCCTGATCAATTGAGCCACCGAAATCAGTATCATCGACAGTCCAGTTTCCGACTGTCACTGTAATACCTCCGGATGTTTTGTTAAGTGTCACAGTAGCCGTGTGGGTCTTACCGGATTCAAATGTCATTGACTTGTTCAGGTTATAGCTGTCGGATCCGATTTTCACGGTGACGATATCGGTTTCAGTCACAGTCTGCGGAACAACGATAGCCTTATAGCTCAGATTGCTTTCCTTATAGGCTTTCAGAGATGATTCCGCACCGGTTGCGGTCACAGCACCGGTCGACAGATTGATGGAGGATGCCGGTTTGAGACCATTGATGCTGACAGAGATATCGGCAGCCGAGAGTTCTTCAGTCGTGAATCCGTCACCGGCCTGTAGCTTGATATTGATCTGACTCATAACATGGCTCAGCGACAGATTGACAATAGATGTGGTAGGAGCCACACCCGAAGTCTTGCCTCGCAGAAATTCGCTCGCACGGAAGTTTGCCTCGCTGCTCTGGTCGGTTTTCACGGAGAAGCTGACAGATGCAACATTGCTGATGTTGCTCACATATGGCCAATAGCCATAGAAATCGGCCTTTGTAGTCTCATCCTTCCAATAGATTTTGGTCGTTCCGCTCCATGCAGATCCATTGTAGGTGAACTTCATATTGTTCACATGGTTGCCCGTCGATGCAAGCGTTCCTGGAGTGGAACCTGAATAGTTTACCACATAGACACCGATAGCGTCTCCGCTACCGAAAGTAAAATCGGAAGATGCCGAACGCGACATCATCATTATCTCCTTTTTCTCAGGGGTGGGAGGTTGTGGATTGACAGGACTGTCTCCACCGCCATCATTGTCTGATCCACCGCCACAGGCAGTCAACACAATAGCCGTAAACAATGAGAATGGAAAGTTCTTATTGAGTTTCAGTAATTCTCTGATTGTCATAAGATTGTTTTTTATTAAGGTAGTTCAATTTTATCGTTTGCAATGAAATCGTCGAGCGATGCACTCAGACCGGCTCTGCGCATTATCTCTTTATAGATCGCATATCGGCTTATTGTGTTATAGTACGGAATATATGTATTCATGACAGAATTGGTCTCAGATCGCCAGACACCACGGGCATGATTATAACCACCCTCGTACATATCTACAATAGAGCTGTATTTTTCATGGAATATGAATGGAGCCCATGGTGCCTCCGACATCTTAGCCGACATCGTCAGATTCTCAAATTTACCAATAGCCTTATGTTTGTAAAACTCCACCAGAGAATTGCATAACGGGCACTCGCAACCAAGCATAAACTCGAAGTGCGTAATCGATTCGACACCAAGTCCGCCAAAGCCCTGTCCTCCGGCATAATGCTGTACAAGACCACGCTGATCATAAGGATAAGCTCCATCCGTCAGCGATATGGTGACAATATTGTTTCCACCCTCGGCATCGACAGCCTCCCCTGAGAAAGATTGATAATTGGATACCACAATGATCAACACATCTGACAATCCGCCTGGAAAAAGTTTTCCCACATAGCTGCTCAGAGTCGGGACATCAGTATTGACTCCATTTGTCCCAAGACGGGATCTGCGCACATTGAACGCATCTCCGGTTCCATCATCGGGAGAGCAAGCGATCGCAGTACGGACTGTGAAATAATCAGCATACGATTTATAAGGCTCTATAGCCATCAGATATTCAATCTGCTCCCTCATGACCTTCATGTATGTTCCGTTGACAATTGATTCAGCACCAAATCCATCCCCGACAATAAAGATTTCAACAGGTCTACCCGGACCTGATGCGGTTTTAAGCGCGATCAGTTCATCCTCCCCGTATGCATAGTCATACTGCACTATATCTGTGGTGAAAGTGTATGATTTACCTGTAAGAGTGAACACGATGCGTCCTGAACGAGTTCCCCGTCCTTTCGTCAAAGGATCAACAGTGACTACTATCTCATCCTTACCCGTTCCTGATGTTGTGCTTAGATGAACCCATGACGGCAATTCTGTGACCGTCCAATCACTCTCAGCTTGAATAATTCCTGATTGCTCAACACCTCCATTAAGACACTTGATGTCATGTATACTAAATGTCAGTTCTCGATTGGCGGTTATATTTCTAAACTGCCCCCAAACGGTTGAATTTTTATATGCACCTATTGATGCTTCAGGAACTTCGAGAATCACACGATCTATCGGTACACCTGCGAATACATCACTGCTTTCCACTGAAGGAGGTTCCGGAGCCAAACAAACGATATGCGACAACTGCGAACAATTTAAAAACGCTCTATATGCAATGGAGCCTACATTTTTACCAATTGAGACATACCTCAACTCCCGACATTGCTCAAAGGCTCCTCCATTTATCTGCAATACATTATTTGACAACACAAGCGAATCAATCTCCGAGCCGACAAATGCACCGCCAAATCCCATACCGCCAGGATAAGGTACATTCCCACTTCCAACTGCGTATTCAAAAGCTTCCGGATAGCTGAGTTTTCCACTATAGTTCGAATAACCGAATGCCGCAGTTCCAAGATAGGCTATATTCTTAGGAATGTTCACACCTCCGGCAAATTTACATTTCCAAAACGCACTCGTACCGATATACGAAACACCATCAGGTATATTAACCTCTGTATTAAATCTCAACTCGCTGAATGCGTATTGATTTATACGTTTCACGCCATCATGAAATTTCAGAATTGTCCCGTTGCTGAATCCCATAGCTTCGAAAGCTCCATCCGGAATCTCAGTTATATTATCGGGAATTACAATCTCTCCTGTAAGATCATGTCCGCATCCACTAAATGCAAAAGTGCCTATAAATTTCAGATTCGGAGGAAGAGCGAAATTACCTGTCACATTTGATGCCTCACTAAAAGCCCATTCTCCAATCGAGTCCAATGAATTAGGCAAATTCAAATTAATAAGAGCTTTACACCCGGAAAATGCGGAATTTCCGATAAACTTTACATTATCAGGCATTTCTATTGCACCACCATCACCTATACCATACAAAGCAGAATCTTCAATCCGTAACACTGAATTCGGGATTACAAGTGTCGATGTCAGTTGCAGGCCATTCAAACAGCTCGGACCCAAAATTTCAACTGTCTCAGGTAAAATCAATCGACGCAATGTCTGTTTAGCAGAAAATGCTCTCCAAGGAAGACAATTGTCTTTAGGATTTACCGGATTATTATTAATATTGTCGCTTGCGCACTGCACGAGTTTCACCTCGCTGAGATTGACTGCGGAAAGCACGGGCATCTCGTCGCGCATGAAGTAGAAGTCCTCGTCGGTCAGCTGACCTGTTATCTTCAGATTTTTCAATGTGGCTTTGTCGATCCCCATCTCGGTTATGACCGATTTGAGAGTGCCGGCTTTCTCCACATGGACAACGATATATGAGTTGGCCTCGAAGTCGTGGGAGAGATTGTCGGCAATCCATGTGGAGATCGATTCGTCGACGAGCGTCAGTTCATAGTCGCCCGACATGGATGTCTTGTCTACCTTGATGGTGAACGTGTGCAGCTTTCCCGAAGTATATGTCATGCCACCTTCGCGGACAAAGTTGGAGGCGATCCCGTCAATGGTGATACCGATTATGGATTTCCCGTTATCGACACTCTGAGGCACGACAACAGCTCGATAGCCGGCATCGGTTTCCGCCATCGTGACGTTGCGGTCGAAATCGCCTGTGGCGGTCACATACCCTGTGGAGAGATCGATATGCGCCATACGGCATGTATTGTCGACCGACACCTGTTTTTTCAGTTTGTCCCACTCTCCGGAAGCGAATCCATCGCCCTCCTGCAAAATCACACGGACTCCGGCCATACGATGGCTGTAGCTGAGGTTGATCCGCTCCCCGGGCATGGCGTGGGAGGCCTTGGCCCAGAGAAAGTCGCTCGCCTCGTAATGACCCATATCGCCATCCGTACCGGCGACATCCTGCGTCGAGCTGACTTCGAATGAATATGTGTCGACATCCCCGAGGCCATTATCGTAGGGATAATAGCCATAGACATCGACCGGGGTCTGATCATCGCGCCAATAGATATCGGCATTGGACTGCCATGTATTGCTCTCGGCATTGAATGTCAGCCGGGTGTTATTGGCGCGGTTTCCCATCACGAGCAGCTGCCCGGGAGCTCCCTCTTCATAGTCGACGACAAAGATGCCCATACGGTCGCCATCGGCAAATCCGCTTTCATCGGCCCTGCTCTGGCTCTCCTGATTGATCTTGGCTCCGAACGCCATCACCATTCCGGATTCGGGGTACTGTGGAGCCTGAGACATAAACGACTCATCGCTACAGCCCACCAACGACAAGGCGGCTGCGCCTGCTGCCATCATTGCAAGTGTAAAACGTAGACGTCGGATCACATTCTGATCCGCGCTATGCCGCTCCCTGGTCGCGGCAATTGTGTAATTAACGATTGGTTTCATGTTTTTTTCATCCATGCATGGCTATTCAATGCCACACACAATGCAAAAATAACATGCAAAAATCGTTTTTACAACTTTAATTAACTAAAAATCAGCATTTTAGGGTATTCACTACATTATATTTAGTATAACCACTAAATAAGCATTTCCAATCCAGCCGTCGCTTTTATAATTGGTTGACAAAATGAAGTGTATCGCCATCGGTTTCCATCAGTCTGAAACCGAATACCGTAAAGTCGCCAAGATCGCCGACATTTTTGATGCGCTTGTCGATGACATAGCGCGCCATAGCTCCACGGCACGTCTTTGCATAGACCGTGATCGATTTCAACCGTCCTAAAACGCCGACCCGGAAGGTGGGTGTCACCACACGCAGACTCGATTCAACACGTTTCCAGTCGAACATCCCTTTCATTTCGTTACTTGCCAGATTGAGAAGCAGACCGCCGTCGGCCGAGGCTGCTTCTATGAGACGGTCGGTCAGGAGCGCACGCCATGATTCAGCCACTGTCGCCGGATCGGTCACAGGCAACCGGAGAAATCCCTCCATACGGTAGGAATTGATCAGATCCAGAGGACGTAGCAGGCCGTAGAGAAACGAGCATATCGAGATACGCGAATTGGCCCACAGCTTGCTGTCGGGATCGAGCGAGGCAAAGTCGAGATGCTTGAATACTATGCCATTATATATCTCCGCCGCAGGTCTACGCGTATCAGCGATAGGAAAATTGCGGTAATCGGCGAAGGCTTCCGATGCTATGGCCGGACTGACCTTCAGCATCTTCGCAAGCTCGGTCGGAGAATAGTCGGCCATCTGGCGCGCAAGCTCATCGGCACGGCTTTGGAATACAGGAAGAGTTGTGGCCACGGCCTTATCCTGGGTCACATCGCGGATCATAGTCTTGGCAGGGGCAAGCAGTATATGCATATCTTGATAATTATAATTTCGTTCCACGAATATACACCAAAATATCCGTTTCCCAACAAAAAAGATGCTATCTTTGCACTGCGCTATGAAAAGAATCGACCGTGAGACAGTCCAGAAAATCCTCGACACCGCCGACATTGTCGACGTGGTGTCGGACTTCGTGCATCTCAAAAAGCGTGGAGCCAACTACATAGGGCTATGTCCGTTCCACAACGAGCGCACCCCATCTTTCTCCGTCTCCAAGAGCAAAGGGATCTGCAAGTGTTTCAGCTGCGGAAAGGGGGGCAGTCCGGTCAACTTCATCATGGAACTGGAGCAGCTTTCCTTCAATGAAGCCCTGCGCTATCTGGCCAAGAAATACAACATAGAGATCCAGGAGCATGAAATGAGCGAGCAGGAGCGCGAGGAAGCCACAGCCCGAGAAAGCATGCTTGCGGTCAACGACTTCGCCATGACACATTTCGAGAATATCATGGCGGATACGGCAGATGGACGCGACATAGGCATGGCCTATTTCCGTGAGCGAGGCATCAACGACGCCATGATCAAGCGTTTTCATCTGGGCTACTCGCTCGACAAGCGCGACGATCTCTATCAGGCCGCTCTCAAAAAAGGATTCAACGAGAAATTCCTGCTCGAAACAGGACTCTGCTACAAGACTGAACGGGGCAACATTCAGGACCGGTTCCGCGGACGTGTGATCTACCCCGTATTCACTGTCTCGGGCAAAGTCATTGCATTCGGCGGACGCACACTGCGCAAGGACAAGGATGTGGCCAAATACGTCAACTCCCCCGAATCCGCCATCTACAAGAAAAGCAACGAACTCTATGGGCTCTATCAGGCAAAACAGGCCATAGTAAAGAAAGACAAATGTATTCTCGTGGAGGGCTATATGGATGTCATTTCCATGCACCAGAGCGGAGTGGAGAACGTTGTGGCATCATCGGGCACCTCTCTGACTGAAGGACAGATACGCCTCATCCATCGATTCACCGAGAATGTCACCGTGATCTACGATAGCGATCCGGCAGGCATCAAAGCTTCGCTCCGCGGCATCGACCTGCTGCTGGCCGAGGGTCTCAACATCAAGGTGATGCTACTCCCCGACGGCGACGACCCCGACTCATTCGCTCAGTCCCATTCATCGTCGGAAGTAGAAGAATATCTTGCCACCCACGAACAGGACTTCATTTCGTTCAAGACCGCCATTCTGCTCGACGGCCTACAGAACGACCCCGTGGCACGTTCAAAAGCCATTCAGAATATTGTCCGGTCAATCTCCATGATCCCGGATCAGATAACACGTACCGTCTACATAGGCGAATGCTCCCGTTCGATGGGAATCAGCGAGAAAGTGCTTACGCTCCAAGTGGCCAAAGAATTGGCCGACCGGGCTGAGCGCGAAGCGGCCGAAGCCCTGCGCCGGCGCAACCGCGAGGCTGCCGGTCTTCCATCGGAACCGGACGATTCCGTTCCCAGCGACACGCAATCACCCGACCGTCCGGCAACCTCTTCACCATCTATCCGCCAGGCTGGCGCAGACCCTCGCGCACGCTACCTTGAACCTTACGAACAAGATCTCGTGCGCTACGTAGTCAAGTATGGAATGGCTATCATGTGTGAATACCACGACTCCGACGATAACCTCATACCCATGTCCGTGATCGAATACATAGATCATGAGCTGAGAGCCGACGAGATAACACTCGCCAACGAATCCATGCGCACCACATTTGAACAAGCACTCGAAATAGCCTATGGACCGGCCAACGAAGATATCAGAAAGCAGGCCGAAATGATTGAAGAACGGGTGGCCCGGCAGGTTGCAGAGGGGATAGAGGAAATAGCCCGTACGACCGACGACATGACCATGATCGAACGCCGCGAGAAAGACCTCGTTGAGCGCATCAACGCTCATAAAAATGAGGAAATTGCAGCCATGCGTGCCACCTATATCAGCAGCCGTCTTCTCTCAAGTATCGACGACAACGTACGGCGCATTGCAACAGAACTTGTCACCGACCGCCATCACCTGAGCAAGATCCACACCAAGTACTCCAAGATACAAACTGAACAGGATCGCCTGATGGAACTCGTACCGATCAGCGTGTACAATCTCAAGAGCGCACTCATTGAATGCGATCTTCAGGATATAAACAATCAGATCAAACAAATCTATGCTGCCGGCGACATGGAAACCGTCCGACAGCTCATGATACGCGCCACAGAGCTCAACACAATAAAAAAAGAGCTCGCCAAATATCTTGGCGAGCGTATTTTGTCTTCGCGAAAACGCTGATCAGTGGGATTTCAGCATAAGCCCCACACGTTCCTGCAAGCCGAACAGCAGATTCATGTCATGGACAGCCATCGCCGCAGCTCCCTTCACCATATCATCAAGAACAGCATTGATAACAAGGCGGTCGCCTACCTTCTGAAGATTGATGATACATTTGTTCGTACCCACAACCTCCGTCAGATTCGGAAGATCGGAAGATATGAACGTAAAGCCATGGTCCTCATAAAACTCATTATAGATCGACTCAGCCTTATCCTCGGCAATGGAGCTCTTGAAATGGATCGACACGGAAATTCCGCGTTTCCAGCCACCGCACATCACCATAAACGTCATCGGAATATCAAACGTAGGCTGCAACGACCGTAACGCACGCACTATGTCATCGGCCTCTTCAAGATCGATCAGCGCGAGGGTCTCTCCCGGCTCGGCATCCGGATCAGCCACAACAGCCGTGACATGGATATCTCCCTCCGTCAGCAGGCCGCTCTTGGCCATGGGCAGAAGCGACAGAAGTACAGCCGATGTCAAGGCACGGGGCACCGAGGCATGCAGTCCACCTCTCACGAGAGGTTTGCGACTAAGCTCTGGTAAACCGAAAATCCAGTCATCGCCATCGTTGAAAGTGCTCTGGTCGAGATAATCGCCACTCAGATCTATGATCTTAGCCTTCTCCATGGGAGGATTTTTAGCTATAAACGCTTTGGATTCTCCCGGATCCTCAAAACAGAGAAAAACGACATCGGCAGTCGACATATCCGGACGAGCCGAAAAACGCATATATGTCTCTCCGCGCAGACCCTTGTGGATCTGCGAGAGCAATGCGCCCTCAAAAGCCGGTTCCAGAACCCACTGGAGTTCAACATCGGGGTGGTTGATCAGAAGTTTCATTATTTCACCGGCAACGGATGTCGCTCCACCGGTGATCGCTGCGCGTATCATATCTGTTAATTGTTTCGGTTATAAACTTTTTTTTGACAAGATTATGCAAGATCGAAATAATGGCGGTTTTCCTCCATGATATTGGCCGGGAAAATCTGCGACAACACCTTGTACACTTCCTCCTTTGTGGCCTTCTCATCAACAGCAACGAACACGGTATCCGCTCCGGCAACCGTACCGAGAATGATCGGCGATGGCAACTCGTCGATATCGTAGGCCACGCCACCGGCATAACCGTTGCGCGTTTTGACAATAGCCTGATGGCCCGAAAATGAGATCGACGTGATCGCTGCCTGACGCACCGAATCCATAGCCTGAGTGGCCACTTCGTCGGCTGCAGTGCCATTGGCGGCTATCACATAGCGGTAGCCTCCGAGTTCCGTCGCAACTTTCGACGTCCTGAGTGTTTTGAGATCTCGCGAGAGGGTGGCCTGCGTCACGATACAGTTATTGGCTTCCAACAAGGCCATCAGTTCCTCCTGACTGCCTATCGCATTATTAAGCAGAATCTTTACGATCAGGGCAAGTCGAGACTGGCGTTTATTCATACAAATTGTTTCAGTTCATGTTTATGCAACAAATATAAGGCATATTTTATGAATATGCAAATCCGTCACCGACTTCTCATCCAGTGTTTTGGCATTTGACCAATATTTAGCGACCAATAGCATAGTTTTTTACTACGCATCAGTTCCGCTACCCGTCAAAAAGGATCACCAATAATATTCCGACAATATACGTTGCATTTCCGTCGAAGTGGAATCTGTGTCACCCACCTCGTCACGAAGCCGGAGCATCTCTTTCTTGAGAGCCTTCACTATTGGAGCATAACGTTTGTCGCCATAAACATTGCGGTCCTCTCCCGGATCCTCCTTCAGGTCATAGAGATCCCACGACGGCTTATAGTCAGTCACTTCATCCGAATCCGTCATTCCAAGCCGGGCTCCGTAATAGAATATCAACTTATACCGGTCAGTACGGATACCCATGTGCGACGGCCTGACATCATGTGTTGTCCAATAACGATAGTAGAAAGACTGCCGCCAGTCCGATGGGGTCTCGCCGCGTAGATTTGCAACGAAACTACGTCCCTGCGCTCCCGGCATCTCAACACCGGCATATTCGGCGAGCGTCTGGGCGAAATCAATATTCAGGATCAGATCCCTATTGCGGACACCGCGACCAACCTTGCCGGGATAACGGATCACAAACGGCATACGTGCCGCTTCCTCATAGAACATACGTTTGTCAAAGAATCCATGCTCCCCAAGGAAATAGCCCTGATCCGAAACATATATCACGATTGTATTGTCGGCGATACCCATTTCGTCAAGCACATCAAGCAGACGGCCTATGTTATCGTCGATCGTGGCTCCGCAGCGCAAATAGTCGGCGACGAGCTTCTGGTATGCCGCGCGACGGGCTTCATCGTGACTCATCCCCTCGGTTGAGAACGGCAAGCCCGGATAGCGGCACCACCATTTGTCGGGATCCTTTGAAGCCTCCATCCAGCGGCGTGAGATCTCCTCAAGGGTCTGCCCCTCAAAAGAACGTCCGTTGGTAGTCATCCCGGAATCAAGGAGATTATGCGGTTCCGGAAATTTAACTCCATCATACAGGTGGGCATTGCGGAGCGGATAGTCATACGGCTCATGCGTCGCCTTGAAATGACAGCACATCAGAAACGGTTTCGACCCGTCCTGCTCACGGATCCATGCTATAGCCTTGTCTGTGACCAGATCCGTGGAAAAGCCCTGCACTCGCTCTCCATAGTTTCGGGCACCCGGCCATGGATCGCTGCTTTCAATGAACGTCGGGTCGCGGTACTCACCCTGATCATAAAACACAGAATACTTGTCGAAACCCTGTGGCTTCGTCTTCAGATGCCACTTACCCATAAGAGCCGTAGCGTAGCCGCTCTGCTGCAACACCGTGGCCAGCGTAGGCAATCCCGTATCAAAGGTATCCGCCAGCGTATAAAGCTGATTGCGATGGCTGTACATACCCGTCAGGATGCTCGCACGGCTCGGAGCCGACAGCGAATTCGTGCAGAAACAATTGTCAAGCACAGTCCCCTCCGATGCCAGACGACGGATATTGGGATTCTTGGCATAGTCGGCGAGGACTCCACCATATATCCCCCATGCTTGCGACGTGTGGTCGTCGCTGAGAATAAACAATATATTCGGGCGTCCGTCGCCCTGTTGTTTTGCCTGTGGGGCGGCATTCAAAGCCGGAGTAATAGCACTCATGGCCACAAGTCCGGTAACAGACCGCAACAGCAAGCCGGATGATTTTATCAGATCCATATCTCCTATCTTCATTTCAACTACTCAGACAAATCATATAAATCAGATCCGATGAAATGCAGTCATTCCACCGGATCCGGATTCTTTATAAGTGGCTGGTCAGCACACGTTACTGATCTTCGTAACGACGTGCGCCATCGCTTACTATCACAGGATAGATCATCGGCTTATGACCATAGCGTTCGTTGAACTTATCTGTAACGGTGGCAATGAAATTGTCGTAGAGATCCTCCTTGACAAGATTCACGGTGCAGCCGCCGAAACCACCGCCCATGATACGCGATCCGGTAACGCCACACTCCTTGGCAACGTCATTGAGATAGTCCAGTTCCTCGCAGCTAACCTCGTAGAGCTTCGACATACCCTCATGCGTGCCATACATGCAACGGCCAACGGTCTCATAGTCTCCCTTGACCAGAGCGTCGCACACATCAAGAACTCTCTGCTTCTCTTCGATAACATACTTCGCACGGTTATAATCCTCTGCGCTGATCTTATCCTTGACGGCATCGAGCATAGCCATGTCGGCATCGCGGAGTGTTTCCACACCAAGTGTAGCGGCAACACGCTCACACGATTCACGGCGCTTGTTGTAAGGCGAATCTACCAGCTCATGCTTTACACGAGAGTCAACCAGTACCAGACGATAGCCATCCAGCTTGAAGGGGAAATATTCGAACTCACCCGAACGGCAGTCAAGACGCATCAGATTGTCCTTCTTGCCATGCACCGATGCGAACTGATCCATGATTCCGCAATTCACACCGCAATAGTTATGCTCTGTGCTCTGTCCGATCTTCGCAAGCTCCATCTTCGGGAAACGGTTCTCGTTGTACAGCTCGTTAAGGGCATTAGCAAAACAGCTCTCCAGTGCCGCGCTCGACGACAGACCGGCACCCAGAGGCACATTCCCGGCAAACACAGCATCGAATCCCTTCACCGTTCCGCCACGCTTGATGATCTCACGGCATACACCGAAGATATATCGCGCCCACTGCTGAGCCGGGGCATCTTCTTCATTCAGGCCGAATTCGCAATATTCATCAATATCTATGGAATAGACGCGCACCTTGTCGGTTCCGTTAGGCTTGATCTCAGCCATGATGAACTTATCGATCGCTCCCGGGAACACAAAGCCCCCGTTATAGTCTGTATGTTCACCGATAAGATTGAAACGACCCGGAGCCACAAAAAGGATACCCTCCGTGCCGAAGCGCGCTTTGAATTGTTCTTTGATCTTAGTTTTCATGATTATAAATTTGATTGATCTTTTATGTAGCGAATTTACAAATTCTTACAATATACTTTGCTACCCTCCATCAGCAAATAGGCTTGTCATTATGTTAAAAATTCAAAATAAGATTGTAAGATAAAGTTGATTCAATTCCACACAATCGCTATCTTTGCACACGTTATTTAACGTCATTTTTCCGATGGAACAGCTCAAACACGAATGCGGAATAGCGATGATCCGCCTGCGCAAGCCTCTTGATTACTACAACCAAAAGTACGGAACACTCCGCTATGGCCTCGACAAACTCTATCTGATGATGGAGAAACAGCACAACCGCGGACAGGAAGCCGCCGGAGTAGGCATCGTGAATATGAACGCACAGCCCGGCCGCGAATACGTGTGGCGAGAAAGGGCTATGGGGACACAGGCTATCCAGGATATTTTCGCCAACATATTCCCGAAACTCGACGAAATAGGGCTGTCGGAAATGTCCACACAACAAGCCGTAGCCGAAGCACCCTACATTGGCGAGATCATGATGGGTCACCTGCGCTACAGCACTACAGGACGCTCCGGGATAAACTATGTCCACCCGTTCCTGCGTCGCAACAACTGGCGTTCCCGAAATCTGCTGCTTTGCGGTAACTTCAACCTGACAAACGTCGACGAAATATTCAACCGAATAGCCGCCACCGGACAGCATCCACGTCTCTATAGCGACACCATAATGGTGCTTGAGCAGCTCGGATATGCCCTCGACAAGGAGAACCACCGCATATACAGGCAGCACCGTGACTTCATTCAGGATCCTGAACTTGCCCGGACCATTGAGGATAACATCGACCTGCGCAACGTACTCAAAGCAACCGCACCCTATTGGGATGGAGGTTATGCAATGTGTCTTGCAACCGGATCCGGCGACATGGCCGTTATACGTGATCCCCGTGGCATACGCCCGGCCTTCTATTATATCGACGATGAAGTGGTTGTCGTAGCTTCAGAACGTCCCGTCATCCAGACGGTCTGGAACGTTCCGGCCAGTGCCGTCCACGAACTCAGCCCAGGAGCCGCTATCATAGCGACGAAAAACGGCGACGTCAGCGTAAGCGATATACTGCCTCAGGAGGGTAACAGCCGATGCTCATTCGAACGGATCTACTTCTCCCGTGGCAGCGATGCCGAAATCTACAACGAACGCAAACAGCTTGGCAAAAACCTTGTCCCGGCTGTCCTGGAAAGCGTAGACAACGACATAGACAGCACCGTATTCTCATTCATACCCAACACCGCCGAAGTAGCCTTCTACGGAATGATGCAGGGACTCGAACAACATCTCGACAGAGAAAAACTGATACAGATCGAAAAACTTCAGCATCAAGGACTGCTCAACGGGCAGACCCTCTACGACATCATGCGCCGAAAAGTCCGCGTTGAAAAAGTAGCCATCAAGGACATCAAACTACGAACATTCATCTCCGAAGGCGATATCAGAAACGACCTCGCCGCCCACGTCTACGACGTAACCTACGGAAGCGTCCAACCAGGCGAAAACCTCGTCATTATCGACGACAGTATAGTCCGGGGGACAACACTCCGACAAAGCATCCTCAAGATTCTCGACCGTCTTAACCCACGCAAAATCGTCGTAGTTTCATCTGCTCCGCAAGTCAGATACCCGGACTACTATGGTATCGACATGTCACGACTCAGCGAATTTGCCGCATTCCGCGCAGCCATATCCTTAATCAAAGAACGCGGCATGCAACCACTACTCGATCAAGTCTACGACAAATGCCTAAAGCAACGCGAACTGACCGACCCCACGAAATTGAGAAACTGCGTCAAAGATATCTACGAACCCTTCACGGATCAGGAAATATCCGACCGCATGGCACTGATGCTAACACCCGACGGAATAAAAGCCGAAGTCCAACTCATATTCCAGACCATCGAAGGAATGCATCAGGCAATACCCAACCATCCGGGCGACTGGTACTTCTCAGGCAACTATCCGACACCCGGCGGCACACGCCTCGTCAACCAAGCCTTCATCAACTACTACCAAGGCCTCCCCAACCGCCGCTGACCCCATAACAATTCCATCTGCCCTGCCGAGGAACTCTATACTCTCCAGCTCCATCCGCCATGCCGGGGTAACGGCTCTCCGAGCCGTCTACCGAACACATTACAAAAAACAACTGACAACCAAGACAATAACCCAATCAGCCTGTAGGGACTGCGGCATGCCGCGTGCGGCTACACCAATCCCTGCGCTCTCCACTCTAAACTCTCTAACTCCATACTCTCCCCCTCCATCAGCTCTGCTGTGGTGCAATATTGAAAGAATTGTCTCTGCTATAAGCATGGTTCAATTCTCTTATCTGTTGTGAGGTTGACCTCAGAGCAGAATCTATGCGTTTCAATTCTTGCTCAGTTGCGCCACCATCAACGAGAGATTGACGTTGCCTTGCCAATTCTTGTATTTTAGCGTTCAGCCGTTTTAGAGCTTCCAACTCCTTTGAGGTGTCGATAAAACCAATAGACAATCCTTTCAGTTGACCATTGCCATAGTGATTTATGTTGGCGAGTACACGCTCAATATCCTTAGCTTCCTCACGCAATTTCTTCGCCATTGCAGCATCAAAACCGACGGGCAGTTTCACACTTTGGCTTTTTATTGCATCTTCCAATCTTCTTACAGTTCGGTTGATGTCAGTTTGCGCTTGTTTAAGCCCACTCTCCAAATCAAATCCTATCGGAAATATTAACTTGTCCGCCATTTATCTCTATCTTATGCTGTTAAACATACGGTTACACCACACCACTTTGGATTAAAGTCGCTAACTTTGCAATTCAAATCATCAGCTTCTATGAACAGATTATTTATTCTCATCATCCTTTTGGTCGCTGTTGGCCTTATACTTGTTAGCGTCATTCGCAACCGCTCAAAAAACCATGCGACCCTCGCAAAAACTATGTCTTTCAATCCTGAAAACGATACTGCCGTTCAGCAAAACGCGCCAACATATTTCGGATATGAATCATGCACATTGGCAGTTATCCTGCGGATTATCGGTATAGTCAATGTCGTGGCATCATTCATAATTGCAATGATTTGTGACAGTGAATATGGTAGCCTCATAGCGTTTATAGCCATTTTGTCGGGTTGTGTTGGTGTCGTCTTCTGCTATGCCCTTGCAAAATGCGTTGATGCAGCCGACCACTATTTGAGAAATCATTAGCAAGCCCCCATCGCCAAACTGGTGCGGGCTGCATCGAAATATCTTCCCAAGTAATTTCTACATTCGCGTAAAGAAGAGTTTGAAAAAGCTGGATTGGAATGGCAAAGCGGATTCGGCACCTTTATTCAAAATGTCAATGCCGCGAAGCCCGAATTGATAAGTTCGCTTGACTTCACTGCGATAATCAACTCAATCACACAGAAACTTAAAGACCCAAATCTTAAAGACGCTCAGCGTGAGTTTTTGACCGACCTCTTGACTACCGCGCAACAAGCACAGAAAGAGTACATGAATCATGTGCCTGCTGACCGCACAGCCCTTGCCATGCAGTCAAAACTCACACAAATAGCATATAACGTCGATAAAACAGGCGGCATTACCACCAATCCCTGCTCTCTCTCCACTCTAAACTCTCTAACTCTAAACTCTCCCACTCCATCGGCCTGTCGGGGTAACGGCTCTCCGAGCCGTCTACCGAAAAATCCCGTCGCTGATGATTGCGGCCAACCGCACGGAGTGCGGTGACCCCGACCTGCCCATCTAAACTACTCTGAACACTCTATAATCTTGCCGCGTCCGGATCCACACATCCCTGCTCTCTATACTCTAAACTCTCTAACTCCACACTCTCCAACTCTTCTGCCCTGCCGGGGTAACGGCTCTCCGAGCCGTCTA